>Ga0335080_10000034_pt1 | contig 151724 bp, 123 predicted proteins | sample Lox_Sample_34_FD_206720 | JGI IMG/M metagenome (GOLD analysis project Ga0335080, IMG submission 206720) | Soil microbial communities from Loxahatchee National Wildlife Refuge, Florida, United States - Lox_Sample_3.4 | ecosystem: Environmental > Terrestrial > Soil > Wetlands | place: USA... | reverse complement strand
GCTCGAAAGACGGCAGAAGGGGCCGCCCGCCATCCCCGGCCGGCTAAAACTCCGACCGCACACAACCCCGACGATCTGATGAGCCTGACTCTGAAGGCCTGCTTGATCGCCCGCGACGCCGCCTTCAACGCGCGCGATCTGCTGACTCACGCCTCGCGGATGGCCTTCCTGGCCATCAAAGATTGCGAGAAGGAGCTCGACCTGATCGAGCGCCAGATCGACGAACGCCTTCCCGAGGCCATCACGCGGGTCAACGAATCCCGCGCCCGCCAGTTGCTGTCCACGCTGAAGTCGACCACCGACCTTGAACGCATCGGAGACCTGGTGATGAGCGTAGCCCTTCGAGTACAAGCGCGCACCACGAAAATCCCCGCGTCTGATGCCCGTCAATTGGTCGAAATGTCAACCGTTCTGCGTGACATGCTGGACTTGATCCATGAAGGATTCTCCAAACTGGATCTGGAATGCGCTCGAAAAGTCTTGCAGATGGACAAGGATATCGATCGCGTGTGCCATTCGCTGTTTCATGAGCATCTAGCCGAAACGGTGCCACAAGGCGATACGTCCGGCTTCGAAATCCTGCTGATGGCTCAAGCTCTGGAGCGGGCCGGCGACCACACGACCAACCTAGCCGAAGACCTCTACAGCCTGATCGAAGGGCGCAGCCTGCGGCATGTTCCCAAGAAGAAGGCAGCGAACTGAGAGCGGCAACGATCCCCACAAATTCATCATCCATTAACAATCAGGAAACATTCGCGCAACATTCTCACCATAGAGTTTTTAGTTATCTGATCTCTTTTGTAGTTCCAAGTCTTTCGCGGAGTTGGCCTTAAGCGACATGCATCTACCCGCCGAGCCTTCAGAACGGATCGTTGTCACTCCACCGCCACCGATCCGCCCGGTGATCTTCGTCGTCGAAGACGACGAGGACATCGCCCGGCTCATCTCGCACAATCTCCGGGGCGCGGGCTTCGAGGTACAGAGCTTTGTGAGCGGGGCTTCGGTACTGACCGAGGCGCTTCGTGAATCCCCCACCCTGTTTCTGCTGGACGTAATGCTGCCCGGCACCGACGGATTCGAACTCTGCCGCCAGATACGGCAAACACCGGCGCTATCCGCGATTCCGATCATCTTCCTCACGGCGAAGACCTCGGAATCTGACCGCGTCAAAGGCCTCGAACTCGGTGGAGACGACTACATCACCAAGCCGTTCAGTCCCCGCGAGCTGGTGGCCAGGATTCGGACCGTGCTGCGCGGCCTGGGGCATTCGGCTGCAGGAACCGAGGTGTTGCGCTTCGGCGACCTTGAGATCGACGTCTCATCGATGACGGTGCAGGTTGAAGGACGCAACGTCATGACAACCGTCCGCGAGTTCCGGCTCCTCGAGTATCTGGCAGCCCACCGCGGCCGCGTCCTTACCCGCGACCAACTTCTCGACGCTGTCTGGAAGGAAACTCCCTTCGTGACTCCGCGTTCCATCGATGTCTACATCCGCCGTCTGCGGGAGAAGATCGAACGCGACCCCCGCCACCCTCAGTATCTGAAGACCCTGCGCGGCATCGGATACCGCTTCGAAGTCCCGAAATAGCCGACTCGCTCGGATCCCTTCACCGCCAACTCCCCGCGGTTGTCGTTTATTCTGTTCCTGACCCTCGTTTATGCCAACCAGGCCCAAACCTCTATGGAGAGTCGACGACCAGCAAGCTCGCCTGGCCGAGTTCGCTGCTCCTTCCGACGATCCCGCGAAGGACAATCCCCTGCGGCGGGACGTACGCTCGCTCGGCGCAATCCTCGGTCAAGTCATCGCGGAACAGGCCGGACAGGAGTTGTTTGAATCGGTGGAAACGCTGCGGCACTTGCTGATCGAGCATCGGGAGAATGTGCGTCGCAATCCCGGAGAGCCATCTGCCGAAGAACCGATGCGCAAGGTGCAGCAGTTGATTTCGGGCATGGACCTTAGCCGGGCCTACCAGGTCACCAAGGCGTTTGCCACGTATTTCGAACTGACGAATCTGGCCGAGACCAACCACCGCAAGCGCCGCCGCCGTGCCGGGAAACTGGATCGCGACTACGCACCACTCCCCGGATCGCTCCGCGGGACTCTGCGACGATTGAAAGAGTCGGGAGTCTCAGCGCAGGACGCACTTGCCGCTCTGAGCGAAATCCGGATCACTCCCGTATTCACGGCGCATCCCACCGAGGTCGCTCGCCAGACGGTGCTGTTGAAGCGGCGCCGCATTGCGAAACTGCTGGAACGTCTCGATCACCTTCCGCTCACTCCTCAGGATGCCGAGGAATGCGAGAACAACATTCGCGCCGAGGTCACTTCTTTGTGGCAGACCGACGAGGTCCGACTTACCAAGCCGACCGTCGATGACGAGATCCGAATGGGCCTTCGCTATTTCCGCCTTTCGCTTTTTGACGCCCTGCCCCGGATCTACGACGAAATTGTCGAATCCTTCCACGACGTCTATTCGTTCAAACTCGACGAATCCACCGTCCCCAATATCATTCATTTCGGCTCCTGGATTGGCGGCGACCGCGACGGCAATCCCCTCGTCAAGCCGGAGTGCACTCGGAATGCGCTCGAAATGGCGCGCGGCGTGATCTTGCGCGAGTATCTTTACGATGTCGAATCGCTGAGCGATCGCCTCAGCTCATCCCGCCGGCAGACAGCGATTTCAGAGGAACTACTCGCGCGCCTGAAAGACTACGAGCGCACGATCCCGGGCGTTCATCTGGCCTGGGGTCCCAGCAATCAATCCGAGAGCTACCGTCGATTCCTCTCCTACGTCTTTCACAAGTTGCAGCAAACGCGCGAGAAGAAGAGCGGTCCGGCATCTTATCGCAACGCCGTCGAATTCGAGTACGACCTGGTACTCGTGCAGCAAAGCCTGAAATCGAATCGCGGCGAGCGCCTCGCCCACACCTACATTTCTTCAATGCTGCGGAAGGTCCGCAAATTCGGATTCCACCTGCACACGCTCGACATCCGCCAACATGCCCGGGTTCACGCGCAGGTCGTCGAAGAACTTGGCCCCACGCTCAAAAGCGAACCCACATCCGATCTGGCGCGAGAAGTGCTCGAAACGTTCCGCACAATCGGAGAGCTGAAGCGCTTGTACCCGGCTCAGTCGATTCGAAACTACATCATCAGCGGAACCGAGCGCGAAGAGGACGTGATGAACGTTGTCCGACTCGCAGAAGTGACTGGCGTACGCATCGCTGCCTCCGAGCAGGATCCCGGTCTCATGCCGGTTCCACTCTTTGAATCTATCGATTCGCTCCGCGCGGCCAGCGACGTGATGCGCCGCCTCTGGAGCAATCTCCAGTACAAAACTCTGCTCGATTCCTGGGGGCGCTGGCAGGAGGTCATGCTCGGCTACTCCGATTCGAACAAAGACGGAGGCATGCTCACCAGCACATGGGAGCTCTACAAGGCGCATCGTGCCTTGCATCAAGTTGCGAAGGAATTCCAGGTCAAGCTCCGCCTCTTTCACGGCCGCGGCGGCACCGTCGGCCGCGGTGGAGGCCCCACGCACTCCGCCATCCTTGCCCAGCCCCCGGGATGTTTCTCAGGTCAGATTCGAGTCACCGAGCAGGGCGAGGTCCTCAACTGGAAGTATGCCGACCCCGTGCTGGCGGAATGGAATTTGGAGCTCATGATCGCCGCCAGCCTGGAAGCCTTCACGCGGCGCTCGCAAGACGATCCCCCGACTGCCTGGGAGGAAGCCATCGAGGAAATGTCCCAGGAAGCGTATCGCGTGTACCGCCGCGACATCGCCGAAAATCCCGATGTGCTCGAGTATTTCGAGCAGGCAACTCCAGTGAACGAACTAGATTCAGCTCGCATTGGCTCTCGTCCCGCACGGCGCTCAAAAGGCCGCCGCCTCGAGGATCTCCGCGCGATTCCCTGGGTCTTCGGCTGGATGCAGAGCCGCCACGCTGTGCCCGCCTTCTACGGCATCGGTCAGGCTCTGGAGACCTTCTCCGGCAAGAGCAGCAGCAACGAACAGCTCTTGCGCCAGATGGCTCGCGGCTTCCCGCTCTTCTCCGATCTGCTCCGGAACGTCGAACTCGGCATGGCCAAGGCCGACCTCGGAATCGCCAGGGAATACTCCGCCCTGGTCGAGGACGCTGCCCTCCGCAAACGGGTCTTCTCCACTCTGGAGGAAGAATTCCTCCGCACCCGACAGATGATCCTGCGCGTGACCGGCCAGCGTGAACTTCTCTCCAGAAACCGGGTGCTGGCGCGCTCCATCCGCCTCCGCAATCCCTACGTCGACCCCATGAGCCTGATTCAGGTCGAACTCCTGCGCCGCAAACAGCAAGGCCAGCAAAGTTCGGCGCTCGAATATCCTTTGGGCGCTACCATCAACGGGATCGCAGCAGGCCTTCATAACACCGGATGACACCGGCTTCCTTTCGTGTAACGGGATGGTCTTTGTGCTCAAGCGGTTGTCCCGTGCTAACCGAGCTGGCCGGCGCTCGTCCATTACTCTTGTTGGGGCTTACAAGTGTCTGTGAACGCGGTAGCCAGAAACTGCGCAGCATCCGATGATCCAGCCGAAAAGAATCCAACTTCAGGAGAAGCCTTCGAGGATCTATGCGAACAACTCATTTCCTCACCGCTGTGGCATTGACTCTGACCGCCGGCGCATTCGCGCAGAGTTTCCCTGCGCAAAGCATTCGTCCCACCTACGCCACCAGCGCCGCCGATCAAACGAACTCTCCCAGGCTCGAGCACTTCGATGCGAACCTGGTCGACAAGACACTCGACCCGTGTGACGATTTCTACAAGTACTCGTGCAGCAAGTGGCTGGCCGCCAATCCCATTCCCGCCGATCAGGTCTACTGGAGTACGGGTAGCGGGCTTGAATTGTGGAACGAAGGAGTCCTGCGCGATACCCTGGACGCGGCCAGCACAAACAGTGCGAGCGGTAACGCCGTCCAGCAGAAGATCGGGGACTACTGGGCCGCCTGCATGGACGAAAGCGCAATCGAATCCTCCGGCCTCAAGCCCCTTCAGCCGGAACTCGCGCGAATTGCCGCATTGAAGTCCAGGAAAGATATCGCACTGGAACTCGCGCATCTGCAGCATGTCTTTCCCGGCGCGTGGCAACCTGGAGACAATGAAAGCGATTCTCCGCTCTTCGGCTTCACCGGTCAGCAGGACTACGACGACGCCTCCATGGTCGTGGCGCAGATCGATCAGGCTGGGCTCAGTCTTCCCAACCGCGACTACTACCTGAACACGGACGACAAGTCGAAGGAAATTCTCACCAAGTACCGCACCCACCTGCAGAAGATGTTTGGCTTGCTGGGCGAACCAGAATCCCAGGCGGCGGCTGACGCCGGGACGGTGATTGAACTCGAAACGGCATTGGCTCGCGCGCAGATGGATAACGTCAAACGCCGCGATCCCAAGAACATCAACAACAAGATGAGCCTGGCGCAGATTCGCAGTCTGGCGCCGACCATCGACTGGGATGGATATCTGAAAGCAGTCCACGCTCCGGTCAGCGATCACTACATTGTGACGTCGCCCGATTTCCTGCGTGCCGAAGACAAACTCCTGAACGAACATCCTCTGGAACACTGGCAGACCTATCTGCGCTGGCAGGTAATTCACCGCGCCGCGCCGCTCATGACAAAGACCGTCGTTGATGAGAATTTCGATTTCTTTGCCCGCACCCTGGCTGGCGCCGAGAAGCAGCGTCCGCGCTGGCGGCGCTGTGTGGCCGCCGCCGATCGCGATCTGGGCGACGCTCTGGGCCAAGCCTATGTTGACCGCGCGTTCTCACCGGACAGCAAAGCTCGCACGATCGCGATGGTGCACGCCATCGAGGCCGCTCTCGACTCTGACATTGAGAGCCTGAATTGGATGTCCCCAGCCACAAAACAACAGGCGATGACCAAACTGAAACAGATCGAGGACAAGATTGGCTATCCCTCGCACTGGCGCGACTATTCCAGCGTGAAGATTGTCCGCGGTAGCTATCTGAACAACGTTGCACAGTCCACGTCGTATGAATTCGAGCGCTGGGTCGCCAAGATCGGCAAGCCAGTCGACCGCGCCGAGTGGACCATGACGCCGCCAACCATCAACGCCTACTACGATCCTCAGCTGAACACCATCAACTTCCCTGCAGGAATCTTGCAGCCTCCGTATTTTGATCCCTCCAAAGATGACGCCGTAAACTTTGGCGCTATCGGCATGGTCATTGGCCACGAGATCATCCATGGCTTCGACGATCAGGGACGAAAATTCGACGCCAAGGGGAATCTGCGGGACTGGTGGACCGAGGATGACACCAAAAAGTACGACGAACGAGGCAAGTGCATCTCAGACGAGTACACGCAACCGGTCCCCGATGCGGGAGAAGGCGTCAAGCAGAACGGCCTGCTCACGCAAGGTGAAGACACGGCTGACAACGGAGGGATTCGTCTGGCGCTGGCCGCTCTCGAAGCTTCACTCAAGCAGCAGGGCAAATCACTCGACGACAAAGGCGATGATGGCTGGACGTACCGTCAGCGCTTCTTCCTGTCGAACGCTTACTCCTGGTGCGCGAACGTTCGGCCGCAAATCGCACGCCTGATCGTCACCACCGATCCTCATTCCCTGCCCGTATTCCGCATAAACAATGTGATCTCCAACTTCTCGGATTTCGGACAGGCATTCAGCTGCAAGCCCGGACAGAGAATGGTGAGAGACAACGCATGCCGCGTGTGGTAAAGCGTGCAAATAAGAAGGGCCGGCACCGCGCCGGCCCTTTCGTTTCTACGGATTGAATGTGGGGACGGCCGCCTTCGGCCATCCCGCTAAGGCGAAGGCGAGCGTCCAAGCCTACTTATTGATATCCTCCTTGGCCTGTAACCTCTTGGCATAAGTCTCCAGAGTATTCCTGTTCGCGTCCGGAGCTCCGTTCAATGACAGCTTCATCTCCTTCACCGCGCTGTCGAAATCTCCCTTGGCGCTGTACACCCGCGCCATTCCCAGGTGAGACGTCCAGTAGTCGGGGAACTTCTTGAACGTAGACTGGAAGACCGTCAGCGCCTCGTCCTGTTTCTTCTCTCCCTGCAATTGCCTTGCGTAGACATACAGTTGCAGCGCATTCGCCTTATCGAGAGCCTTCGCGCGGAACGACTCCGCATCCGGCTTCCGTCCGAGGGCATCGAGGATCTTCGCCTTGCTCATCAGGTTGTCGTAGCGCTCTTCGGCCTGGATCGACTGGTCCTCATACTTCAGCGCTTCATCCAGGTTGATCTTGTTGGCCAGGAAATATCCGGCTGCATCGTCCCAACCTTCCCAGTAGAACTGATTCAATCCGTGAACCTGGCGGTGAATGCTGTTCGTCACAATCTCATTCACGTTGATATGTACCGTGAAGGGCACCGCGACCTTCTCCCACCGCATTGTGACCACAGTAGAGTCCGCCTTCACATCGTCGAAATCGTAAGCCAGCGCGTCATGGATCTCCGTCGCTTGCGGCTTCACCTTCACGCGCAGCGCGTCTTCATCTTGTTTGTAGGTGAAGCTCCCCCAGGCGGCAGAGTCTTTCGAGAAGATGACGGTCCACTCGCTCTCGCCCGGGATCATGTGCAATCCGTAAGTCCCCTTGTCGAGCGCCTGTCCCTCGATCGTCACCGGATCGGTGAAAGTGATCGTCGTATTCTCATTCGCACCGGCCCGCCATACTTGCCCATAAGGCACCACTTTTCCCCAAATCTGGCGACCATTGGCCAGTGGACGATGGTAGTTAATCGTGATGTCAGTAACGCCGATCCGCTGCGACACCAGCGCATGCTGGCTGGCGCGTGGCAGGTTGAGCATCACCGTTTCGCCAGTGGCCACCTGGGCCTGCGACACGCTGGCGAGTGATAGGGCACAGCCCAATACAAGAAACAAATTCTTCTTCATGGAAAATCTCCTTCCGCGCCGCCGTGTTCTTTTGATCGCAATTGGCAGCCGAATGTTCAGAAACTGATGGGATTGAGTTGGGTACACTACCCGATGCTGTTGCGCTTAGACGCACGGAAGGCAGCAAAGTAAGCAGAGGTCGTGTAGGCCTGGGAGCGCGCGTTAAGACTAAATTCTCTTCCGCGTCTCATTGCGCTCCGCGCAACCCCGGGCGAGGCGCCCGGGGCTACATCCCCGCCCGGAGCTACATATCGCAGGTTAGGTTACGATGGAACTGGAGACGGATGCTGAATTATGCGAATCGACGAATTGAACGACTCCGAATGCCGTGAAGTCCTTTCCCATGTTTCTCTGGGACGTCTTGGTTGCTCGCTGAACGATCAGCCCTACGTGGTGCCGGTCGGCATAGCCTCCGAGGGAGGCTACATCTACGTTTTCTCCACCCTGGGACAGAAGATTGAATGGATGCGTACCAACCCTAAGGTCTGCGTGCAGGTTGACGACGGAACCGGCCAGGATTGGGCCAGCGTCATCGCCTACGGCGAGTATCAGGAACTCCCCGAGCCCCAGTTCGAGCAGGAGCGCGCTCATGCTCGCGCCCTCTTGCAGAAACGAAATCACTGGTGGCTGAACGCGCTGGCCGAACGCCGCATCCAGCTCCGCGATCAGGAGATCGCCCCTCTGTTTTTCCGTATTCGCATAACTTCCCTGACCGGCCTGCGCGGGACGGGCAACGGATAGAGATTGGCCAATACTGCGGGCAGCGTAGACCAAGCGACAGGGCGAATCACGTATCAATTATGAGCGCCGCATCTGCACGCCGCGAATTCAATCCTCCCGAACTTCTCCGTGTCTCCGTGGTGAAATCACGCTTACTTGCCCGTGTAGCTCACTCTCCAGATCGAGTTCGATCCATCGTCGCTCACTAGCAGCGATCCATCCGGTGCCACCGTAATCCCCACCGGACGCCCCCAGACCTGTCCATTCGGCAGCACGAACCCGGTCAGGAAATCTTCATACTCACCACTCGCATGCCCCGTCTGATGCAGAGGGATGCGAATCACCTCATACCCCGCGCGGGCGGCCTTGTTCCACGATCCGTGTTCCGACGCAAAAATGTCACCCTTGTATTCCGCCGGAAATTTCTCCGCTTCGTAGAACGTGAACTCGAGCGAAGCGTTGTGGGGCTGCAACAACACGTCCGGAACGATCGCCTTGTCTTTCAACTCCGGACGTTTTCCCGCAAGCCGCGGGTCCTGGTGCGTCCCGATGTACCACCACGGCCATCCGTAAAACCCGCCCTCTTTCACACTTGTGATGTAGTCGGGCACCAGATTGTCCCCGAGTGCGTCCCGCTCATTCACCGAGCACCACAATTCGCCGGTGTCCGGACTGACGCGGATACCGCCTCCGGCATTGCGGATTCCGTAGGCATACACGCTCAGCACACAATTCGCCGGATCGCATACCAGGATATCGGCGCGATCTTTTTCTCCCGGATGCGTATCCGGATCGTCCACATTCGACACCGATCCCACTGCCACAAACAGTTTCTTGCCATCATTGGAAAAATCCACCGCGCGAGTCCAATGCCCGCCACCGGCCGGCAAGTCCGCGATGTGTTCGGCTCCTCCACTGGCCTTCAGATCTCCATTGTGATACGGAAAGCGCACCACTTCATCCGTATTCCCGACGTAAATCCATTGCGGATCTGGCCCCGGCGGATAGAACGCAATCCCGTAAGGCCGGTGCAACCCACTGGCGAAGACTGCGGATTGCTCGGCCTTGCCATCGGATGTGATCCCGCGAAAGACTCGAATCCGCCCCGGATCGCTCTCGGCCAGAAAAATGTCTCCATTCGGTGCCGTGCGCAACAACCGGGGATTCTCAAGTCCCGCCTGGTAGAGTTCAACTTTGAATCCCGGCAGCGCTACCGGCCAGACGTTATCCGGACGCGACACCATTTCCGCCCCGTTCTCCGCCGACTTCGTCTCGAACGGCTTCGGCAGGTCTGCCACCGTAATCTTGCGCACCGTCCCCGGCTTCTCGTACCGGAAGTCGGTGAATGGCGCCTTGGGCGAAGCATCCTTCACCGTTTCTTTTGTTGACGACGCCTTCGCCGGCACGGCGCTTGTGCTGGATGCAGTCGTCTTGCCCGACGCAACCGACATCACGTAACTGACCACTTGCCACCGCTTCTGCTCCGGCAGGAATGCCCACGAGGGCATTCCGTTCTCTTTCGAGCCCTTGGTGACGAACCAAAATACCTCGCCTGCGGTAGCTCCCTTCAATCTGCCATCGACCAGCGAAGGCACGTTCCCCGTGCCGTGCAAATTCGACCCATGGCAGGACATACAATTCCGTGCATACACGGTCTTGCCGGCGTCGATCGCCGTTGCCTGTCCGGCAAATGGATTCTTCGTTGCCTTCGCCGACGCTGGCGCGTCATGGAAGGGACTATCGGCAGCATTCAGAACTGCCAGTGGGAGGAGAGAAACTAATACTGCCAAGCTGAAGCCACGAACGCTCAGACGCATGGGTATCCTCAGAGATAGGTTTGTTGACTTAGATTATGCCCGAGGCAAAGGGATGCGGCACTTGGAGGCCGATGGTCGATCTCCACATTACAAAGCGGGGTGAACCAAGTAGGTCACTAGACCGGTTGAGTGCTCTGACCGGAGCGAATTGCAGGTCTCTGGTAGCGCTACCGGGAATCGAACCCGGGTTTGAAGATTGAGAATCTTCCGTCCTAACCCCTAGACGATAGCGCCACTCCGCAGGACTTCGATTATAACAAGCTTTCTCCGTCCCCGCCTCGAAGCACTCCGCGGTGCACCGTGCTATTTGCGCGAAGTGTTCTCCTTGGAATTCCTGCACGCACAAAATCAAATAATTTGTGCAAATCTTTACCATTGGATCACTGGAGTAAGGCTATAGTAATCACATATTAGAGAGTGTCATCGTGTCTGGGAGGCGACCCCATGTTGTCTCTCTCCCTCACTATCCCAATCATTTCAATGCTTAAGGAGATTTGTTCAGGAGTAAACAATATGGCAAAACCCAGGATTCCCAAGAAGGCTAGTGATAATAAAGTGGTAAACCACGCCCCTGCGGCTTCCGATGAACTCATGACTACGGCGACGAGAGGAAATGGCGGCAATGGTGCAAACGGAGCCGCCAAAAAGACGACGCGCAAGAAGACCGTGTCGAAGCCGGCCGTCGTGAAGGACGACCCTCGTGCCACCGTCGTACCCGTCAGCCTGGAAGACGAGATCCGTCAGGCCGCCTACCTGATGGCGGAGCGCCGCGGATTCGAACCCGGTCACGAAGTTGACGACTGGTTTGCCGCCGAGCGGGAAGTTCTCGAGCGCTACCAGCAGCACGGCGCATAAGGGCGCCTCTGTCTACCCCTGGCGGCCGAGCCCCGGCCGCCGCCCCACTGCGGAAACGTTTACGCGCCCTCGAACAAGTTCAGTCTTTTGGACAGTTTCTCTGCCAGTCCATTTTCTCTCTCCCCCGTTGTCCTCCTGTGCTCCTGATCCGGGTCTGCCCGGTTGCCTCCACTGGCACTTTCTGAAAAAATGATCCGGGGTTCGTCATGGCGCAGATTGGCAGTTTTGCCTTGCTCTTCGCCCTAGCGTTGAGCACTTATTCGTTTGTCATTGGCCTTCTCGCACTTCTCCGAAAAGGCGACGCGGATTGGGATCGTCTCGGCGAGACCGCCCGCCGCGCTGGAGTTATAGCTTTCGCCGCGGCCTTTCTGGCCGCCCTCGTCCTGGTGGTCGCCGCTTTTCGCGATGACTTCTCCATCGCTTACATCTTTCATCACAGCAATCGCGACCTCGACCCCAAATACAAGTTCGCTGTTCTCTGGTCGGGCCAGGAAGGTTCGATTCTTTTCTGGTCCTTGATCCTCTCCGGATACGCTTTCGTCCTCCGCCTGCGCTACAAGACCGATCCGCGCCTCTTCGCCTACGCCTCGGTGATCATCGCGGGCGTGCAAGTCTTCTTCTTCGCGCTCTGCAACTTTGCTGCGAATCCCTTCGGCTTGCTCGAAGGCCCGCTTCGCCCCGATGGCACCGGTCTCAACCCGCTTCTGCAATATCCAGAGATGGTCATCCATCCGCCCATGCTCTATCTCGGATACGTCGGCTTCACGATACCTTTCGCTTTCGCTCTTGGCGCGCTGATCATGCGGTACCCCGGCGAAAAGTGGATTCACATCACCCGCCGTTGGACTATGGTGACATGGGGATTCCTCACGATCGGAATCTTCCTCGGATCACACTGGGCCTACTCTGTTCTCGGATGGGGCGGCTACTGGGGATGGGATCCAGTCGAAAACGCCTCGCTGATGCCATGGCTGGTCGGCACCGCCTTCCTTCATTCGGTCATGATGCAGGAAAAGCGCGGCATGCTGAAGATCTGGAACATGTGGCTAGTCTTCGCCTGCTTCTGGCTGGCGATTCTCGGAACGTTCCTGACGCGCAGCGGCATCATCAGCTCTGTTCATGCGTTCGCGCAGTCATCCATCGGCAACTGGTTTGCGTGGTTTCTCGCCATTACGTTCGCGGTGTTTGTCTTTTTCTTTGTCAAGAACAAGTCGCACCTGCGCAGCGAACACCGCCTCGAAGCGATCGTTTCCCGCGAGTCGAGTTTCCTGTTTAATAACCTGCTCTTCCTGCTGCTGACCCTTGACGTGCTCTGGGGCACCTGGTTCCCCAAAATTTCTGAACTCGTCCAGGGGAACAAGGTCACAGTCGGCGCGCCGTTCTACAATCGCGTGGCCATTCCGGTAGCGCTGCTTCTTTTACTGTTGACCGCCGTCGGGCCACTGCTCGCATGGCGCAAGACTTCTCTCGAGAGTCTCAAGCGCAACTTCCTCTGGCCGATGATCGCCTCGCTGGTTGTGGCACTCTTTGTGATGACCACGCCTAAGAATTGGGGATCAATCTTCGGGCTGAGGCCCTGGACCGACATCAGCTACTTCTATTCGCTGATGACCATCTTCCTGTCGGCTCTCGTCGCCTTCACTGTTTTCTCTGAGTTTTATCGCGGGGGCCGCGTGATCGCCCAGAAGACCGGACAAGGCATGTTCGCTTCCGTCGTGCAACTCACGCATCGCAACACGCGCCGCTACGGCGGGTACATCGTTCACTTCGGTGTCGTGCTGGTCATGATTGGATTCTCCGGTGCCGCTCTCAATCAGGAGAAAGAAGCCGAGATGGGTTTCGGCGACAAGATGTCGATCGCCGGCTACGATCTCGTCTGCCGTTCCTATACGCAAGACGACAATGCCAACCAGACCAGTGAGTGGGCGCTGATCGACGTCTTCCGGGGCGGCAACGTCCAGCGTCAGATGGCACCGCAGCGTATTTTCTACAAGGCCAGCCAGCAGGCATCGACCAAGCCCGACATCGACCAGGGATTCAAAGAAGACCTCTACCTTGTCTACGAAGGACAAAACGACAAGGGCCAGCCGGTCATCAAAGCACACGTGAACCCCATGGTCATATGGATCTGGATCGGCGCCTGGGTCATGCTCATCGGCACGGCATTAGCTCTGGTGGAACCCGCCCCGGCTCCAGTCGCCGTGCGCTCTCCCAAGATGGTGGAAACCGTCGCCCCGGTCGCTACAGGAGATTAGTCTGGTCGTGCGCGATTGTTGGGGTGGCGCGTTTTTGGGTCGCGGTTTTGGGTAAGCGGTTTTGAGGCGGGCGCGGTTTTGAGGCGGGCGCGGTTTTGAGGCGGGCGCGGTTTTGAGGCGGGCGCCGCTTTGTGGGTGGCGCAGCGCTTCAGCGCTGCGAAAAATGTGTTGCTTGAGATGGCGGTTTTAGCCGCTGAGGGTACAGAATCTCCAATGACATCGACGTTCAATCTCGGCTCGAAATTCCGCCGCACGCTTCACTGCCTCATCCTGGCTGCGGCCGTATTTGCCTTCTCCGGCGCCTCCGACCCCTCAACGCGCTTCACCGAAATCGGCCACCAACTCATGTGCATCTGCAGCTGCGGCCAGATCCTTCTCGAATGCAACCACGTCGGTTGCCCGTCCTCCGACGGAATGCGGAACGAGTTGATGGCTGCGGTCTCCCGCGGTGACAGCGACAGCCTCGTCCAGCAGGCCTTCGTGCAAAAATACGGACCAACCGTCCTGGCAGCCCCGACAACATCCGGATTCGATCGCACTGCCTGGATTTTCCCCTTCGTCGCGTTCGCCTTGGGCATGGCACTAATCATCCTCGTCGTTCGAGCCTGGAAGAATCGCCCGGCCCCCGCTTTGGCGGACGGCATCAAGCCTCTCGGCGGTCCTGAACTGGACGAGTTCCGCGAACAGGCTCGCAAGGAGACCGAACTATGACCTTCGAATGGGCTTGCTGCATCCTCTTCGCTGCCGCCTCGCTTCTTTACATCTTCTACTTACCTGGCAGCCTCTACCTCGGCCCCGAGAAGACCCGCGTCTCCTATCTCCGCGAGCGTAAGGACGCCGTCTACGAGAACCTGCGCGACCTGAACTTCGAGTACAACGCCGGCAAGGTTCCTGACGCCGACTACCTGAGCCTGAGAGCATCTCTCCAAGACGAGGCCGCCGCCCTGCTGGCAGAAATCGCGCACCTCGAATCTCAACCACCCGTCGCGCCCAGAAAAGCGAGATCATGAACCAAAACCACATGTCTGTCATCCTGAGCGGAGTAAATGCTTCGCAAGGCGGAGCATTCGCGGAGTCGAAGAACCGTAGGTTCGCATCCGGACTCCACCGGCGTCGCAAGGAGTTCTCTTCCCGCATCGCGATTGTTCTCATCGCGGTTTTGGCGCTCACGGTTATGAGCGCCGCCCAAACCCTCACCGGCACGGTGAAGAACTCCACGACCGGCAAGCCCGGTGCCGGAGACGAGGTCGTGCTCCTCAGCCTCGGTCAAGGAATGGAAGAAGCCGGCCGCACCAAAACCGACTCCAGGGGCAACTTCTCCTTCAAGCTTGACGCCCAGGGACCGCATCTGGTGCGCGCGATTCACCAGGGCGTGACGTATCACCGCATGGCGCCTCCGGGAACCACATCGGTGGAGATCGAGGTCTACGATGCCGGCAAGAAAGTCGACGGCGTCGAAGTGATCGCCGACATCATGCGCTTCCAGTCCGGCAACGGCACCATGCAGATTGAGCGCACTTTCGCCGTGCAGAACAATTCCAAGCCTCCACGCACGCAGATGAACGATCACAACCTCAGCTTCTACGTGCCCGACGGCGCCACCATCGGCGAAGCCCAGGCCATGACCGCCGGAGGCCAGCCCGTAAAATCCGCGCCCGTCCCCGACGAGGGCGCCAAGAACCGCTACTCGTTTCTCTTCCCGCTCCGTCCGGGCGAGACACGCTTCGAGGTCATCTATACGCTCCCATATAAGGGCAGCATCAATATCGATCCCAAGAGCGCCTATCCTCTCGAACATTTCGTGACCATTGTGCCGAAGGCCATGACCTTCACACCTCAGCAGGCGGATTCGTACAAGTCGACTCCGTTCCCCGGTCAGCCTGACGCCAACGTAGAAGTCGCGTCGAACGTCGGGATTGGCCAGGCGATGAGTTTCACACTTGGAGGCGAGGGCACACTCTCTTCGCCTCAGGATGAAAACGGCCAGTCCACTCAGGGTTCGTCCGGTGGTCAAGCCGACAGCCGCCCCGGAGGCGGACTCGGTCCGCCGATCGACGCACCCGATCCGCTCCAGCGCTATCGCTGGCTGATCCTCGGTGGAATTGCTGCCGCTCTGATCATTGGCGGCATTGTGATCGCATCGCGGCAGCAGGCGGCCAACCGCACTGCCCGCGCCGCCGCCGGGCTTTCGCCGATGGCTGACGCTGACGATTTTGAAGTCCCCACGCCGCCACGTGCCAGCCGTCCAGCCGCACCGGCGCCCAAACCTGCCGCCGTCGGCGAACCGTCTGCACCTCGCGGTCCGTCGAAGCTCCTCGAAGGCCTGAAAGAAGAGCTGTTCGAACTGGAAGTCGAACACAAACAAGGCCGCATCACCGACGCAGAATACGAAAAGACCAAGGCGGCCCTTGACCAGACGCTTCAGCGCGCCTTGAAACGCGAAAGCCAACGAGCTTAATGCGGCAGGGTTGGCAGCCTCGACGCGCCAGCCGATCACCAAGCGAATCGAGTCGCTGGCCGGATGGCCTGCGAACGCTGCTACTAGCTCCTAGCCTCTAGCTAACCCGGGGCACAGAAGGAAGGATTTTCGCAATATAGCGGCAGAACTTCGTTCCAACGGTGCGAGATCGAGGAGTTTAGCTAGGAGCTAGCAGCTAGAAGCTGCAAGCTCTATGACGTAGGTAACTCCGCCGCCTCCGGCGCGGATAGTAGAATCCGAACAATGTCCCCCGAGACTGCCATCGCTGTGTCCACCAAAGCTGCCGATCTCGAAAAGGCTCTGCTCCGCGTGATTCGGGGCAATGACGATGTCGTCCGCCTCGCGCTGGTCAGCATTTTCGCTCGCGGACACCTGCTCATCGAAGGCGTTCCTGGAGTCGGCAAGACCACGCTCGGACAGGCCCTCGCCCGCGCCATCGATTGCACCTTTCAGCGCGTGCAGTTCACCAGCGACATGCTGCCATCCGACGTGCTCGGCATTTCGGTGTACTCGGCCGCCGAGCAGGCGTTCGAGTTTAAGCGCGGACCCGTTTTCACCAACGTTCTGCTCGCCGACGAGATCAATCGCACTACGCCCAAGACGCAATCCGCACTGCTCGAAGCGATGAATGAAGGGCAGGTCACGGTCGATGCGAACTCGTACGAGTTACCGCAGCCATTCCTGGTGATCGCGACGCAGAACCCCGTGGAACATCACGGAACGTATCCGTTGCCGGAATCGCAACTCGACCGTTTCCTGATGCGCGTGCGCATGGGATATCCCGACGCGCAGGCTGAGCGCCAAATCCTGCGCTCCGAAGCTGGAATGGCGCAACTTGACGAGCTTCGCCCGGTCATCACCGGAGCGGATGTCATCGAAATGCAGCAGGCAGTGAAGAAGATTCGCGTCGACGATTCGCTCGTCAGTTACGCGCTCGAGATCGTCCGCCGCACCCGCGAATCGGAATTCCTGTCGTTAGGAGTTTCTCCGCGCGGATCGCAGGCTCTCTACCGCGCCGCGCAAGCCATGGCATTCCTCGAAGGTCGCACGTTCTGCACGCCGGAAGATTTCAAGCCGCTGGTCGTGCCGGTCTTCGCACACAGGGTAGTGGTGAACGGTCTCTACGCTTCGACACTGAAGAAGTCGGAGCAATCCGATCAGGTGCTGACGGAGATCGTCGAGAGCGTCGCGGTACCGGTATAGTCGCACGCGTGATACTGCCTGGGTCCCGGCGTATCAGTACAATGCTAACGTGCAGGTTGATGAATCGTTCACGATCGATATTGTCTTGCGACACCTCTCGTTGACTCCAGAAGAAATTTCAAATGCCCTGTCCCTAAAAGCCTCGGCAGCCTTTGCTGCCTCTCAGTTAATCGGGAAGCGTCGCGCAAGAAGGACATGTTTCCACGCGCGACTTCAGGCAGGCAGGAGTTGTACGACCTACCCGAAAGCATTGGCAAAGGTCGTTCGCTTTTTGCAGAAACACTCGGCCTACTGGAAAGATGTTGTGAGTGGAAAGGGCGAGGTCGAACTAATCCTGAACCATACGATAAGTCCTGCCAAGCAGGAAGGAGACAAGAATTTCGAACTTCTTCTCGGTTCACCTTTCCTCAAAATTCTATCTGCTCATGGCGTCAGTTTGACTGTGGTTGGCTGGCAAGGAGGCCTCAAAATCAGATCGGCATCACGCCGAGGCGAGGCTCGCCGCCGCTAGTTCGTTCCACTAACGGCAATTTCGGGTCAGTCTATAATTCTCCCGTCATGTCCTTCCTGCGCTTCTTCATGCTTCTTTCGCTCGTGGTCTGGATCGGCGGTCTGATCTTCTTCGCCTTCGTGCTGGCGCCAACAGCGTTTCAGGTGCTTCCCAACACCCATCTCGCCGGCAACCTAGTCGGACGCTCGCTGAACAAGCTGCACTGGATCGCCCTGATCTCAGGAGTGGTGTTCCTGATCACTTCCCTTCTTTACAGTTACCTCACGCAAGGCACCGCACACGTATTCGCGATGCGGCACATCCTGATCTGCCTGATGCTCGGGCTGACGCTGTTTTCGCAGTACTGGATCATCCCGCGCATGGACACGCTTCGCGCTCAAGTCGGCGACTTCGCTGCTGTTCCGCTGAACGACCCGCAGCGTGTGCAATTCGACGCCTTGCACGTGTGGTCGACGCGCGTCGAGAGCGCGGTGTTGATACTCGGAGTAGTTGTGATCTGCCTGACCGGCAGCGCCCTCGCCAAAAAGTAAAGGCCAGCCCTCGTAAGCAGGCCGGCGCTTCCCCACGGAACCACCCCCAGAACATCTAGCGGCTCGCAACCTCCTCTGGACGCACCTGCCACTCTCCTTCGGCGACGTATCCTTGCTTCTCGTAAGAATGGCCCGTGACCAGTCCTAGTACGAACCAGCCGAGAGCCAGCGCGCCGAGAGCGAAGATCGAATCGCCGATCATGCGCATCCAGCGCAGGGTATTCATTCCGCCCGAGTGCAGGAACTCGGAGGAACGCGCATACCACGTCCCGTATTCCACTGAGGCCCACGCTTGCATCAGGCCGATGGGAAGCATGCTGAGCAGAACCATGAGCGCAAGGCCAATGTTGATCGCCCAGAACGCAACCCACAGCGGCGCGTTCTTCCACGCTTTCCCGGGACGTAGCGCGCGCAAGCAGAACAGCATCAGCCCCAGTCCGAGCATGCCGTAGACGCCGAACAGAGCGGTGTGCCCGTGCACCGGAGTCGTGTTCAGCCCTTGCATGTAATACAACGCAATCGGCGGATTGATCAGGAAACCGAACAACCCAGCCCCGACGAAATTCCAGAACGCAACAGCCACAAAGAAGTAGATCGGCCACTTGTACGCGGCGACCCAGACGTGCTGTTCGCGAGCGCGAGCCAGGCGGATGTTTTCCCACGCTTCGAATCCGATCAGCACCAGCGGCACAACTTCCAGTGCGCTGAACACTGCGCCAAGTCCGAGCACAACGTTCGGCGTTCCGGCAAAGTACAGGTGGTGGAACGTGCCGATGATACCGCCCGAAAGGAACACAATGGTCGAGAAAATAACGGCACGCGTTGCGGTCGTCACCGAGAGCAGCTTTAGCCGCGTGAGCAGGAAGGCAATTACGACCGTGGCGAAGACTTCAAAGAACCCTTCCACCCAGAGATGAACCACCCACCAGCGCCAATACTCGGCCGTGACGAGGTTGCTGCGCTGGCCGTACATGAGGCCCGCCGCATAAAAGAGCGGTATCGCGATGCTGGAAATGAGGAACATCATCAACAGCGAGTAGCTCTGGTCGCGCTTCACGAGAGCAGGCCGAATTGCTCGCCACATTAGCCACAGCCAGAAAACAAGTCCGCCAAAGAGCAGGATCTGCCAGAAACGGCCAAGGTCAACGTATTCGTAACCCTGAGTGCCGAACCAGAACCAGTTGTTGCCCAGGCGATGCTGGATGCTGAGCCATTCGCCTACAAGTGATCCGACGACTACCGCCAACAGCGCGCCAAATAAGATGTTGACGCCGAGTCGTTGTCCTTTTGGCTCATAGCCGCTGACGGCCGGTGCGACGTAAAGGCCGGTCGCGAGCCATGATGTCGCGATCCAGAAGATGCCAATCTGCAAGTGCCAAGTGCGGGTCACGGCGTAAGGCAGCCAGCGGTCGAGCGGAATTCCGTAGAAGCCTGAACCCTCCACTCCATAGTGAGCGGTAATCGCGCCCAGGGCGACTTGCACCACCCACAATGCTGCCACTACGAAGAAGTACTTCACGGTCGCCTTCTGCGACGGAGTGGGTTTGAGCCCGAGCAGAGGATCGCTCTCGGGTAGCAGTTCCTCGGAGACATTGCGAGGCTGCGAGGCGAAGTACCAGACCATGCCGCCAACACCCGCGAGCAGCAAGACAAAGCTGATCACACTCCAAACGACTGTGCCTCCAGTCGGTTCGTTCCCGATCAAGGGCTCATGCGGCCAGTTCTGCGTATAGGTGACATCGGTGCCCGGGCGATTTGTTGAAGCGGCCCACGCAGTCCACCAGAAGAACGCACTCATCTCCCGCAGTTTGGTGGGATCGCTCATAGCCCCGGGCTGAATCGCGTATTCATTGCGTCCGTGCGCAAAAACGTCAGAATAGTAGGCGACGAGGCTGCGGAAAGCTTCGGCGCGCACCGGATCGAGCGTGATCTTGCCGGCCTGCGGATCATAGGTGTTCTGCCGCATCGCCTCGCGCAGGCGCGCCTGCAAGCCTGCCTGCTGCTCCACTCCGAGTGAAGCGTAGTCTTTGGCGCCCGTTTCCTTCGCCCAGCGGTCCAGAATGAACGTGCATTCGCGATGCAGCCAGTCGGCTGTCCAGTCAGGGGCAACATACGCGCCGTGTCCCCAGATCGTGCCGACCTCTTGTCCTCCAATCGACTGCCAGACACCCTGCCCGTTCTGAATCGTGTTGCTATCAAACAAGGTGGAACCATCGCCGCTCACCACCTGTGTCGGGATAGGAGGCGCGCTGTTCAGCACCTTCACCCCTACTCCGCCCAGCACTGCAAAAGAAGCCACCAACACAACTGACAACGCAATCCACAGCTTTTTGTAGGACAAGACGAGCCACCTTCCAGAATGAAGTGTGAATACAATCCAGTCTAACAATTACTACATCGTAATACGATATATCTGGAGAAAAAAGGGGGTCACCCCCCCTTTTCCATGCCGAGCGCTCGCGGGAACAGGATATTGTTCTCCAGATGAATGTGCTGGTGGAGATCAGCTTCAAACTCCGCCAAAGCGCGATATAGGGCCTGATAGCTTGCGCAAGCGCCTTCGGGCGCGATATAGCCGCTGGTGACGGCACGCATTGCCCGCAAAGCGTCACCCGCAGAGTCGTGCTCGTGCTCCATCATGGCCACGGGATTCGCGACCGTCCCGAAGGGCGCGGGCAACACGGGCTCTCCCTGAATGACGGACTCTTCCATTCGCAACACATACGGAAACAGGATGACTTCCTCCTTCATCAGGTGGGAGCTGAGTTCCCGCGCGAGCCCGTTGAAGATCACCTGGAGATGAAGCAGTTCGGGATGGTTCTTGCCGTGAACTCCGCAGACCTTTTCAAAGAGCGGGCCGAGGCGTGCGATCTCAGTCCGCACGAACTTGTGATGCGTAGCATTGATGTGGGCAACCAAATCCGAAAGTGGCTCCCGCTGCCAGTCCGCCGCTTTCGTCTGAGGCTGGCTCAACGCGCTGTCCAGTTCCCTTTGCACCTGCTCGATCGACAGGCCTGCGGCCTGGCAGGCTTCCTCGAGCGGTTTGTCGCCGCCACAGCAGTAGTCGATCCCCAGTCTCTCGAATACCCGCGTCGCACTGGTGCTCGCCAACGCGATCTCCCGCACGGTCTTTTCCGCGATTGCACTCATCTCATCCTCCTCGGCGGCCGTCTTTATGACCTGCAGTGAGGTTAGTAGCGGGAAAGGTGGGTGCCGATGACTTTTGTCACAGGGGAGACAATCGGATCTCTTGAGAAGACGCAGCCGGTTCAGCCCGACGATGCCAGATCGTCCTCAAGCGCCTTGAGATCGCGGATGATGAGCGATCGTCCATCGATCTGCACCATGCCCTCCGCCTGAAGGCGGGACAGGTTGCGGGACACAAGTTCACGCACAGTTCCGATTTGTGCCGCCAGTTCCTGATTGTTTGCAGGCAGCACGATTCGGACCCCATCCGCAACCTTCTTTCCTTCCTGCTGCGCCATCCGAAGCAGATACGCTCTTAACCGCTGCCGAACCGTGGTAAAGGAAAGTTCTTCGATAATTCCGACGAGCTTTCGCAGACGGGATCCCACGACTCGCAAGACTTTCAGAGCCACCTCGGGATGCGCCATGCACAGTGCCTGGAAATCCTGTTTGCTGATGAAAAGCAGCAGGCTGTCCTCGACAGCCACGACCGAAGCCGGGTACTTCCCGCCGTCAAATACGGGCAGCTCAGCCACCGATCCGCCCGGACCCTCCATACCGAGAACCTGCTCGCGGCCCCCGGAAGAACTCTTGAAGATGCGCACGCTGCCGGACTCCACGATGTACAGACCCTTACACTCCTCGCCTTCGCTGAACACGAGTTCTCCACCTGAGTACTTGCGGGACACGACGCGGTCGAGGAGAAAAGCCACCTCCCGTTCGGAGAGCCCGGCGAACAAGGCTGTCTGGGCCAGCGTCCTGGCGTGGTTTTTTGCGTCTGGCACTGGGGTATTGTATAGAAACTCTGTGATTGCGAAGAATCTAGCGGGATCTTCCGGCCTTTTTGTAGCAGATGCAATCCACCACGTGGTCGTTGACCATCCCGACTGCCTGCATGAAGGCGTAGCAGATGGTCGAGCCGACGAACTTGAATCCGCGGCGCAGCAGATCTTTGCTCATCGCGTCCGACTCCGAGGTCTTCGCCGGAATCTGCTTGAGCGCTCTCCGGTGGTTGATGCGCGGATGGCCTCCGACGAACTGCCATATGTAGCGATCAAAACTCCCGAACTCCTGCTGGACGAGCAGGAAGGCCTTGGCGTTTTGCACCGCCGCCGCAATTTTCAATTTGTTGCGAACGATCCCGGGATCAGCGAGGAGCGAAGCAATTTTCTTTGGCTGATAGCGCGCGACCTTCTCCGGATCGAATCCGTCGAACGCACGCCGGTAGTTCTCCCGCTTGTTGAGGATCGTGCTCCAGCTCAGTCCCGCCTGAGCGCCCTCGAGGATCAGGAATTCAAAGAGCGTGCGGTCAACGTGCACCGGCACGCCCCATTCCTCGTCGTGATAGCGGATGTAGTTCTCGCCTTTGGCCCAGCCGCAACGGATAGGCTCTGGCTTGGTGGTGTTCTTCGCGGCGCGCATTCTATTTTGGACAACGCTCGGCAGTGAGCCATGCAAGAGCCATCACTCACTGCCGGCTCAGTTCTACTGCAGTGACTTCGGATCCGATCGGTTGACCGGCGTCTTCTGGTCGAGCAGCGCAACCAACTCGTGGGCGCAGGCAGGAATTCCCACCTTTCCCTCTCGGATAATTTCTCTTGCCCGCAGCTTCCGCTTGTACAACTTCTCATTGGCGCCGCCATCGGAACGGAGGGTTGAACCCTCCAGCGACACGCCCGCGAAGAGTCCCTTGTTGCGGGAATACGAGAGGATCTCGGCCTGCATCACGATGTCGGTCGCTCCCTCAGCCGTGCGGCCCTTAGGCCCGGCAGCAGCGGATGCATCGGCGCCCAGCTTCACTTTGCTGCTGAGCAGTGATTTTGCTCCCCGCGGATTCATGACCAGCAGCACAAAGTCGGTCGCCTGGCCGCCGAGCTGAAAACCGATGCTCACGCCTTCCAGCGCATACATGGAAGGAGCGCCCCACTTGCCTTTGTAGTGCGGCCCGCTGCGGCAAATCATGACGCCACGTCCGTAGCTGCCTCCGATGCCGAACGCTCCCTTCTTCACCGACGGCAAGATGACGAGGCATTCCGCCTTGTCGAGTAATTCCTGGGGAATGTTGTCGGGAATATTCAGGATCTCTTTCAACACCTCGCCCGAATCCTTGACCCGCTCTTCCACATGTTCCTCATCGGCGTAGGATCCTACCGCCGAAAACAGCAGGATTACCAAACCGACCACGAATTTCTTCATGAAGGCCTCCGCAAGAAAGATTGTAAGGAAAAAGCAGGACGTCCGCGTGAATATGGTTCTTCCCCGCAACTGGATCGGCAACGTTATGGCTGCCAACGGGCGGGCGAACGGTCACGCAAGTCTTTCAGATTGCATGTTTTGTGCCATGACCAAACGTGTGCTCCTTTTGTAACTTGGCACTTTCCAGGAGCGCTCCTAAAGTCAATCAGAAGGCGGTCCGGGCGGGGAGCGGATTTCGGCCCCTCGCGTGCATCTAATCGGTTTAGAGGTGTGCTGGGACACGGTTCACAGTGAAAAATTTGGATTCCCCGGGCATGAAGTACACGAATTGGATTTTGCGGTCTCTTCTGGCGTTCCTGGCAATGTTCGCGGGTGCGGCGAATCTCTGTGCGCAATCTGCTTACATCTCTGGCGTCCCCACTCTGAATGCGTCGAACTCGGCCACAGTCGGTGCTACCGCCGATGAGCCACAGGCCTCGGTGATTACGCTGCATGCGCGCGTAAATGAGGTGAACGTTCTGTTCATCGCCACCGACAAGCACGGCAAGTTCGTACGGAACTTGAATCAGGGCGATTTCAATATTCTCGACGATCACAAACCGCCGCAGGCGATCCTGAACTTCCGCCGCGAAATCGATCTACCGCTGCACATCGGCCTGTTGGTCGACGTCAGCGGATCGGTGGACAGCCGTTTCGACTTTGAACAGAGCGCGGCCACCGCCTTTCTCGAGCACACAGTGCGGGCTGGTTTCGACCGGGCATTCGTGATGGGCTTCAACAGCCACACGCAACTGGTGCAGGATTTCACCGACAACACCGCCCTCCTCTCGAAGGGCATCCACAACTTGCACGATGGCGGGGGAACCGCTCTCTATGATGCGATCTACCGCGCCTGCAAAGATAAGCTTCTGAAAGATCATCCGGATCGTCCGGTGAGAAAAGCTCTGATCGTGGTCAGCGATGGTGAGGACAATCAGAGTGAAATGACCAAGGCCCAGGCGATCGAGATGGCCGAGCGCGCCGAAGTGATCATCTATGCGATCTCAACGGACGACAGCGGCCTGGTCATGCGCGGCGACAAGGTTCTTGAGCAACTCGCCGAGGCGACCGGTGGGCGCGCCTTCTTCCCGTTCAAGATGAAGGACATCACTCACTCGTTTGCGGCAATCGAAGATGAACTGCGCAGCCAGTACATCGTGTCGTACAAACCGGCCGACTTCGACGCCGACGGACGCTTCCGCACCATCGAGATCTCATCTCTGCGGAAGGACCTGCAAGTCCGGGCACGCAAGGGATATTTCGCGCCGCAGCAGTAAGTCTCGTAGCAAGACCCCGCATAGCGCAATACAGTTTTTCCAGCGCCAAAAGCAGATCGGGCCGCGTAAAAAGCCGCGGCCCGTCGTACTTCAGGAATGCTACGGCAGCTACTGCTCGCCACCGCTGACGTCGCTGCCCCACAGGACGTTACTCCCCCATAGCACGTTGGATCCCCAAAGGACATTGCTTCCCCACAACACGTTCGAGCCCCAAAGCACATTCGAGCCCCATACCTCGTCATCGCTTCCCCAAAGAGGGTTCCCTGACATGGCGGAGGCAGGCGCGCCCGAAACGAACTGTGAGCTGCCCCATACCGCCGAATTCGACCATGCCGCGGAGGTGTTCCACACCGCGGACGTGCTGTCATTCAGATACACGTAGCCTGTGGCTGCATCATAGGACGCGACTGGCGACATAGCCGTGCCATTGGCCAGATCGGCATTGCTGAGAGCGGTCTCAACGTCTATATACCCCGACCCGACCGTGAAAACGTCATCCTGATCGGTGTAGGTGATATTCGTCGTCGGGTCCGTCGTGCTGCTGTAGGCCGGCAGCGATTTCCACGCGGTCTTCATCAACCGCGCCTTAACCTGGTCCGGATTGAGACTCGGCGTCTTCTGCAGTAGATCCGCCACTACACCGCTGACCACACCGGTTGCCATACTGGTTCCGCTGAGCGTGAAGTAGCTGGAGGACGAAGCCGTGCCACCGCCATTGACGTAGAAGCTGTAGGGAACCCGGTTGCCGGGATAGTTGTTGTACAGGGTCGATCCCGGAGCCTCCAACGACACGAGCAAGTTTCCGGGCGCAACCATGTCCGGCTTGGCAACCGCATCAATCGCGGTTGGCCCCTTCGAACTGTAGCTGGCGATGAGATCGTCCACACGGGTGGGAGTCCCCATCGTCTTCATGGCACCCACGGTGATCACATACGGATCATTGCCGGGCGACGTCACGGTTGCGTAACCATTCGTGGGCTGATAGCGACCGTTGTTGCCGGCGGCCACTACAACCACAATTCCATTCTTCCACGCGGCCTCGACCGCCTGGCACAGCGGATCGAGTTTGTAAGTCTCGTAGACCGGGCGTCCCAGCGACAGGTTGAGCACCCGAATATTGAACAGCGGCTTGAGAGTGATTGCCGTGTTGATCGCGGCAATGACCGCGCTGTCGGAACCGGCACCGTTCTGATCAAGCACCCGCAGGTTCACGATGTTCGCCTGAGGGGCGATTCCCTTGAAGGTTTGCGAGTACTTCGATCCAGTCGAACTCGAACCGTTGCCTGCGATCAACCCGGCAACATGGGTTCCGTGACCAAACTGATCGTTTGTGCTCAAAGTGCCCGGGACGAAGCTCTGACTCCAGACCACGCGCGAGAGGCCGAGGAATCCGCCGTTGAGGTCGGCATGACTGCTGACTCCGCTGTCGATCAGCGCCACCCCAATACCTGCACCCGTGTAACCCGACTGCCACGCGGCAAAAGCATTCACCGCGGGCGCTGCGTTGCTGAGGGCGGGGCTCAGTGGGCGATCCAGGCTGATGTACTTCACGTTGGTCTGATCGGAAAGCGACAGGATGTTCGACAATGGCAGTTGAGCCACGATGCCGTTCACCAGCGGCAACGTGTTCAGGATCGATCCCAGTTTCGACAGTAGTTGCAGGTCGAGCAGGCTCGGTGCGCCCTTGTACTGCACCACGACCCTTGCGATCCGTAGGTTGGTTCTTTGCAAGTCGGGCGAGAGTTTTGTCGTATCCGCGGCGTGCGTGACCGTGCACGCGACAATGACAAAGATCAACAGAAGTCTTTTCACGAATCCCCCAGTTTTGAGTACACCGCCCCACAAGTGCGCCCCACAGCGCACCCCAAGTAGTGGGGAGATCTGCATCTTCCGGTCCAAAAGGCACTCGGCTGCTCCCTAGGAATCAACCACTTACGAGCCGACGTTGTGAAACGCAACGGACATTTTGTCCCGTCCCACGAACCTGAGACAGACTGTCCCGTCCCAGCGTGAGTTCCGGCGTGCTTCATACGGCTTTGACGTTGTAACTGATTGAAACTACGGCTCTAAACGACGGTAACGTGTGCCGATGTTTTTCCGGGGACTTTGTGCCTGTAATTCATTGAAAATCTTGCTACTTTCGTATGTCTGGGGTTCGATCCAAGGGTGCACGTGTCTTCATCGGCGGCCTGACTGCGTCCGGCTTGCTGTGCATTCTTCTCGCGTTCTCACGCTGGCAAACCAGCGATCCCATCAAGTTCGTCTGCTATCTGATAGCGGCGCTTCTGGCGTCGCCGCTAAAGGTGGGCCTACCGGGCATTGAAGGAACGCTCTCGGTAAACTTCCTGTTCACTTTGCTGGGGATCCTGGAACTGAGTCTTCCTGAAACGCTGGTGATTGGGATTGCCAGCACGCTGACGCAGTTCTACTGGAAACCGGCGCGCCGCATCCAACTTATTCAACTCATATTCAACCTCTCGCAGGTAACGGTCGCGAGCGCGATTGCGTTCTCCGCGTATCACCTGGTGTCGGATCGCGTGCTCCATGCGCCGGGGCCGCTGTCCCTTCTGATCGCTGCCATCGTCCTCTTCGGATGCAATACCGCGGCAACGTCGACCATCATCGGACTCACCGAAGAAAAGCCGATCGCAAAAGTGTGGGGCCAGGGGCACTCGTGGTTATTCCCGTATTACATGGTGGGAGCGGCGGTCGCAGGCCTCGTCCATTTCCTTAACGCCCATATCGGATGGCAGTCGTCGCTGCTGGTGCTGCCTCCGATCTACTTGATGTACCGCTCCTACCGTCTCTACCTGGGAAAGCTGGAATCTGAGAAGTCGCACGCCGAGCAGGTCTCGAACCTGCACCTGCGAACGATTGAGGCTCTGGCACTGGCCATCGAAGCCAAGGATGAAACTACCGGCGAGCACCTGCAACGGGTGCGTGTTTACGCCATCGAACTGGCCAAGGATCTGGGCTTGACCGAGGACGAGACCGAGGCGCTGAAGGCCGCCTCAGTTCTGCACGATATCGGCAAGCTCGCGGTACCCGAGCACATCATTTCGAAGCCGGGCAGGCTGACGCCGGAAGAGTTCGAAAAGATGAAGATTCACCCGATCGTGGGAGCAGAGATCCTGGAGCAGGTTCATTTTCCATATCCCGTGGTGCCCATCGTCCGCGCGCATCATGAGAAATGGGATGGGAGTGGCTATCCGTTCGGGCTCGCTGGAGATGCCATTCCCATCGGGGCACGAATCTTGGCGGCGGTCGATTGCCTCGATGCACTGGCTTCGGACCGGCAATACCGCAAGGCTCTTCCCCTGGATGAGGCTATGGCGAAGGTGGCCTCGGAGTCGGGAAAGAGCTTCGATCCGCAGGTAGTCGCAATTCTCCAGCGCCGTTACATCGAACTCGAGAAACTGGCAAACGAGCAACCGTTACAGGCGCCGCCGAAGTTGTCGACGGACATCAAGATCGAACGAGGAACCGCGCCGGATGCCGGCTTTGCCGAGATGCCGTCGGCCACGATCTCTGCGACAACGGAAAACTCCAACGCCGCACTGGTCCGAACTCAAACGCTCGCACAGGAGCTCAGCGACATTGCCCGAGGCTCGTTGCTATCGCGGCAAGACGTCTTCGCGCTCTTGGCCGTCCGCGTGCGGGCTCTCGTTCCCTACGAAGCGCTCGCAGCATACTGCGCTCATTCTGAGGTCTTGGCAGCGGAGTTCATCAGCGGCGAAAATTCCGGCCTGTTCTCGTCATTGAGGATCCCCCTGGGTGAAGGCCTGTCGGGATGGGTGGCACAGAATCACAAAGCCATTCTGAACGGCAATCCGTCAGTCGAGCCGGGCTATCTTAACGATCCCCAGAAATACAGTACGCTGCGCTCGGCACTGGCGGTACCGATCGAGACTGAAGGCAAAGTCGTCGCCGTGTTGGCGCTTTATCGAAATGCGCAGGATGCCTTCACGCGTGACGATCAACGGCTGCTGGAAGAGATGACCTGTAACCTGGGCAAGACCATTGCTGCTGCACGGTCAAAGGCCCATGCCGCCACAGCTGGTGCCAAGTGACGCTCGTTTTGTGAGCTAACTGCAAAATGCAATCGGATTGCGGAGACAGCTCACTCCATCTCGAAACTCAGGTACAGCAGCTCCCCCTCGCGCTCGACCTGCAACACCACCGCGCTCCCGGGCTTCAGTTCATCCAGAGCGGCGCGCAGTGTCTGACCCGAATCGATCGCTTTGGTATTCACCTGGTGGATCACATCTCCAGCCTGCAGGCCGGTCTCTGGCATGATGAGATCTGCTGCCCGTCCGACCACGATCACGCCGGAGGGAATCCGCAAGGCGGAGCTCAGCTTCACGCCCAACTCACCGGTAATGTCGATCGCCAGCACCCCCAGCTTCGGGATCAGGCTATTTTCCGGATTCACCGCATCGAGCAGCTGGTCCATCTGGTCATGATGCTCGATCGCCGGCACGTTGATCGTCATCCTTTTGTTGCCCCGCAATACTTCAAGCTTCACGACCTCATCGAGCCGATGCAGATACATCGCCGCAGAAAATGAAGGCAGGGTCTCGATGCGGCGGTCATCGGCTCTGAGGATAATGTCCTGGACCTGTAAGCCCGCAGCCGCGGCCGGGCCGTCCGGCTTCACGTCGACTACGATCACTCCCCAATGTTGCGCCAGGTTCAGCCCTTCCGCCAGAGTGGGCGTAATCTCTTGCGCCGCAGCACCAATCTCTACCCGATGCACGTGCCCATATTTGCGCAGGCTGCGGTAGACAAACTCCACCACGCGCGCCGGAATCGCGAAGCCCAGTCCTTCACTGCCTCCGCCCTGCGACAAGATGAATGTGTTGATCCCTACGACGGCTCCATTCATGTCGACCAGCGGCCCGCCGCTATTGCCCGGATTGATGGGAGCATCAGTCTGAATGTAGGTCAGGGGCTTCTTGGGATCCGCCTGGCGAGCCAACGCGCTCACCACGCCCATCGTCACCGAATTCTGCAGCCCTTCAGGACTACCAATCGCAAAGACCAGCTGCCCGACCCGCGGCCGCTGCTGGCCGATGAGAGGGAGCGTCGGCAAGTCCGTTTCATCGATCTTGAGAAGGGCGAGATCGCTCTCTTTGTGCTGACCAAGCAGACGGGCCTCGACCACGCGACGCTTGCCCAGCGGAACCAGTCCCGAAGAATCGCCGCTGGGTAACGGCAAGGCGACGCGAATGCGTTGTGCTCCCTCGACTACATGCGCGTTGGTCATGATGTAGCCGTCGGGATCCACAATCACGCCCGATCCCACCGCATGCTGCCGCACGATGAATGCGGCTTGTGAACGATCCTCGTCGCGGGCAGGGCCATAGCCCGTGACCAGAACCTGTACGACCGCCGGGGATACCTTGGCCGCCAGTTCCTGCAGTGCCATATTCAGTTGCCCGAGAACAGCGCCGGAGTCGGCGGTTTTTGCGTCGGGGGCGTTCTTCTCGCCGTGCGATTTCCCGGCTGCGGAAGAGGATTGAGCAGATCCTGACGGGCTCGTCTGCGCGACTGCGGCCCCAACCAGGATCAAGACAGCGGTGACGAGTACTGTGAATCCGAGCTTGGTGTGACGACACTTGTGCATAAAGCGGGCCTTCCTTCGAGGTGGAGACTTGTCCCACACTAGCACGTGACCGCCGGCAATTTTTGTGCACACGGCTGGGGCGAGGATCGCTCGATTAGATGCCACCGGACGCAGCTGGTCAGTCGCGGTCTTTTCCCCACATTCAGCTCGCCGGGCCCTCGGAGTCGTACCGCTATCCCGTTTGCGGGGGAATCGTCCCTACCGTTAACTAACGGGTTATCAGGCTTTTACATGAGTAACTTTCCGTGATATAACCGCCCGTGAGCACAATAGCAGGCCGTAGCCTGCCAGGAGCTTGGTTTGACGACGTTGGCCTCATTTACAGACAGCACACAGACAGGTCAACCTGGAGGAGGCACCGTGGGGGAAGATGCACGGACCGGGAAACGCTTTCCGCTGGAATTGCCGATAAAGATTCACGAAGGCAAGACTGGCGACACCAAGGGGGTCACCGGAAATCTCAGCGCGGCCGGCGTCTACATTCGGGCCGACGCCGCCATGGAGATTGGTTCACCCGTGGAATTTGAAATCACCCTGCCCCCGGAGATGACGGGCGGACAGGAAAATGTAACCATTCAGTGCAAGGGACGGGTCGTGCGCGCCGACGAAACCGGACAAGGCGGCGAAGGGCGCGGCGTGGCTTGCGTGATCGACTCTTACGAGTTCGTCAGAAACTCATAACACTGGACTTTTTTGGAGCAAGAACAACATGCTCAAATTGATCTTGGCCGATAACCAGGCAATCTTCCGAGCGGGTATTGCGAAAGTGCTCGCCGTGGAAGACGAGATGCGTATAGTGGCCCAGGCCCAGACGCCAGAACAGATGTTCATGGCGCTCGACAAATTCCGTGCCGCCGTCTTGGTGGTGGCTGCGGGATTCCATAATGACTTCAACGCTGTCGTGCAGGCCGCCAATAAGGCCAAGACCCGCGTCATCGTCCTGGCCGATACCGGCGAGAGCGCCCAGAAGCACATGACGAATGGTGCGCACGGCGTCGTGTATCGCAATGTGACCAGCGCCGCGCTCGTCGATTGCGTGCGCAAAGTCGCTCGCGGTGAGACCTGGGTGCAGGACGTTGCCGTGCCCAGCGAACTCACCGAGAACGACATGGTCGGACTGCGCGTGCGCGATCGCCTGACGGCGAAAGAACTGCGCATCGTCGCGCTGATCGTGCAGGGCTACAAGAACAAGGAAATTGCCTCGCAGCTCGGCACCACCGAGCAGGTCATCAAGAATTATCTGCGCAACGTCTATGACAAAATCGGCGTGTCAGACCGGCTCGAGCTGGCGTTGTTCACGATTCATCATCGAATCCTGAACGAAGCCGCAGCCGCGACCACCACGGGCCCCGCGCCGCAGCCGCCGGCTGGGGTTGCGCCGTAGTTTTCAGCCAAGCTGAAATATCAAAGGCCGCCAACTCTGGCGGCCTTTGTTCTTGCAGAACCGCCATCGGTCTATTCCGTTCGCAGCGCTTTGGCTGGATCGATGGAGGCGGCACGCCGCGCGGGGATGAAGCCGGCCATGGACACTGCCAGGATCATCGTCAGGACTGACGTTAAAAGAACCGCTGCGTCAATTCCTTTCACTTCGTAAAGCTGCGACTCCACAAAGCGAACGCACACCCACGCGATGGGCAGGCCGATCGCCAGCCCCAGGCCCGCCTGGATTGCTGCCCCACGCATGATCATCGCCGTGACTTTGTGCCGCTCGGCTCCAAGCGCCATACGGATTCCGATTTCGGAAGTGCGGCGCGCCACCGTGTAGGCGCTCACTCCATACAATCCCACTGTCGCGAGCAACAGGGCAAGGGCTCCGAACAGCATGGTCAATCGCGCCAGCATTCGGTCGTCACTGAACTGATCCGCAATCTGGGCGTCGAAGGTTTGAAATCGAACAACCGCCAGGTTGGGATTGATTCCGGAAAGCGTGCGTCGCGTGAGGGCCTCCATATCCGGAATTGGGTGGGACGTCTTGACCACGAATGCGCCGACGTACATGCCCTCATCTTCTTCAATCGGATTCTTTTCGCTTGCCGCCCTCTGCAATAACGCGGTGAAATACATCAGGTGGTCTTTCCAACGCACATCTTGATAAACCGTGTCTGCCACGACACCCACAATCTCATAATCGTGCGTATTTCTTGCGTTCCCGAAGTGGTGTCCAACGGGGTTTTCGCCGGGCCGGAAGAACTTCCTTGCGAAAGTTTCATTCACTACCGCTACTGAAGGAGAGTCCGGAGTGTCCTGAATACCGATACTGCGTCCCATCAACACGCGGGTTCCGACCGAGTCGAAATATTCTGGACCTACCCTGATGTTCGACGTCTGCAGGTCCAGTTCTGGCCTCCCCTCGATCTGAACATCCCAGCCATTGTTGTTATCTTCCATCGGTGTATATGAGGCGAGGCCTACCTTCTCCACACCGGGAATTGCATGGAATTGATCTTCAATCGAGCGATAGAGAATGCCGAGTTGCCGCTGCGAATAGCCCGCGGCTTGCGGATTGAAATGGACGATGTAACGATTCTTCGATTCGAGCTTCAGATCGGTATGTTTCAGCTTGCTGAAGCTCTGCGAGAACAGGCCCGCGCCCACGAGAAGGACGAGTGACACTGCTGCCTGCAATACGACGAGGCTGCGTTGGAGCACACTGGCGCCTCCCGTCGAGCGAGTACCGCTCCGCAAGGTCTCGACTGGCTCTGCTTGCGCTGCGATCCATGCCGGCGCGACGCCGAATAAAACTCCGGTCAACAGCGACAGTCCGCATGCAAAACCCAGCACGATCGGTGACGGATTGGCGTGAATGGGCAGGTTCGTGGTGTCAGAAAATGCGAGCGCTAACAGCATCTGCGTTCCGGCGAACCCGAACACCACCCCGGCTAGTCCACCTAGCCCCGCCAGCAGCAGGCTTTCGGTCAGCAATTGACGCACAATCCGGACGCGTCCGGCGCCGAGTGCGGTCCTTACCGACATCTCCGCCTTGCGCGACATCCCACGCGCCAGCAGCAGATTCGCGATGTTGGCGCACGCGATCAATAGAACCAGTGCCGAACTCCACATGAGCAGTTTCAGATGGGACTCATATTCCTCTTGCATCGCCTGAATGCCCGCGCCCCCAGGCGTCAGCACGAGATGTGCGCGGGCCAATGCTGGCCGGTCCTTTTCCGATGAATAGGTGCGCCCGGTCGCGAGCGCCTGCCTGAGCAAGCCGCTAAGTTTTGCCTGAAGTTGCGACCGCGATACTCCTGGCTTCAGCCTTCCAATCATGTAGAGCCAATTCCCGTCGACATCGTGGACGTAGTTAACGTTTGCTAAGGGCGGCATCGACTCGATCGGCAGGTAGAAATCTGGGGGTGTACTTGTGAGGCGATCGCCGAAGAAATGTTCGGGCGCTATGCCGGTGACCGTAACAGGCTTGGTGTTGACGAAGAATGTGCCGCCAACCACTCCGGGGTCGGCAGCATATTCGTTCACCCACGTCTCATAGCTCATTACCGCGGTGAAGGGAGCGCCCTGGACGTCGTCTGAATCCGTCAGAAGTCGGCCTGCCTGGGGCTTCAGTCCGAATGTGTGGAAATAGTTACCAGACACGAACTCGCCCATCACCGACCGCGCATTCTCCTGCGTTCCGCCGCGGCGGATAACGATTGGCCGGTAGGTGAATCCCGCCTGCATCGCCGCGAGTTCCTCAAACTCCGGAGCGTTATTTTTCAGATGCTCGTAGATCGCTGTCGAGAACAGAGCGTAATCGCCATCATCGCGATACCCGTACCCGACACAGCACATGTTCCTGTCGCCTAGCTTCACGAGGCTCTCGGGCTTCGCGACGGGAAGATTCTTCAGCAGAACCGCATTGACCAGTGTGAAGACCGCGGCATTGGCCCCGATTCCCAGAGCAAGGGTCAGAACGGCGGCGGTGGTGAATCCGGGGGTCTTACGCAGTTGGCGGAGAGCGAAGCGCACGTCCTGCAAAAATGTAGACAGCATGGTCACCCCTGGCGGGAGAAATGAGAGAGAAAGAGCACATTCGATTCCAACTGCGTGGCAGGAGAATCCCTTGTGCGTCTTGGACTTGGAAAATCGTGGATCGGCCGGGGTGTCCCGTGGCGTGAAATGGCGTCCACAAGCGGACACTCTGTGGCGCTCTACCCAACCGCACCACCCGCGCGAATCATAGTAGGATCGATGGCATCTATGGCTGATATGGAATTTCGACAGCTTGGCAAATCTGGACTGAAGGTCCCTGTCCTGAGTTTTGGAACGGGCACGTTTGGCGGCAGCAACGAATTCTTCAAAGCATGGGGATCGAGCGATGTGACGGAAGCCACACGCCTGGTCGACATCTGCCTGGAGGCCGGAGTCAATCTTTTCGACACCGCTGACATCTACTCCGACGGAGTCTCGGAATCCATTCTCGGCAAGGCCGTCGCGGGACGCCGGAATCAGCTTCTGATTTCGACCAAGGCTAGCTTCCCCATGGGGAAGGGACCCAACGACCTCGGCTCATCCCGTCATCATCTGCTTCAGGCTTGCGAAGCCAGTCTCAAGCGGTTGGGCACCGACTACATCGACATTTATCACTTGCACGGTTTTGACGCGCTCACGCCGGTTGAAGAGGTTCTGAGCACGCTGGACAATCTGGTCAAGAGCGGCAAAGTGCGTTACATTGCGTGCTCGAACTTTTCTGGCTGGCACCTGATGAAATCGCTGGCCGCGTCGGATCGCTATGGATGGACACGCTATGCGGCGCATCAGGTGTATTACTCGCTGATCGGCCGCGATTACGAGTGGGAACTCATGCCGCTGGGTCTCGACCAGGGCGTGGGTGCGCTGATTTGGAGTCCGTTGGGCTGGGGCAGGCTTACGGGCAAGATTCGCCGCGGGCAGCCTCTTCCCGAGCAAAGTCGGTTGCACAAGACGGGCGACATGGGCCCGCAGATGCCGGCGGAGTACTTGCACATGGTGATTGACGCGTTGTTCGAGGTCGCAAAGGAATGCGAACGCAGCGTCCCGCAGGTCGCGCTGAACTGGCTGTTGCAACGGCCCACGGTTTCAAGCGTGATCATGGGCGCGCGCAATGAGGAGCAACTTCGGCAAAACCTGGGCGCGGCGGGATGGAACCTGACACCCGCACAGGTGCTGAAACTGGATCGGGCGAGCGATGTGACGCCGATCTATCCTTACTGGCATCAGCGCGACGTGTTTTTAGAGCGCAACCCGATTCCAGTTCCTCTAGTGAAGAAGTAGAGTGCTCACTGAGGTAGGCACCAGCGATGGTGTGCGCCTCACTCGCGCGCAACCTTCTGCGCCTGGAGGTCAGTCTGCGGGTTTAGCCGTTTCTGTTCCAATCTGAGTCCGGTCCGAATGATCTCGGCGTTTTCCTCGTTTGCCTGTTTGAGCTGGTTCAGCAGAGGAAGATCCTTGTCTGGCGACGAGAGGAGCGGCACCGAGTTCGCGCGACGAAACGCTGCATAGAGCAGCGGATACTCACTCTGGAGGATGTCATCGAGCGTGGAATCGTCCCATGCGTTGACGTCCAGCGATCCAGAATCGTTTGGAGTGAGCCGGATCGCTAGGCGCGCCAGCGGCCTCACACTCGCGATGGTTTCGTCTGGTTCCAACTGCAGCGTGCTGGCAAGTTCTCGCGCAGTGCTTTCGTCGCTGGCGGCGGTGATGACGCAGTCCCCTGTGGACAATCGCAGGACGTACAACATGGGGCGCTCCGCATGAATGGTGCTGAGTGCGTGAGATGCCGGGGCCGAGGCACAATGTTGCCATTGAATTCGACTCAGCGGGAATTGGCCGCTCAGGTACCGCTGTGATCTTGTGTATGCGGATCCTGGCGACGGCATCAGTTGAAGCCGCCGGCAGAATTGAAATCCGTGGGCTTGGCGATCGAGGATAGCTGGCGCAGGGTCAATCCGCAGGAGCGGCACTCGTCGGCGAATTCGTAGCGGTTGTTCGTCTGGAATGTTTGGCCGCAGCGAGGACAGTCCAGCGTCGCCACCCAGAGAATCGAGCCCACGAACGCGAGAAGCGCGAGCGGCCAGATCTTCACGATGACAGGCGTTAGCCAGCGCGCGCGGAACGTAGCTATGAGAAAGGCGATCTGAGCCGCTCCGAGAATCCAATAGGCACGTCGAAGCCAGACGTACTTCCGATACCAAGCGTAGTAGCGGGCGCGCTCCTCGCCCTGGAGTCCGGCTATAAATCCCGTCTCGGGGTTCTTCAGTTCTCTCAAATCCGCGGATCCTCAGCGGGTGAGCTAGACGATCTTTTCTCCCACAACTTTGGCTTGCGTGAACAGATACAGGTAATCCGGGCCACCGGACTTGGAATCTGTGCCGGACATATTGAAACCGCCAAAGGGATGGGCGCCGACCATTGCTCCCGTGCACTTGCGGTTGATGTACAGGTTGCCGACGTGGAAATCGCGAATGGCGCGGTCGATTTTCTCGCGCGAACTGGTGTAGATTGCGCCCGTCAGGCCGAACTCGGTGTCGTTGGCGATTTCCATGGCGTGATCGAAACCGTGCGCCTTGATCACGGCGAGCACCGGGCCGAAGATTTCTTCCTGCTCGAGTTTTGACTTCGGAGCGATGTCCGCGATCACGGTCGGCTGGATGAAGTAGCCCTCTCCAGCCTCGGCTGCGCGCTCACCGCCGGTGATAATGCGTCCGTCCTTTTTGCCTTGCTCGATGTAGCTGAGGATTGTCTTCATCGAACCTTCGTTGATGACCGCTGCCATGTTGGCGTTCTCGGCGGGATCGCCGACTTTGATCTGTTCGACACGGGCTTTGAGCTGTTGCAGGAACTTGTCGTAGACACGCTCGTCGACGATGGCGCGGGAGCAGGCGGAGCACTTCTGGCCCTGGAATCCGAAGGCGGCTTGCGCGACACCTTCGACGGCGGAATCGATGTCGGCATCGGCGTCGACGATGATGGCGTCCTTGCCGCCCATCTCGAGGATGGTGCGCTTGATCCAGAGCTGGCCGGGAGCTTGCTCGGCGGCCGACTGGTTGATGTGCAACCCAACTTCGCGCGATCCGGTGAACGCGATGTAGCGAGTCCTGGGGTGAGAGACGATGGAATCGCCGAAGCTGGCGCCGGCGCCGGGACAGAAGTTCACCACGCCCTCGGGCATGCCGCATTCTTCCAGAAGTTCGACGAACTTCGCGGCGATTGTGGGCGAGTCGCTGGATGGCTTCAGCACGACGGTGTTGCCGCAGACGATCGAGGCGAGCGTCATGCCGGCCATGATGGCGCAGGGGAAATTCCACGGCGGAATAACCGCCCCCACTCCAAGCGGGATATAGTGCAGCGAGTCGTGCTCTCCGGGCAACTGAATCGGCGTCTGGGCTTTGGCGAAGCGCAGCGCCTCGCGCGCGTAGAACTCACAGAAATCGATGGTCTCGGAAATGTCGGCATCGGCTTCGGCCCAGTTCTTGGAAACTTCGAAGACGAGCCAAGCCATGAATTCCATCTTGCGCTGCCGGATGGCGTCACCGACACGGAAGACCAAGCTGGCGCGTTCTTCGACGCTGGTGCGGCTCCAGGATTCGAAAGCCTTGAGCGCGGCGTTCATGGCGGGCTCGACGTGATCGCGGTTGGCCTTCTGGTGGACGCCGACGATCTCGGACGGCTTCGCGGGATTAATCGACTTGATCTTGTCCGTGGTCTTGACCCGCTTGCCCCCGATGATAAGGTCATATTCCCTGCCAAGCTGGCCGCGGACTTTGGCGATGGCGGTGCGCATCCTGCGGGCGTTTTCTTCGTTGCGGAAATCGAAGAAGGGCTCGGTCACAAACGGCCCGGAGTGCAGGCTCGTGCGTTCGGGCCGGACGGGGGCTTCGAGAGTCGCCATGGGAGTTCCTTTCAAGACGAATGTGTGCGGTGTAAGACCTGGACTAGTCTACACCTCTCAAGGACGGCGCGCGTTCGCTGTCCTGCACGCTGCGGAGGCGCTGAACCGGGCCGCTGCGTGATAGCATGCTCTGCCGTATTCATCCAGAGAGTTGAGTGAGACCTATGAGCAAGCACGTGATTCAGAGTAATCTCGGTGCGCCGCCGCAGGCGGCCTATTCCCAGGGATGGCGCGCGGGAGATTTCATCTTTGTGAGCGGAACCGGGCCCATTGATCCGGCGACAGGAAAGCTGGTCGGAGACAATATCGAGGAGCAGACGGAGCGGACGATTGATAACCTCGCGGCGATCCTTTCCGCGACAGGGGCATCACTGAGTGATGTGGTCAAGGTGAGTGTGCACCTCAGCGATACGGGCCTGTTTGGGCGGTATAACGCGGTGTATGCGCGGCGTTTCACCAAGCCTTATCCCGTGCGGACTACTGTCGGAAGCAATCTCGGGTTTGCGCCTGGACTGCTGATCGAGATTGACTGCATCGCTTATTTGGAACAGAAGAAGGCTCCCCGGGCACGTTCTGGCAAGAAGAAGGCCCGCCGCCGGAAGTAGCGGTCGGAAGTGATCTAACAGCGCAGTGAGGAGGGCAGCGCGCGGTTACCCCAGGGGCTGAAGCCCCATTTGATTTGTAGCCTAACCGCACGGCTAAAGCCGTGCGCCACCCGGTGTTTTCCGCCCGTTCGGCATCGCTGTAGGTCGTGCCTACCGAAACCGCTGAGTTGGCCTCCCAACCACGGTCTCGGCTCCGCAATCAGAGCAACACACTCGGGGAAACAGATCAGGCCTTCCCTGTCAGCAATGGTCCTTCGTGGCCACGCGCGGAAACTTTCTCTACCGATTCGAGCTTTCCTTTTCTGACGATCAGGGCTGCGTCAAAGTTGTTCACCGTGGGGCAGATGTGCCTCGGAAGCAGGAAGAGGATGTCTCCGATTTTCGGCGCCTCGCAACCTTCCTTCACTGCCAGCGGCAAATGCTCCTCGCTGGGCGACATGGGCGTCAGTTCAGGATGGCCGACCACGACACAGGTGGGAACTCCTGCGTCCGCGGACACGGCTTTGTGGCCGGCATCGCAGGTGACAATGCCCGGCTTTGGCTGGCTCACCACCCTTGTCACTACGAGTGCGGCAGGTTCGTAGCCATACTTGACAGGGAGCTGCGCGAGGCTAGTAGCGTCGTTATAGACGACAGTCCCGGGCGAAACGCGGTGGATGAAATCGCGGAACTGGAACGCCCGGTGCGTTAGGGAGCAAGGAAAGGTAGGCGTCCCCGCGCTGACAATCTCCCAAACATGTAGACCCGCATGCTTGAGATCGTGGACAAGTTCCATGAGTTGATCGTATCCGGCATGCGCGGCGACAGTTCGCTCCGGCTCGGCAACATCGCCATACTGGCCGTCGTAGTAGTGAATCCCGCGGAACTCGATACCCGCGTGCGTGATCGCATTGGCCAACTGAAGCACACGCTCGTGGGCGCTCTGTTCGATGCCAGTGCGATTCATCCCGGGATTGATATCGAGGAAGACCCCGATGCCAGTACCTTGCCACTGACGGATTTGCTCTTCGTGCTCGGCCAAAACCGAAATCGTGACGCGCGGGAACTGATGGTGAATCTCACGGACGCGGCGAGCGTTCGCGCCCATGATCGGATAGGCGACCAGGACGCCGCCTGCTCCCATTTCACAAGCCTGCCGAAGCTCGAACGTAGTGGAGCATTTGAAGTGGCGAACACCGCGGCCGAGCAACATGCGGAGCGTGTAGTTCAGCTTGGCGGTCTTGATATGGGCGCGCCACCGGTCGGCGTTGCCGCCGAGCAGGTCCAGCGTGTGGAGGATGTTCGATCCGATGGCCTCTGGGTAAACAACCAGGGCAGGGGTGAGGACCGCGGCGAGATCGGGCACACGATACTGCTCGTGCCAGGGAAGTTCCTGCAGCATGAACTTGGAGGCCATAGCGCATCGATGATAGCGCGGGAATGAGCTGTATGTTAGCTCTGCGCGAGATTCGCTCCGGCTGAAGAACGGCTCCGCTCAGGATGGCCGGAATGGGCTGGTGGACGCAGACAGAGTCGATTGACCTCGTTGCGGGCTGATAGTAGGCTCTCTTGAATCCGATGGGAACCCATCCTCCTGTGCAATCCGGCAAATCTGAATCGGTTCGCCCGCATTTGATTCGCGGACTTGGGCTTTGGACTGCGACGGCGATCGTGATCGGCGACACGATCGGGAGCGGCGTGTTTCTTGTATCGAGTGATATGGCGCAGGCAGTGGGATCGGCTGCCCTGGTGCTGACCGCGTGGGTGTTGGGCGGGCTCATTGTTTTGCTGGGCGCCTTCTGCTACGCGGAACTCGGGGCGGCGTTTCCCAAGGCAGGCGGGCCATATGTCTACCTCAGCCGCGGGCTGGGGCCGTTATGGGGTTTTCTGTTCGGATGGATGAGTTCGTTTCTCGACCGGCCAGTCGCGATGGCGGGATTGGCAGCGGGATTCATACGGTTCATGAGCTTCTTTTTCCCGGTGGTCGCAACTCCGATTTTCACGGGGCACGTCTGGCACCAGGAATTCACCCTTACAGTCGCGCAGCCTTTGGCAGCGCTGGTCGTCGTGCTGGTGACGGCGGTGAACTATTTCAGCGTCAAGATGAGCGGCGCCATCCAGGTGCTGCTGACTTCGTTGAAAGTGGGTGTCATCGTGTTGATCGCGTTTGGGGGACTGCTGCTGGGACGCCAACCGTCGGCCGCATTGGCGCAGATTCCGCCGCTTCGGACCGGGATGATTGGTGCGTTGCTGACGGCGCTCGTTCCTGCGATGTGGGCCTACAACGGATTCAACGATCTGGGCGATCTGGGGGAAGAAATCAGCCGTCCGGAGAAGAACATTCCGCGAGCGATCCTGCTGGGATTGTTTACGGTAGGCGGGCTTTATCTTCTGGTAAATGTTGCTTACTTCCATGTGCTGCCGTTTGCCGAGGTGGCGTCATCGGATCACATCGCGTCCGATGCGGTGAGAGCGTTCGCAGGGAGCCGTGGAGCAGCGTGGCTGACATTAGCGATGGCGTGCTCGGCGTTCGGGGCGCTGCACGTGGTGGTACTGACCGGAGCTCGCATTCCGTATGCAATGGCCAGGGATGGTGTGTTCTTCAAGTTTGCGAGTCGAATACATCCTGCGTTCAACACGCCGACTGGGGCCCTGCTGTTCCTCGGGGCTCTGGCCGCTCTTCTGGCGCTCACCGGAACGTTTGAGGAGCTGTATTCGTTGTTCGTGTTCGCGGTGTGGATCTTTTTTGCTCTGGTGGGAATCGGTCTGCTACGCTTGCGCTGGGTCGAACCGAATCTGGCGCGGCCTTACCGGGCGTGGGGATATCCGTGGACGCCGCTGATTTTCGTATTGGTCGCGGTCGCGCTCACAGTGAATCTGTGGATGGTGCGGCCTGTTCGGTCGTCCTTGGGGCTCGCCGTCATCCTGCTGGGAATTCCTTTCTACTATCGGTGGCGGAAGTCAGGCTCTAGCGGGCTCGAGGATGAACGTCGACCGTCCTGATTTCGATATCGCGATCGCGCAGCTTGGCGATCACGTCTCCGGAAGCTGAGATCACGACGCTCGCACCGCCGTAGGTGTATCCCTTCCAGGGACCGGCGCTCATTACTCCGACGAGATCGGTGCCGACGACGTCGCATCCGAGTTCCTTCGCCCGCTTGCTTACGATGTTTTCGAGCAGTTTGGCATGCTCGGGCCATTCTGCCGGTGTGGCAGCCCAGCCGTAGGGAACGATCATGAAGTCAGGCTTGAGCTGCCTGATGCGCTCGAAGTGGGCGTCACTGAATGTGTCGGCGCAGATCAGAAAGGCGATTCGTCCGAACTCGGTTTCGACGACGGCAATGTCTTCCGGCTTGCCTTGCGAATAGGGAGGCGACATGAGTTCGGCGAGCACGTTGATCTTGCGATGCTTCCAAAGGATCTTGCCGGTGCGGTCGACGAGGATGGCGGAGTCGTACAAGCGGTCGCCATCCTTTTCGTCAAGGCCGATGGCGATCATGAGGCCGTATTTTTTCGCGAGATCCTGGATGCGCTGACTGTCAGAACCGGGGATCGGCTGGGCGAGCCGGTGGGCCTCGGGATTCTCCCAACCGAGGATGGCCGACTCAGGGAAGGCGACAATCTGCGCTCCTTGCGCGCGCGCCTCTTCGAGCGCGTATTCGATGCGGCGGAAGTTACCTTCACGGTCGCTGTCGATGACGAGGATCTGACAGATGGCGACCTTCACCGTGGCGATGCCGTTGGCATTCGGAGCAAAAGATAAGAACGGCGAGAGAGCGAAGACGAACAGAGTGAGTCCGCGGAGATTCATTCCCACCTCGGGGCGTAAGCAGAAATTGTAGATCCGGCGGCGCGCTTTAGTCCGGTTCGATCTCCGGCAACCTGTTCTTTGCGACTTTGGGCGCGTTCGGATCGGGAGGCACCGGGAGCGGGACATCGAGCGTCCCCAGGTGATTGCTCATCTGATCCTGGACACCGAGCCGCATCGACGTGGCCTCGATCGGAACATCGACTTCCTCCTGAAACCCGACCTCGCCGGCGACAATTCTCCTGTAGACCTCACTCTGCAGATCGCTGCGGGCCAAGGTTGACAGGCCGGCGAGCATGCGGCCGTCAGTGCCAAACGAGGTCACCATCAGCGCGAGGCTGTTGTGAAAGCCCCCGTTCTGCTGGGGAACGAATCGCAGATCGGAACCGTTCATGGTGTAGGCGATCACATAGTGCTGAACTTCCACCTGTGGGGGTAGAGCCACTTTCTTCCTTGTGGCCATCTGGATTTCGCCGATGGTGGTGCGATCGACTTTCTTCTTGCCTCCGACGGGATACACCCTGACCGAGAACTGTACTTCGCGCGCCGGCGGAGATCCATAATGCATCGCCGTAGCGATAGCGTTGCGGGCGAGTTGAGCCTCTTTTGCCGCAACGTTGACCTCGTCGGCGAAGTAGCCCTGACGGTAGTAGAGCTTGTATCCCTTTGTCGGCACATGGACCTTGATGGTGCGGAACTTGCCGTCGTAGAGCTTGTTCGTGGGAGTGTAGGAGAACGAGTAATAGTTGCTGCCTTGTTCGTTCGCCGTGGCGATCGCTTCGCGGATGTCGTTGGTATTAAAGAAGGCCTTTCCGCCAGTGGCGACGGCGAACTGCGTGAGTGTGTCTTGTTCAGCCGCCTGATTGGCAAAGACCGACCCTTGGGGAATGCCTGTGGAGATTGAAGTTGTGTTACTTGAAGTTGGATCGGGCGCCTCGAAGGATCGTGGCCCCGCGACGCCTGCACCGCTACCCAGGTCGGCGGCGAAAACCTGTAATCCGCGCACGTCTACGGGGTAGACGGCAACCTGAGCATCGGCGAGGAGGTTGGTCGCGCGCTTGATCTTGTAGGTGTAGTTGGGATTGCTGACCTGCGGATTGTTGAAAAGTGGGGTGGCGGCAATTGCGATGGGGAACGAAGCGGAGAGCCAAACGATGTTCTTGCGGCCGGAAATGCCGGACAGATACCGCGCCAGGAGCATCATGGAGTCAATGGTGCGGGCGGCACGCTCGCTGGTGTCGGTGACGAATTGCTCCGCTTGCATACCTTGCAACGCCGCAGCCAGATTCTGAAATCCGCTGGTGCGGCCTCCCGAGGCGGCGAGCCCGGCAACGTTGGCTGCGGAGTTTTCTGCTTCGACCTCCGCCCCTTGCCAGCGGTTGTTTTTGGGCCGGCCGTTCTTGCCTTTCGCCGCAGCCAGAAGAAGCGTCTCATCGGTGGTGAAGCCCTGGATCAGGCTAAGAGGGTGTTGTCCGGAGGCCAGGGTGCACAGGGCGAACTGCGAAATTTTAGGTTTGGACTGAAGAAACTTGATCAACTGCTGGCGAGCGTAGTCCTGATCTTGCGGTGGGGTGTTGAGCATGTCGAACAGGACCATGGTGACGGCGCCCGTTTGGTTCGAGTTTGCCCGGTTGTTGAAGACGTTCGGAGACGGTGCGGGAGGGGTGGAGACCGCCGACGACGCGGCGGATGCCGCTGGCGGTGTGGCGGATGACGGAGCTCCCGAGACAGTCTGGGTGGTCGGAGCCGACTCGCCTGAAGTCGGAGCCTGCGACTGATCGATGTTATTGAACTCGCGGAAGTAGCGAACCGTCTGCGGTTTGTTGTCCTCTGTCAGTTGAAAGTCCTGCTGACTGAGTCCGCGTATGGGATTGCCCTTGCTGTCGGTGACAACCACGTCCACCACCACAGCTTTGGTACTCACCTTGAAGGTCGGGACGGGAATGCTCTCCGCTGGCGTGTTCTTTTCGGCCGTGTCGGCAACCGGACTTGGGGGATTCGATGTGCTGGAAGGAGGCTGATCGCTTCCTTCTGTGTGAGCCGTAGCGTCGGCATTTTTTGTAGCGTCGGCGTTTTGAGTTTCTTCGGCCGTGGCACCGGCTGGCGCGTCTGCGGTCAAGTTCGCTTCGTCTTCAGAACTTGCGGAAGGACTGCTAATGGCCGAATCGTAGTCCGTGTCAGATCCCAAGGCGTAGAGGCCGGGCACATCGGCCTTGAGGGCGGCAAACTTCGCTTGCTCGTCATCCGACGCTGGCTGCAGATCGAACACCTCCACCGCAGAACCGCGAAGCAGTGCGAGATGCCGACCATCGGGAGAGAGGGAAACATTCTGTCCGGTCACCACTGCCGGGCTGATGCTGACCGACAGAACAGGGGTTCCGCTCGCCGTATCGAAGACCTGGACTTCCTGGCGGAAGACGTCGCGCTCAGAGACTTGCTTTTGAAAGGGGTCATCCTGCGAATCATCAAGGACAGGGCGAGTGGTGACGGCGTCGACACGGAGGCTACTTATGCTGAAACGGCTTTGATCCTGGCTCCGTGATATTTCGGGATACGAACGAAGGCCGGGCCAGTGCTGCCGCCAGAGGCGATGTCCGGTGAGCGTAAACGTGGTCACACCGAATTGGCAGCCGGCAATGGCGCATCGGCCGACGAGGAGCGAATTCTCCGTTGGATACAACACAGCGGGAATCGTGCGCGATCGAACGCGCGCCAGATTCCGCCGTTTGGTGACGGTAGGTCCGAATTGCACCAACCAGATATCACCCTTACGGATCACATCGGCGTAGCCGGAACTGGTGCCGGTGAGATCGGTGAGATTATTGAGCAGGAGGGTCCGCTGCGGAGCCAAAGTCTTGACGTCGAGAAACTTCGCGACATATTTGGGCTGGGACTTGGCTGTGGATCGCGAGGCCGGAGCCGGAGCCTTCTTTTCGTTTTCGGTCTCGACAATGATCTGGCTGCCGTCGGGGGTGACTGAAACCCAAAGCAGGTTCGTGGGCGATTTCAGCAGCAGGCGTTCGTGCAGATTCGAGTCAACGATGTAAAGACTGTTCAGTTTGCGAAGAAGAAATGTGCCGGAGTCGAGCGGCCATAGATATCGGCGGCGATCATGGAGAAACCAGTCCGCTTCCCGAACGACCTTGCCGCTTGGGATTTCCAGGATGACCGCGTGCATCAGCCGGTCTTCGTGGTCTGCCGTGCATTCAGGCAAGCGCTTGATCAGCTTCTTGCGATTGAACGTCAGCAACACATGGCTCGGGTCGACGAAATCCAGCGTTACGCTTGGCTGGCGCTCCACGGTGCGATCCATGAGCGAGGGCTCGTGAAAATCAATCGCCGAAAGATCGATCCGCGATGAGGGGTTGGCCTGGGTTTCCGCTGCGGCAGGCCCTTCCTGGGCCAGAAGGCGTGACGGCGTTCCTGTGAAGGCGAAAAGGATAAGAATGCAGAGACACTTAGAATGGTGGCTGGACATAAACCGCAAGCTAGTGCGCCTCAAGAGTCGTTCGAAGTGAAACTTTGCCTACCGCACGAAAACCGGCAGCCGATTCGGAAATGCGCCGCGTGGCCGGAGTTGGTCCCGGCAGCATTGTAGTGCAAAACCCGCGACCTTGCCGTGAGGGGTAGCTAGCCCGAGGAAACATGCAGGCTGCGCCACTTCGCTGAGTTCACTTTTCGACCGCCCCGACATCACCCTTGCTTCCGCGCGGTCGTGAGTTCCCGAGCTGATCGGCACTGGTTAACTGGGCCGAGTATGCCTCGGTTGTCACGGTGAGATACACAGTGTCGCTCACTGCGCCGGTGGAGTACGTGCTCCAGAAACTGTCGTTGAGGCCCGCGGTTCCGAGGCGTCCGTTGATGTCAGTATCGAGGTTGTGCCAGAAGGTGATCCATGGCGCATTTGTCGGGTCTGAAGGCCACGTCTGCGCCGGACCGTACCAGGTGGTTCCGGTCATGTCGCCAAATTCAGAACCGAAGTCGCTGCCGAGGATGTCTGCGTCATCCGTTCTTAGTTTGTCGAGGAGATGATTCAGGAAATCGTCGGTGGACTGGCCATAACCGGTGTAGCCAGCATGAGTGGCGGTGAGATTGTACTGCGCGGTGGGAATCTGGTCAGTAGCCGCAGTTCCAGAAGAGTACCAAAGAACAATGGGTTGGCCCACGTCCGTACCCGCGGAGAGGATGGACGCGTGATAGTGGATGTTGGCGAGGTCGAGAACATCGGCGGGAGAAAGACCATCCTGGTCGCCGGTTGCGGGGTAATGCTTGCGGTTGAGATCGGACCAGTCGGGACAGGGAACGAGTATCTGACTGAAGTCGATGCTGCCGATGCGGTTGTAACCGTAGCTGTAGAAGTTGATCAGCGAGCCTGCGTACCAGTCTTGTGGGACTCCATTCAGCAAATTGCCAATCACAATCGAATGCTGCAAGTGGACATCCTCTACGACATGGGCGTTGCCGATGGTTGCTGCGGCACCGCCTCCGCCGATATTGGGCTTGCCGTTGAAGATTGCCAGCGGCCCGTTGACCTGGTTCTCGGCGATCGTGGAACTGACGACGGTGAGCGATCCGCCTCCCATGTAGATGCCGCCCCCACGGTGGTAGAACTGGCCGGACTCGGGCTGTAAGTCGACATTATCTTCGGAGAGATTGCGGGCGATGGTGGAGTTGGTGATTGTCATGCGCGCGAGATTGGTGGGGCCTCCGGAGAGCGTGAAGATGCCGCCTCCGTAGGAGTGTTGGGCGGTGACGCGGTTTCCGCTGATGACACACTGAGAAATCGTGGTGTCGTTCCCTGCTCCGTTGGTGTTGTCTGCACCTCCGACGGAGTAGATGCCGCCCCCGGCCGCGCCATATCCTTTGGCGGTATTTCCCGCGACGATGCAATTCGAGAGATTCAGGCCGTTGGCGTAGATACCGCCTCCGTAGGTTCCACGATCTCGGCTGGCGACGGTGTCTCCGACGATTTTGTTTCCGTAGACGGACGAGTGATCGAGCGTCAGGGTTCCCCAGACTGCGAGGCCTCCACCGCGGGCGAGAGTGTAAGGCTGCGTCGTTGAACCGCTGATGGCCTCCGCCAGGGAATAGCCTCCAGTGATGTTTACGTTCTGCAGGGTGAGATCGCCGTAGATGGCCAGAACACGCGCAGGGTTGCTGTCGCCACCGGTCCACTTGATCGTGATGCCATTGGACAGGTTGGTGGCGTCGAGCGTGAGGTTCTTCTTCTCGTAGATGGCGGATTTGCCGTAGTCGCGGTCGGCGTAGCCCGCGAACGTCATGCCGTTGTAGGTCTCGCCCGGCAGGGTGGTGTGATCCTGCGCGATGATGGTGAGCTCAATGGTGGCGCCGTTGAGGCTGGCGTCGAAGTTGATTGTGTCGTTGGAAGACGCCTGATCGAGGGCGCCGCGCAGAGTCGTAGTGCCGGAGGGCGGCTGCGCGACATCGTTCGTGGAGTTGACCAACCACTTCGGCGGCGGGGGCGGAGGAGTCGAGGATGAGCCGCATCCAGCGGCTGCGAGCAGAAGGGCGAAGGAAGCGAGAGAAATCACGGCATTAAGGAAACCACTCGTCCACCGGCTCCGGACGTTCCTTGGTCTTTGAAGTGAGTAAGGTTGAGAATGGGAATACTTCATTGCGAGCCTCCGTGCCGCCGAGTCCGTTTCGCGGACCTGAGTTCATAGCACCGGGCGGCATTTCGGACCGTGACGGCAGTCATAGGGAGATGTGACTGCGGGAGGCTATCGTCGGCAGGATCCTGGAGCGAAGGTCGCCGTGGCTGCGGCGCTGCCACACATCACACGGCTTCCTGAACTATGAGTGAGCTGCCACGACCTTCACGGGCTCCAGGTGCGCGGTGAAGTGGCGGAGGAACGGAGCTTCGTACGTCAATCGCATTCCAGGGATGCGCGCACGATTCTTCCAGACCTCCAGGATCACTTCGACGACGTAATCGATGTGGCTTTGAGTGTAGACGCGGCGCGGAATCGCGAGACGGACTAAGTCCATCTTGGCGGCTTTGGCGAACATCAGCGTGCCGATTTCTACGCTGCGGATGCCGCCTTCCAGATATAGTTCGCACGCCAGAGCCACGCCCGGGAATTGATCTGGCGGGATGTGCGGCAGGAATGCGCGCGCGTCGAGGTAGACGGCGTGGCCTCCGGGAGGCTGAACGATGGGAACGCCCTGGCTGGCGATGTGATTGCCGAGATATGCGGTTGAGGCGATGCGGTAACGCAGGTAGTCTTCTTCGAGTGCTTCCTGCACGCCAACGGCGATGGCTTCGAGATCGCGCCCGGCGAGACCGCCGTAGGTGGGATAGCCTTCGGTGAGGATGAGAAGATCTTTTTCCTGCTGCGCGAGAATGTCGTTGTTCGTGCAGAGGAAGCCGCCGATGTTGGCCATGCCGTCCTTCTTGGCGGACATGGTGCATCCGTCGCCATAGCGGAACATCTCCTGTGCAATCTCTTTGGGTGTCTTGTTCTCGTATCCCTTCTCGCGCAACTTGATGAACCAAGCATTCTCGGCGAAGCGGCAGGCGTCGAAGTAAAGCGGGATATTGTGGCGCTTGCACACGGCGCTCACCTGTCGGACGTTCTCCATGGAGACGGGCTGGCCTCCACCGGAGTTGTTGGTAACAGTCAGCATGACGAGCGGGATGCGCTCCCGGCCTACGCGCTGCATAAGCGCCTCGAGGGCGGCGACATCCATGTTGCCTTTGAAGGGATGGGTGGAGGCGGGATGCTTCCCTTCTTCGATCACCAAATCGACGGCTTCCGCTCCGACGAATTCCACATTGGCGCGTGTGGTGTCGAAGTGCGTGTTATTGGGGACGACGTCTCCCTTCTTGCAGGCAACACCGAAGAGGATGCGCTCGGCGGCACGTCCCTGATGGGTGGGGATGACGTGCCGATAGCCGAAGATTTCCTGGACGGAATTCTTGAAGCGGTCGAAGCTCTTGCTGCCCGCATAACTCTCGTCGCCTTCCATGACGGCGGCCCACTGGTGGGTGGACATGGCTCCGGTGCCGGAGTCGGTGAGGAGATCGATCAAAACGTCGTCGGCCGGAAGAAGGAACAGGTTATGATGCGCGGCCTCGAGGAGTTGTTCGCGCTCAGGCCGGGTGGTCCAGCGAATGGGTTCGACGCTCTTGATGCGGAAGGGTTCGATGATGGTCTTGACCGGCATGGGCGTGCGTCATCCAGCGGGAAGATTCCCGGAGCGTGCGCAGACATTCTATGTCAAAAGAATCCTGCGGGCCGGGGCGTCGAGAACTCGCCGCGAAACTAGGGACAGGTCAGCGCAGCCATCGCCGTGATCTGTGGCGTGTTCATGGTCATTTTCGCCAAAGGATAATTCGGGTCAATTGGACTCGTGGCGTAGACCGGGTACAACCCCTGGCCGACTTTGGCACAGGTGGTAAGGCCCTCGCTGTTAACGAAGATATTCGATACCGGAGTTTGCTGCGTCAGCGTCCAGGGAGGATTGGGCGTCCAGAGCACGTTGGCGGGCATCACCTGGTTGCCGTTGATCAAGGTCGCGGTAGCCGTGAATTGGACCTGACCATTGGGATAGTCTTTCGCGTCCGCGCTAACGGGACTGACGGTGAGCGATCGATATTTGTTGTGGTTGAGTCCACAGTTCAGCAGGGTGATTGCGAGAAGCAAGAGAAAAATGCTGTAGAAGAAAGAGCGCGCATTACGCACGATGGCCTCCGCAGGAAAAGAGTATCTACGCAGCCCTGATATATGTTAGCCCTCTGCGACCAGAATAGGTAAGTACTCAGTTCTTGACCGCAGGGAGAGCGGCCGGGGAGTACCGGCCGCTTGCGCCCTTGCATTACCGCCAGTCGTCGCGATCACGCCCGCGTCGTTCGTCTCGATCCCCATCTCGGCGATAGCCGTTCGATTCGTAGCCTCGGCGGTAGCCACGCTCGTAGCCGTTGCGATAGGCATGCTTGTAGTGGCCATGATTGCCCATCCAACGCTCGAAGCCGTGAGCGTCTTGCCAGTCGTCATTCTTGAACTTGAAGCGGCGACCGCGCTCGGCGTCGTACTGGCCGGCGCGCAGGCCATCGCGGAAGCCGTTCTTGTAGCCGTGCTCACTGGCTTCGTCATGGCGGTACTGGCCGTCATTGTCGTAGCGGTCGTCATAACGGCCCCATTCCTGACCCCAGGCCACGCTGCCGAACAGCGTGGAGACGGCGGCCGCCAGCAGCGAAATTCTGAACCAACGCCAAATTCTGTTCCGCATCATAACCACCTCCGTTCAACGAAGTGCCGCTTCGATTGGTACATGAGATCGGATGCGGAGTTCAAAGGGGAGCGATGCCTGCGGTCAAAACCGGTGAATGACCAGTGATTCTATGGGGTTGCGGGGAAATGCAGCGATCGCAACTTTTTTCCCGCCGGAGTGTTCTGCCCGCATTTCGCCCTTCGAGCGGCCTTTTCCCACCACAGAGGGCACAGGGGCACACTAGGAAGCACTCGGTGGTAGACTCAAACGTTTTCGCCGAGGCGGGTGCCATGAACATACGGACAGTGGGAGTGGTAGGCGCGGGAACCATGGGGAATGGAATTGCGCACGTGTTCGCACGCTGCGGATTCAACGTGGTGCTGTGCGACGTGGAGCAGCGATTTCTGGAGCGGGCGCTGGGAACGATCACAAGCAATCTTGAACGCGAGCTGGCGAAGGCCAAGATCAGTGCTGCGGACAAGGATGCGACGCTCGGAAGAATCCGTCCGGTGACGGAGCGCGAGAGACTGGCCGATTGCGACTTCGTCATCGAAGCGGCGACGGAAAAGCTCGAAATCAAGATGGAGTTATTTCGCGATCTCGACCGGTTGACGCGGCCAGAGATTGTTTTAGCGTCGAATACGTCGTCGATCTCCATCACTAAGCTGGCAGCACTGACCAAGCGGCCGGACAAAGTAATCGGGATGCACTTCTTTAATCCCGTGCCGGTGATGAAGCTGGTCGAGGTGATTCGCGGGCTGGCAACTTCGCAGGCAACGTTCGAGATGGTACGCGACCTGTCGGTGAAACTCGAAAAGACTCCGGTCGAGGTAAACGACGCTCCCGGGTTTGTGTCGAATCGCGTGCTGATGCCGCTGCTGAATGAAGCGATGTATGCGGTAATGGAGGGCGTCGCCACACCGCAGGCGGTGGATGAAGTATTCAAGCTGGGCATGGCGCATCCGATGGGGCCTTTGACCTTGGCCGATTTCATCGGACTGGATGTGTGCCTCGATATCATGCACGTGCTGCACCGGGGACTGGGAGATCCGAAGTACCGGCCATGTCCGTTGCTCGTCAAGATGGTGGACGCGGGATGGCTGGGGCGGAAGACCGGGCGCGGATTTTACCAATACTGATTGTTGAGTGAACATCTCAAACGCGATTGGTGGTGCTACCTGGTAGCGGTGCTTTGTGGTGTCTTGACTGGGTGGGCAGACGTAGTTGTGGATGATTTGCTGTTCACCGCTCTGCTGGTGACGGCCTCTTGCATGTTCCTCGGTTTGTTGCGGCCGCGATGGCCGTGGCGGTGGGTGGTGATTGTCGGAGGACTGGTTCCTTTGACGGAACTTGCCGCATTCCTGGTGCGCGCGGTGAAGCCGACGCACGCGCAGATTTATGGATCGTTTCTCGCTTTCATGCCGGGAATCGCGGGGGCGGTGGGCGGATCTTTGATGAGAAGAGTGATCGATAATCTTAGACAGGGGAAATAGGCTCGCGCTGCCGACGATCTGTCTCTTTTCCAACCCTTCAGGACACGGCTTGCCTTTCCCTTATTGGATCAGGCCTGGGGTCTAAGGTCTGCAGGCCGGTCCGAAGGTATCGGCTAACCAAAAAGTAACTCCCGAATTCACAGGCGCAACGAGTATGCTGGCCAGCATGGGTGTAAGTGTGTCCATGCTGGCTTCGGGGAGCCGGGGCAACTGTGCCATGGTTGCGAGCTCGACGACGAAGATCCTGGTGGACGCCGGCATCTCCTGCCGGGAAACCTTCCGCAGAATGAAGTCGCTGGGCGACGATCCGCAATCGCTTTCGGCGATTGTCATTACCCACGAACATTCCGATCACGTGTACGGGCTGGCGACGCTGGCGAAAAAACTGCGCATCCCCGTGTTCATGACGGGAGCCACGTACCAGACGTGGCAGCGCGCCATGCGGGACGAGCACGGGGAGAAACCGCGTCTCGAGAGGTTTGAGCGTTTCGAGTCGGGGCACGGTTTTCAGGTGGGCGACATCGCGGTGCGGCCGTTCACGATCCCGCACGATGCCATCGATCCGGTGGGCTTCACCTTCCGCACGGAAGGAATCAAGATCGGGTTTGCCACGGATCTGGGCTATGTTCCGCTGAGTGTGCGCGATCACTTGCGCGGCTGCGATGTTTTGATCATGGAATCGAATCACGACCTGGAGATGTTGCGGGTGGGGCCATATCCGTGGTCGGTCAAGCAGCGGGTGATGAGCCGCGTGGGGCATCTGTCCAATGTCGCCCTCGCGGATTTCTTCACCAGCGACTATGATAATAGTGCAACGTTTGTGGTGCTGGCGCATCTGTCTGAGCAGAACAATCATCCGGAAATAGCCCGGAGAGAAGCTGAGCGGGCGCTGGCAACGCGGGGTGGGCTGTTCTGCAACCGGTTGTTGCTGGCCTCGCAAACCGAAGCGCTGGAGCCGATTCGTCTGTAGTCAGCGTGGTTGATCTGCACTCCCTCATGAGTCAGCAGTGCATTGATCCGATTGTGGGTAAGATCCTGGCGGGCTGGCGGTACGATATTTCCGGCCTGGCGCCGGAGATGCGCGGCGACTACGAAAACCACTTTGCCGCGTGCGAACGCTGCCGCAGCCGCCAGCAAATTCATCGTATTATCGACGTTGGGCTGATTGTGCTGGCTTCTTTGTCGGGAGCAGTTTTCCTGCTGGCATTCGGGGTTATCCGCTATCTGGGTCCCCGGCACGCGCTTCTGCTGGAGATTGCAGCGTTGGTGGGATTTGCGATGTCGGCTCTGATCTGGCTGGGTGTGGCTGTGGCAACCCCAGCGCCAGTCACGATGCTCGATGCCGCGAAGCAGGGAGCGCGGCGGGTGCACGACCGACTGCCGGAGGAAATTCGGCAGCGGCTTCCGGAAGAACTCCGCATCAAAATCACCGGGACGTAATCCCATTCGGAATATGACCGGGTTCCCCCGAAAGAAGTTGCTGGGTGGGTTGTGTCTCTTCGCGGCCTTGTCCTCCGGTGGCGTTGTGGCCCAGACGGACTCTCCTCCCGATCCTCACCATGATCACGAACAGTCTGGACACGATCAGAACGTGTCCATGAGCGGCATGCACATGGAGCAGGCAACCGGGTCACAACTGCCTTCGCCCCACGATGGTTCCGGGACTTCGTGGCAACCGTCATCGGTCAACGGTCATGAGTGGATGTGGATGCGCGGCGGTTGGGACCTGATGGCTCACGGAGCCATCTTTTTCGACTACAACCAGCAGGGCGGGCCGCGGGGGGCGGGCAAGGCCGAGTCGCTGAACTGGGGCATGCTGATGGAGCAGCATCGGCTGGGAAGGGGAACGATTCTCTTCCGGCAGATGTTTTCGGCGGAGTCGCTCACTTCTCCGCATCCGGGATTCCCGGAATTGTTTCAGACTGGGGAGACTTATCACGACGAGGTGTTGGTGGATCATCAGCACCCGCACAATGTGTTCGCGGAGGTGGCGGCTCTGTACACTCTGCCGCTCTCAAGGAACTTGTCCTGGGAACTATATGGCGGACCTTCTGCCGAGCCGGCGTTGGGTCCGGTGACCTATCTTCATCGGGCGTCGGCGGCCGAGTTGCCGATGGCGCCGCTTAGCCATCACCTGCAAGATTCTACCCACACCAGTTTTGGCGTGGTGACAACTGGGTTCGTGATTGATCGAGTGAAGCTGGAGGCTTCGGCTTTCAACGGGCGCGAGCCGAACGAACAGCGCTGGAGCATTCAGCTGGCGGCACTGGATTCGTGGTCGGGCCGGGCGAGTATTGCACCTGGACGCAACTGGACCGCGCAGTACAGCATCGGGCGGCTGGAGCGACCTGAGGCGCTGGAACCTGGCAGCCAGTGGAGGCAGACAGGATCGGTCGAGTACAACCGGCCTTTGCACGACGGGAGCTGGGCGACGTCGTTTGTTTGGGGACGCGTGCATAAGATCGCGACCGGAACGAATCTGAATAGCTATCTGCTGGAATCCACCTACAATTTCAGGCAGGCTTACTACGCATTTTCGCGATTGGAACTCGTGGATAAGGATGAGTTGTTCCCTCAATCTGCCACTCCAGGCACATACCGCATTGGGGCATACACGTTCGGCGGGGTGCGGGACCTCATTTCAAACCGAGCGTGGCAGATGGGGCTGGGAGCCGATTTCACGTTGTACTCGAAACCTGCGGCACTGAGCTCCGCGTATGGCGACCGGCCGGTTTCGTTTCAGGTCTTCTTGCGGATACGGCCATCGAAATCGGAACGGCATCCCTGATCGCAGCCATCGAAAAGTCGGGATTGATTACGAAGGATTCCGCCGTAGACTGATTTCGGTGGTGCGGCCTACAATTGGCGCGAGAAAATCCCGACGATGGCACGCTCCTTGAAGACCCTGCGGACGATACAGTGGGCGATGCTGGTGAGCATCCTGCTGTACGTGGGAGTAGGTGAGATGGTTGGACCTCGAACCAACCATGTCGATCCAGCTCTGAGCTACGTTTTCAGCTCGCTTGCGGTGGGTCTGGTGGGGACGATTTTCGTTGTGCGCCGAACATTGGTTCTGAGCGCAGCTACCACGCTGGCCGCACAACCGGAAGACCATCTCAGCCTAAACCAGTGGAAGACCGGATACATCGTCACCTACGCTCTGTGTGAGGTTTTGGCGCTGTTCGGACTGGTGCTGCGGTGCCGAGGTTCGCAAGTACAGCAAAGCCTGCTGTTCTATATCGGCGGATTTGTTTTGTTGTTCTTCTTCAGGCCGCGGCAACCCGAACCTGAGACTCCGTAACCTAGTCGCACAAGGGCGAAGGCTATCCCTCAGGGGCTGAAGCCCCATCTTGATCGGGCTCAGGAGGCACGACTGGAGTCGTGCCCTTCCCAAAACTCTCCGTTTCAGTCCTCGAGCCCATGGCTCGTCAGGACTTCACGTGGCAGCTGGCCAGGCCGCGCTTCTCCAGATACTGCTGGTGATAGTCCTCGGCCTCATAGAAAGTCTCAGCCGGGACAACCTGCGTGGCGATCGGCTTGGAGTAACGATGCGCCTTTTCAAGCGCTTCCTTCGAAGCCAGTGCCTGGGCCTGTTGCTCTGGTGAGTGGAAGAAGATGGCCGAGCGGTACTGTGTACCCCAGTCCGGGCCCTGTCGATTGACCTGCGTGGGATCGTGGTTCTCCCAGAACACCCGAAGAAGGTCGGTGTAAGGAATCTTTGCCGGATCGAACTCGACTTCTACTGCTTCGGCGTGGCCGGTGCGGTCGGTGCAAACCTCCTTGTAGGTTGGGCTGTCGGTGTGCCCGCCGGTATAGCCGACACGGGTTGAACTTACGCCCGGCAATTGCCGGAACGTGGCTTCGACTCCCCAAAAACATCCTGCCGCGAACGTGGCTTTCTCCGTCATGATTGTTCCCCAGAGTTTGAATCTTTGATCGGGGCAACACAGGGTGCTCCCCGGGTACGCTTGACTCTATTCTGCTTGATTGGATGGGCAAGCGACCAAAAAGTCACAGGTTTGTAAAACTCCTGTGAATCGCACTATCGGTAATTGACGGCCCCAGGGAATCCGGGTAGAGTCCGGTCAGGATCGTCCCGCAGGCAGCTTTCCGTGGATATGTCAGCCAGCCGAATTCAATGCGCTGTAAGGAGTGTGCAGAGGTCTGCGCTGCTGCTGGTTCTGTTGGCGGCGCAGTCGGCGATGGCGGTCTCCGTCTTTGCGCCGCAGATCCGCCTGGGATATCGCACAGGGGACCAGTGGGAGCCTGCAATTGCAGCCGACGGGCACGGGCATGTGTATGTGCTGTATCCGCAGTACGGCGTCGTGCCCGGATGTCCAAGCTGCACGGCGCCATCGATGAACCTCCAGATCAGCGACGACAACGGACTGTCCTGGCGTGCCTCCAAGCCGATGCTTCCGTTCCCGAGCGGGCAGTTCGATCCGCAGATTGTGGTGGATCCGGTCGACCGCCAAACGGTGTATGCATCCTGGCTTCAAAACGATAAGAGAGACATCGTCGTGGCTCGCTCATTCGATTTTGGGCGCAGTTGGTCGTTTTCCATGGCGGAGCGGGGTAGAGAAGACACAGATAAGCCGGTTCTGGCGGTTCGTGGAGCGGACGTGTACGTCGGGTTCAATCGCGAAGAGAGATTCCTGGTTGCGGCTTCACATGATGCCGGACAGACGTTCCGCTCAGTGTTCGTGAATCCGAACGCGGAGCCGGGGTCATCGCTGGCCGGTGGAGCGACGGTCGATCCGTCGGGCAATGTCTTCTTCGGCTGGACGGCCTATGCGCGGGAACAGAGACTGAGCCGTCCCGTGAGCGTGTACATCAGCCGCTCGACGGACGGAGGGCGGACCTGGAACTCGGTTCTGCTGGACCAGTCGTCTGCGCCACCGGAATGTGCAGCGCAAGGGTGCGGCACGGGATTCCTGGGCGCGCAGATCGCGCTAGCGTCTGACTCCGCGGGTGCGCTGTACGCGTTGTGGAATGCCGGGTCGTTGAACGGCGGCCCCGAGCGGATCTATTTCTCATCGTCGACAACTGTGGGAGCGACATGGTCGGCGCGCCGCAACGTTTCAGGCGCAGCGCCGAGTGTCGAACATGCGTTTCCGGCCGTCGTCGCCGGGGCACCGGGCGATGTACGAATCGCCTGGATGGATACGCGATCGAACGAGCCGGGGCATCCCGATCGGCCGTTGTGGAACACGTTCTACCGGAGTTCCACGAACGGCGGCGCGACCTGGGGCGCCGAAGTCGAGTTGTCCGGCCCAGCCCGCGGCTATGACTATATTCTTGCGACGGGCTTTCGTTTTCCGTTTGGTGACTTCTTCAGCCTTGCCATCGACAACGAAGGTATAACGCACGCAATATGGGGTGAAGGACAGGACTACAAATCTCCCGGTTCGATCTGGTACACTCGCGGCCGATAATCGCCGTTCAATTCCACAAGACATTAGTTTGACGGAGGTTCCATGCACTTCCTCGGAGTGAACCTGTGGGCCGTCCTCGTATCCGGCGCCGCCACCATGGTGGTGGGTTTTCTGTGGTACTCGCCTGCGCTGTTTGCCAATCCCTGGATGAAGTTGATGGGCTACGACCCGAACGACAAAGAGAAGATCGCCGAAATGCAGAAGAGCGCCGGGCCGTCGTACTTCATGTCGCTGATTGCGAGTTTCCTGGCGGCATTTGTGCTGGGGAAATTGATTGCGGTCTCCGGCTTCTCCACCGCAGTTGGTGGATTGAAGATTGGCCTGGTGGTGTGGCTCGGATTTGTGACTACCGTTCAGTTCACGAACGCATTGTTCAGCCGCCAGAAGAACAAGCTGTACCTGATCAACACGGGATATCAACTGGTTTGCTACGTGGTGATGGGGGCAATTCTGGGGGCGTGGCGGTAACTCAGGCAGACACTCGGCGTCGGCGTTGCTATTCCAATTGCATTCCGCCGACTAGATCGGCGATACGGGTAACGCGGTGGTCCTTGCACCACTGTTCGACACCGTCAACGATCTTCTCGGTGGCGCAGGGATCCCAGTAGCTGGCGGTGCCGATCTGCACTGCGGTTGCGCCCGCGAGCATGAACTCGATGACGTCTGCCGGTGTGGAGATTCCACCCATCCCGATCACGGGAATCTTTACTGCGTGTGCCGCGTCGTAGACCATGCGAACGGCAATAGGTTTGATAGCCGGCCCGGAAAGCCCGGCGGTGACATTGGCGATGCGCGGCTTGCGGGTCTCGGGATCGATCGCCATGGCCACGAAGGTATTGACCAGCGACAGGGCGTCGGCGCCAGCTTCCTGTGCGACATAGGCCATCTGCGCGATGCTGGTCACATTGGGCGAGAGCTTCACGATTAAAGGCCGGCGCGCCACTCGCTTCGCGGTGGTCACGACCTCGTCGAGAGAACGTGGATCACTGCCGAACTGCAGGCCACCGTGGGCTGTGTTCGGGCAAGACACGTTCAACTCGTAGGCGGCGATTCCCTCTCCTTCGTTCAGAATCTGGATGGTGTGCTCGTAGTCCTCGCGCGTGTAGCCAAAAACGTTCGTCATCACGACGATGTTCTTGATCTGCCGCAAACGAGGCATCTTCTCGTCAAGGAACGCCTGAGCGCCAATGTTCTGCAGGCCGATGGCGTTCAGCATGCCCGCGGCAGTCTCCCACAGGCGTGGCGGAGGATTGCCGATCATCGGTTCCTTGGACAGCCCTTTGACGACAAACCCACCCAACTTGCTGAGCTCGACGACATCTTCGAATTCAAGTCCGTAGCCGAAGGTCCCGCTGGCAGCTAGGATGGGATTTTTCAGCGAGATGCCGGCAACATTGACACTGAGATCGAGTGCTGGGCTCATGGCTGGCCTTCTGCTTCGCTGGATCCGCGGCGAGGCGGCGCGAGCGCTTCGGTCAGGACACTTCCGACGGAGTGCGTGGGTGCGTTGATTCCCAATAGCGACGCGAGTGTGGGCGCGAGATCGATCGGTTCGACCGCATTGCGATAGCTTCCGGCGCGAAAGGGCAAACCATAGATCGCGAGGGGCACGTGGGTATCGTAATTGAATGGAGACGTGTGATCGGTGCCCTTTGGGCCACCCTCAGCGTAGATGTCGGGCACACCCAGCACGTACCAACTGCCTACGGAGGAATAGCTGTTGAGGAATTTGTGACCCAACTCGTTTTGGGCAACCTCGCCTGCCGCCAGTTGCGACTTGGTGTAGTAGGCGCGAAGGCCGGCTTGCTTCATGGCTTCGCCGACTGCAACCTCGGCATCGTGCTCGCTGACGTGCGCTGTACCGAAAGCGTCCGGATCAAGCCAGGCGTCGGGATAGTCGAATCTGACATAGGTGGCCGGATGTCCGGGCGATAACTTCGCAGCGATCGCGTTGTTGATCTGCTCCTGAATTTTGGCTGCGTCCAGATTTGCCGCAGGGATGTGCAGTCTCTTGACGGCATCGGGCAGCGAGGACACACCATGATCCGCGGACAGCGCGATCCATACATTGGCAAGGCCGATCTGGTGACCGAGAAAGTTGAAGAAGTCAGCAAGTTCGTGATCGAGATCAAGGGCCATCTGGGCCATCTCGGGAGAATCGGGGCCGACGCGGTGGCCGAGAATGTCGTTGGGCGAGAGACTGATGGCCAGCAGATCTGTCGCCGGACCACGGCCGACATTCTCGTAAACCACGAGTTCCTTGGCGAATTCGAATTCGTATTCGTTGCCGAAGGTGGTCCCCCCGATGACCTCATAGAACCCAAGTTCGGAGCCTTCCTTGTTTTTACGGTGCGCGGTGGAGGCGAGAACCGTACCCTGCGAGTCTTTCCATTCGCGGTCCCAGTATTTCTGAGGACGGCTGGCGTTAAAATCCTGCACCCAGCGGGGAAGGTCGCTGCGATAGTAGGTCGAGGTGATCCAAGCGCCGGTCTTCGGATCGATCCAATAAGCGGCATCGCCGGCGAAGCCTGCAGGAAGCACGGCTGCGCGGTCTTTCAGGGAGATTCCGAAGACCCGAGCCTTGCCTTGAGTGGCGAGTTTCAGCTCGTCGCCCAGCGTGTCGGCTATCAAGTTGTGTGGAGAAGCGCCGGTCCTGCCGTCCGAAACTCCGATCAGCTTGGCGTCGTCATCCTCGACCGACGTCACCATGCGCTTCTTCTTTGCGTCCCACCACTCGTTGGCGATAATGCCGTGGCCGTTGCTATAGGCGCCGGTAAATAGAGTGGCGTGCCCGGGGGCCGTCCGGGTGTTGGCGTAGTTGTAGTTGCAGTTAGGGAAATAGGCTCCGTGATCGAGCAGGAGGCGAAATCCGGCGTCGCCAAACTGGTCGCGGTAGCGCTCAAGGTAGTCGCCGCGGAACTGGTCGATGACGATGATCACCACAAGTTTGGGGTGGCCGTTGTAGGCGGACGCGAAGCTAGGTCTGGGGGCAGCGATCAGGGCAATACAGGTCAGCAGGCCGAACGCAAGGCGCACAGATCTGGGGGATGATCTCATCGCGAACGTAGTTTACACAGGCACAGGGAGTTCGGGAAATATAAGGCCAAGCAGAGTTAGTTACACCGAAGTTAACTGGGAACGGTCCTTAAGAGCTTGTGCCATCCGAGGCGTGCGTCGGCAAGCGCGTCTCGGTCGCCTCGGAGGCAACGATCGAAAGTGGTTGGCTACGGCGAGATCGATTCTGGCTGACGACTCTTAGCAAAATGGCAACCCCAACAGCCACGGCAACGGCAAACGCGACGAAATACCACAAGGTGGGGAAACCCAGAATGAAGATAAGAGCGCTGCCCACCGCGAAGAGCAATCCCATCGCCCCGCCGCCGAAGGCGAGTTTGTGCATCGTGATTCCGGGATGACGATTCTCAGCCATGCCTCAAATCATAGGCCTCAGGGATGGTAATCGCCAGCTATCTCAAGGACAGCACCGTCTGCTGTTGAAAGCTCATGCGAGCGGTCGCCCAAACGCAAGGTCAGGGTTGCTCTCGCCCGGCTGTTGTTCGCGACCTCGAAGGTTCCGCTGCAGTCTGTCTTCGTGTATGGAAGACGATGGACGCTGCCGGACCCATCGATGTTGAGTTCCGTGGTTCCCGCGTGCGATTTCGCAACGAAGTTCCATTGCATGGTTTGCCGCTCGCGACGAGACTCGCGCAGTTTGCGGAAGAAGGTGGCCTGACCGCGATGCCAGAGAACAGCCTTGCGGAATACGAGGCCGAACGGCATCTCGTAGACCAAGGCTTCGAAAGTGCTCAGGCTGCCGTCCGACTGGGGAAAAACGGCGTGCATCCATGTCCAGAAATGGCGGTGGCGAAAGCCGCAATTGTGACCTTGAACGCCGAAGCCAATCCGCTCACCGCGGAATACTCTGTCTCCGAAAATAATCTCGCCGGAGAAGACTGCATCGGAGTGTGGAGTTCGGGAGAAGCCGATCCAGCCTTTGTTGCTGATTGTGGCCCGGAAGGTCGATTGGTAGCGCAGGTCCCACGCGATCTTCTTCCCCCTTGCTTCGATTGCTCCGCAGCAGCCGTCTTCGTCGATGGAATTCGGACCGATCTCCAGAATGGGTATCTCTGCCTCGGTGTGCAGCTTAAGGGCATCGAGAGGAAACTCCTGAATGAAGGACTCTGGAACTCCTTCTCGCGGAAACCATGTCGCCCAAACTTGGCAAGGGGCCGTGGGCGAAGCACTGCCAGACCTGGGACGGCCGGGACTGGTCAGCAGGTAGCGGAGCCACCATGCTCCCGAGCCATCAGCGAGTCCGAACCGCAGAAACCACGATTCGTAGCGGCGGCGCATGGTGAGCCGGGTAAAGGGCAGGTTCAGAGATGGCATCTACGTCGCTCTTTCTGATTTTCCTCAGGGCTCTTCAGTCTAACCCTCTACTCGGTCGAATGATTGCTGCCACTCCGGCATTGCCGCGATGTAGGGAGTGCGAGGACTATAATTTCGCTCGTATTTTTGATGTCTGTCCCAAAGAGATGCCAGAACGGAGGCGAACATGTCGAGCCTGAGGATAACGCCCTCTCTGCAGCCTCGCATATTTCAGTGTCCGAACTGCAAAGAAACGATTGATACTGCGGTCGCAAAGTGCCCCTTTTGCTCAACTTCAATTGACCCCCAGCTCGCAGAAGCGGCGGCGGACGTCATGTCCAAGATCAACCAGGCCTGCAGCGATGCAAGTTATCTGCAGATCATGGCAGGGACAATGCTCGTGTTTCTTCTGCTGGCGTTCCTTCCGCTGGTGGGGTTCGTCGCGATCATTGGCTTCTACTTCCTGATCTTCGCCGTGCCAATCATGACGATTCGTTGGTGGGTTAAGTTTGGAAAGTTGACCTCCGACGACGCCGATTGGCGTCGGGCAAAGCGGACCATCGTCATCTCTATAGCTATCTGGTGGGCTTTTGTTGTTCTGGCCGTTGCGCGCTTTTTCATTCGAATGTAAAGCCCGACAGCCGCCCTCAACGTGCATTCTCGCGCCGTTTTCCGATACAGTATTACTTCTCATGCTCGATCTGAATTTCGTACGTGAAAACCTGTCTGTGGTTGAGGAGAAGCTGCGCCAGCGCGGCATGGATCCGGCTGCGGTGCTGAAAAACTTCCGTGAAGTCGATACGCGGCGGCGGCAAGCGATCACCGAGGCCGAGACCAGCAAAGCGCAGCGTAACAAGGCATCGGAAGAAATCGCCAAGCTGAAGAAAGCGGGGCAGGACGCCAGCGCGGCGATGGCGCAGACGAAAGAGCTTCGCGAACGGATCGGCGAGCTCGAGAAGGCCGCCTCGGACCTTGACGCACGATTGCGCGAGATTCTCGCGGGCATCCCCAACCTGCCACATGCCAGCGTGCCGATAGGTTCCAGCGCTGACGACAACGTGGAAGTGCGGCGATGGGGAAAGCGTCGGGAGTTCGATTTCACTCCCAAGCCTCACTGGGACCTGGGCCCACAACTTGGCATTCTCGACATGGAACGCGCGGTCAAGCTGACCGGGGCACGTTTCGCTGTGTACTGGGATCTGGGTGCGAAACTCGAGCGGGCGTTAATGAACCTCATGCTCGACCTGCACACCCGCGAGCACGCATATACGGAAGTTCTGCCTCCGTATCTGGTGAACTCCGACTCGATGTATGGCACCGGGCAGTTGCCGAAGTTCGGTGCCGATTCGTTCCGCGTACCACACGGAGAGAAAGACCTGTGGCTCATCCCGACCGCGGAAGTTCCGGTGACGAATCTCTATCGCGACGAAGTGCTGGACGAGGCGCGGCTGCCGATTTCTCTCACGGCCTACACGCCGTGTTTCCGCAGTGAAGCTGGGTCCTACGGGAAAGATGTGCGTGGCATTATTCGGCAGCATCAGTTCCAGAAAGTGGAACTGGTGAAGTTCGCGCACCCGGAGCGCTCGTACGAGGAGCACGAGAGACTCACGAGCAATGCGGAAGAAATCTTGCAGCGTTTGGGATTGCACTATCGAACCATGCTCCTGTGCACCGGCGACATGGGGGCGTCGTCGGCGAAGACATACGACATCGAAGTCTGGCTGCCGGGACAACAGTTGTACCGCGAAATCTCCTCTTGCTCGAATTTTGAAGCCTACCAAGCGCGCCGGGCCAATATCCGGTTCCGGCCTGAGGGCAAGAACAAGACAGAGTTCGTGCATACATTGAACGGCAGTGGGTTGGCCGTGGGGCGCACGTGGGTCGCGATTGTTGAGAATTATCAACAGGCGGATGGCAGCGTTTTGATTCCGGAGGCCCTGCAGCCTTACATCGGCGCAGATCGAATCACACCGAGGAAGCTCTAAGCCCTGAGGTTCCTGAGCGAAACTCGAAGCGCATCCTTCGTAGCTCGCGGCTGGCAGGATGCCATTGACTGCACGGGCATTGCCAAGGGAAGGACTGGTCACTAGACTTGCAGAGAGCAGAAGTAACGACCGCAGTGCCCGGCGCTCCCCTGCCCATGAACGCCATCTGGCGAACAATCCGCAGCTACATTCTGTGGCAGCACGAGCGGGGAACGCTTCATTACGACATCATGGTCACGCTGATATTGATTTTCATCTTCTTCTCGCCGCGCGTGATCAATTACAACGACAAACCTGTCGCCAGGAATCCGCATCCGACTGAGGTAGTGGTTTCGTCAGACGCGGAGGGTCGGCTGGTGTACCAGGTCTCGGCCAGCGCCTTGACGGCGGGCGATGACCGGTCCGTCCGGGATCAGCTTCTGCACATCATCGAGCCGATTTCCGGGGCGGTGTCGATCATCCGATACGACGCGGTTTCCGATCGCAAGGGTGCCGTGCAAAGCTATAGGGTTCTGGCCCGGCGCGAGTAGTCATGGGGGCTCGTGACAGAGTCCCGATTGGACTCCGAATGAAACTTCTCTGGTTGTTCCTCTCGGTGGTCGTGGTCAGCGGCGCTCCGGTTCCGTCGGGAGCAGGGGCAGATTTGCGAGGAGCGCCACAAAATTTCGACTGCAGCTTTCTGCGCGCCTTTGGGGCGGCGACTGGGGCTCAGAAGAGTGACGACCCGCTGACGCTGGAGGCGATCCTCAAGAAGATGGATGCCGTATCCGCCAGCTTCACCACAGCGCAGGCGGAGTTCGAATGGGATAACTACCAGCGCGTGATCGATGAGATCGTTGACGTGCAAACGGGCACGATCTTCTACCGGCGATCTGGCAAGGAAATCCAGATGATGGCCGAGGTGAAGAAAGCGGGCGAAAGTGCCGATTCGCTGAAGCCGGAGCCCAAGTACGTTCTGTTCAGCGAAGGCAAGATCCGCATGTATCAGCCGAAGCCGGATCAGTTGACGGTTTATGATCTCGGCAAAGACCGCGCCGATCTTGAAAGCTATGTGGTCTTGGGATTTGGCGGCAGCGGACAGGATCTGCAGAAGGCGTTCGACGTGAAGTATCAGGGAACTGAGACCATCAACGGAGTGGCGGCAGCAAAGCTGGAACTGACGCCCAAGTCCGAGAAGGTTCGGAAGAACTACAACCGGATGATCCTATGGATCGATCCCGAGATGGGGATTTCGGTGCAGCAGCAGTTCTTCACGCCCCAGGGCGACTACCGTCTCTGCAAGAATTCCGCCATCAAAGTGAAGGAGAAGATCGACAACGACGTCTTCAAGCTGAAGACCACCGGCAAGACGCAGACGCTGTCGCCGAGGGGTTAAATCGTTGAATACAAAGAGGAAGAAAACTGTACCGGGATTTACATAGCGGGCGCTATACTGACCGGACATCTGTAGGGTTCATTCATGGCCAAAGTTTTTACGATTACTGTTCCTCCGAGACTGGGAAACAAGCGTCGCCAACGCACCTCCGATCCTCGCTACGTGGATGGGCAGCGCCTGCTGGTGGAGGCTATGAAATATCTCGCACAGGCCGACCCAGTCCGCAACCGTCCGGCGATTGAACTGATCTCAGAACACGTGCGAACGCGGTTCCGCATGAGCGACTCGCCGCTCAGCTAAGTCGACAGCAGAATTTCGAAAATCATTTCGATTAAGAAGGGGCGCATTCAAACGCGCCCCTTTCGAATTTCAGGTTCTTCAGAAGGAATACCGCACGCCTACCTGCATCACGCGCGGTTTGCCTTGAATCTGGGTGAAGTTGTAGAAGTCACTGGGCGGAGTCAGCCCGAGCAAACCAGGATCGGCAGCAACTCCACCATTGGCGAAACTTGTCATGTGCTGGGTGTTGGTGACGTTGAAAACGTCCCAACGAAGCTGCAGTTCGTGGTGCTCGCTATAGGGCATCTTCCAGGTCTTCCCAAGTCCCATGTCGAGGTCGACATAGCCCGGATAACGGAGGTAATTGCGCGGGCCGCTTTCTCCGGGATAGGCATTCCTGAAGTTCTGATAGATCTGAGTGATATTGCAGTTTCCGAACAGGTTGGGCGTTCCATTCACCGGCTTGTTCGGGCAGGTGTGAATTGGCGTGATCGGAGTGACGCTCGCCTGGAAATCCCAGTTCGTGGCCCAGCGTCCGTCGTCGTAAGGAGACGTCGCGGGCAGTCCGGTATTCCAGCGGAAGATCCCTGAGAGTTGCCATCCGCCAAGGACCGCATCCACCGCCTTGCTGATGTTGCCGAGAAGTGAGTGGCCTCTGCCGAAAGGCAACTGCCAGACGACATCCGCGTTGATGTTGTGTCGAACGTCGAAGTCGGAACTAGCGTAGTTGTCACGCTGGCGAATCGGATTCAGGATGAAGGAGCCATTTCCCTGGAAGTTGCCGCCGATGCCGGACTCCACCTGCAGACCCGAGGCGTCGTCGAGCGAATGCGACCACGTGTAGTTGAAGTCGAGGATCAGGCTGGTCAGGCGCTGGCGGTACGAGAGTGTCATGGCGTGATAGTTGGAGTTGCCAATGGTGCTCCATGCGGACAGAGTGCCGTACTGGGGCTGCATGAAGTGCGGCGCAAACCCATTGAACGCCAGGGCTTGATCGGCCTCAGCCTGAACGTCGGTCCAGTCGTTGGCTTCAAAGAAGTCGTTCAACTGGTATTCGCCGTAGAAGGCTTGCGCGTTGGTCCACGCAGGGTCGTAGTCCAACCCGTCGTAGTCGCCGATGATGGAGGCCATTCCTGCCGGGAAGACGTTGTCGAAGTACTGCGCTACCTGCGCAGGGATCATGGAAGGTACCTGACTGATGTCGGTGCCCTGTTGACGCAGTTTCTCAAGGACCGTCGCTGCGGCGTACCAGTCCAATTTGGTCTGTGGGTCTCGAAGGTTGTTGAAGGCCGCAACATCGCGGTGAGCCATCAGACTGCGGCCCATGCGGCCGATATAGGAGGCGGAGAATACCGCGCCCTTCGGCAGAGTGCGCTCGAAGGTGAAATTCCAGACGTATTCGGTGGGGGCGTGCAACCCTGAATCCAGCGATGACTCAATGCGCTCGCCGAAGGCCGTGTCTCCATTCAAAGAACTGGCCTCCAGCGGGAAGTTCAACCCAGTCGGTATATTCGCGGGATTCAAGTCCGCGACGAGCGACCGAACATCCTGGCCAAACCCGGTAAAGAGCGGTCCCAGCGGATGTTGGTTGCCAAGGGAACTATCAAACGTGTTCGCTCGATTGGTGAAGTTGGAAGTGAACCCGAGGGTGTTGTTCAAATCCCAATCCACTGCCAGGGCCTGCCCGTAGTAGTCGTTGGTGAGGGCAAAGCCGCCGCGCAGAACCGAAAGTTTGTTGCCGAACAGCTTCCCGAAGAATCCCGATCCGCCTTCGGGAGACCACGCGACGGAGAACCTGGGCTGGAAGTTGTTCTTGTCCCAGTTGTACATCGATGGCCCACCGTTCGCGGGGCCGGAACGGTTCACACAAATGGGCGTGGTGTATTGACTGCCCTGGGCCGAGGCGGCTAAACGCGACTGAAAGTAGTTGCTGAGCGAATTGAACTTGCAGCCATTGCCCGTGTCAATTCCTGGCTGCACTTCAAACCCTTGGGTTTCGTAGACCGGACGTTCCAGGCTGTAGCGGAGCCCCATGGTAATGGTGAGGTTGGGGCGCCATTTCCAAGTGTCCTGAATGTAACTATCGTAGGCCTGAGTTGCGAAGTTGCGGGATGTGGGCGTGCCTGGGGACTGGAGATTTCCTGCTTTGTCGAAGGTGAAGTTGGCAGTCATTTCCGTGAAACGCCCGATTGCAGCGGTGCCGGCGTTTCTGACCTCAATGGTGGACAGCAGGGACTGTCCGGCACTCTCGTCACCCGACAAGTGGTTCGCATCCAGGTACGCCTGGAATGCTGACGGTATGTTGGCTCCGGTGTTCAGGTAGAACGATGGGTTGGTTTGAGCGAAATCGAATGCCGAAGCATAGCTGACGCGCTGGTTATTGATCTTGCGGATGTTCACGCCGAACTGAAGGTTGTGATTCCCTTTCACCCACGAGAGATCATCTGTGATGTTGTGGACGGGAGTGATCCGCGTGAGCGGGTGACTTTCGCTGGTGGGAGCAAAAACAAATCGGAAATCGACATCGTTGCCAGTGCTGTCGCCGCCCAGAGTAAACGCCTGCCGCGTAAAGCCGTAGCGGAGGCTGTTCACCAGGCTGCTGCCGATCGTCCAGGTGTGCCCAGCGGCGAGTCCCCATGGATGGCTCCAGACTCCGGGAGAAGGGGTATCTGGAAACCAACTGGGCAGCAGTTGATGATCGTACTGAACGTTTAGGCGAGCGAACGCGATCTGACGGCTGGACAGGTTAAAGTCGAACTTGGCAACGTGAGAGTTCAGCGTGGTCGGCGTGGGCGCATTGAAACGAAAGCCACCCGTGTTCAACTGATCGCCAGTGGTTGTGTCGTTGGCCGGATATTTCGCGGCTGCGGTAGCCAGCGCGTCCAGGGCCGCCTGGTTGATGCCAGCATCCTGAAATGGTCCGGGACTATCCGGGGAGAGAGCCAGCTGATCCGTACCGGTGGATCCTGTACACACCCCCGTTTCCGGGTCAGTCTGGGTGCAAAACTGATACTTGATTATCCCCTGCCCCAGATTCGCCAGCGGAACGGTGCGCACGACACTCTGCCCGCTCGCGTCATGACGGCCCTCATAGGCGTAGAAAAAGAAGGCCTTGTCTTTGACGATGGGCCCGCCGAAGTTGCCACCAAACGTATTCCGGACCAAAGGCGTCCGGGGGACGATAGGATCCGCGTGGTTGTTGAACCAGTCGTTGGCGGTGAATCCTCTCGAACGGTAGAACTCCGAGGCGGCACCGTGCCACTTGTTGGTTCCCGACTTGGTGATCAGATTGACCTGCGAGCCCGAAGATCGGCCTTGATTGGCGTTGCCGTTGGCCGTGGTTACGCGAAACTCCTCCAGCGCCTCCGAGTTGAGGCGTAGAGCGGGACCCGTGGTGATGTCGCCCGTGTCGTTGTCGAGCGCGCCAACAATCAGGCCATTGGTACTGCGCGGGATCTCGGTGTTGCCTGTCTGGGCGTTATTGATGTCGACTCCGTCGAGCGTGATATTCGACTGGTCGGCACGGGCTCCCGTTACATAACCCTCGCGCGTGGAACCTGGCTGCAGGGTCAGAAGATCGACAATGTTGCGGGCCTCGAGCGGAAGCTGGGTAATTTGCAGCGACTCGAAGTTGTTGCCGAGGGTCGCATCCTGCGTGTTGATGACAGCTTCCTGGGCGCTGGCTTGTACTTCGACAATCTCCGTCGATGTACCGACCTCCAGCTGGACATTCGTCTCCGTCTGCTTGCCGATGAGGGCTTTGACATTCCCGACTACCTTCTTCTTGAAGCCCTTGGTCTCCACTTCAAGGCGATAGTCTGCCGGCGTGATCAGGTCGAACACGAAAGCGCCGTTTTCGTTGGTGGTGGCGTTTCGAACCGCATTGGTTGCCGTGTTGGTCAGCGAGACTGTGGCGCCCGGCACGACCCGCCCCTGCTGGTCGGTGACCACTCCCCGGATGGTGGATGTTCCCGTTTGACACCACGATGCCAGCGTCAACAAGCTTACAGCGCAGACAAACAACACTTTCCTGACCAGCCCCATATCGGCTCCTTGTACGCACCCACGAAGATGAACTTTTGGTGAAAGACCCAACGGCGGTGATGGGCCGATATTTTGCTACTCCGGGGCGGTAATGTTCAAGTCGAATCTGTGGAGAAAGCGATCGCCGCGAAGAATATGTTTTGGCAGGCTCATATATGACTTATGGTCACGTCAGATGACAAGCCAAAGAGACGCAAATTCATCGCGTCCCACGGAAGCCGGGAAGGGATCAGAAATGAAACGAATCAGCCGTAGCGAAAGAATTGCGCGAAGGTGAACTGGGAGCAACTCCTACCGTTACTCGGCTTTGTGAAACAAGGCTGACGCCGCCACTATGACTGCGGGATAGCATTCCAGCGTGTAACGGGGCTCCGGATTCTCGAGGCTGCCAAGAAATGCCGAACGCAGCACGAGAAACACGAAGAACAGCCCGATGCCAAACGCTGCGCGGCTGCGCAAGAGTCCCGCTGCGCCCATCAACACGTATCCGAGATTGACTGCGCCGAAAACGAGGCTCAACGTGAGCCAGCGGGCATCGTCGTTGAATTCCCACCAGCGAGGGTCGGAAGGGAACATCTCGGTCCGGGGGTGCAGCCACATGTCGGCCACACGGAGCGCAGGCAGCCAGACATAGTAGCGCAGAGGCGCGGTGCGGATGCGCTCGTCCGCCAGGGTGGTGAATCGCGCATCGAGATCCCGGCTCATGTCGTGGCTGCTGTTGTACTCGGAGAAGAGCTGTTCGGTCTGGTCGTGTTGCTCGACGGAATCAAAGGCGCGGCTGGGGAGACGGCCGAAATCGATGTCTGAGCCCGGCACCGGCCAATAGATCTCCTCCACGGAGGCATAGTTCGTTATCCACGTCTTCACCCAACGATTGAAACCGGGCATCAGGGGATCGTCGGAATCGGTAGCGTAACGGGGAGCGAGCGGTTGGAATCGGTGCAGCGTGTGAAGGTTGCGCAGCGTCCAGGGAATCAGTGGGGACAGAGCGCCAGTGGCCACAAGGATACCCGCGATGATCACGGCGCGCGGGCCCAGAGGGGGCGCGATCTCTGGCGTCAGCTTCGCTGGGCGCCCTCGGAACAGCAGCCAGAGCAGGAAAAGGCCGATCGCGGCCAACAGGATTCCGCCATCCGGCCTAAGGAGGATCGCTCCACCTATCGCAAGTCCACAGCCGAGCCAAGTCCGATACGGCTTTGCGCTCACGGATCCGATGTTTAGCCCTCGAAGGGCTAGATCCGTCGCTAAAGCGGTGAAGAACATCTCCAGAGTCTCTGTCAAAGCCGCGGCCGCATAGTTGGCCAGGAACGGGCAGACGGCGGCGAGAAGAAATGCGGCCCGGGCTGCCCGATCGGAGAACATGCGGCGCGCCGTGTCGGCGATCAGGAAACACGTCGCCATGTCGAACAGCACCTGCACCAGTAAGACGGCGCGGAAATTGTCATCTCCGAAAAACACGAAGATCGCCGCGAGGAACAAGGGATACCCCGGCAGGCGAGAAAGCGTCGGAGTAACGACGCCCGAGTTGGTAATCGCGTACGTTCCGTGATGCAGCCAGTTCTTGGCGATGTCGGCGTAGAGGCGGGAATCATCGACGACGGCAGGGGCGCGAAAAGCCAGAAAGAGGCGGAGTGCCAGTCCTAGAAGGGTGATCCCTGCGAAGAACCGGGCATGCTTGCGGATCGCTGCGCGCATCAAGAGGGCATCCGCAGCGAATCATAGCGCGGCGCGGCCATCCGCGCAGGGGGAAAGTGCATCGAACGACTCTTATCGGTACTCACCCTGCATCTTCCGAGAATTGACCGTGTGCCTGCAGCAGCTTACGATGAACATCGTCCCCCATGTCTGAACCAGTCTTTTATGATCCGCGACGCGTCCGTTGGAAGACCTTGCGGCGCGTGATTGACGTAACCGCAGTGCTGGTGTCGGCGCTCATCATTTTCTTCGTTTACACGGCCCTCCGCGACGAGCAACTGCCCGAGCTGCTCTTCTCTCCGCAGAAGCGTCCCTATAAAGCTTTGAGGGAAACGGAAAAAGAGAAGGCGAAGGAGCGAGCCCGGAAGGTCGCAGCCCGGTCGCATCGTAAGTCGAAGCTGGCGGCGTCGCAAGTCAAGTTGAATCAGGAAGAAGGAATCCGCGCGGCATTTTACGTCCCGTGGGATGCAGCCAGCTTTTCTTCATTGCGCGATTACGCCCACCAGATCGACATTCTGTACCCGGACTGGCTGCACGTGTTGACGCCCGACGGCCGCCTGCAAGGTGTCGACGACCAGACAAACAAGTTTTTCGACGTGGTGCAGGGTGAGAAGGTGCTGCCCGTCGATGATCGGGTAATGCCGTTCCTCCGGAGCGACGATCCAGGGATGGAAGTATTCCCGATGGTGAACAACTATGACGGGGCGAACTGGATCGGCGATGTGGTGGCGTTCCTGAATAATCCGGATGCACGCGGGCGGTTCCGGCGGGAAGCCGCACAGTTCCTGGCCTCCGGGCACTACCGCGGGCTGATGATCGACTTTGAGGCCTTTCCCACGGAGGGGCAACCGGGATACGTGGCGCTGCTGCAGGAACTGTCTCAGGATCTGCACTCGCACGGAATGAAGATGTATGTCGCTGTGCCGCCGCACAACAGCGAATTCGAGTATGCGTCGATTGCGGCAGCGGCGGACGGCGTCGTGCTGATGAATTACGACGAGCACTATCCCGGGGCGGCGTCGGGCCCCGTGGCCTCGCACGACTGGTTTGTGCAGAACATCAAGTACGCCCAACAAGTCATCCCGCAAGAGAAGATCATCTGCGCGATCGCCAACTATGGGTATGACTGGGTGCAGAAACCGAAGAAAGGAAAGCTGCTGCCGGAGGATCACGACGCGACCGTGAGCGTGCAGGAGGCATGGCTGGCTGCGCGAGATTCCGACGAGGACGTCAACTTCGATGATGACGCCATGACTCCTCACTTCAGCTACCTGGACGAGCACAATCATCGGCACGACATATGGTTCCTGGATGCAGTTACGGCTCTGAACGGCATGCGCGCCGCGCAAACGCTCGGCATCAAGACCTTCGCCTTATGGCGACTCGGCAGTGAGGACCGTTCGCTCTGGCGGGTGTGGGATGTGCCCGGCGATGCCGGCGCCACCGACAAGCTGCGGGATGTGCCTCCCGGGGCTGACGTCGACATGGAAGGCCAGGGAGAGATCCTTCGCATCGAAGACAAACCGGCTCATGGCGCACGCGATCTCACAATCGATGCGGGCAGCCAATTGATCACCGATGAAGTCTTTCAGAATCTTCCTGAGCCGTATCGCGTCGGCCGCTACGGTTACAGTCCGAACAAGGTGGCGATCACGTTTGACGACGGGCCCGATCCGCAATGGACGCCGAAAATCCTCGACATTCTGAAAGCCAAGGACGTGAAAGCTACGTTTTTCATGATCGGCATTCAGGCCGACAAGTTCTCAGGCCTGACCAGACGGATCTTCGACGAGGGTCACAGTATTGGGAACCACACGTTTACGCATCCGGACGTCAGTAACATCTCGACTCGATATATGAAGGTGGAGTTGAACCTGACGGAGCGTTTGTTCGGCAGCCTTCTGGGCGTGCGAACCACGTTGATGCGGCCTCCCTACGCGATCGATGAAGAACCCGACACGTCAGACCAGGTGCGTCCGCTTGAGATCCCTCAGGATATGGGCTACATCACCGTCGGGAACCGGATCGACCCCAACGACTGGAACCTGAACGACCCGACCGAACCCAACGGAAAGCGTACGGCGGAGGAGATTACGAACTACGTGTTGACGCACCTTCCACCGTGCCGGGTCGAGAACCTTCGCTGCGGAAATATCGTGCTGCTGCATGACGGCGGTGGAGATCGAGCCGAGACATTGCGGGCTCTACCGATGATTATCGACGGCGTGCGGGCGCGCGGATTCGAAATTGCCCCCGTATATGAATTGTTCGGAATGAAGAAGGCCGATGTGATGGCTCCCCTTCCGAGTGGAGAGCGTTGGGCAGCGCGACTGGACCGGTTCGGCTTCTGGCTTTTTGAGATCGTGCAGGGTGGCATCACTCTGATCTTCTTCATCGGCGATCTGTTGATGACGGGCCGGTTGCTGTTCATCGGAGCGGCCGCCGTCTACGATCGACTGCACGAGAAGATTTTCGGCAAGCCGGCGGAGGTGGCTTCCTACAAGCCCAAGGTTGCGGTACTGATTCCCGCTTACAACGAAGAAAAAGTCATCGAAAGAACGGTGCGGGCCGCACTCAATTCGAATTATCCGAATCTGCGCGTCATCGTGATTGACGATGGATCCAAGGACCGCACGCTCGAGGTGGCACGCAGCGCGTTTAAAGAAGACGAAGCCTCGGGCAGGGTGCTCATTCTTGGAAAGAAGAACTCCGGCAAGGCTGAGGCATTGAATTACGGTATCGAACATATCGGTGACGCTGAACTCTTCGTTGGTATCGATGCCGACACGATCATCGCTCCGGATGCGATCTCGCGACTGGTGCCGCATTTCATCAATCCAAAGGTCGGGGCGATCGCCGGGAATGCCAAAGTCGGCAATCGGGTGAATCTGTGGACACGTTGGCAGGCTCTCGAATACATCACCAGCCAGAACTTCGAGCGCCGGGCTCTCGACGTGTTGGGCGCGGTCAGCGTCGTGCCGGGTGCCATCGGGGCATGGCGGGTGTCGGCGGTGCGCGCGGCAGGTGCCTATCAGACCGACACTGTAGCCGAGGATGCCGATCTGACGATGGCTCTTCTGCGCAATGGATACCGCGTCGAATACGAGGATATGGCGCTGGCCTATACCGAAGCGCCTACGAACGCGAACGGCTTGATGCGCCAGCGTTTTCGCTGGTCGTTCGGAATTCTGCAGGCGGTGTACAAGCACCGTGATGTCGTCGCGCGCAAGGGTGCGCTCGGCTGGGTGGCACTGCCAAACATTGTTATCTTCCAGATTCTTCTGCCCCTGGTTTCTCCGCTCATCGACATCATGTTCGCGGTGGGAACCATCTGGTATTTCATCCAAAAGCACTTCCATCCGGATTCGACCGATCCGGCGAGTTTCCACAAGCTGGTGGCGTTCTTTTTTGCCTTTTTGGTCATTGACTTCTTCGCCTCTGCAATTGCCTTCGCGCTGGAGCGACGGCGCCCCGACGATAAAGAAGATCCCCTACTGCTCACCCAAGTCTGGCTGCAGCGCTTCGCCTATCGGCAGCTGTTTTCGATTGTCCTGTTCAAGACGCTGAAGCGCGCGCTCGAAGGGCGCAAGTTTGCCTGGGACAAATTGGAACGGACGGCGGCAGTAAAGTACGTACCGGCAGAGACCCACGATTCCGTTAACGTGCGGTAGCGCTCTGGGAGACTACAAATCGAGCGAACGCAAGGATGCCTCCAGCGTCGGGAAGCGGAACGGATATCCGGAAGAAATGAGTTTCGCAGGTTCGACGCGTTGACTCGCCAGTAGGAGTTCGTCGGCCATTTGGCCGAACGCCAGGCGCGCTGCAAAAGCAGGCAGGGGAAAGAGGGTAGGCCGCGAGAGCACTCCTCCCAGGATCTTTGTGAATTCGGCGTTAGTTACGGGTTTGGGAGCAACGAGATTCACCGCTCCGCAGATCAGGTCCGACCGCAGAATGTGCTGGATGGCTCCCACGACGTCCTGGAGGTCGATCCAGCTCATCCACTGGCGGCCGTTACCCAGACGTCCTCCCACACCCATTTTGAATGGGGGCAGCATCTGGCGCAGGGCACCGCCAGCGGGCGTTAGGACAACTCCGATGCGCATTTGCACCGTACGGATTCCTGCATCGGCAGCGGGCAAGCTCGCGTGTTCCCACTCCCGCGCCAAATCTGCGGCGAATCCCGATCCCGGGCCGCTATCTTCGTGGAGCACTTCGTCTCCGCGATTTCCGTAGTAGCCGATCGCGGATGCGGACAGAAAAACTCCGGGCTTCGTTGTCGCCCGAGCCAAGGCGGAAGCGAGCTTGGCGGTGGTCGGAATGCGGCTATTCCGTATGCGAGCCTTCTTGCTTTCGGTCCAGCGTCCCATGAGGCTTTCGCCGGCGAGATGGATAACGGCATCGAAGCCCGTCACTATGTCAGAAGCGATTGGCTGCGAAGGGTCCCACGGGATGCGCTCTTCGTCGACTGAGCCCTGCGCCGAGCCGGGGCGAGAGAGCCTCGCGATGCGCATACCGGCTCGCTTCAGAGAAGGAATGAGGGCCGATCCAACCAGCCCGGAGGAGCCGCTCACCAGGATGCGAGCCATCGAAAGATTCCCCACGGGCCACAATGTAGCAGACTGGACTGGATGCGAGCGGTCGTTTCTCGGACAGAATCGTACAAATTTCCTGAGAAGAAAAATCCGACTGGAATCTTTGAGTGAGCACCTGGTTCCTCACGTCGCGGTACGCAAATTACTCCGGTCATACGCCGATCATCTGAACAGACGAGGAAGTAGAGCGTCCCGGTTCACGTATAATCGAGGTATCCCAACCGCCATCTGCGGAGCCCTCTTCCCCGGCGGGTATAATCCATCATGGCGAGCTTGCGCCAACAAATTGCGACGACGGCTCTTTCGCTGACGAAGTTCCGTGACTTGATGAAGCGGATGCAGGAAAGCCGTCCGCAGGACGATCTGACGATCGTCAAGAAAGCCTACGACTACTCCCTCAAGCACCACGATGGACAGACCCGTGCATCGGGCGAACCGTACCTGGTGCATCCCCTGGAAGTTGCCCTTGTTCTCGCCGAAATGAAGATGGACCCGGTGGCGGTTGCTGCCGGGCTGCTTCATGACTCCGTCGAAGACACCTCCGTGACGATTGCGGACATCCGTAAAGAGTTTGGCGAGCAGGTCGCGCACATCGTGGAAGGCGTTACCAAGATCAGCAAAATCGACTTCGCGACACGCGAGGAGCAGCAAGCCGAGAACCTGCGGAAGATGATGCTGGCCATGGTCGACGACATTCGGGTCGTGCTGATCAAGCTGGCCGACCGCCTGCACAACATGCGGACGCTCGAGCATCTGGCACCGGAACGGCAGCACAAGATCGCGGAAGAAACGCTGGAGATCTACGCGCCCATCGCCCACCGGCTTGGAATGGGCAAGATCCGCGGGGAACTGGAGGATCTGGGATTCCGCTTCCTCGATCCGCTCGGCTACGAACAAGTCGAAAAGGCGGTCAACGCCCGCCGCAAGCAAGGTGAGGCCTTCCTCGCCAAGATGCAGGTAACCATCACGGACAAGCTGAAGGAAGCCGGCATCCAGGCGCGGGTGGAGAGTCGCATCAAGCGGGTTTACAGCATCCACAAGAAGCTGCAACGGCAGCGAATTTCGGTGGATCAGGTCTACGATCTGTGCGCGATGCGTGTGATTACTCGATCGCTGCAAGATTGTTATGCCGTGCTGGGAATCATCCACAATTTGTGGCGTCCGGTGCCGGGGCGCATCAAGGATTTCATTGCGATGCCGCGGCCGAACTTTTATCAGTCGCTGCATACTTCGGTAATTACCGAGGATGGGACGCCGTTCGAGATCCAGATTCGCACCGAAGAGATGCACAAGATGGCGGAAGAAGGCATCGCGGCGCACTGGAAATACAAAGATGGACCGGTATCCGCGCAGGACGAGCAGCGTCTGGCATGGCTGCGGCAAGTGGTCGAGTGGCAACGCGACGTCAGCGATCCGAATGAATTTCTATCGACGTTGAAGGTCGACCTCTATCCCGAAGAGGTTTATACCTTCACTCCCAAGGGCAAAGTCGTGGTATTGCCGCGCGACGCCACGCCCATCGATTTCGCTTACACAATTCATACGGAAGTTGGGCACACGTGCACCGGAGCCAAGGTGAACGGGCGCATGGTGCCGCTGCGTTACAAACTGCACTCGGGAGATATCGTTGAAATCCTTACACAACCCGGGCACAAGCCGAGCCGGGACTGGCTCGGGCTGGTCAAGTCTTCGCGGTCTCGGAACAAGATCAAGCACTGGCTGAACGTACACCAGCGAGAACGCGCGATTGAGATTGGGCGCAAACTGATCGAAAAAGAAGCACGCAAGTACCGCATCGCGCTGAAGGAAATCAGGGACGAAGACCTGATGAAGGTGGCGTCCGGATATGGGTTGGGCAAGGCCGACGACCTGATGGCTGGAATTGGCTATGGCAAGTATTCGGCGCGGCAGGTACTGGCGCGGTTGTTGCCGGCCGGGGCGACGCCATCGATTGCCGCTGACATCGAGTCCGAGGGACTGACTACCCCATCAGGCGGCATTACCAGCGTTGTCCGGCGAGTGTTCGGGGACCACAACGCAATCACCGTCCGCGGCCAGGGAGACATGCTGGTCTATCGTGCACGATGTTGTAACCCCATCCGCGGCGAGGGCATTGTCGGATATATCACTCGCGGAAAGGGCGTTGCGGTGCACTCCGTGAATTGTCCGAACGTGACCAATCTTCTCTACGAACCGGAGCGCAAGATCGATGTGGAGTGGGCCCGCGACGAAACTACTCCCACCTCGTACCCGGTGAAGCTTACCGTATTCTGCGACGACCGCTTTGGCATGCTGAAGAACATCACTGGCGTTATTGGAGATGCGAAGAGCAACATCCGCAACATCGCCGCGCACACGTCGAACAGTCAGGCGAGCGTGGAGGTCGTACTCGATATCGCAGACCTGAAACACCTTGAGAACATAGTGGTGGGCCTGAGGAAGATCCCAGGCGTACACGACGTGCAAAGACTGCAGAAAATCTAGCCCCCAGTTGCCCGTACCCAGTACCCAGTCAAAACCTGCTTCTGACAATCCGCGATAATCCCCTGTGATACTCTGTGCCGGTTCGGCTTTGCCTTTGCTGGCAGCTGGGTATTGACAACCGGGTACTATCCTATGCGCGAAATCATTTCTACAAAGGACGCTCCTCAAGCGATCGGGCCCTATTCTCAGGCAGTCAAAGCCAACGGATTTGTTTTTGTTTCCGGGCAAATTCCCATTGACCCGACCACCCAGCAGTTGATCACCGGCGACGTCGCTGCACAGACGGATCGAGTCTTGCGCAATCTGTCGGAGATCCTCGAGGCCGCCGGAAGCGGACTGGGCAAGGTCGTCCGTTGTGGCGTGTTCCTCAAGAACATGAGCGATTTCGCCGCGATGAATGAGGTCTATGGCAAGTACTTCAGTTCTGCCCCGCCCGTACGATCGACGGTCGAAGTCTCGCGTCTGCCGAAAGATGTGTTGGTGGAAATTGACGTAATTGCACTGGCGTAGAATGTTTTGCTTCCGGTTCCAGAGGAACGTTCGTGCGCTTGCTCTCGATCCTTTCCAGTCTTGCTCTCGCGGCCTACCTGGTTTGGGAGACTGCCCGGTCTCCAGCGATGTATCGGCGGCTAAAAGAGGCCATCCAATCCGGCAATACCCAGGCGCGCATTGGGTTTTATTGCTCGGTCTACTGGTTTGAGGGAATTAGTGCGCTTCTAGCCGCTGCAGCCCTGCGGTTTGATCGGCAACGCCTGGATCCTTCCCGCCTGGAGCTCGCGAGTTCGAGCTTTGGGATGTGGTGGCACTCGGCACTTGTCCATCTGAACAAGGAAATCCTGATCGGCATGGGGATCGGAATCGGGATTTCTGTCGCCGCCATCGTAGTCGCGCTGAAACTTGCCAATCGCCGTGCGGCGCGGGCGCCAAAACCTGCGCTCAAGCAATCCAAGCTTTTTCCTGACGTCAGTTACCTGCTGCCGATTTCGGGTCGCGAACGGGCGCTATTCGCTCTCGTCGCACTCGCAGCGGGAGTATGTGAGGAAATTGTGTTTCGCGGTTGGTTGCTCAGTGTGTTTCACGAATCTCTCAACCTGAACGGCTGGACCATGGTTCTGTCGGCTTCGATCTGTTTCGGCCTGGCGCATTACTACCAGGGAGTCGCCGGCATCGTGGTGACATCGGTGTTGGGTCTGGTGTTTTGCGGTCTGTATGTGGGCAGCGGGACCCTTCTGGTTCCGATCATTGCCCACGTTCTGGTCGATCTCAGGTGGGCAGTGTTCCCCTCGATGCCCGGCATCACGCCGCAGCAGCCAGGCGCAACACCGGCAGCGACAAGTTAAAGGAGAGGCAATGACCAAGCGGGTACTGGCAGGAATCGCGATCTTAATTTTGGGAATGCTGTCCGGATTCGCGCAAACGGCGCGGAAGACGGCGCCTCCGGTGCGGCCGAATACCAGCGCTCCGACGAAAGTGACCGGGGATGGAGTAAAGACGGAGTCCGGCTTGCAGTATTGGGACATCAAGGTGGGCGTCGGACAAGAGGCCAAGAGCGGCGACAAAGTGAAAGTCCATTACACCGGATGGTTCACGTCGGGAAAGAAGTTCGACAGTTCTGTGGACGCGCAACAGCCGTATAGCTTCACTCTCGGTCAGGGCAACGTCATCAAAGGATGGGATGAAGGCGTGGCCGGCATGAAGGTTGGAGGAAAACGGCAATTGCGGATTCCGCCGGAGTTGGCCTACGGCGAGCAGGGGTATAAGGGCGTCATTCCACCGAATTCCACTCTGATCTTTGACGTGCAGCTATTGGCGGTGACACCGGCCCCGACTCCTGCGACCCCGGCTCCCGCCAAGGAGTGAACGCGTCGCAAGCGGCGCCTGGCGAATCATCGGGAACGGAAAAATCCCCCGCTGCGTCTGAATTTCGATCAGCTTTGGGCGGAAAATTTCTGGCTAGGCCTTCACGACTTTACCGCTGCGCAGGCAGGATGTGCAGACGCGGATCCGCTTTCCTTGACCGTTGACCTTGGCGTGCACCGGACGCAGGTTGATGTTCCAGCGCCGCTTGGTCACGTTGTGGGCGTGGCTGATGTGGTTTCCCGCTTGCGGCTTCTTGCCGCAGATATCGCATTGTTGTGCCATTGGACTACTGCTCCCAGAGTGTTCAGATCTTGTAGGGCAAACGTAGATTTTACAGGAAGTTGGCCCCGTTCGGCAACGGCCGTGGATCCGTATCTCCGGAAGAACATAGGCGGATTGTCGTGTGCGATACTTAACCCATGCAGTCCCCTCTTCAGTCCCCTACGGCAGCCATCGATCCCAAGTCAGTGAAGGTGCATCTCACCACGGGGAGCGGAATGGATATTGAGTGGGGGGACGGGCACGTTTCGCACTACGGATTTGTCTACCTGCGGGATGCCTGCCCGTGTGCCATGTGTGAAGAAGAACGCGGAAAGAGCGGGCGGCGTCCTGGAGACCCCGCTACGGCTGCGCCCGGGGCGCTATTGATCTTTAAGCCAAACGCCAAGCCGGTGTCGGCCGAGGGCGTGGGGAAATACGCCATCAAGTTCTCCTGGAACGACGACCACGACCTCGGGATTTACTCGTGGAAGTTTCTGCGGGAAGTATGTCCGTGCGAAGACTGCAGGCGGTTGCAAGCTACAGTTTAGAGGCCGCGCCAATCGAATAGGGGCGCGGACGGTCTCCAGATTCCGGGTAGCGCCATGAGTTCGTCGAAGTCCAATCCGGCCGTGCAGTCGGTCGTGAATGAGATGTTGGCGGACCTGCATGCTAAAGCCTGTTGCGCCCAGGTCGGCCTGACTCGCGAATCTTTCTCCGTAATTCTCTGCGAGGTTGGAACCAAGCACGGCGCCGCGTCGGAAACGGAAGCACGAACTTTCTTCCTGAGCCTGCGGATTGATGAACTGGCACTGGCACGGGCCTGTGCCGCGGGCGAGAATTCTGCCTGGGAAATCTTCCTGACGAGATACCGCGAGAAGCTGTATCTCTCGGCCTTGCGGATTGCCCGCGAGGACTCGGCTGCACGCGAGTTAGCGGACACACTTTACGCCGACTTGTATGGCACGACCACGCGAGAGGGCCAACGCGTGTCCAAGCTGGCGTCCTACACCGGACGCGGCTCACTGGAAGGTTGGCTGCGGACCGTTCTCGCGCAGGAGTACGTGAATCGGTATCGCCGGACGAAGCGCCTGGTCAGCCTGGACGAGGAGTCGGAAGAGGGGGTGCAGTTCTCTGCCCCTGTGCCCGAACCTGTGACGGCGGCGGACGAACGGCTGTCGCGTGCGACGGATCAGGCCCTGGCTGAGCTCCCCGCGGAAGACCGGATGGTCTTGAGCGCGTACTATCTGGACGGCCGGACGCTGGCTGAAATTGCCCGCATGCTGCGTGTGCATGAGTCGACCATCAGCCGCAAACTGGACAAACTGGCAAAGTCATTGCGGAAACAGATTCTTGCCGCACTAACCAAGAATGGGATGTCACGACGGCAGGCTGAGGAAGCGCTGGAAGCGGATGTGCGCGACCTGCAGGTTGATATTCGTCGCAGTTTGGCGCAAGAAACGCCACCTTCGCCGTTCTCAGAAGAGAGAGTACAGGCACGAGTCCCGGAGGGCGAAGGATAGGCGAATCAGATTGCTGGATGGATCGGCCAGTGCGCTAGGGAGTTGAATGGAGAACGTACCCAAAATCGTGGCGGAACGCCTGCGAGCTACATCGGTGGTGGCTACCCATCCCGATGCGGACCTGCTGGCGGCGTTCTCTGAAGGCTTGCTGCCGGATCGTGAACGAAACCAGATTCTGGAACATCTGGCGTGCTGCAGCGACTGCCGGGAGATTGTTGTACTCGCTGCCCCTGAAGATGAGCCGGTAGCTGAAGTCGTCTCTCCGGTTCGCGGCACGTGGCTCACCTGGCCTCGACTGCGGTGGGGCTTGGTTGCGGCGGGAGTCATCGTAGTCGGTGCTTTTGGACTCCAGTGGTCCCGAAGCGCCTCGCATCCGGCGGATATGGTTTCACTCCGACTGCAGAAGACGGACATCGCGAAGGAAGCGAAGAATGAAGCGCCTCCGCTACCTGCCTCTCCAGTGCCCGCGGAATCAGCCGGGAAGACCGCCTCGCCAGCTAAGGAGTCTGCGGTCGATTCCAGGGACGAGACTGACGTCGAGCAAAGCAAGCAGCTTGATCGGTCGGAGCCGTCGGCCCGGTTGGAGGTGCAGGCACCAGGTTCACAGACTGTTGGCAGCAAGGCTCCGAGCCGGACTTTTTCGCGGAACCAAGTCTTGCCGCACGGCCCCAAGCCGCCGGCCCAGTGGCAGCAGAACAGCATGTACGCAAATTCGAACAATGCGGTCCAGTCGCCGGCACCGCCTCCGCCGCCTCCTGCATCTACGTCATCCGGCAAGCCGGAACTGACGGATCAGGGCATGATCGCGGCGCAGACACCGCCACCGACAAAGCTTGCACCCCTGGGTGCCGTAAAGAAGACGCAAGATCCAGATAATCTCGCCGTGACCGGTCGGTCGATCGGGGGCCTGGAGATTGGTGGTGCCAGCGCCGGGGCGGAAGTGGCCAGAGCAAAGCCTGCCGCAACGCCAGCGAACGCGCCGGCCGCGAAGGCTGACAACAGCTATTCCGTGTCCGAGACCACAGCCGGGAACTTCTCCCAGACAGGGAGTTTGATTCCGCAGTCCGTCCGCTGGTCCATCAACGCAGCCGGAGGGCTGCAGCGATCCTTTGATCAGGGCACAACCTGGGAGGATGTGGACGTAAGTATCAGCTCTGCGGTGAGCGGCCCGGTCAATCGGCAATTAGCCCTGAAATCCTCGCACGAACAGGCCCTGGCCAAGGACAAAGCTGACAGGAAGGAAGCGCCCATTGTTTTTCGCGCTGTCGCTGCAAACGGACCAGACGTCTGGGCGGGTGGATCCGGAGGGCGTCTCTTCCACTCGAGCGATTCCGGCAATCACTGGGTACCGGTCGTTCCGGCGTGGCGCGGGATCGAGATGTCGGGCGACATCGTCAGCCTCATGTTTGCCGATGCACAGCATGGCCGGATCGTCACCACTGCCGCCGAGATCTGGACGACCGCAGATGGCGGACAAACGTGGGATAAGCAATAGACGAGGCTTTAAGCGGAACAATTTTGGTGATGCTGCTATAGCTGAACGCTATTTTCATTACCAAAGTGATGTTTACACTCAGAGGGTCTAAAACTAATATCCAGTCGTGGTTTGGCAGTTCTGGGGGAGGGCTGCCGAGGCGTCCTGCACTGAAAAGTCAGGGCGCTTTTTCTTTTGGGCCAAATCGCGATCGATCTCCGTCTCCACTTTCACAGAAATCCTTCAAGGATAGAAGCGATCGCCAACTCAATGGGCGTCGAACAACCACAATCTCCGCGCTTACCGGGCCCCGCGGCAGGCAGCGCAGTAGCCGCCAATCTCCAGCCGTGAAATGACGACATGAAAGCGGCAGTCCTTTTCGACCTGCTTTTTCAGTTTCTCAAAACCGTCGCTCACGAACTCCGAGATCTTTCCGCAACGCAGGCATGCCATGTGGAGGTGGTCGCGGCCGAGGCGGCGCTCGTAGTAGTGACCCTCTCCGTTGATGTGCATGAGGTCGAGTTCGTCAATCAATCCGTGGCGCTTCAGCAAGCGCAAGGTGCGATAGACCGTGCTGCGGTCCACACTGGCGTCGAGTCTTTGCGCCTTGCGAAGAATCTGGGCGGCATCGAGATGCTTGCTGGCGGTTTCCATCACGCTGAGGATCGCGCGCCGCTGCTGGGTCATGCGAATTCCACGCTCGGCAAAATGGGCCTGCAAGCGGCCGGGCACTTCTGTTTGTGGCAGTGGCATGATAAGTCGGCTCCTCGAGTGGCAACTGGTCGCAATCGGGATGCGACGGAATCTTTCGCCGCCGCATTGACGTCAGCGATGGCATTCCGGCAGTATAAGAAGTGTAGCCTAGATGCGACTCAGTTGCAACTGATTTTATCGACCAGGATGGCCTCGGAAGCGGGGCCGCGGGGCCGAGTTGCGACTATTTCGCAATAAATTTTCAACTAGAAGGGAACCCTATCTTCGCTTGAACTCACCTATTGAAATCTCTTCCCCGCAGTACTACCAGCGCATCCTTACCTGGAGTCCTTTCACCCTTCGAGGCGGACTGCTGCCTGTGGTTCTATGTCTCGCCGCGATCACGTTCTTTCCACAGCGCACGCGCGCCCAGGAAAGCCCTTACTTTGTCACCTACGATCACTATCTCGAGGAGCCGGGCAGCCTGGAGGTCGAGTACTTCTCAAACTTCGCGACACAACGCGCCGGGCAGGACTTCCATTCTTACTGGCTCGAGTTCGAATACGGCGCTACTGCGTGGTGGACCACCGAACTCTACCTCGACGGACAAACAACCTTCGGCGATAGCACGATCTTCACCGGCTTCCGTCTGGAGAATCGCCTCCGACTACTGAAGAGGGAGCACGTGGTGAATCCAGTTCTCTACGTGGAGTACGAGCAGATCAGCGAGGCCGACAAGATCATGAAGGAAATCGAGGGTCACGACGTCGAAGCCGATCACGGCGTGCCGAACGCGATCTTGCGCCAAGGACACAACCACGAACTGGAACTGAAGCTTCTACTCTCCAGCACGCACAACGGCTGGAACTTCGCGTTGAATCCGCTGGCGACCAAGCCATTGACGGGCGGCGATCCGTGGGAGTTCGGGTATGCACTGGGAGTCAGCCGGCCGCTCGCATTGAAAGCCTCCGCTAAACGTTGTAGCTTCTGCCGGGAGAATTTTGTAGCGGGCGTCGAGATGTACGGCGGACTGGGCGATCGCCCAAGCTTCGGCCTCTCGGAGACCTCGCACTATGTCGCTCCGGTGGTCGCGTGGAACCTGCCATCAAGCTGGACCTTGCGACTCTCTCCGGGCTTCGGGTTGAATGACAACAGCCACAAGTTCCTGCTCCGCTGGGGAATCTCGCGCGAGTTCTCCGGTTTCGGCGCTACTGTCGCCAGTTGGTTTGGAGGGCATCGATGATCCGGTTCACCTTGCGACCTGCATCCGCTGTCCTTTGTTCCCTGGCATTGATGTGTGTCGGCGCAGCTCAGGCGGGCCAATCGGCGGCCGGCGATAAATCGGTCTACGCGGAGCTCGGAAAAGCGCCGGCGAAGGCCGCTGCTCGCCAGAATCCGCTTGAACCCGATCCGGATGCCGTGGCGGCTGGGGCGAAGCTGTTTACGGCGCATTGTGCCGAATGCCATGGCGCTGACGCAGACGGCGGCAAGAAGGGACCCAGCTTGCGCGCCACCGAGGTACAGCAGGCGACTCCCGGAACCCTGTTCTGGCTTCTGACGAACGGCGTCGTGCGCAAAGGGATGCCGGTGTGGTCGCGTCTGCCCGAGCCGCAGCGCTGGCAGCTGGTAAGCTACCTGAAATCGCTCGAGCATTCAGCACACGGCTCCGCCCAAAACTCCAACTAGGCAACTTCGTGGACAGATGCGTCTTCCGGACACGAATCTTTCCTGGTCTGGTCGAAGCGTCTTTCTAAGATCCAGCCGCGTTGTTCGATGTCGCCAGTTAGTTTGTCGATTCTGAGTCACAGTCGAAAAACAAGAAAAAGCAGCGGTGAAGTTCGTCCCAGCCACAACAACAACCTCCGCAATACAGCGGCGGTTCCAACCAGTCATCGGAGAGAGAAGGCCTATGAACTATCGATCCCCGCATTTGCTAGTCGTGTCTCTATTTATTTGTTTCGCCATGCCATTCGCCGCTGTAGGCCAGACTGGGGGCGGTTGTGCGCGCTTCCCTGTCGGCAGCGTTGTGAGCGAACCGGAGAATCTATTCAGTCACAACGGCACGTTGCGAGTGAGCTTAACCTACCAGACCGCGATCGACGCCAACGGAAATACGCTCTATTGTTTCGTCAGTGACGATGGAGCTGAGTCGCCCACCCTGCACCTGAATCCAGGCGACAGCCTGATTCTCAAAGTCACCAACCGGCTCCCTCCTCCAGTTTCAACATCGCTGGCAATGGCGATGCCTCGAGACACAAAGGCCTGTGGAGCCGCCATGATGGACGCGTCCTCTGTCAATGTGCATTACCACGGTACGAACACTCCGCCGAAGTGCGGTGCAGACGAAGTCATCCGCACGATGATCAACTCCGGACAAACATTCACTTACAAGCTCACGATTCCACGGGATGAGCCGCCCGGCCTCTATTGGTACCACCCGCACATCCATGGCGTTGCAGAAGCGGCCGTGCAAGGAGGGGCCTCCGGCGCCATCGTCATCGACGGCATGGAGCGGCTTCAACCTGCGGTCGCGGGACTGCCGCAGCGAATTCTGCTGGTGCGGGACAATCCTGTACCCGGCGGCGCAGCCGACGGGGATTCCGAAGAGGCCCCTGAATGGGATCTCTCTCTGAACTACATCCCTGTGCCATTCCCGCGATACACCCCAGCGGTAATCCCAATCCGACCTGGCGCACGCGAGTTCTGGCGCCTGGGCAACCTCGCCGCCGACACAATCCTCGACGTCCAGCTACAGTACGACGGACAGCCGCAGGTTCTTCAGCTGGTTGGACTCGACGGGGTACCCATCGGGTCGCAAGATGGCACTCGCCGTGGTCACTTGCAGGCCATGCAGCATCTCTTGATCCCACCCGCGGGCCGTGTGGAATTTATCATCAAGGGGCCGGAGGCGTCGGTCGGCAACGCACTTCTTTTGACGCGCAAGGTCGATACTGGGAAGGATGGGGATAACGACCCGGCCCGGCCGATCGCCGCTCTGCAGCCCGACTCCGAAGCTTCTCAGGCGGCGGTTCGACTTCCCTCCAGCGTAGGGGCGCCTTGGGTGCAACGATTCGAACGGCTCCGCGAAGCGAAGTCGACGGTGCGGCGCCGGTTGTACTTCTCCGAGAACAATCCGGAGTCGCAGTTCTTCATTACGGTCGAGGGGCAGAAGCCAACGCTGTTCGATCCCAGCAACCCTCCTGCGATCGTAACGAAACAGGGCTCAGTCGAGGACTGGACCATTCAGAATCGCAGTCTGGAAAACCACGAATTTCACATTCACCAGATCCACTTTCTGTTGCTCGCACGTGACGGTGCTCCCGTTCCACCGCAAGAGCGGCAATTCCTGGACACCATCGATATCCCGCACTGGAGTGGTTCCGGCCCGTATCCGAGCGTGACACTGCGCATGGATTTTCGCGGGCCGGATGTGGGTGACTTTGTCTATCACTGCCACATCCTGGAACATGAGGACAAGGGCATGATGGCCATCATCCGGGTTCAGGGTTCGTCGCATAGCCACGGTAAACCCTAACGACCGCGACTGCTCGTAATAGTTCCGAAACGGCTTGGGGTTCAATGAAAACGACACTCTGGGGGGCGCGGCGCGGAGACTCCTGCGACTTTCGTCCCCCGGGGTGCATCGAATAGGAGGTGCTAAAATAGAAGGTTCTACTCCCTAACGGGACGCACTCATACCGATCGCCCACCCGGCAACGCACTCCGATGGAGCGTCCGCCGAAAGCGCGACGTTACAAACGAGGAGATGGAAACAATGGCAGGAAATGGAATCGTCGAAGTGACAGATGCAAACTTCGACCAGGATGTACTGAAGTCGGACAAGCCGGTTCTGGTGGACTTTTGGGCGACGTGGTGCGGCCCATGCCGCGCGATCGCGCCCATCGTCGAAGAACTGGCTACCGAGTATCAGGGCAAAATCAAGATCGGCAAGATGGATGTCGACTCCAACCAGGCGACGCCTATGCGTTACAAAGTGACCGGCATTCCCACTTTGCTGGTCTTCAAAGGCGGGCAGGTTGTGGAGCAGCTTGTCGGCTATCGCCCAAAGGATGCGATCGCCCAGGCTCTGAACAAGCACATTGGGTAAGCACTCAGCGCTCAGCTTTGAGCAAGAACGCCCGGGGAACCTCCGGGCGTTTTTCTTTTTCCTGCGCTCCGCGTGGGACTACAATTTCTGCGTCATGACGCGCTCCACGATCCGCAGACTTGCTCGATTTTTTCTGCTGACATCCGCCTTTAGCTTCGCGAACGATGTCGATCGACGCCTTCAGGGCCGTTACCACGGCTCTATCCTTGATCGGAGCGTGACCGCGGACACATTCAGGATCGACGAAGAGTATTAAAGTGCCCAACCATGGCACCGTTGCGTAAGCATGTTTCTCTCCCAGTTCTCGTTGGGTTGGTCCTTTCCACTTACTGGGCAGTTGCGCAGACGGCTGACCTGCAGCACCTCCGCGACCAATACGTGAACAAGGTACTCGTGGTGCGAGGATTCTATTCCGGAGACACCCTACGTTACGATTCTTCGGGCTCTCCGGCCGGCGACGTTGTCCTTGGCGACTGGACAACCGATGCCTTCGTCCAGATCGAAAGGATCGATGCATTAGGAGCCAATCTCAAGATCACAAGCAAGAGGCTGATGGTGGTTGCTGCTGGCAGAAAGGGATTCCAGTTCGCCGGAGGGCCGGGCTCAAAAAGGTGGAAAAAAACGAAAAAAGTAACTATTTTCATTGAGCAGTTAGTCCATGACGGGCATGACAATGCAGCAACTGCTGTTCTGTCGAAGATTTTCGTAAGCCCTGACGATCAGTTCGCCGACCTCGTTCCTGACTATTGGAAGCCTTGCATCTCCAGAGGACTCTCTGGTAAAGATCAGAACTGCCAGTTCTCGACCGATATGGCAGCAGCGCTCGGAATAGCCTCTCCGATACAGACACCTGCACCGCCAGCATGGATAGACCCCTCCACCATGACAGGGCTAGCTACCGTGAAGGCACCTATTTTCTTCAACTTCGTCGGAGGTAATGTAAAACCACCGAAGCCAACATATCAGCCCAACCCAAGTTTCAATGAGGCGGCTCGGAAGGCAAGGTTCCAGGGAGTGGTAACCATCGGGTTGATGGTTGACAAAGATGGCCTCGCGAAGAACGTGCGGATCTTACGTCCGGTCGGGGCGGGCCTGGACGCCAATGCCGTTCACGCGGTTGAAGGATGGCAGTTCGAGCCGGCCCAGACAGATGGGAAGCCCGTAGCAGTGGAAATCGTCGTGGAGGTCGCCTTCCACTTACAGTGAGCAGGCCGACCAGTATTTATCAGTACTTCCGCAGCACCCCAATCACTCGACCCTGCACGTCCACCGACGCAGCTGGCACGATGATCGGCTTCATGTTCACATTGGACGGCTGCAGGCGAATGTTGTCGCCTTCCCGGTAGAACCTCTTCAGCGTGGCGTCGCTGGATTCGACGAGCGCTACGACGATGTCTCCGTTGTGGGCGGTCTTTGCTTTCTCCACCAGAACGTAGTCGCCGTTCAGGATGGCTTCGTCCTGCATGGAGTCACCGCGGACTTCCAGAACGAAGACTTCTTTCGAGCGCACGAAGTCGGCGAGCGAGATCGTCTCGTTGTTCTGGATCGCCTCGATCGGCTGGCCGGCAGCGATGCGTCCGAGCAGCGGCAGGACGACACCCGTGTTCACGCTCATTGACTGCTTGAGCTTTCCCTTCGGCGGCAGGAGATCGATGGAGCGGCTCCGGTTGTAGTCGCGCGTCAGCAGGCCCTTCTTCTCGAGATTCGAGATGTGCTTGTGCACCGTCGCCAGAGAGTTCAGCTTCAGGCCTTGCCCAATCTCTTCAAACGACGGCGAGTAGCCGTGCTCGGTGACGAAACGGGAGATGAAGTCGTAGACTTCGCGCTGCCTGCGTGTGATGGCCATGTGCAATTATTGGCGAATAGAAGGCGAAAAAGCAAGCGCAATCTGGATCCTTCTGAGAACTGCCGCCGAGCGCGCGGAGAGTGAGGTGCAGATCACTGCCTGCCGCATTCCTCACTGCGGATTCGGGCGGTTCATTTCTTCGTGAAGCTTTTCCAGGAGCAGGGCACGCTGCTCGGTGCTGAGTTCACGTTTCAACTCTTCAAGCGCCAGGGCCACGATGTGGTAGTGGTGGGCGCCTGCAAACTTGGGATCGGTCGTGATATCGAGCCAGAGCTTGTGCATCAGTTCGACGTCCTGGGGCCTCATGCGGGGCGTATGCGGACCAAGGGAGTACTCACGAACTCCGCCATCCGGGGCACAGACCTCCAGCGTTAGCCGCGGACGTGGCTCCTGCAGCCGCTCCCACGCGTCTCCGGTCAACCGGGCCTGCTCGTCAGCAGTCAGCTTGTTGGAAAGGCCGCAAATGACACGGCTCGAGTCCAGGCGCTGGGCCGTCACCATAATGGCTTCGAAAACGTCAGTGGCCGGGACTACCAGCAAGGAAATCGGCTTGCCTTCTTTTTCCGCAACGGCAACAGCGGCCGTGAAGAGCTCCTGCTCATAGTGATCGAACACCTGGGTGGCCTCAAACACGGTACTGCCGCTGAAGCTGTGCTCGCGATGATAGAGCCGCGCGCTCATCACGACGACATCCTGCTTGCTTGTATTGGTGTGGCCCAATATGTGGCGAAGGTAGTACAGATTGCGAGGATCTCGAACCGCCACCAGAACATTCCCGGCCCGGACTCCCATGGCTCCGCTGCCCAGTTCCTGGTTGCCATAGACGCGGAATTGATCGAGTTGCTCGGGCTTGCCCTGGCGTTCCTTTGCGACGTGGCGCTCGGAGATGGTGAAGATGGTGAAGAACGCCGCGCTGAAAATTACACCGGCGATCGTGGCCTCATATTTCGTGAACAGGTTCACGATTGCGGTAGTGAACAGAACGGCGCAAATCGCGAGCAGACCGAACGGAATCTCCGTCTTTCCGATATGAAAATTCAGAGGTACTTTCCATTCGCGGCGGCCTGGCTCGGTGAAGCGCAGCACGACTACGGAAAGTGCCTTCATCGTGAAACTCCAGATCACGCCGAAGGCGTACAACGCAGCTAGTTCATAGACGTTGCCTCTGCTTCCGATGACGGTCAGCAGTTGCAGGATCACGATCAGGTTGATGATTCGATAACTGGTTCCGAAACGAGCATGCGGCTTCTGGAACCAGCCGGTGAGCACCCCGTCCTCAGCTACCCGGTTCATGACGCCATTGGCACCGATGATGGAGGTGTTCTGCGCGCCCGCCAGGATTAGAACTCCCACCAGCACCACGAATCCATGAAACAGCAGCTTCAGAGGGGCGGGCCCCCACAAGTAAATCGTGATGCCGCCAATCAGGTTGGCAAAATAGCGAGGCCTGACGTCGTCGGGAATCAGCATGACCGCGAAGAACGAGATCAATCCGGTGAAAAACATGCTGTACAGAAAAATCACCGCCCCGGACTTCTTAAGGTTCTTCAGTTTCGGGTGCTCGATTTCACGGTTGACCTGCGCCAGCGTTTCCATGCCGCTCATGGCCAGCACCGAATGTCCAAAGCCAATAAAGAGCAGCACTACCGTCAGCTTGGAGAACACCGTTCCCGAGAGCCAGCCCATCGTGTCTTTCGTCTGCGGAAAGGGTGCCTGAGTGGGACCGGGAGGCAGCGCTGCGGGATGATGCAGAAGCGTAATTCCGCACCAGGCAATGAGGATGACGACCATGATGGTCGTGACCACCATGATCTGCAGCGCTTTGCCGCTGGATTCGTGCAGGCCCTCGGTATTCTTCCGCCAGAAATACAGAACGATCATCGCCGCGAAGGCAGCGGCGAAGTAATTGTCATTGAAATGCACTTGAAAGTGGGCGTACTCGCTGGTTTCCTTAATGAAGCCTGCCAGATAGAGCCCGGCGGAAACCGCGCTGATCGGCCCGGTCAGGACGTAATCGAACAGCAGGGCCGAGACGGAGAACTTGGCCAGGGTCCCGCCCATGGCCTCTTTCACGACGCGGTAGACGCCGCCGCGAACGAACATGCTGCTGGATTCGATGTACAGGGCGCACACCGCATAGCTGAACAACATGACCGCCAGCACGAACCAGGGTGCGCTTTTCCCCAGCACGTTTTCCACGTCGCCGCCGACGTAGTAAGCCGAGGAGGCGAGGTCGGCCAGCACGATCGCGGCTGCACGCCAGAAGGAGATGAACGTCAACATCACCGTGGTGGCGACGAAGACTTTTACTGCCGGTTTAGCTCCCTCTGAGGATGTTGCCATTGCGTCGAGACGATTACGTACAGGTGTTCTGCGGTAAACCTAGAAGATAGCATAGGCGGTCTGGACCCCGCGCTATCGCATTTTTGAATCCTTACGTACGATTATTTCCCTTTCTGCTCGGCGATCCATTGGTTCGTTCGGGCATCGAGCACATCGAGGGGCAGTGATCCGCCATTCAGCATTTCATCGTGGAATTTGCGGAGGTCAAACTTTGGCCCCAACTCTCCTTGAGCGCGTTCCCGAAGCTCTCGAAACTTGAGCTGCCCGATCTTGTAGCTCAGCGCCTGGGCCGGCCACGAGATGTAGCGGTCCGTTTCGGATTGAATCGTAGGTTCATCAACGGCGCCGGACTTGCGGAAAAACTCCACGACCTGATCTCGGCTCCATCCCTTGGCATGGATTCCAGTGTCAACGACAAGTCTCACTGCCCGGAATAGTTCCGAAGAAAGCCGGCCATAATCTGAGACCGGATCCTGGTAAAAACCAACCTCTTTGCCCAGTTGCTCAGCGTAGAGCGCCCAGCCTTCAACGTATGCACCAAACCCGAATCCGTGCTGGCGGAACTTGGGCAGACCCTCAAGATGCTGCTGCACAGAAAGCTGCATGTGATGGCCGGGAACGCCCTCGTGGTACGCGATGGCCTCATCGTCGACCAAAGACCGGTGAGCGAAGTCGGAAGTGGCAACCACCACTCTTCCGGGGCGCTTCCCGTCCGGCGTGCCGATCATGTAGTGCGTCGCGGCCGCAGCCTGAAATGCAGGGATGGCTTCCACGGTCACGGGCGAGTTCGGGAGTAAGGTAAACAGTTCCGGCAACTTTGCCTGCATCTGCGAGATGTCGCGGCGGAAGTCGCCCAGGATCTGGTCGGCGGAGGTCGGAATGTACTTGGGATTCGTCTTCAGAGATTCGCGAAACGAGGCCAGATCAGCAAAGCCTTGCTTCTTCGCGATGGTCGTCATCTCTGCCTGGATGCGGTCGATCTCGCGCAGCCCCAGTTCATGAATCTCGTCGGGCGACATGTGAGTCGTTGTCCGCGCATAGATCGCGTTCTCGTAGCGCCTCTTGCCATCGGGCAAGGACATTACGGAGAGCGCCGTGCGCCCTTGCGGCGCGTATTCGGTGCGGATGAACTCGGCAAGTTTCTTGTAGGCAGGGATGACGTCCGCGTTGATTGTGTCAGTGATTTGCTGGGTCAGGCGTTTTTGGTCGTCTTCCGGGATGCTCGCGGGGTATTTCTTGGTCGGCTGCAGGAAGGGATCGGCTTTGATGACGCCATCGCACTGCGCTGGAATCTGCTCCGCCAGGAAACGAACTGGCATGAGCTTATCTTTCATGCCGGCACGCAGAACTTCCGTCACCTGACTGAGCGCCTGAGGAATCTGGTGGAGCCGCGAGATATAGTCTTCGTAGTGCTTGACGGAGTCAAAAGGAACAGAAAGAGGCAGATCGGCCAGGCCGGTATGGATGCCGCCCTGCTGGTTGATCGGCATCTCGTATTCTTTGAGGTCGAAGTCGGCAATGCGCTGTGCCAACTGGCGCACCATGAGTTCGTGGGAGAGCTGGTCCTGGTCTGAAAAACCGGCCGTAGGAATGCCCTTAAGGCGCATCAGGACGTCAACGTCTGTCTGATGACGCTTCTGGATGGCCGCCAACGAGTAATCCGCGAGCCTGTCGTTATACCGATAGTCCCCAAAAGCTGTAGCTCTCTCGGGGAAGTTGCGCAGATCGGTTTCATACTGCTCATCGAATAGCGCGTTCTGGGCCGCCAGACGTTCGGCAACGGGTTTCACGTCCTGGGCAAAACCGAAGGCCGCGACAAGAGAGAGGCAGAGGCTGCACCAACGCATAGTGCAAATAAGGGTAACAGAAGAGGGCAGGCACCTTGCTCGGCAACTCGAAAACTGATGAAGCAGGGAGCGACCGCCTCAGCTCTTGGCGTCTCGCTTTAGTGGCGCGAGGTACGTTCGAGTGATCCGGTCGTGCCAGCAGAGGGTGTCTTCATCGAGAAAGAGCCAGACATAGCCCATTCCCAGCGAGGCCGCTGAAAGGAAGGAGGCCAGCACGCGCCAGCGCCGCAAAGATCGCCTGGTTGGCGTTCCGTCGAAGCGGCTGAGTTGCAGCCGGGCGAGGCGCAGGCCGGGTGTGGTGCCTGCATATACGATCAACAGGTATTGATATGCGGCCCAGAGACTGCACGGAATGACGGCGGCGAGTGCGATGAGCTGTATCTGCGGAGGACGTGCCAGGGCAATCTTCCAAAAGATGAATCCATACAGCACGGATGCTGCCCCGACAATCGCTCCATCAATCAGCGATGCCAACATCCGTCGCCCGAAAGGCACGCGCTGCAAGGGAATGTCGATGCCTGGGCGCTTCTCCGGCTCTTCTACCTTAGCCGGCTCGATCGTGATCCCACCCAGCGCTGGAGGCGGAGGCGCGACCTCGGGAACCTCCAGAATGCGCGGACGATCCATGACGGGCTCCGCCAATTGGTCTGGAGCAGGCGGAGAGGGTGCCCAACCGAATCGGGGAAATTCAATGATCTTCGCGCCGGAGTGAGTGGCGGCTACAGGCTGCTGCGCTGCGAACTCCGGAGGGGATGCCGACCTCGACGGCGGAAGGCTCGGCTGCAACTCCTCGGCAACAGCCAGAGCAAGCGCCTGATCCTGTGAGGACTCGAATGCAGGTTGCAGCCGCGGGTCGTCGAGGGTCTCCGATTTCAACACGGAATCGGCATTTCCAAGCGGCAGCCGCAGCGAAGGATACCGGGGCGGGCGAACCCTGCGACGCAAGCGATAGCGATGAAGCCGCGCAGATAGTTCCTGCCGCCAGGCCAGCGAATCAAGGTCGCCAGAAGAGGCATCGGGCTCCAAGAGCGAGGAGGATGTCTCCTCGGACTCTGGCGAATCTTGGACCGATGACTGGGAAGGGGGCTCCATAGGACACTGGCAGAATTCACCGCACTTCTTACAATTCATGAAAGACTTGCACGAGGTACTGCTCACGAGCAACCGGGAGGGAACCAACGGGAATCCTAGCCCTTGTCGCCACTTTTCCGCACAGGCAGTAGCGTGCTAAGTTCACGGTGCCGCCATCAGCAGGCGATGAAGCGTGCCCCGTAAACGGGCGACGGTCTTCTGTTGATTTTCTTCCGATGACTCCGCGCACTAGATTCCTTATCACGGCGCTGTTTCTTTGTCATCGACTTACCGCTTCCGCGCTAGTAACTAGCCAGTTGCCGTCTGACGCCGAAATCCTCGCGGATGTTGCCGCGACGGAACCCCAACAGGAAGAGCAAGGGACATCGAGCAGCGCTGCCTGTGCGGCCCAGGCAGCCCAGCAGGATTCTGACTCGGCAACCATCTGTGCCGATACGCAGGAGAAGATCGGCAACATCTACAAGCTGCAGGGTAATGCCGAGATTCGCTATCGCACCTACGTGTTGCGGGCCGACGAACTGACCTACAACAAGGCAACCGGCGAGCTGACCGCTTCAGGGCATTTCACTATCGAGGGTGGCCCGAACGATGACCACATCCGTGCAAGCCACGGAACCTACAACGTGACCACTGAAACCGGGCGATTCTTCGATGTCACGGCGACGATCGGCCTGCAGTTCAAAGGGAGCCGCGTGATCCTTACCTCGACTGCGCCGTTCGCTTTCACCGGCAAGGTCGTGGAGAAGACTTCAGAGGACCATTACGTCGTGTACGACGGCAGCATCACGACCTGTGAACTGCCACATCCCAAGTGGAGATTTCAGGCGCACAAGGTGGTGGTCGACGTCGGAGGCAATGCCAGCATCTATCACAGCAACTTCCTGTTGCATGGATTCCCTATCTTCTACTTCCCGTATGCGACGCATCCTGTCGCGCGGGAGGCGAGACACACCGGGTTCCTTGTACCGACCGCAGGCCGTTCATCTGCTAAGGGCAACGTGGTTGGGGACTCCTTCTACTGGGCGATCAACCGCAGCATGGACGGAACAATCGGAGGGGAATACTTTTCGAAACGCGGATCGTCGCAGCGCGGGGAGTTCCGCGTGCGGCCCAGCGATAGCTCCTATGTCGACCTGAACTACTTCGGAGTGGTCGATAAGGGCATTCAGGTCAACACCGGCTTAGTCGACGAGGCCGGCAATCCTATATTCGATCTTCTCCGTGAGGGTGGGCAGGAGGCGCGTCTCACTGCGGAAGGCAACTTCTACGGATTCCGGGCGGTCTCCAATGTCGATTACCTGAGTTCCTTCCTCTTCCGGCTCGCGTTCAACGAGGTATTCACGCAGGCCATCAACTCTGAGGTGAAATCGCAGCTTTTCCTGTCGAAGAGTTACAAAGGGTTCACGTTCGGAGGAAGTGTAGAACGCTATCAGAACTTCTTCCAGAGAGCCGATCAGAACGGATTAATGTCGAATCCGGTGCCAGCTTTCGACTCCATCCGCATCCTGCACACTCCGAGCGTTGACGCGTCCAGCGTGGAGCGTGGGTTCGGTCGATGGCCCCTTTTCTGGTCGTTTGACGCCTCGGCGGCAGGACTCGGCCGGAGCGAGCCAGGCTTCCGCACCAGCACCCTGCTGGGACGCTTCGACTTCAACCCCGAGATTTCCCTTCCGCTACACTGGCGCGGCTGGGTCATGCGACCGGCTCTCACTCTCCACGAGAGCTATTACTCCGAGAGGTTCGATAACGGATCTATCGAGAGCAACCCTGCAAACCGGCGAGCGCTTGAGGGCACCGTGGACTTGCGTCCGCCGTCGCTTGAACGGATCTTCGACGGTGACTTTCTTGGCAGAAAGTGGAAGCACGTCATTGAGCCGCGCATTGTGTATCGCTACGTGACCGGCATAAACGATTTCTCGAGGTTCCTGCATTTTGACGAGCGCGACATCTTAAGTGACACTCACGAGGTGCAGTACGGGGTCGTCACTCGCCTGTACGCGAAACGGGCGCCATCATCCGTGCAAGAATGCGAAACCACCATGACCGGACTTGCGGTTGGGGCGGCCGCAGCGGAACAGACTGTGCCATGGGAAAGGCAAACGAGCCTTGAGAAGCAACCCTGCGTGGTAGCACCCGATGTGAAGGAAGTCCTGACCTGGGAGATCGCCCAGAAGTATTTCCTCGACCCGACATTCGGTGGGGCGCTGGTGATCAACCAGCGCAACGTTCTGGCGACGACGGCGGATCTCACGGGCATTGCATTCATTACCGAGGAGCGACACCTGTCCCCGGTGATATCGCGACTGCGTGCCGCCACCGGCAGCCACACCGATACCGAGTGGGACCTGGATTACGATTTCCAGCTGGGCCGGATCAATTCGAGCACATTGCTGCTCAACTACAACGTCGGACCCTTCACCGTGGGCGGGGGCGATGCCTTCCTGCAAATACCGCAGACCAGTTCGAATCCGGGTCTGAACGAAGGCAAATGCAGCCCCTCGGACGAATCCAGCCGGATTACCTGTAAGTTCCAGCAGTTTCGCGTGGCCCTCGGCTACGGCGGCTTAACCCGGCGCGGCTTCAGCGCCGCCAGCAGCTTTGGGTTCGACGCGGAGAACAGCAAGCTGCAATTCGTGACCGGCCAGACCACCTACAACTGGGACTGCTGCGGGATTACCCTGGAGTACCGCCGCTACGCCATCGCCAATGTGCGGAATGAGAATCTGTTTCGTTTTACCTTCAGCCTGGCGAACATCGTCTCGTTCGGCAATCTGCGACGACAAGAACGCCTGTATTAGCCCGTTCCACGCGGGCGTTTGGCTGGTACCATAAGAAGTATCGTGGAGTCTGAGAACAACACAGCCGGAAAGGCTTCCCTGCTTCAGACTGAACTGCAAGCATTAGGGAAGGTCCTCGTCGCTTATTCGGGTGGGGTGGATTCGGCATATCTCGCGTGGGCGGCCCACCGGGCCCTGGGCGAAAACATGCTTGCCGTCATCGCTGACTCGCCCAGCCTCGCGCGTACTCAACTGGCCGACGCGATTGCCTTTGCCACCGAACAGGGGATTCCTGTCGAGATTGTCTCCACCACCGAACTCGACCGCCCGGAGTACATCCGCAACGATGGTCAACGCTGCTTTCAGTGCAAAGATGAGCTGTTCACGGTCATGGAGCAGCTCCGGGCCGCCTGCGGCTTTGACACGATCGCTTATGGCGTGAACCTCGACGATCAGGGCGACTTCCGGCCAGGCCAGCAAGCAGCTCAACAACACCATGTTGCGGCGCCGCTGCTGAAGGCAGGCCTGTCCAAGCAGGACATCCGAGAACTGGCGCGGGACGCCGGATTGCGTGTGTGGGACAAGCCTGCTTCCGCCTGCTTGTCCTCTCGCATCGAATATGGCCGGCCTGTGACTCGCGAGGCGTTGGAGGTGGTCGAGCGCGGCGAAGATGCCCTCCGCACACTCGGCTTCCGGCAGTTCCGAGTGCGCTATCACGGAGATCTTGTGCGCATCGAGATTGCTCGTGAAGAGTTGGATCGGGCTCTGGACGCCGAGATGGCGAATCAATTTACGACTATCTTCAAACAGCTTGGCTTCAAGTTTGTGACGCTCGATCTGGAGGGATTCCGCTCGGGATCGATGAATTCGCTGCTGTCGGTAGAGCAGCTTCGTCGCACAGGTTAAGGGCCTCTCCCTGTTCGGCCCAGCCGTAGACGCTGTGAGATAATCAAGCGACAAAGAATGCACTTGAGGCGGATTTTGGTGACTCTCTTGCGACGTTGCCTGTTCCTACTACTTCTGGTTTGCCTGGGTTGTGTGGCGCAGTCGGCGCCAGCTGACTTGGCGCGCAAGATCGAGCACCAGGTGCGTGCTTTTTATAACCTTCCTCCCGAGGTAAAGGTCACGGTCGGAGCGATCACGCCTTCGGGCGACCTGCCCGGGTTCGACAGCGTTGCCGTTAACTTGAATCAAGAGGGGAAATCGAAGGACTACACCTTCCTGCTTTCGAAGGACCGCGCCACCATGTTGCGCGTCACTAAGTTTGACCTGAGCAAGGACGCTTACGCCGACCTGATGAGTAAGATTAACGTGGTTGGCCGGCCTTCGCGAGGAGCCAAGGGAGCCAAAGTCGTCGTGGTGAACTTTGATGACTTCGAGTGCCCGTTCTGCTCGCGCATGCACCAGACGCTGTTTGCCGAGATTTTCAAGGAGTATGGGGATCGGGTCACGTTTATCTATAAAGACTATCCCCTGACGGAGATCCACCCCTGGGCCCTGCACGCCGCCGTTGACGCCGGCTGTCTGGCGGCCCAGAACGGCGATGCATACTGGGATTTTGCTGACTACATTCACGCCAACAAGCAGGAAGTGGACGGCGAAAAGACACCTGGTGCCCGGCTGGAAGCGGTCGACAAGATGGCGATGCTGCAAGGGCAGAAACATAGTCTGGATGTGTCGAGACTGCAGTCTTGCCTGAAGGCGCAGAACGAAGACACAGTCAGGGCCTCGATGAAAGAGGCTGACTCGCTGGGCGTCAATGCAACGCCAACTCTGTTCATCAACGGGCAGAAGATTGACGGCGCCGTTCCGATCGATGAAGTCCGCGCCGCGTTGGACACCGCTCTCCGCGATGCCGGGCAGCCGGTTCCAGCGCACATCCCGTCGGCCCCGACGCCTGCATCCAAGTAGAATAGCCGGTGCATGAGGGGCGACCCCGGCCCGGATTCGTTGTGGTTGCGGTAAAGAAACGGGAGAAACCGTGTTGAAAAAGAACGCATTGCTCGCCCGTGTCATAGTCGGGCTGTTCGTCATCATTCTGCTTGGACTTTTATCCGCCTGCGGTTCGAAGACCGGCGGTGACGTCATGGCCACGGTTGATGGCCGTAAGATCTTCCGCACCGATGTCGACAAGTACTACGAGAACCAGGTCGCCGCGGCACAGCAATCTCCTACCGGCGAGCAGGCCACTGCCCTGCGGCTGAACATTCTCCATCAGATGATCGACGATGAAATCCTGATGCGGCGCGCCGAAAAGCTGGGTCTGCTTGCGACGGACGACGAGGTCGATCGCAAATACAACGAGATCAAAGCGCCATTCACCCAGGAAGAATTCGACAAGCGGATGCAGGAAAAGAAGATTACGGTGGCCGACTTCAAGCGGGACATTCGGCGCTCGATCACCGTCGACAAAGTTTTGAATAAGGAAGTCTCTTCGAAGATCAACATCACTGACCAGGACATTACCGACTACTACAACGCGCACAAGTCGGAATTCAATCTGATTGAGCCGCAATATCACCTCGCAATGATTACGGTCACGGCTCGACCCAATGCCCAGGTTCAGAACCAGAACGACAAGGCACTGAACGAGGCTGACGCGCGCAAGAAGATCCAAATGATCTCCAACCGTCTCGACAGTGGCGATGATTTTGCCACCCTCGCCATGAAGTATTCTGAGGATCCGGGGACCTCTGGCAATGGCGGAGACCTTGGCACCGTTCCCGAATCGGGGCTGAGGCAGATCAATGATGCTGCCACGCGCGAGGCGATATCCAGGCTGAAGCCGGGTCAGTACAGCCCGATCATTACAGTCGCCGATCCACAGAGCAGACAGGCTTTGGCATTCCGGATCGCGAAATTAGTATCGAAAGAACCTGCCGGACAGCGCGATCTTTCCGATCCGCGCGTGCAGCAGGCAATCCGCTCTCAACTGCACGATCGCCGCGAGCAGTTGCTCAAGGCCGCCTACTATGAGGTTTTACGGGATTCGGCGAAGGTCGAGAATTATTACGCCAAGAAGGTTCTCGACAATAACGGCATGGAGAAGTAGCGCAGGCCTGCGGCCGGTTGCAGTTACTCGACAATCGCCAGCACGTCTCCGGCATTTACAGCGGCGCCTTCGCTGACAAGGATCTTCTGGATCATTCCCTTCTTGGGCGACTTCACCTCATTCTGCATTTTCATCGCCTCGACCACGACTACGCCCGTGCCCGGTTCGACCTCCGCCCCCTGGCTTAGGAGAACTCGCACAACCTTCCCCGGCATGGGTGCAGTCAATTTCTTGGGGCCTTGTTCATCGGCGGCGTGAGTGCGTCCCCGTAAAGACCGTGGGTCGCGGACGTCCGCGGCGAAGCGGCGGCTTCCCACCCAGATGTGAATCTCGGCACCCACGCGCTCGCACTTCACTTCGTAGGCCTTGTTGCCGATCCGGAGCGAAAGCACGTTGGGACGGGCGAGCACGGCATCCACTTCCACCTCACGTCCATCCACGCGGCAAGACCATCGGCCGTCCGCCTGGGTAAGATCGAGCCGGTAGATCTTGTCGTCGATGGCGATGTCGTAGGTCATGGGAGACGGATATCTGCGAAAAGAGGTTCGTTCAGGGGATTTGGGAAGGGCACGGCTTCAGCCGTGCCATGAGGGCTGCGACTGAACGGGGCTTTAGCCCCTGAGGGTAGGCTCGCCGCTTGGGCCTTGTCGATAGCTTTCACCTCAACGCCTCGCGCTGTGCCGTTGTTTTCCATTTGGAAACCGACCCGGGATTGCGCGGCGATCCGTTAATCACGCGCTCGCCCGCGCTGGCGGCGGCTGAACCGAGAACTGCAAACATCCCGGCCGCAATCACTGCTACTTCTGTGTCTTTGGAACGTGCTGCAGAATCGATCGACGGATCCTTCTCCTTTAACAGCCGGTCGAGAAACCCGGTGTCCAGTTTCCCGGCATGGAAGTCGGGATGGCTCAGAATGCGGCGGAAGAACGAAATGTTCGTCTTGATCCCGCCGACGAAGTACTCGTTCAGAGCCCGGGTCAACCGCCCGATCGCCTGTTCACGATCCGTGCCATAGCCGATCAACTTGGCCAGCAGCGGGTCGTAATCCATGGGCACGGTCCAGCCCTCGTACATCCCGCTGTCGCGTCGAATACCCGGGCCGGACGGTAACAGTAAAAGCGTGATTTTGCCGGGGCTGGGAAAGTAGTTGTTGTCCGGGTCCTCGGCATAGATGCGGCATTCGATGGCATGCCCGCGGATCTTCACGTCGTCCTGCTTGAACGGAAGAGGCTCCCCGTTGGCGATGTGAATCTGGAGATGCACCAGATCGAGTCCTGTGATCAATTCGGTCACAGGATGCTCCACCTGGAGCCGCGTATTCATCTCGAGGAAGTAGAAGTTCTTCTCCTGATCGACCAGGAATTCGACCGTGCCCGCGTTCGTGTAGCCGGCAGCCAGGGCTACTCGGACCGCCACCTCACCCATTTGGCGCCGCATCTCCGGGTCCACGATCGGCGATGGTGCCTCTTCGACCACCTTCTGATGCCGGCGTTGGAGCGAGCATTCGCGCTCGCCGAGATACACCGTATTGCCATGCTCATCGGCGAGAATCTGCATCTCGATGTGACGGGGATTGATGATCGCCTTCTCGATGTAGACTTCGCCGTCCCCAAACGCACGCTCCGCCTCGCTTCGAGCGGACTCCAGCGCCGACCTGAGATCGCCGGGCGCGTGGACCAGGCGCATTCCCTTTCCGCCGCCGCCAGCCGCGGCCTTCAACATCACCGGGTACCCAATTCGCGCAGCCACCTGCTCCGCTTGTTCGAATGATTCCAATCCCCGTGATGTGCCGGGGACGAACGGAATTCCCACGCTCTCCATTGCCTGGCGCGCGCGCGTCTTCGAGCCCATGGCGTCCATCGCCGCGGCCGTCGGCCCAATGAACTTCACGCCAGCGTCAGCGCAGGCGCGCGCAAACGTTGCGTTCTCCGAAAGAAATCCATAACCGGGATGGATCGCGTCGGCTCCGGAGCGCGCCGCCACGTCGAGAATCTTCTGGATGTTCAGATAGGATTCGCTGGCAGCGGGAGCGCCGATCGGATAGGCCTCGTCAGCCTTGCGAACATGCAAGGACGCGCGGTCGACGTCGGAGTAAACCACTACGGCGGCGATTCCCATCTCATGGCAGGCGCGAATCACCCGTACTGCGATCTCGCCTCGGTTCGCGATGAGAATCTTTTTGAACATCAGCGTTCTTGCGCCCGACACCGCAGCTCAGACCGGATATTGTACTGGACGAGGAGTTGGCGCGGACTGGTTATCGCTTGTGCCATCCGGGGCAAGGAGCGAAGTGGAAGCAAGCGCCTCGTTGCCCGACGGAACGCATAGTATGATCTGGGAACCAAGTGCGATGACTCGGGCATGACCCCATCGGAGACAGACCTGAAGCAGCCCGCGGGCGAGTCAGCCCGGCGTGAATCCCCGAATGCAGTTCACTACATCACCCTCCTGCTGCTGATTGGAGCAGCCATCGCGGCCCGGCTGTGGTGTCTGGCCGCGAAGCCTTTCTGGTTCGACGAATGCTTCAGTGTCGAAATCGCCCGAATTGATTGGCGCAGCTTCCTGCACCTTATATGGTGGCGGGAAGCTAACATGTCCTTGTACTACCTGCTGCTTCGGGCGTGGCTGCGGTTCGGAAGCAGTCCGTTCTTCATCCGTAGCTTGTCGGCCCTCATTTCGGCTGCAACTCTGCCCGCCATCTACTGGGTGGCGAGGATGCTCTACGACCGCCGGGTTGCGCTCATCGCCACAGCGTTGCTGGCCTTCAACGCATACAGTGTCCGTTATGCGCAGGAAGCACGCAGTTACGCCCTCTTCGTCCTGCTCGCGACGCTCTCTTCAGGAGCACTGATTTCGTTCTTGCAGCAACCTTCCGAACGCACCCGCAGTGTGTATATCGTTTTCAGCGTCCTGGCGGTCTATGCGCATTTCTATGCATTGCTGTTGATCGCCGCCCATTGGCTGGGGTTGAGCCTGCTGAGCAGATCTGTTGATAGTCCGGAACAGAGCTACGAAACGGAATGGCGCATGCGCGCACGTCAGTTGCGGAGTAGTTGGAAGGTCATCGGCATCGCAGTGCTGCCTTTGCTGGCGTTCGTCGCCAAGACCGGAGCCGGACCGATCCGGTGGATCCACCGGCCGGGCCTGCATGATCTTGCCGAGTTCTTCAAGAATCTGGCCAGCGGCGATGGCTGGTCTCTCGCAGCGATCGTGGCCCTCGCTGTCGTTGCGGCGGTCGCGCCACTTGGCAAGGCGCTTTGCTCGAAGAATCCGACCTGGGAGGTCTGGCGCTGCCAGTTCCTGCTCATATGGTTCCTCTTCCCGATATTGCTCACGGTTTTGCTTTCGTTCGCCCGCTCGGTGTTTCTGGCGCGCTATATGATCTTCTGCCTGCCTGCTCTGCTCATCCTCGCGGCGGCGGGCTTGGCCCGGCTTAACCGATGGGCCCTGCCGCCCGCTCTGGCTGTCACGTTACTGCTGGGCTTGCAGGGAGTGACGTTCGTCTACGGTCACGACTTCGACGATGAGCGGGACGCATCAGGCGCGGCGACGAAGTTCATCCTCAGCCAAACCCAGCCCGGAGACGGGATTCTCTTCCACATCGCCGGGACTCGGATTCCCTACGAGTTTTTCCGCTCACTGCAGGCAGGAACGAACACGGCCAGTCCAGACTTCACTCGCCCACTCGGACCCGAGATACTGTTCCCTCGTCATGGCGCACGCCTCGGCTACCTAGACTTCACCGGCAAGCCGACTGAGGAATTCGTCCGTACGGCTGCGCGAAACCACTCCCGCATATGGATCGTGCTGATGAACAACGGTCCGGCTGAGAACCCCGATCCGACCACACAAATGCTCACACGAGTCCTTCCTGAGTCGCATCCCAGCGTGGAACGGTGGCAGTACTCCAGAGTTGAGGTCAGACTGTACCGCAAGCAGTAAAAACTGAAAGCGAATAGAAAAGCCTCCTCCGCATCGGCTGGCGAAAGAGGCTCTATGAGTTCGTTGGGAACTGCGTTATTTCGGCTGGTCCACCGTGATGCCGCCCTGGGCTGCCTGCGCCGCCTTGTCGGCCTTGATCTTGCGGACCTTCATCACTTCATCCGACCAGTGGTCAGCTGTCTTGAGATCTTCCTGACGCGCCGCCAGGTCGTCGCATTCGACATCGGCTCTCTCGCGATACATGAGGTTCATGTAAGCCATCGCGTCATCGTAGTCCTGACGCAGCGAGGTCGCCTTATTGAGACTGTCGAGACCCTCCTGGATGAGCGGCCCGTTCTTTTCCTTCAACTGTTCACACAGCTTCTTTTCGTCTTTGTTCTTGGGGTTCAAATTGTCCAGCGATTTGACTCCCAGTTTCGCACGCTCTTCCATGCGCGGCTGGTAACAGGCCGACCAGTCGATCACGCCGACCGAGTAGTAGGGCTCGGCGTCGTTCGGATCGAGTTCAGAAGCCATCCGGTAATACTTCTTGGCGTCGTCCCATTTCTTCTCGTTGAGAAGCAGGTACGCAATACCCTTGGCGCTGTTTACCTTCTGCTCGCGCGCGGGATTGGCATCGATCACCTTCTGGTATTCGTCGATGGCACTTTGTGCCGTGCGCAGATTCTCCTCGGACTCGACGCCGGGGATGTATTGCGATACGTACGCCGTTGCCAGGTACATCCTGGCATTAATGAGCCCTGGATCCAGCTGAACGGCTTTCTGGAAATTATTGATCGCTTGCTCGTAGTGGTTGTCTTTGTAGGCCTTAACGCCCTTGTTAAGCTGGTCACGAGCCTTCAGCTTGTCACACCCCACAGAGGAGAAGAGCGCCAGCGCTACTGCCGCGAACGTTAGTAATCTTAGATATTTATTCATTGCGGTATGAGTCTCCCTCGCCACAGCATACTAGGCCCAGAGACAACGGTTTGACAAGCGACCCGATGCCGGCACGGAAGCGAACGCGCTCCCGTGCCGCGGGCCGAGTAGGAAATCGCGCAACTCCGGGCATTACCCTGCCGACGGTTTAGCCGCCAGCTTCGATCTTCGCGGTGATCAGACCGACTTTATCCACACCGGAGGCGTGGGCGATGTCGATCACGTTAGCGACATTGGCGAAAGGAATAGTGTCGTCTCCCTTCACGAACATCACTTTCTCCGCGCGTTGCTTGTAGATGTCGGTCAGCCGACCCTGCAAGTTGTCCCAAGTCGCATCTTCGTTGTTGATCTTGAGCCCAGGATCCTGCCCCGCGCCACGATCAATCAACTGCACAACGACCGTGCGGTCAGGCGCGGTGTTGTGGGGGGTGTTCGGCGGCGGCGGCTGCGGGACCAGCGCATCCAGTCCCTTCGGCGTCACCGGCGAGATCACCATGAAGATGATCAACAGCACTAGAAGCACGTCGATGAGTGGAGTGACGTTGATGTTCGCGTTCTGCCCACCGTGCGTGCCAACATTCATTCCCATGATAAGTCTCCTCTATAGCCCAGCCTTGGCTCCGGCTGGGGGCGGAGTGGTTGGCGATGACTTGCGCTGATCGGTCAGCAGTCCCAGATCGTCCACACCGGCGGCACGAACGGCGTCCACCACCTGCACAACGCCGCCGAACGGCGTGCGCATGTCAGCCTTCACATACACCTGCTTGCTGGTGCTGTTGCTGGCGAGGCGGTCCTTAACCTTCGTGGTCAGGGTGTCGACGGAAATCTGTTCGCTGCCGAAATAGACCTTGCGATCACGCGTGATCGAGACCAGCAAGGCATCTTCCTTGTCCGCGTCCTGCATCGGCGTGGGGTTGTTCACCTTGGCCATGTCCACGCTGATACCCTTCTGCAACATGGGCGTGACCACCATGAAAATGATCAGCAGCACGAGCATGACGTCCACCATTGGGGTGACGTTGATCTCGGAGCTGACCTTCGAGCCTTCGTCTCTTTTTGCTAACGGCATAGTTTGAAGCCTCCATGCTTCCGCGGACTTGATAGTCAAGCCGTCCGGGTTGGGAAGGCCCGGCGCCGGATCGCTCCAGCGCCGGACAAGCAACTCAGTGCGGAAGTCAGAACTGAGCGTTACCGGCGAACGTCGCCGCGCTTCTTGAGGAAGTAATCGATCAGTTCGCTCGACGAGTTATCCATCTCGACGTCAAACGCCTCTACGCGGCCCGTCAGGTAGTTGAACATCATGACGGCCGGGATCGCGACCAGCAACCCGATAGCGGTCGTGACCAGCGCTTCGGCGATACCGCCAGCGACTGCCGCCAGACCGGTAGCGTGCTGGTTGTTGATGCCGATGAAGGCGTTCAGAATGCCCATCACCGTTCCGAACAGTCCGACGAAGGGAGCTGTCGAACCGATCGTGGCCAGTCCGCCCAGTCCGCGCTTCAGTTCGGCGTGGACAATGGCTTCGGTGCGCTCCAGAGCGCGCTTCGAGGCCTCGATGGTTTCGCCAGGGATCGCGCCCGGGCTATCCTGGTGGGCCTTGAATTCCATCAGGCCAGCGGTGACGACCTTGGCCAGGTGGCTCTTCTTGTTGCGCTCGGCAACCTTGATGGCTTCGTCAATGCGCCCATCGCGGAGCGCGCCGGCCACTGCAGGAGCAAACGAACGCGACTGCTTGCGGGCGGCGCTGTACGCCATCCAGCGATCGATCATCACGCCAATCGACCAGCCAGACATGATGAACAGGATGATGACGACGGTGCGCGCGACCCAGCCCATCGCCTTCCACAGGCCGAGCGGATCGGTGGCCAACTGACCGCCACCTTCCTGGACCACCCAGGTGGCAGCGGCATGAACGTGACTGAGAACTGCTGTTCCAACGTGAATTTCTAACATGAGTTGCTTTTCCTCCTCGGACTTCCTACTCTATTTGGACCCTTTGAAGCGCCATACAGTTCCCGCCGCCCGGCAAAAATCTTTCACGCCAAGGTACACACGGATCGGGACGTACTACGGCTCGGACTTCGCGGGATTGATGTACTGGGCAAAGTCCGGACCCTGAAAGGCCCTCCCAGCCAACTCTTTCCGAGAGGCAGGGAGGGCTGGTGCACGTCGTCACTTCTTACGAAAGCACAATTACTTCTACCGGCAAATCTAGCTTCCGGCGAGCGAGAAGTTCACCTGGACGGTCGTTTCGACCTCGACAGGCTCTCCATTCAGCAGGTACGGCTTGTACTTCCACTGCTTCACTGCTTCGATTGCAGCTGGAGCCAGCATCGGGTGTCCGCTGATCAATTGCAGGTTCTCGATGTCGCCGTTCTTGCTGATCTGCGCCTGCAGCATCACTTGTCCCTGAATGCGGGCCTGCCGGGCAAGCGGCGGATATGTCGGCTGCACCTTGCGAATCAGAAGCCCCGATTGTACGCCGGAAGACACCCGTACGCGCTGCGGCGTAGCAATTTTCGGCAGGGCCGCGGTGCTGGTCCCGGCGCTGGCAATGCTGCCAATCACGCCACCGATGGACCCACCCGGAACTCCACCGGGAACGCCGCCAACGACGCTCATCGTGTTGACCGGCGGCGGAGCTTCGTCCTCCTGGATCATCTTTACGGCTTTTGGAATCTTGGTGGGCGTGCGCAGCTGTCCGTTGACGATGTCGGTCTGGATTTCGCGTACGCGCTGGACCGGCGCGGCAGCTGGGGGCGGCGGTGGTGGCGGCGGCGGTGGGGCCACCAGGAATCCTAATGTGACGGTTTTCGGCAGGGCTTCAGTGAAGATCAACGGGATCAGGACCATGACTCCGATGATCATGAACTGGATCAGGAACGAGACGATTGACGTCCATCCCCGCTTGGTTTTTAGCCTGCCACCTGATTCAATGAGACTGTCTTCAAACATGGAATTCTCCCCAAACGTTGTCAGACCCCTACGGATACTTAGACACCGGGCAATTCTCCTTTGCTCCCAGATTCTTCCTTCGCGGCCATGGTCTGAATTTCAACCCGAAGGCCCGTCCGAGCAAACCTTCCGCATCTACCTTAAGAAGGCGTAACCCAATGATTTCAAAGATGCCATCAGGTAACTTACTTAGCCTTGGCACCCGGTATGCCGACGGGGCGCTGGCCCTTTTCGATCCGCCACTCCTGATATGCCACCAGGATCGGAGCGGCGATCGCGATCGACGAATACGTACCGATTAAGATGCCAATGACCAGGGCGAGACTGAATCCGCGAAGCACCTCGCCGCCAAACAAGAAGAGAGCAAGTACAGTAAGGAAGGTTAGGCCCGCTGTCAAGATGGTTCTGCTAAGGGTCTGATTTATGCTGCGGTTAACGACCTCCGACAGCTTCTCTCGCCGCATGAGTTTAATGTTTTCCCGGATGCGGTCAAATACCACGATCGTGTCGTTATTGGAGTAACCAATCAGCGTCAGAATGGCCGCGATCACAGTCAGCGAGATGTCTGTATTTGTTAGAGAAAACGCCCCTACGGTGATCAGGGTGTCGTGGAAAACCGTCACGACTGCGGCAATGCCGTAAATCCACTCGAACCGGAAACCAAGGTAAACCAGCATCCCCAGCAGCGAATAGAGGGTTGCCAGACCGGCTTGGGTACGAAGCTGTCCGCCCACCTGGGGGCCGACGATCTCGACGTTTCGCACACCGAAATCCGAGAGATAGAAGCTGTCGGAAAGCGAAGCCGCGGCGGCGGGATCCACGTCAGGAGCGGATTTCAATTGATCGATCGAACTGAGCACCCCGCCCAGCACCTTGTCTCGATAACTGGTGATCGCCTGCGTCTGGGCCGTGTATTTCTGGTCGGCGTCGGTTCCCAGATGCATGGGATCTCTATTCATCAGGTAGTTCTTGATGGTCAGCGAACTGGCATTGTTCAGATCGCACGCGCCTACGGCGGGAGTCGACGCGTTGCACGGGTTGCCGACGGGAGCATGGGTTTCGAGTGCCCCGATGATCTTGCTCTTGCCCTGATCCAGTGCCTGTTGTTGGCTGGTTTCGCGCAACCCGAGGTCGATCAGGACCTCATTGTTTCCGGCCGGCCCATAGGCCTGGATCTTGGGATCACGCAACCCGGCCCGATCCATGTCGGTTCGCACGATGCTCAGGTCCAGCGGATGGGAAAACTTCACGTACACCAAGGTTCCGCCGCGAAAATCCACGCCCCAGGGAATGTGGTGCCAGAACAGCATGGAAAACACGCCCGCCACGCTGAAGATCAGCGAGAAGGCGAGGAAGTACCACTTCTTCCCGAGAAAATCGATGTTTACGTTATGAAAGAACTCCACCGTTCAGCCCCTTAGAACTTGATTGAGTCATTGGGAAATCTGGCAATTGAGTAATTGAAAATCGACTCCCGGGAATCCAAGGGGTTTCAATTACAAAATTACTCAATTACCCAATTCTCTAAATGCTGAGTGCATCCCCGCGCTGCTTGCGGCTTAGCACCCAGTCGAAAATCACTCGTGAAACAAACACTGCCGTGAACAGGTTTGCCAGCAGACCGAAAGTCAGCGTCGTCGCGAAACCTTTCACCGGCCCTGAACCAAAGATGAACAGAATCGCCGCCGAGACGATGGTCGTGACGTGCGTGTCCACGATGGTGATCCAGGCATGACTGAATCCCTGATCCACGGCCGAAGGCGGTGTCTTGCCATTCCGCAATTCTTCTCGAATGCGCTCGAAGATCAGAACATTCGAGTCAACGCCCATACCGACAGTCAATATGACTCCTGCAATGCCGGGCAAGGTAAGTGCCACATTGACGCCCGCGATGGTGCACCATCCCAGAAAGCCCAGCAGGATGATCAGGTTCATGATCAGGGCCACATCTGCGTTGATGCCGGCGCCGCGGTAATAGATCAGCATGAAGATCAGCACCGCCACCATCCCGATCACTGCGGCGCGCACGCCCGAGCGAATGGAATCGAAACCGAGCGATGGCCCGACGGTCCGTTCCTCTTCGATGTGCATGCTGGCCGGAAGGGCACCGGTGTTCAGAATCATCGCCAGATCTTTGGCGGCCTGGGCGTCCATGTGGCCGTGGATTTCGACCTGATCTCGAATTGGCTCATTAATGCTGGCCACTTCGCGGACCTTGTTATCGAGCACAACTCCCAGGTTGTCCTTTACATGGGCCGAGGTGAACGAGAAGAAGCGCTGCCCGCCCTCGCGTGTTAACTGGAAGGTAACGTTCGGTTGCCCGTATTGATCACTGCTCGGACGAGCCTCGCGCAAGTCCTTGCCGCTGATGGCCGACACGCGGGACACCAAATACCACTGCTCCCCTTCCGCGCGCCCGCCAAGAGTATTGCCCTGAAGCAGCATTTGGTCGATCGGAATAATACCGCCGCTGGCCTGCAGCGCGGCCGCCTGGCTTGAATACGGCCCATTGATGACCTGCTTGATCTCAAGCATGGCCGTGTTCTGAATCAGTTCTTTGACGCGCGCCTCGTCATCGACTCCCGGCAGCTGCACCAAAATCTGGTACTGCCCCAGCCCATGCTCCTGAATGGTAGGCTCGCTGACGCCCAAGGCATCCACGCGGTTACGGATGGTATCAATCGCCTGACTGACGGCGCGATTCTTCAGCTCCGTCAGGTTCGACGGCTTCATCGCCATGTTCCACGTATTGTCTGCGCCCCCGGTGATGTCGTACTCGGGCAGGCGGTCCTGAACGATTTGGCGCAAGTCGCTGCGCGCCTCGACCGGCACACCCTTGAGCAAGACATGGTCTGGATTATTCTGCGGGTCGGACTGGGAGATGTCGGTGTACTGGATCTTATGGTTGCGGAGCTGATCCTTCAGGACTTCAATGGCGTGCTGCGAGTCCACATTAACCGCATCATTCACGTGAACCTGCAGGATCAGGTGAGTTCCGCCCTTGAGGTCCAGGCCGAGGTGGATGTGTTCTGTCAGCGCGGAGGCCAAGCCCTTGCCGTCAAGACTCTTCGGAATGCCGAAAATCCCGAAGAGGAAGAAAAGCATGGTTCCGATGATGAATAGCAGCTTCCAAAGAAGATTCTTGTTCATAAAAATCAGTACCCAGTACTCGGTACCCAGTTGTCAGCACTGCCTGATTTCGGCTTCACCAGCACCGAGCAACTAGGTACTGGGTACTAGGCACTGGGTACTGTTTTACTTCGTTTTCGCTTCTTCCTCGTTCGTGCTCACCTGCACTACTGAGGCCTTGGTTACTTCCACCACGAGGTTGTTCGGAGGCAGCCGCAGATGTACGGCGTCGTCTTTCAACGCCATCACCGTGCCCCGCAGTCCACCGCTCGTGGTGACCTTGTCCCCGGCCTTCAGTTGCTCCAACATGCCCTGCCACTTCTTCTGGCGGCGTTGTTGGGAATAGAACATGTAGAAGATGAGTAGTACGAGAGGGAGGAACAGCACCATGCCACCGAGTGCCCCTCCACCACCAGCTTGCAGAATCAACGATAACGGCATATTCATGATGTCAATCGAACGTATGTATACGAAAAACTCCCTGCGCCTATGAGCGCCGCGGAGCTCTCTTTTCACCACGGGGGATCAACTTCGGCCGGGTTCCTCGGCCCTCAGGCTTGGATCCGGGGAGGTCTTTCCTTAGACTTCAGCGTTCCGGTCGAGACCAGACACCAGAGAGAAATCGGTACTCTTCCCCAAGTGAAATAGAATGCCGCACGCGCTGCATAGTGTCAAGGTAGAAACTCAAGTTGTGGATCGTGTTCAGGACTTGCGCCAACACTTCGTTCGATGCATATAAATGGCGTAAATAGGCCCGCGAATAGCGCTGGCACACCCGGCATTCGCAGTTGGGATCGAGAGGCGACTCGTCCTGCGCATAGCGCGCCTGCTTGATGGAAACCTTCCCCTCAGACGTGAACAACAGTCCGTGACGCGCAGCGCGTGTGGGCAGAACGCAGTCCATCATGTCGATGCCAAGGTTGGCGTACTCCACAATCTCCTCCGGCGTGCCCACTCCCATGAGGTAGCGGGGCTTGTCCTGGGGAAGATGCTCAAGAGTCGACTCGACAATCTCGCGCGTGAGTTCGCGCGGTTCGCCGACGCTCAAGCCGCCAATGGCGTAGCCCGGGAAGTCGATTTCAATCGTCCGCTCCGCCGATTCCTTGCGCAGCGCCCGATCCATCCCGCCCTGCACGATGCCGAAGAGCGATTGTGTCTGATCGGAACATGTGGGGACAGCCGCCCCCGGCTGTTCGGCAGAGCGAAGCTCCGCGCCCACTGGGTACTGGGTACCGGGTACTGACAACTGTTTCCACGGCACCTCGTGCTTATGCTCCTCAAAGTGCTTCTTGCTCCGCGCCGCCCATCGCGCCGTCAGTTCCATCGATTCCCGCAGGCGCGACTGGTCGGCTGGATACTCCGTGCACTCGTCGAATGCCATGACGATGTCGGCGCCCAGCCCGATCTGCGCCTCCATCGCTCTCTCGGGACTGAAGAAGTGCGATGAGCCGTCCAGATGCGAACGGAATGTGACGCCCTCTTCGTTCACCTTGCGCAGCTCATTCAAACTGAAAACCTGGAATCCGCCAGAGTCCGTGAGTATTGCCCTCTTCCACGACATGAAGCCATGCAGGCCGCCCATCTTTCTTACGGTCTCAACTCCAGGCCGCAAATAAAGGTGATAGGTGTTCCCCAGAATGATGTGAGCGCCCAACTCTTCCAGCGTTTCCTGCGGAACTCCCTTGACCGAAGCCACTGTGCCCACCGGCATGAACACAGGTGTTTCGATTCTGGCGTGAGGCGTGACGAGGCACCCGCGACGCGCCTTGCCGCTTGTTTTCTGAATGGAGAACTCAATCGACATGAAGCAACAATTCTAACCTTGCTAGGATCGCGAAGCTGGCGAGGGAGAAAGTTAGTCTTCTATAGTCACGATCTGGCTGCGAATCCTATCTCCCTCTACCATCAGCTTTCCGACGCAGACCGGCAGTTTGAAGCGCCGCGGCCCTGCGCTCCCTGGGTTGAAGTACAGCACTCCGCCGCGCGTCTCCTGGTTAGGAACGTGGCTATGGCCGTAGACCACGACTCGGAAGCCCGCCGCCTCGGGCTTCAAGTCGAGTTGGGCAAGATCGTGGAGTACAAAGATCGAAATGCCTGAGATTTCGAGAACCGCGGTCTCTGGAAGTTTTCGCGCCCAGGCCTCCCGGTCCACATTTCCCCGCACTGCGGTCAGGGGAGCGATACTCGCGAGTTGGCTGAGGATCTCTGGCTCCCCCACATCCCCAGCGTGGATGATGTGTGCGGATCCATGCAGGACTATGGCGACTTCGGGGCGAAGCAGTCCATGCGTGTCGGAGATGACGCCGATGACGATGGGAGTTCTCAGTGTTCCGGCTTCCGGTTGGCGCTCATCAACTGATTCATCTCGGCGTGGGTGGGCGCGCCTTCCATCTGGTGATACGTGCCGGAGGTCTTCAACTCCTCCGCCACTCTGTGCAGCAATCCCATGGCGGCTCGCATCGGTCCCGAACCCAGGCTGATTCGTTTCACTCCCAATTCCGCAAGTTCAGGAACAGAGGGCGCCCCCGGAACAGCAAGAATGTTCAGTGGGCATCGAAGATCGGCGAGCATACGCTTGATGATCGACACATCCAGCAATCCGGGGACGAACACACAATCTGCCCCCGCGTCACGGTAGGCCGCCAGGCGGCGGACCGCTTCGTCGTAGCGTTTATCCGGATCGCCTACTTGCAAAAGATAGACGTCGGTGCGGGCGTTGAGCACCAAGGGAATATCCAGTTGGGAAGAGGTTTCGCGAATGGCCCTGATCCTCTCGAGTTGGAGCGGCAATTCGGCGAGCGGATGAGCGGCGTATCCGGTCGCATCCTCGAAATTCATGCCTACTGCGCCCGCCTCGATCACCTGTCTCGCGGTTTGGCCAGCACGCTCCGCGGTCTCGCCATATCCGCCTTCGACATCGGCGCTCAGGGGAACTTTCACGGCTGCGGCAATTCGACAAATCGCCGCGAGCATCTGCTCTCCTGGTATCTTCTGGCCATCGGGAAACCCATGCGCAAACGCGATGCCTGCACTGGTAGTCGCGATTGCGGGAAATCCCGAATCTTCGATAATGCGTGCGCTGGCGACATCCCATACATTGTGTAGGAGGACGACGCCCGGGTCGCGGTGCATGGCGCGGAATGCTTCAGCTTTTCTCTTTTGGTCGGGATTCGGCATATGCGGATTGGATGCCTTCACCTTTCGTTCTTCTTCATCGTTTCCAGGACCTTACCGATGCGCAACAACCGCGATGGCAAGGCGCGTCGGCCTAAGAAGAAGGTTGTGCTTCGAGAGCAGTGATAACCTTATCGGGGTCGAGGAACTGGGTGCGCAACTTCTTGGCAGTTCGACCTTGATCCTCCTTGCCCATCTGCTTCCATAGTGAAAGGGCCTTCCTGGAGGCGCCCTTCACGCCTAATCGTCCGGCACGGAAATATGCGATGAACGCCTCCGGCCGGTCGACCTTTGTCCCCTCTCCCGCCTCATACATTTCCGCCAGTTCCACCAGTGCAAGGCCATCGTTTCGCTGCGCGGCTTTCTTGTACCATTTCACGGCTTCGCCCGGGTTGCGAGCCACGCCTATCCCGGTCCGATAGAAGTAGCCCCTAGCCCGTTGTGCAGGAGCGTAATCGCCCCCGGCCGCCTTGCAGAGTTCCATCGCTTCTGCGTAGTGCGACTTGCCGTCCGGTCCTTTGACCAACTGCACGGCCAGACGGACCTTGCCTTGAGGGCTGTCGGCCGCCGCTTTGCGCAGCCAAGCTACCGCTCGCGACTCATCCCTTGGGATCTCTTCGCCCTTGTCGTACAAGTCTCCGATCTGTACAAAGATCTCAGCAGTCTCTCTCTTTCGCATCGTTGCCGCCGATCGCTTGACCGCCTCTCCCGCGAATGGACTCCCTGCCTCCTGCGCGATCAGGAACCAAGCAAATGCCGTATATTCGCTTGAATCAACTCCGTCCCCGTTGTAGTAACAGGTGCCCAGATTGAACATCGCGTCGCCACTTCCCTGACGAGCGGCCTTCTGGTACCAGCGCACCGCTTCTTCTTTGTCACGGCGTACGCCTTCGCCAAGGCGATACATGGTCCCCACAAGATTCTGTGCGGCGGCGTTCCCCTGGTCCGCAGCCTTGCGGATCCACTTGTAGGCAACCTCGACGTTCTGCGGAACTCCGTTTCCTCCCCGGTACGCCTGCCCCAGCTGGAATTGAGCGGAAGCGTCTCCCGCTTCTGCTTTTGTCGTGAGTTCGGCGATTTCATGTCGGCTGAGTGTGGAAACGGGCGGCTGCGCCGGCTGAGACGCGCCGCTTGTATCCTGCGTCTGGCCCGCTGCCGGGAGTATCGCTAAGGGCAGAAAAACGATGCCCAGGAGCGTGCAACAAAAAAGGCCACCATTCCGGTGGCCAGCTCTCAGCGATAATGCGTTCATAAGATCCTCAAGCGATCGCCATGGCGTTGCGCCGCGCGTCGATCCCATCCATCGCCTGCCACAGCATCCGAGCTGCATTCTCCGCGGCGTCCAAGGCTGCGCCGGTCCCTTGCGGATTTGCCGCAATGCACTTCTCGAGCAGGCTACGCCACACGCGTGCATGGTGCAAATCGGCCACAGCATGCAACACGAAATAACCGCAGGTCTTGTCGTCAGCTCCGTACATCTCGCGCAGGCCGCGCTCCTTTTCGACGGCGACTCGGGGAACCTGCGACTCGTAAGCATAGAAAGCCGCCAGGGCCTCTTCCGGCAGCCCTTCGCTAGCGACGCGGTTGAAATACCGGATCAACTGCCGGATCTCCGGCACGGGACTGTGCCACTCAAGATTTCGCGACGATCCCATGCCCTCGGCAAAGTCCAGCCACAGATCGGAGTGCGGAACTCCGCTGACCCCCTTCCGCCCCTCTACACCCTTCTCATCGCACATGTTAGCCAACACGGCGCGGCGAAGCTCGCCTTCCTCGAGCCGCACTCCGAAGGCGGCGAGATACGACGGGAACGCATCCACATGGTGGTAGTAGTCCTGGGCGTATTCGCGCAGATCGTCGCGCGTCAAACGGCCCGCGGACCATGCTTTGTAGAAAGGATGGCAGAGCAAGTCATATTTGGAGATACGGGTGTCCAGCTGCTGGAAGAATTCCTGGGTATTCATGCTTCTCCTACGGAAGAGGTGACGCAAAGCCAATATAAGGGCAGAAAGGCCTTCCGGCAAGTCACCGCGCTCACCGCGTCACTTGTTGCACCCCTTGGCGGCTGCGTCTTCCACGAACGCCTTAAGCTGGCCCTTCGCCTGCATCTCCAGAAGGTCATCCAGCAGCTTGAATTTCGCTTTTGGCTTCTGTTGCAGGATCGCGCTGTACGCCTTCAGGGCTCCCTCCGCGCCCGCGACATACTGAGCCTTTTGATCGCCCGCCTGCTCGGGATGCTCGATCACAAACGCCCCCTGGGAAAAGGACAGCTGCACGGTCAGTTCCGAGGAATATTTGTATTTGAAATAGTCGCCCAACACGCTCGAGCACAGGCTCACGTGAATATCGGGAACCTTGATCAGCCACAACATCCCCCACTCCCTTTCAGAATGCAGGCTCGCGTCGAGTGGATTGTTCTCAAGCTTGTGAGCAATCGCTACAAACCGAGACCTTTCTTCCGGGGTGGAAGGCGATTGCGCCGAGACGAATGAAATGCAGATACATAAGACACACGCCAGAGCGAACGGCTTAAGCAGTCGATGATTCCTCATATCAGCCTCGCACTTGAAAGACCTGAACAGCAGCGCAGTGTATCAAACGATTCAAGCCCAAATTGTTACAATCAAGGCATTCAGCCTTGTATTGGAATACCCGCCGAGACTGGGATTCTTGCGAAGCCATGCAGTTCACCGAAAATTACGATGTGGTCGTGGTCGGCGCCGGTCATGCCGGATGCGAGGCCGCTGTGGCTTCCGCGCGCATGGGCCTCAAGACCGCGCTCTACACGCTCAATCTCGACTTGATCGCACAGATGTCCTGCAATCCAGCCGTCGGCGGGATCGCCAAAGGCCACCTCGTTCGCGAAGTCGATGCCCTCGGCGGCATCATGGGCGAGGTCACCGACGCCGTCGGCATTCAGTTTCGCCTGCTGAACACTTCCCGCGGACCCGCAGTCTGGTCGCCGCGCGCGCAATGCGACAAGCAGGCCTACCGCGTGAAAATGCGCCAAGTGCTCGAGTCTCAGCCGAACCTGAAGATCAAGCAGGCGGAAGTCGCGGACTTAATCGTGCAAACGTCGTTAGTCGGTGGTCGTTCGTCGTTAGCCGGAAGTCCTGACCGAGACGATTTTGCCACCGACCAACGACCGACGACCAGCGACCGCACGAAGGTACTCGGAATTAAGCTCCGTGACGGCCGCACCGTCGGCGCGCAAGCCGTCATCATCACTACGGGAACCTTCCTCAACGGCCTGATTCACTGCGGCGAGCAACAGTATCCTGCGGGACGATCGGGGGAGCCTCCAGCCGTTCTCCTGGGTGAGGCCCTCAAGAAGCTCGGCCTGCGCGGGTGCCGCCTCAAGACGGGCACGCCTCCGCGGTTGGACGGCCGCACTATCGACTGGGCGAAATTTCCCGTGCAGCCGGGCGACGAAGATCCCACTCCGTTCAGCTTCCGCACCAAGCGTGTTGCGCATCACGATTCGCAGGTGCCCTGCTACATCGCCTGGACCACGCCCGAGACCCACCGCATCATTCGCGAGAACGTCCACCGCTCTCCGATGTACAGCGGACAGATTCAGTCGATCGGCCCGCGCTATTGCCCCTCGATCGAAGACAAGATCGTGAAGTTCCCCGACAAGGAAATGCACCAACTGTTCCTCGAACCGGAGGGTCTGAACACTTACGAAATCTATGTGAACGGCATGAGTACATCGCTGCCGGTCGAGGTGCAGTTGGCGATTCTGAAGTCGATCCCCGGACTGGACAATGCTGAGATGCTGCGCCCAGGCTACGCGATCGAGTACGACTCCATCGATCCGACCGAGCTCGAGCGCACGCTGGAAACTCGCAAGATCGGCGGGCTCTTCCTGGCAGGCCAGATCAACGGAACTTCGGGCTATGAAGAAGCCGCGTGCCAGGGGCTGATGGCCGGGATCAATGCCGCCCTGCAGGTCAAGCAGCAGCCTCCGCTGATTCTGGATCGCACCGAGGCCTATACGGCGATCTTGATCGATGACCTGATCTCGAAGGGCACGAACGAGCCGTACCGCATGTTCACCTCGCGCGCCGAGTTTCGTCTTCACCTGCGAATCGACAATGCCGACCGCCGCCTCACGCCGCACGGCCGGCGCGTCGGGCTGATCTCCGATCAGGCCTGGGCAGATTTCCAGGCAAAGCAGGAACGTCTCATTGGGATGAAGAAGCTGATGGAAGCAACGCGGCTCACTCAGGAAATGCTGTCCGTAATCTCAATCCCCTGTCATCCCGAGTGGAGTGAGACAAAGCCGAACGAAGTCGAGGGACCGTGTGTGTCGCCGGGGATCAGAGAAACGGCAGACTTGTCGTCCGCGGTGGGCCAAACGCTGGCGCAGCTTCTGAAGCGTCCCGAAGTCACAATCGAACAGCTGGCGCCGGTTCTCCGCGGCGTGGCACCAGGATTCTTCGAAAAAGAATCTTCGGCGATGAAGCTCTCTTCCGAACTGCGCAATGAACTCAAGTCGGTCGAAACCGAGATCAAATATGAAGGCTATCTGGTGCAGCAGCAGCGGGCAATGGAGCGCCTGAAGAAATCGGAGCAGCACGCCATTCCGGAATGGTTTGACTATCGCTCAGTGAGTGGCTTGTCGCGCGAGATGCAGGAAAAGCTCACGAAGGTGCGCCCGCGCACGATCGGCCAAGCGTCGCGAATTCCCGGCGTGACACCAGCAGCGGTATCGCTGGTCAACGTCTACATCGAGATTCAGGCCCGCCGCCGTGAACAGGCAGCAACGCTTTAGAACTATTGACCTCAGGGGCTGAAGCCCGCATGTTTGGCGGCTCGGGGCGGCACGGCTGAAGCCGTACCCTACCCTAATCCATCTATGAGATGGCTTTTAGTTCTTGTCCCGCTTCTGCAACTGCTCGGCGAGCTTGAGTTCGGCCTCGGCCTCTTCCCTTCTTCCCATTTCCTTGTACGTCTGCCCCAGCAGGTGATGAGTCATGGAGTTGTTGGGATCCATCGAGGCAGCGCGCTGTAAAGCGCGTGCGGCGAGTTCCAGTTCTCCCTTCTTCTGCAGGACTTTCCCCATCAGGATGAAAGGGCCGGTCGTCGTGGCATCGAGCCAGATGGAGCGCTGCAAGAGCCGTTCGGCCTCATCGAACTTCTGCACGCGTGAATAGGCATCCGCTAGCTTGTAATACGTGGCGGCATTGGCGGGATTGATCTCCATCTCTTTCTGGAATTCCGCAATCGCCTCCGGGTACTGCGCCTTGTAGATGTAAAGCTCTCCCAACAGGAAATGGACTAACGGCAGTTTCGGGTCGAGCGTTGCCGCCTTCCGCGCGTAGTCCTCGGCGATCGGATCATAGTCCTGCCGCAGCAGCATTCGGGCGGTAAACAGATAGGCAGCCGCCGAATCTTCCGGAACTTCGAACATCTTGCCGAATGATTTTCGTGCCTGGTCGTAATTCCTGCTCTGGATGTAACAAATGCCAAGGATGTAGGTGACATCGACGTTCGCCCGCGGATACCACCCCTGCACTTTCTCAAGCAGCGGGATTGCCTCTGCCGTGCGGCCGCTGAGGTAGTAGGACAGCCCGAGAAGCTGTGTCGCTTCGTTATTGCCCGCATCGTCGACACTCGCTTTCTTGAGGTACTCGATGGCCTTCGGGTAGTCGCTTTTCTTGTAGTACGCGGCGCCGATTTCGAAAGCCACCCCCTTAGCGGATGGATTCTTAGCCTCAATCGCGTGCAACTCCGCAATCGCCTCATCGGTCTTGCCCTGCTGGACCAACTTTCGCGCGTTGGAGAAATCAGGGACTGCACTCTGCTGGGCCTGAGGAGCTTCAGGAGCGGTCTGCTGCGCCCAAGCTGTAAACGACGACGCGTAGAGTATTCCTAGGCAACATGCGAGACGGAACATCGAGTACCGCGCGCTCATAGGAGGAATTAGAGCACAAACGGTAACTGGGATGCGTGCTCTGCGTGGCTACTGACCCGTTACAATGTCCTCGAATGATCGCCCACATACGTGGCAAGCTGCTGGCCAAGCATCCCAACCAAGCCGTCGTCGAAACCGCGGGCGTAGGCTACGACGTCACCATCAGCGTGCCGACCTTCTCCGAGCTTCCGGCGGTCGGCACCGATGTTGCCCTGCACATCCACACCCATGTACGGGAGGACGTAATCGCGCTCTATGGATTTCTCCGCCCATCAGAAAAAGCGCTATTCGAGAAGCTGATCACCGTGAGCGGCATCGGCCCGAAGTTGGCTGTCACCATCCTGAGCGGCATGCCCGCCGATGAAATGGTCGGGGCGATTCGGGGGAACGATGTGGCCCGGCTCACCCGCATCCCGGGCATCGGCAAGAAGACCGCGGAGCGCATGGTGCTCGAGTTGCGCGATAAACTTCCACCGGCGACAGCGGCCACCGTTCCGGCAGCACCGGCCTTGAGTTCTACAGAAGAAGACGTGCTGTCAGCTTTGGTGAACTTGGGATATCAGCGCGCGGCAGCGGAGAAGGCGCTAACAGTCGCAGCGAAGGGCGGCAAGGGCAACTCATTCGACACTCTGTTTCGCGAAGCCATAGCAGCCCTTTCGAAGTAGTCTACGCGCGGACTGCTTCCCATCATGCCGTTCGGGCTGTGTTAAGGGCAGGAAGGGCTTGTGGATTTCACGTTGCGCAGCAGGATTCGCCGGATGGTCTCAAAATCGATGGAATCGATCTTGCGGAAGCGTATGCATCCCTTGCCGATGGTTGCCGCAGGAAGAGAAGTTCGAAACTCATCGAGAACATCTTTTCTGAGGATGTACAGGGCAACGTACTGCTTCTGACTCGCGAAAGACACTTCCAATATTCCGTCGCGTTTGTAACACGGCATGCCGTACTCGATACATTCTTCGTAACCCTTGAGAATTTCGCGGCACAGAGTTCTTAGTTTTCTAATGACCGGCTGCCGCTCGGAGGGAAGATCGGCAACATAAGTCCTCACGTCAGGTGCCTTGCTGATCATGGCGCGCAGCATCATATCATCAGGGCACGCGAGTCTGAGGCTCTTACTTCCCGATACAAAACGTGCTGAAGATCAAATTCAAGATGTCATCCGTCGTCGTCGCTCCCGTGATTGCGTCCAGCGGGCGCAGCGCGCTGTAGAGATCCAGCAACAGCATCTCGTGCGGTATCTTCCCCTCGACAGCCGTTCTCGCGCCGCCCAACGCTGCCAGTGAATCTCGAATCAGGCCCTGGTGGCGGACATTGGTGAGAAATCCTGATTCGATCTGTCCCGCGGCTCCTCCACCGATGTGGCGGAGAATCTCGGCCCGCAATTCGGCGATTCCCTCGCCCGTAATGGCCGAGGTCATCAGCTTCGCGGGCGAGGCCCCGCCATTCTCGTTTCGAATCCCAAGGTCGGCTTTATTCCCCACAACGATGGCTGCCCGCCCGGCTGCCTGCGCGATCAGATCGCCATCTTCTTTGGTAGGGGGTTGCGAGGCATCGACCACAATCACGACCAAGTCTGCGTCGGCACGCGCTTCCATCGATTTGCGGATACCAATCGACTCCGCTTCGTCGAGCGCCTGCCGAATGCCGGCTGTATCGACAAGCCGGACCGGAATCCCGCCAATGGCAACTGTTTCCGTCACCAGGTCCCGCGTGGTGCCAGGGGTCGCTGTCACAATCGCGCGCTCGCGCTCGACGAGCCGGTTGAACAGACTCGACTTGCCCACGTTCGGTCGGCCCACAATCGCCAGCGTCAGTCCTTCATGCACAATCTTTCCGTACGCGAAACTGGCGTCGAGTTGCTCGAGTAGGGCCCGCACGTTGGCGATGTGTTCCAGAATCTTCCCGTCGGGCAGCACTGAAACATCGTCGTCAGCAAAATCGAGGCCTGCCTCGAGCAGCGCAATCAGTTCCACGAGCTTTTGCTTGATCGGCTGCAGGCGCCGCGAGAGGGCGCCGTCCAACTGCTGCGCCGCGACCTTCGCCTGGAAGAGAGTCTGCGATTCGATTAGGTCGCGCACTGCTTCCGCTTGCGTAAGATCGATGCGGCCATTGAGGAACGCGCGCATCGTGAACTCGCCCGGCTCTGCCAGCCGGGCACCTGCAGCCACGCACAACTCCACGATATGGCGGAGCACCACTGGGGATCCATGGGCTGAAATCTCGATCACGTCGTCGGTGGTGTAGGAATGAGGCTTGGCGAAATAGGTGACAACCACTTCATCGATCCGATCGGCTTGTGTAGGGGCGGACGCAGCTTGCCCTGAGCTTGCCGAAGGGTCCGCCCCCGAGCGAAGCGAGGTGCTCGGGCCATCCACCAATTCCGCAAGTACGGCCCGTCCATGTTCCAATTCGTGCTTCAGTCGCAGCACGGGCGCTGCAATCTCGACCGCGCGAGGTCCCGCCAGCCGCACCACGCCGATCCCTCCGCGCCCGGGCGGAGTCGCCACAGCGACGATCGTGTCATCCAGATTCACGCGCCGATTGTAAACTGGAGACCAGACCGTCGTTGGTCGTTCGTCGTCGGTCGTTGGCCAAATCGCTTTCACGAACGACGAACGACCAACAACGAACGACGGGAGCCCAATCTTGTCCGTAGCCGACGATCTGCTTGCCGCCAACGAAGTCTTCGCCCGCAACTTCGACCTGGGCGATCTTTCCGTGCGCCCCCGCCGCCACGCTGCCGTGCTCGCCTGCATGGATTCCCGCATCCTGTTCGAGCACTGTCTCGGACTCCGTCCGGGTGACGCGCACATGATCCGCAACGCCGGCGGCATCGCCACCGACGACGCCATCCGATCGCTGATCGTTTCCCATCACCTGCTCGACACGCAGGAATTCATCATCATTAACCACACCGACTGCGGATTGCTGAAGGTGAAAGAGTACGAATTGCGTGCGAAGCTGGCCGAAAAGATGGGCACGGTTGCCGCGGAACCGGCCCACTTCTACGCGTTCGACGATCTTGAGGAGAATGTGCGCCAGCAGGTGCGAAAAGTGAAGTCACATCCGTGGATTCCGAAGCATATTCCGGTGCGGGGATTCATTTATGACGTGAAAACTGGAAAGCTGAAGGAAGTTCAGGAATAGAAGCAACAAGCCGGACTGGTTTTCCTGTAGGCCAGTGGTTCGGCACTCTTGAAGGGAACAAATGTTCCTGCAGGAACACATCGTCATGGCGGTTTGGTATGGACAGTTGTGTCATGACAGCTAGGTGCTTGAAAAGAAAAAAGATAAGATGGACTCCCGGCAGCGACCAAGAATGGGCTATCGGAATGTTTGAGGCAGACTGGTCGGCCACCGCTAAGTTCCTCACTGTCGTCCTCGATGAATCAAACGACTCTAACGCATTACCCTCTCGATCTCCTGTCTCAGTTCCCCATACGCCACCGCCCCCGGGTGGTACCAAGCTACTTTCCCCGTTCGATCCAGCAGCACGAGTGTCGGAGTAGTCGAAGCGCCGTAAACCTGAAAATTCTGGGTATTGATCGGCACCGGCATATCCAGCAGCCCGCTGTAGAAGCGGTGCCGCACCGCATCGATGTACTGCAATTCATCGCTGGGCCGCGCGTGTTCGATCTGCGCCGTATATCCGTAATAGCGCGTTGGCCCGATCACCTTCAATCCCTTCGCCGCGTACTCAGATCGCAGTTGCGTGATGATCGGCGCTTCCGCCTTGCAGTCTCCACACCAGTGAGCCCAGAAGAACAGCAGCACGGGAGATCCCTTCAACGAAGCAGCCGCCGGCAACGGCGCGCCCAGAAACTGATCTGACTTCAGCACTGGCGCGACCCTGCCCTGAAACGACAGCAGATTCAGGTTTTTCTGAAGACGTTCATGGATCGAAGTGTTCCCATAGGTCCGAAGCGCTGCCTGTAGCGACGCGATTGCCTGTGCCTTTTGCCCTCGCGCCGCCAGAGCTTGCGCCTGCACCTCCAGGGCCGCCCCCAGGGCCAGCGGCAAATGCGGATCGGCGTCGAGAGAGCGACTTTTTAGCAGTTCGAGCGTCAGGGCCCTCGTCTGCTTCGCATACTCCGCCGCCCGATCATATTGGCTCTGATCCAGTGCAGCCCGGCCGAGCCACGAATAAGCTTCTACGTACTCCGCGTCGGTGCCGCGCTGGCTGCGATAGGAATCGAGTTGAGCCTCAGCCGCAGCGAAGTTGTTCTGAGCGAGAGAGTAGCGAACGCTATCTACGATGCCGGCCCAACTTGCATTGGCCGTCAGCATGATGAAGGCGAGGAGAATTCGAGAACGCATTGCTCCCTATGATGATTGAGGCACCCCAGAAGTGGCAAATCGGCCCCGGACAGTGCCCGCAAAAAGCAACATAACCTTAGTAATATCAGCTTCTTAGAATGAATTGCTTACGAATTCTGTAGCTATTTCGGTGCATTCTAATTTACAATGGAGCTGCGTTTGACTTTAGAGTTCCTCGCAGTACAAGCATCTCCGCTTAACCCAGCGTTGACCTGCCTGCAGAGAAATCCGAAAGTTTCAGCGCTACATCAAGAAAAAGGAACAGAGCACCAACATGGAAACAGGAACAGTGAAGTGGTTTAACGACGCCAAGGGCTACGGTTTCATCAGCCGCCAGAACGGCGAGGATGTCTTCGTGCATTTCTCCGCCATTCAGGCCAGCGGCTTCCGCAGCCTTCAGGAAGGTCAGCAAGTACAGTTTGACGTGGTCAAAGGCCCCAAGGGCTGGCAGGCAGAGAACGTCAAGGGCGTCTAACACCGCTTCCCAAAGTCACAATTCGCAATGAGGGCGGCCAGCAATGGCCGCCCTTAGTGTTTCTGGCCGATTCTGCGGCGCGGTATTTCTCAGTGAGTATCTGCCGCCAGGCTCTCGCGCGGAATATCTCGTCCATGCACCCAGACGGCGCTGATACTGTGGTAGGCATCCACACTTTCCAGGGGAGACTTCTTCATCAGCACAAGATTCGCGATCTTCCCCGGCGTGATCGTTCCGATCTCGGACTCCAACTTGAATTCCCGCGCATTGTTGATGGTTGCAGCCTTGAAAATCTGTGCCAGTGACATGCCTGCTTTGTGAAGCTGCCTCATCTCCAGGTAGCCGTTGAGCCCAGGAAGATTCCCGTAGGTCGGGCTGGACGGCGTATCGGTGCCAAATACAAAGTTCGCGTCTTTGGCTGCCAGATACTCCACAACCTGCCGGACACGGCGCATCGGACCGCGCTCGTAGTTGGCGGTGAATGCTGCATCCGACTCTCCGTCTTCGTTCAACAGCCTGCCGAACCACTTTCCGTCCGGAGTCTGGAACCACCGCACCATGGCGCCAGGAGCCACCTTCGAGATCGCATCCATCTTCAGGTATTCGGGATCGAAATACGCCAGCTCCCCATAGAGAACCTGAATCGTGGGTTGATACCCGATCTTCTTTTCTACGATCCGGTCCAATTCCTGCTTGATCTCGGTCGGCAACTCCGGACTGCGGTCAAGGTTTCCCCAGTGCCACATTCCATGCGCGATTACATCCGCGTTTCCCTCTTCGGCAAATTTCTGCGCCTCGAAGCCGTTAGCGTGGATCATCAGCACCAGCCCGTCTTCGGTCGCAACCTTGCGAATTTGCGCCAGAACGTCAGGTCCCATGACTGGCAGGTTCTTATCGTTCGCAAAGCCTCGCTCGAAGTACGTCTTCACGCAGATCCCACCCGAGGCCTTCACCCTCGCCACGTCCGCCGCGGGAGTGTGGTCTTCTGCCTTGTACTCCGGTGGAATTTTGTCGGCCTGTTTCGGGTCATAAATGAAATTCGGATAGGGCTTGAACCGCACTCCTGGCGGGGCGAATGACATTGGATATCCGTTGGCGAAGGGCAGGGAACCGCTGCAGTCATACAAATCCGGATGCTCAGGAGCATTCCTGAAGTCTTTCAACACCTCTGGTGCCCCGACCGCTAGATCAACCAAGGTCGTGTATCCGTAATACAGGTAGGAACGGGGCTGCTGCTTTAAATAGGACTCAACGATCGCCTCGTTGGCCCTCTCCTGATCGCCGACCATGCCCGGAATCGACGCCAAATGCACGTGCGAATCCATCAGCCCGGGAATCAGGTACTGCCCGCCTCCGTCGACGACCTTTGCACCAGACGGCGGCTTCCCTTTCTGGTTGCGCTCTACAGTTGCGATGCGGCCGTCCTCGATCAGAACGCTTCCCTTCTCGATGTGATCCAGATTCTCCGGTGAAACGATGTAGACGTTGGTGATCCATTGCCGGTTGGAAGCTGATTGGGAGTTGGCACTGACTAACGCGGAAAACAAGATGGCAAAGACGGAGAATGTCTTCATGTTTGGTCTCGGAGGGACGGGCGTCCTCTAGTTGAGGTACGGGAAGAAGACGGAAAAGTTCCCAACTGCGGCGATTGATCGAGACGACCTACTGCTGCTGGTTGCGGATGAGCACCACATCCGAGTCGTTGTGACCGCGGACGAGTCCGAGTTGGCTGCCATCGGGGGACCAGTGGTAGTCCCAGATGTGTTCCGATTTAAATGAAGTCAGCGGTTTCCCGAGCGATCCGTCCAGCGGTTGCTGCCATAGATTGTCGACGTTGTTCTCGCGCACCGGGTAGACGATCGACTTCCCATCGCGCGAAAAGCGCAGGAGTCCGATGCGCTGTTTCTGAAACTCGACCTTCTTGATGACTTCACCGGTGTCCACGGAGACCAAAGCCAGCCGCTCTTCGTGTCCCGCCGCGTGATCAACGGTCGCAAAGGCCAGAGTGCGTACGTCCGGCGAAACATCGAAGAACCCGGCCATGCTCAGGGTTGAGACCGTTCTTGCGGCACCACCGTCGATCGGCACTTGCATGACATGTCCGGTTCCGTCCTGCAGATAGAACACGGACTTCGCATCTGGCGCACACACCGGGAAGTTGTCAGACTTGCCCTGAGTCAACTGCTTCAAGTTGCCGCCAGAGGAATCCTGACGCCAGACATTCTCTCTTGTGTCGCTGCCGCGCAATCCGTAAAGAAACACGACGTAGCGTCCGTCGGAGCATTGCCACGGATCGCCGCCGAACGAATCCTGTTCGGCGATCAAGGCTCCCTTGGCGCCTGTCCCCGGATTGACCCAGTTCAGATGGTTGTCCTTGTCGTAAAGCAGGCGTCCGTCACGCGTCCAGGTGAAGTTGGAATACATCGAGGCGGGAACCACCGGGCGAACATCGGCCCCGCCCGAAGCCATCGACATTACATCGAGACTCCAGCGCCCTTCGCTCAGAACGGTCGCCAGTATCTGGCCGTTCGCCGCCACGCTCAGATTCGAATAGTTGTTGGTATCCCGGGTGATGGGATCCATTTTCCCGTCGGGATACGGAACGAAGAAGATTTGCTCGCGAGCGAAGTTTGCCTCCCGACCCGTTACCAACACGAGCAGACCGTGACCGTCCGGCAGCCATGTCGGGGAGATCAGAACCGAGTCGGAACTGAGGACCAGGCGCTGCTGGCCATTCAGGGCGTCGACCGCGACCAGGCCGGTAAGTGCATTCGCAGGTTGGTTCACTACGCAAAGGATCGTCTTGCCGTCCGGCGACCACACGGGACTGTGAAGGCCTTGACTATTCGGACCACCGGTGATGGCCTTTTCCTCGCCACTGTCCAACGAGCGCGCGATGAGCTGAAATTTTCCTGGTTCCGGATTGTCATAGCGCATGAACGCCAATCTGTGCCCGTCAGGCGAGAAAGTGACGTTGGAGTCGACATCTTCTGCCAGTCGTTCGGGAGTGCCGCCCAGCAGCGGCGCGCGATACAGATAAGCCAGCTCGAAATTCCCGGGATCACTGCGGACGAAGTAAAGATAGTTGCCGTCCGGCGAGAAGCGCAGCCCGATATACGAAACGTCCGCCGGCGGCTGCACCTGCGTATTGCTGTTGGTCGGGACGTTTCGCAGCCACAGACTCACCTGCCCGGTAGCCCCGCGCGAGGTGCTGAGAATGTAGTTGCCGTCGGCGGAGATCGCGACCAGGGCCGAAGTTCCCTCTTCGGTTAGCCTCTTGACCGTGAAGTTCCGAAATGGCCTCGTCGGACGAGGCTTGAACAGCGAGTAAACGCCATACGACGAGGCCAGCAGAAGCCCCAGGATTACCACCGCTCGTACGCCGCGCCCCAGAAGTGAGTTCCGGCACGCTGTGACAAAACGGCTTGGTTGTGACGGAGCGGCTGCGGGAACGGGAGTGGTCATCGAGCCGGACCCCGGAGCGGCTATTGCCAGATTCGCGGACGAAAGCGTGGCGGGCGTTCGCCGGCTGGAGTCCACATCGCGCTTTAACCGCTTCAAATCTCCGCGTAGGTCTGCAGCCGACTGATAGCGCAGGTCACGATCCTTCTCCAGTAATTTCGCGACGATCTCCTGCAATTTGGCGGGCAGCGTGGTATTTGGCTGCTGCACGGGAGGCGGAATGATTTCGAGAATCGCGTGAAACACCACGGCCGAGGTTGCACCGCTGAACGGCAGGCTGCCGGTCGCCATTTGATACAACACGGTTCCGAGCGAGAAGAGATCCGTGCGTGTGTCCAGTTCCTCGCCGCGAGCCTGCTCCGGAGACATGTACGCGATCGTCCCGACGGTGGCTCCAGGACTGGTGAGATGTCCGGGGAGGGGCAATCCCGTTGTCGCGCCGATGGTTTCCATCTGCATTTCGGGGCGCGCCAGCTTCGCCAGGCCGAAGTCCAGCACTTTCACTTGCCCACGCTGCGTCAGAAAGATGTTGGCCGGCTTGATGTCGCGATGGATGATGCCTTTCGCGTGTGCAGCATCCAGGGCATCCGCCAATTGAATCGCAATTTCGAGCCAGCGATCGGTCGGCAGGGGACCGGATTCCAGTTTCTCGGCGAGGTTCTGGCCCTCCAGCAGTTCCATCGCGATGAATGACTGACTCTGGCCGTTCTCCACGGCGGCGGTCTCCACTGCATAGATGGTGCAGATACTCGGATGATTCAGCGCCGAGGCTGTACGCGCTTCCAGGAGGAAGCGGTCGAGAGCATTCTGATCGCGGGATAGTTGCGGCGGCAGGAACTTCAATGCGACCTTCCGGCCGAGGGTGAGGTCTTCCGCCTCGTACACCACGCCCATCCCACCGCTGCCAAGTTTGCCGGTCACGCGGTAATGCGAGATGGTCTGGTTGATCATGTGTAATTCCCCACAAGAGAGGCGAGGTCTCTCATCTTAGGAGGGATAGCTGGAGACGTCAACGCGGCCGACGCTTCACGGTTTCCGAGGCGGCTGCCTCGTGGCGGCATTGGTGCGAGGAGAATCATTAGCAACTGCTTAGTCCTGCGCAAATCCGTAACATCCGCTCCGCTCACGCGTGATCTTGTTGAATCGGACCTGTGACGAAAGAATGATTTCACGGCGCCCACACACTCTGACGACAATCGCCGAATCCTCCAATTGGAACGAGACAAGATGAAAATCAAAATTGCCGCTGTGCTGCTCGCGACGTTGTTCTGCTCTGCTTCCACGATTGCGCAGGTCGCGCATGTCAGGGGGAAGGTCGTGGTCCCCGCATCCAGCTTCGAGAAGCCAGGTCAGGCTGGAAGGTTCGCGCACACGCACATCCAGGTCTTTCTGCCGGCAACCACGCTTCCGCATCCACAGACGTCTGGGCCGCCGTACGCGGGCTTGGCGTATGAGACGCCGGCCTCATTGGCCTGTGTGTACGGACTCGTCGCTACCGCGAGCGGCTGCAATCCAAACAAAGTCACTGCCGTTCCGAATGGCGGCAGCAGAATGATCGCGATTGTGGACGCTTATGATGCACCGAGCGCGGCTAGCGACTTGGCGTACTTCTCGCAGCAATTCGGCCTGCCTTCCGCCAGTTTCCAGGTCGTCTATGCCAGCGGAGTCCAGCCGCAATATGACATGGGATGGGAGCTCGAGGCGTCGCTCGATGTCCAGTGGGCTCACGCCATGGCGCCTCAGGCCCAGATCGTGCTCGTGGAAGCCGCATCGAACAGCTTCGCCGACCTCATGGCCGCCGAGGATGTAGCTGCCAGGATGGTGAATGCAGCCGGGGGCGGTGAGGTCTCGAACAGCTGGGGCAGCGGAGAGTTCGGCTCTGAAACGGCTTTCGATTCGCACTTCGTGAAGCCCGGGGTGGTGTTCCTTGCGTCGTCGGGCGACTCTCCGGGAACGAGTTGGCCGGGCGTGTCGCCGAACGTGGTTTCCGCCGGAGGAACAACGGTCCGCCGCAATCCGTCGACCGGGAATTTCGTGAGCGAGATCGCCTGGGAGTCCGCAGGTGGGGGCGTCAGCTACTACGAAGCCCGCCCCTCGTATCAAAGCAAGCTATCGTCCACGGTAGGAAGTCATCGCGGCGCTCCAGATCTTTCTTTCGATGCGAATCCAACGACCGGGGTATGGGTTTTCGACTCCAACGCTGGCGGCTGGTACATCGTCGGTGGGACGAGCGTATCTTCCCCCGCCTTGGCCGGAATCATCAACCTGGCCGGCAGTTTCTACACATCGACCAACGCGGAGCTCACCACCGTCTATGGCAAGATCGGCACGGCGAGCTTTACTGATATCACCGGGGGATTCTGCGGCGCGTATGTCGGCTATTCCGCCGCCGGCGGGTGGGACGTGTGCACCGGCGCAGGCGTGAGCAAAGGCAAGACCGGGAAATAAGTTTTTACGGGGGAGACGGGGCCGCGAACCTGCGGACCGTCTCTCGGCAGTACTGTGGAGTACGAATCGCGCCTCATTTCCCTTCGGGCAGCGGTCGGTTCTGTTCCTCCCCCAGTCGCTGCACCGTCTCTTTCGGGAGCGAGTGCAGCAGTTCCAGAAACGCCGCGTTAGTCCAGCCGAAGCCGACCACGTTCATGTGATATCCGAGCTCGGCGTGCGCCTCGGAGGAGCGAGTCACCACGTTGTACTTTTCTCGGATCTCCCCGTCGCGGCGAAAGTTCTCGGCCACCGTAGACAGAAACTCGTAGGAGACCCGGTCCGCGTCCGCGTTGTAACCGTAGCGCCGCAGCCCACCGATGGCAATCATCTCGATGTTTCCCCAGCCATACGGCAGATCCCATTGGGCGCCGCTTTCCTCGGTGCTCATGGGGATACCGCCCGGCCGCTCGAACACTTTCAGGTTGTTCGCAATCGCCTTCGCTTGCTCGGGTGTGGCCAGGCCCGCCCACAGCGGATAGAAGGTGCTCGCATACTTGTACTCCGACATCTGCCTGGTCACGAAGTTGAAGTCGAAGAACATCCCCTGCCCGGCATTCCAGAGATATTTCGTGATGAGCTTCTTCCGCGCCTCGGCGCGCTTGCTCCATTCTTCCGCATCCTGCGGACGCCCCCGCCATTGGCTGATCTGCTCCAGATCCTTTTCAGTCTTGTAGAGCAAGCTGTTGAGACATACGGGCGCGAAGTGATGCGTCGCCGAACCGAATGGTCCAAACCGGGAGCTGACATCAAATCCCGATTCCCGCATTGAGCGGTCGCCCTTGTAGTAGTCCTTGCTCAACTTGAATTTGCGAGTCGGTTCGCACTCTGGGCGAGCCATGGTCATGGGAGCGTCGCAAACCTGTAGCGTGAAGGGGGCGCCTGCCACCGGCTGCTCTTTCCCAGGAACGATCTGGATGAGGTAGTTGTCGGCCTGTGCTGGATGAAAGAAGAAGTATTCGGCGACCTTGCGGTAGAAGCCGGACTCGTCCTTCAAGGCTTCCTGCGGAGGTCCCTCGCCGAAATCGAAGTAGCGTGAGAGCCCGGTGTCGCCCGCGAGATGCGGATCGTGGGTCCACATTTCGTAGTCCTTGCTCAGGTCGGTGTAGGCGCGTTCCAGCCATTTAAAGTCAGGCTTGTCCGAGGGGATGGATTGGTAGACGTCGACAAACATCGAACTCAGGAACGGAGGCTGTGATCGCGTCAGATAGTACGTACGGTTGGCGTTGAGCATCGCGCCGTAATTCTCGATCTCGAAGAAGAAGTTGTCGACCATTCCCCGCGCCAACTCCACCCGGCCCGCCTGGAGCAAGCCGCGGACGATGAAGTAGCTGTCCCATCCATACATCTCGTTGAAGCGGCCGCCCGGTACGACGTACTTATTGGGCAGGTATAGCAACCCCGGTGGATCGACGGTGCTGGCCGAAATTTCTCCCAAGCGATGGATCTGGATCGGCAGACGCTCGGCACGCACGTTGCACGCCCCGGCCAGCGCCTTGACGCTGTCAGGCTCCGCCATCTCTTTCGGTAAATAGAGAACCGGCTGGGCCGCAATCTTCGGGTCGACAATGCTGTTGCACTCGCTCATGGAGCGGGTGAGCGTGTCCCATCCGGAAGAGATGTAGTCCAGGATCGGCTTCAGGCCTTGGCCCGTGGCTGTGCCTGCTGAAGCCTGACCCGTCGCCCGCGAGGCCGTACCAAGGGACAGAAGAAAGAAGAGAACAAAACACGCTGCGATGCGAAGGTTGGTGCGACTGTTGAGATTCATAGTTGATCCGCAAAGCCGCCATCATAAATCCGAGGCCATGCGTCACCAAGTGATTTTGGCCTGCACACCAAAACACAATTTTCCGACGCTCCGCGTTTCTGCCATCTGATTTATCCTTATGCGTTGTTTCGTCAGGAATTTGAGGGAGATCATCCAGGTGAAACCACGTGACGTAGTGACCCGTCTTTTTCTGCTTTGCGTCGTCTTCCTGCCTGTTGCGCGAGTTTGTGCACAGGTTCCCGAAAACCTTTACAGCGATCTGCACTGGCGGATGGTTGGCCCGTTTCGCGGAGGACGCACGCGTGCCGCCGCCGGAGTGCCGAGCCAGTCGAACGTCTTCTATATGGCCCAAGTGAACGGCGGAGTATGGAAGACCGACGATTATGGCCGCACCTGGAATCCGATTTTCGATCATGAGTCGACCCAGTCGATCGGAGCCATTGCGGTTGCTCCCTCCGATCCCAACATTGTCTATGTTGCGAGCGGCGAGGGACTGCATCGCCCCGACCTGTCGGTGGGCAACGGGATTTACAAGTCCACTGATGCCGGAAAAACATGGACTCACCTCGGCTTGCGCGATGGGCAGCAGATTCCTGCGTTGGTCGTCGATCCGCGCGACCCCAACAAACTCATTGCGGCAGTGCTCGGTCATCCCTACGGTCCGAGCGAAGAGCGAGGCATTTATCGCTCGACTGACGGCGGTCAGACTTGGCAGAAAGTGATTTCCAAAGACGAAAACACTGGGGGCTCCGATGTCGAACTTGATCCATCGAACCCCGACATCGTCTATGCCTCGATGTGGGAAGTGCGCGAGGGCCCGTGGGAAGATGGCAACGAGTTCAACGGCAAAGGCGGCGGTCTTTTTAAGTCCACCGACGGCGGCGGCACCTGGAGGCAGCTCAGCAAAGGCCTGCCCGATGATCTCTCACAAATCTACGTGGCTGTGGCCCCGAGCGATTCCAAACGTCTCTACGCAACGCTCGCTGCGGCCTCCGGCAAACTCGCCGTCTACCGCTCTGACGATGCTGGAGAATCGTGGGCACAGATCACGGACGATCCCCGTCCCTCCGGCCGTATTGGTGGCGGCGACCTTCCGATCCCTAGAGTGGATCCCAAGAATCCAGACGTCGTCTATGTCGCCAGCACCGTCACAATGAAGTCGATAGATGGGGGCAAGACGTGGTTCGGCTTCCGTGGCGCTCCGGGCGGCGACGACTACCAGAATCTTTGGATCAATCCCAACAACGGCAACACGATTCTGCTGGTCAGCGATCAGGGCGCGATCGTTACAGTCAATGGCGGCGCGACCTGGAGTTCCTGGTACAACCAGCCGACGGCGCAGCTCTATCACGCGATTGCCGACAATTCATTTCCGTATCGCGTCTGTGCCGGACAGCAGGAAAGCGGGTCCGTCTGTATTCGGAGCCGCGGCAATGATGGGGCAATTACATTTCGCGATTGGCACCCGGTCGGCGTAATCGAATACGGGTACGTTGCTCCCGACCCGCTCGATCCAGATGTCATCTACGGCGCTGGCCGGACTGAAGTCTCCCGGTATCACTGGTCCACCGGGGAGGTGCAGAACATCACGCCACTGCCGCTGCGCACGCCGGAGTTTCGCGCCAATCGCACCGAACCACTGATGTTCTCGCCTCTGGACCCACATATCCTCTATTACGCGACGAATTACCTGTTCAAGACGACCGACGGCGGGAATAGCTGGCAGACGATCAGCAAGGATCTGACCCGGGCAAATCCCGGCGCGCCAGCCAGTGTCGGGACGCTCATGAACCCGGGCATGGACAAGCGGCGCGGCGTCATCTATGCGCTGGCACCGTCCTTTAGAGATGGGAACACGTTGTGGGCGGGTACGGACGACGGCCTCATCTGGATCACCCACGACGGCGGCAAGAATTGGAGTGACATCACTCCCAAGGAGCTCACTTCCTGGAGCAAAGTCACGCAGCTCGTAGCCTCACACTTTGATGAGATGACGGCTTATGCCTCAGTCAGCCGTTTTCGCATCAACGATATGCACCCATACATATATCGGACGCGGGACGGTGGCAAGTCCTGGAGTCCGATCACCTCAGGGCTGCCGGATTTTGGACCGGTCGACACGGTTCGGGAAGATCCGGTTCGCAAGGGCCTGTTGTTTGCCGGAACCGAGAACTCCGTCTGGGTTTCCTTCGACCACGGAGATCACTGGCAGTCTCTGCAACTGAATCTACCGCACACTTCGATGAGGGATTTGTGGGTTCATGACAACGATTTGATCGTCGCCACGCACGGGCGCGGCTTCTGGATTCTCGATGACATTGCTCCTCTACGCGAGGTCTCGGCTGCGTTGGCCGGCTCGGTCCGTTTGTTCGTGCCTGCAGATGCATGGCGCATCCAGCGCGACACCAATACCGATACTCCTCTGCCGCCGGATGAACCGGTGGCACCCAATCCTCCGGATGGCGCCATTCTTGACTACTTCCTCCCTGCGGCGGCAAGCAGCGTGACGCTGGAGATCCTCGATGCTCAGGGCCAGATCCTGCGCACGTTCACCAACGCCGACAAGCCGGATGTCACGGATGAGGAACTGCAGAAACAGCTGATCCCGCTGTACTGGGTTCGTGGGTCGCAACGGATTTCGACGGATGCGGGCATGCACCGCTGGGTGTGGGACCTGCACCTTCCGTCGCCGACGACCACTCAGCATGAGTATCCCATCGCAGCGATTGCTCACGACACTCCGCGCTATCCATTGGGGCCGACTGTGCTGCCGGGTGCGTACAAAGTTCGTCTCACCGTGGATGGAAAATCCTTCGGTGCGCCACTGACCGTGAGGATCGACCCGCGGGTAAAAGCGTCGCGGGAAGCCCTGCAGAAAAAGTTCCAGGCCGAGGCGAAGCTGGCCTCACTGATGACGCAAACCACCCAGGCTTTCCTGCAAGCCAGTTCCATTCGAACCCAGATTGACAAGCTGAATCAGTCCAGCGATACGACGAAGACCGCTGTCGCAGATTTCCAGAAGAAGCTGGCCTCGCTGCTCGGGGTGCAAGGTGCATTCCTCGCGCCACCGGAAGAGTCCGTCACCTTGAGCCGCGTGACCGGAGAAATCAGCACGCTTTATCAGCAGATCTGGCAAGTGGATGCAGAACCAACCTCATCACAAACGGAAGCGCTGGCTCGAACCGAACGTGCGAGTGCCGAAGTTCTGAAGAGCTGGAACGAATTGAGAAACTCGGATGTGCCAGAGCTCAATCGTCTGTTGCATCAGGCACAGGCCGGTGAGATTCAGATCGAAGCGCATCCTCCGCAGGTGGAGATCTCAATCGACGAAGAATGAGCCGCGGGACAGAGCGGGATCGAGGAACGGAGCGGTTTACGAATGAGGCTAGAGGTTTGCGACCGCCTCCTGCAACTGGGCGGCAATCGCACCGGCGTCGGTGTCTGGTGAGAAGGTGATTGCCTTGCCGATGCGAACGCTAATCTTCCAGGGCGGCGCGAACTTCTTCCCTGCCTGCTTGTACTCAAATAGCCCGTCAATCCGCATTGGCAGTACGGGAATGGCTAGATTCTGTGCCAGCAATCCGATCCCCGCACGGAATGGGCACAACTTCCCGTCCGTTGTATGGCGGCCTTCGGGAAAGACGAGAACGCTGTACCCGCGATCCGCTGCCTCGCCGGCGTACGCAAAGCTCCGGCGGAATCCCGCCTCGCGGGGCAGCGGAAACAGATTCAGCAGCGAAACACCCAACGCCCACTGCACTCGGTCGCAAACCCGTAAGAACCAGTTGCGGTCACACACCGGAGTGCGCAGCGCTTCGAGCGCTTCCCCGCCGGCTGCGATTGCGAGTCGATGCCGAAATCGTGCTGGCAACGCCGTTAGAATGAATCCGGGATCGACGTCGCCCAGATGATTCGAAATCACCAGCAACGGTCCGCGAACGCCCTTCAGATGTTCGCGCCCGATGATCCGAGGCCATCCCAGGAGCACAATCGCCGGACGCATCAACAAATAGTGCGCGAGCAAACGAATCCAGTTCACCGGCCAGCGCAGCACCCATTGTGGATAGTGATACGGCTCGCTCGGAGCAACTTCTCCGCGCAGCATTCCTTCGAGGTCACCAACCGTTCGCAGCGAACTGAATCGAGTCTCGCTAAGATCCACCTGATACCGATCTTCGAGCGCGCCAAGTAGCTCAACGCGGTCAAGCGAGCTCAGGCCGAGATCAGAATCGAGGCGTGCGCCAGGCGAAAGGGCAGGGATGTTGCGACCTGAAACGCGTCCGATAAGTTCACTCAACGGGCCAGCGGTAGCGCCGCTGATCGGGATTGTCTGGCCGATATGACTTCTCGCAAACTCGGCGATCATCTGCCGCTTCGGCTTCTGCGTATTCGTCCGCGGAAAATCTTCCTGCGGCCATTCCATCCACATCCGCATGCGCTGATACTCCGCCAGCGAATCGTTCGCCCGCTGTACGACCGGTTCAAGATCGCCCGGCTCCCGCAGAATCACGACCGCGCACGGTTCCGCATTCCCGCTTCGCTCGATTCCAACCACTACACAGTCCTTCACCGCAGGCACTTGCAGAAGGGCCGCCTCAAGATCGCCGGGGTACACGTTCGTCCCGCCCGGCGTGACGATCACTTCTTTCTTGCGCCCCTTGAAATAGAGGTTGCCGGCCGCATCGAGCGCACCAACGTCACCGGTGCGGTACCAGCCCTGTTCATCGGACACACCACGCGATCCATCGGCCGTCCAATATCCCGACGCGACACCGCCGCCTCGTACGAGTATTTCGCCATCATCCGCAAGCTTGACCTCGCGGCCCGGCAACACCTTGCCGATCGAGCCTTTGCCCAGCCGAAAGGGATGGTTCACGCTGATCAGGGAAGTAGTCTCGGTGAGGCCGTATCCTTGAATCGCGGCGTAACCCAGGCGGTCCCAGAATTCTTCCGTCTCGCTGTCGAGCGCCGCACCGCCGGAGATGAATGCCCAGAACTTCCAGCCAAACCGTCGTCGAATGTCGCGGAACATCCACCAGCGCCGTAGGAAATGCTTGCCCTTGGCTTTCGCGAACTGCCGCTGGAATTGCTCCGTGTCACCGTGGCTTTCTATTTCGCCTTCCACTTTCTGCTTCAGCGACTGCAGCACGCGCGGCACGCTGACCAATACCGACACTCGCTCGCGGCGAATCGTATTCATCACCTCAGAGGGCTTCAGTTCGTTCTGGAAGATTACGGTCCCGCCCATCAGAGGCGGTAGAAACATTCCCAGGAACTGCCCGAAAACGTGGCTGAGCGGCAGGAGATTCAGAAATCGCACCGGATGCACGAACCGCTCATACTTCAGGTAGGCTCGAATCTCCTTCTCCAGCGGCGCGATGTTCGCCAGCACGTTCCCGTGCGTTATGACAACGCCTTTCGGATCGGCCGTGGTGCCTGACGTAAAGACGATCTCAAGAATATCTTCGCGGGCGGGGAATGTCGGACGCACAGCCCCCCGCCGCGGTGCTGCCTGAGGCAGCGCCTCCAGGTCGAGAAAGGGAACCGAAAGGGAATCGGCGTGGTTCTTGTGTTTACGGGAAGCGACGACGAGCTTCGCCTCAACTTGCTGACAGACCTTGGCTGCAAATTCCGGCGACGCGCCGTCATCCATCGGGACCACGACAACGCCTCTCAGGGCACATCCGAAAAACGCTGCCACCCACTCGGCGGAGTTCTCGCCCCAGAGCATCAATCGATCTCCTTTTACGACACCCCGCACCTCAAGATCCTGAGCAAAGGCAAACGCCAGGTCCAAAACCCGCTCGTAGCTTAGTGACTCGGTGCGGTATCCCCGGCGCTGCCGGTAGGCACACTCCAGCTCGTGCGCACGAAAATTTTCAACAAAATATTCCGCGATCGATTCAGCCATGGTCCGGATCGTCAGCCAGGTTCGGAGACAGTCTAGTGGATCACGGCATGCCGCGCGCCCTGGAGTGTGAGCAGTTTTGAGACTGTACTAACTTGGCTGAGGTGCTGGAGGGATTACTTTGTCGGCTGTTGGGGAAGGACTTGCCCCCTCCCGACGCCCAGCGAGTCTGCTACGCGATTAATGTAGTTAAACCATGAGGCGATCAGCGTGATCTGCAGAATCCCGCGATCATCGAACCCGGCGGCGCGTAATCCCTGGATGTCATCCTTCCAGACTTTGGTTGCGTCCTTGGTCAGCTTGATCACGTAGTCCAGCATAACGCGGTCTTGTTCCGAAATCGGCGCGTTCTTGTAGTCCTTTTCCAGCGCCTCAACCAACGCCTTATCCAACGTCACCCTACGCAGAAACTCTGCGTGCGACTCGATTCAATACACGCACCGGTTGGTCACCGAGACCATGGTGGCGATCATCTCGTGCTGCGCGCGGGTCAGCGGCAGATCGGGCGACATCAGTGCGCCGAACGTGCTGAAGGCGTGGAACAGCGCTTCCGGGATCAGCGTGTGCGAGCCCACAATCGAATCAGCCATCACCGGATGCACTGGCTGGGCGTACTCCTTTGGATAGAACGCCTGCTCGCCCTCGATCGCTTTCTTCAGCTTCTCGTCGGCCTTGTCGAGTGGGATGGTCCGAATCCACGTCATAGGTGGTGTGTGCCCCCATTTTTTATTCGCCCACAGCGCGATGAAGATACACTCTTGTGCGACCCATGTCCTATACCCCATTCATACTAGGTCGCCGCGCAGGGACGTCGCCGTCCTCACCGTTTCGCGGTGATGGCTGTCACTGACAAGGCCTGCGACGCGGGCAAATATGGTGCAGGCCTCGAAGAGGATATGACGGCTTGCCAATGCAGGACGGTGGCAGCAACGATCTTCGCGTTTCTCGCCTGCACGATTCTGTCCGGTTGTGGAGGCAGCGGAAATGTCTCAGGAACTCCGCACCGAGACCCACTGCCAGAATATCTGGAGTGCGTCTCGACCGCACCCGTAAATCAAGGCAACGCCGGCCAGCCTGTGATCACTCTGGTCGGACCTAGCGTCGTCAATCAGCCTGTAGGCACCAGCTATACAGATCAAGGCGCCACGGCCAGCGATCCGAAAGACGGCGACCTCACCAGCCAGATTAAGCTTACTGGATTGTCGGATCTGAATACGAACGCCGTGGGAGATTACCTGATCCGTTACAACGTAACCGACAGCGCCAGTTTGGCAGCCGTCGAGGTTGTGCGCATCGTGCGAGTCACGGACGGAGCATTCGCGGCCCAAACGCCAAGGGACATCGGGACGACCGGCGCTCACATGGGCTACTACGAGCACCTGCCGGTGCACTACGGTGACGACCCGGCGCAAACATTTCCTTTGATCATATTCCAGCACGGCGCCGGGGCCGCCCGTTTCACCGACGATGGCACCGGCCAGAAGACTTCTCTGTCCTTCCTTGAGCAGGGGGATATGGTCAAACTCGGTCACGATGGACTGTGGGACGACTCTCGCCCCTTTATCGTGCTTTCGCCTCAGCGCTGCGTGGATCCCATCATCTATTTCGTAACCGCCGGCCGGACGAATCTCTTCCTCGATTATGCGGTCAATACCTACAACGTCGATAAGTCGCGCATCTACGTCATGGGCTACAGCGCCGGATCGAGCCTGACTTGGGATTACGTCAATAACTATCCCAGCCGGATTGCCGCCGTCGTCCCCATGTCCGGCAGCTGGGGTACCGTGTCCGGTTGCACGCTCAAACTGACGCCAGCCTGGGCGTTTCAGGCAGCTGACGATCCAGTCGGTCCGCCGCAGAATCAAATCGACACGGTCAACTCGATCAACGCCTGCAATCCGGTCGAGCGCGCCAAGATCACCGAGTTTCCGGCGGGTGGCCACAACGTGCAGGAAGAATTCATGACCATCAATCTGACCGGACTGGGCCAAGGCGTGCCACAGTACGATCTCTACGACGAAAACATTTATGACTGGTTACTTCAGCACAGCCGGCCATAACACCGGCCCAATTTTCGCAATCAGGCTTGCATCGGTCGGCCTTCTTCTCCTCGCGCTGTCTGTATCGGCAGCTTGCGGGGGGAACGGAACGCAGACCACCAAGCCGCCGAGAGACCCGCTTCCCGAATATTCTTCCTGCATGTCAATGGTGCCAGTCAACTCGGGCAACGCCAACCAGCCCGTAATCACTCTGGTCGGACCTCGCGTGGTCAATCAGCCTGTGGGCACCAGCTACACAGATCAAGGCGCCACCGCTAGCGATGCGAAAGACGGCGATCTCACCAGCCAGATCCAGGTCACGGGTGTGTCCGACGTAAACACGAGTGCGATCGGCGACTATCTCATCCGCTACAACGTAACCGACAGCACAAAGTTGACCGCTGTCGAGGTCGTGCGAATCGTGCGGGTCACCGACGGAACGTTCGCCAAGCAGACGGCACGAGACATTGGAACGACCGCCACTCACATGGGGTACTACGAGCACCTGCCCGTGCATTACAGTGACGATCCCAGCCAGAAGTTCCCGCTGCTCATCTTCCAGTACGGGTGGTTTAACGCCCGTTTCCTCGACCCGTATACCGTTCAGGCGCCACTGTCAATCCTCGAACAGAACAATCTGGTGGAGTACATCAAGAATGGCCAGTGGGACGACTCACGTCCGTTCATCGTGCTCTCGCCCCAGAAGTGTGTCGACGCCCCCACCTATCCAGAAACAGCGAACCGCATGAAGCTTTTCATCGATTACGCAATGAACACCTATCAGGTGGACCCTTCACAGATATACATGGCCGGGCACAGCCAGGGATCGGGCGATACGTGGGACTACGTCAACAACTATCCGCGACAGCTGGCGGCGGTCGTCCCGCTGTCTGGCGGATACGGAACGGCCTCCGGCTGTGTGCTGAAGGAGACGCCGGCGTGGGCCTTCAACGGGGAAGATGACCCCATCGTGGCCTACCAGAATCAGGTCGCCACGGTGGGTTCGATCAACGCCTGCAACCCGGCGGAACGCGCCAAAGTAACCGTCTTGCCGGGAGTGCAACACAATGACATTCAGAGTCCAGTGTTCAATCTCACTGGCCTGGGCGACGGAATGCCGCAGTACGACATCTACGATCAGAGCATTTACGATTGGTTGCTGCAGCACAGCCGGCCGTGAGGGACTGGCGGGTGGCCCAGGCTTTGAGTGGGCAAAGACACCCCGACGGTGGGTGCCCTGCTCCTGCGCTTGTTGCAGGGGCGGGTACGATGCTGTATGTACGATGAGATTTTCGAGGAAGTCAAAACCGGCGCCGCAAGCTGCATCGTGCCCACCCTTCGCAAAGTGCGCGAAGAGTGGGGCACCCGCTTTCATTGTCGTGTCTGCGCTTGGAAGGCTGGGCCACCCGTCGAATCGTGAACGGTTTTCAGATCGGAGCAGTAACGTTCCCTTCGGAATCGCAGGGAGAGTTCCACGTAGATTCCCATGGCACCATTGGCGGTCACATCGGCGACGTCAAGGATGTCGTGACTAATTACCTCAACCGCTTAACTCAGTGATGATGAAACTCATTGTAGCTTTGGTACTCGGAAGCGTCCTGGTGGCCACATACAAGGGAGAAGGATCACTTGTACGCCGCTACCTGGGATATTTCCTCGTTAGCCTGGGGGCCCTCTCCTGGGCCACAACATTCGACGCGGTTGGGCATGGACGAGACGTTGTGAGTGATTCGGCTCTCTACGCACGCGTGATACTGTGGTCGGCTGTGGGTATACTGCTATCCCTTCTTGGGTTGATTGCCTCGTTCTGGTGCCGCCAAAAAGGGCTGAAAGTATCGGCGATGTTGGTGGGTGCCGCAGCCGCGATCATGTGCGCCATGAACATCCTCGTTCCATACTAGGAGAGCAGATGGACGGGTGGCCCAGGCCTTGAGTTGCCAACGCCACCACTACCGTGGGTGCCCCGTCCCTGCGTTTTTTGCAGGGGCGGGTACGATGCTGTATGTACGATGAGATTTTCGAGGAAGTCAAAACCGGTACCGCAAGCTGCATCGTGCCCACCCTTCGCAAAGTGCGCGAAGAGTGGGGCACCCACTTCTATTTTTCGTGCCCGCGATTGGAAGGGTGGACCAACCCGCCCTGCCCTCGGTGATTGTGGAATATCTCAATTTCCGCGCGGCCAACCAGCTACCGGCCTTACCTGCACAACTGAACAGGGGTGCATAATTGTGGGTGAGACTGGGCTGAATGCGCACTCTACAGAGAATTTCGGCGTCCTCTTTTGCACATCACCGCCATGACGATGCGTACGCAGCGGTGGTCCTTGCAGGTGCTTACGAGGAAGCGGGGGATCATGGCCGATTCCAAGTTGCCGCCGGTGATGTGCTATTGCACGACCGCTTCGAGGCTCACCTGGATCGGTTTTCTGCGTCCGGGGCAGTTGTGCTCAATCTTCGCTTGCCTGCAGGATCTTCGTTCGCGCCTGGCGTAGCGAAGATAGTGGACCCTGACTTAATTGAACTCACGGCCCAGAAAGACCAAACGAGCGCTTTGGAGCTGTTGCTCCGCACGATCCAAGCGAAGGCAACAACATACGCCGACTGGCCAGACGAACTGGCGGCGACCTTGATCGACAATCCTTCCCTTCGCCTTTATCGTTGGGCAGAAGATAAAGCGCTTAAGCCGTGGACTCTATCGCGTGGCTTTGCACAAGTGTTTGGCGTCGCCCCCGAAGTCTTTCGTGCACGGGCCCGCGCGCGGCAAGCATGGAGATTGATCCGGACTACGCATTGGCCATTGACTCAAATTGCATATCACCTTGGCTTCGCCGATCAGTCTCACATGGCCCGCAGCGTGAAACAGTTGACGGGCTTAAGCCCCAAGCGGTGGCGTGACGCTGCAAATGGGTTCAAGACGAGAAGTCCCCGTCGCCTTTAAAACTCCTTCATGCGCCCGATTCCTCTGCTCAGTTGCTGCCTTCTCCTATCGATAAATTTCGCGTTCGGTCAAGAGAGCATGGTGCGGGTTTCGTCATTGCTACTTACGCATGAAAAGGCAGGCTGGCGGGCTGATTTCCCCGGAGGCGGTGCGAGCAAGTACGGGCTTCAAAAGAACGATCTGCTGATCGAAATCGATAACAAGGACGCTGCCGGACTAGGACCGCTTGCCGTTATGGCGATCTTCAATGAGGCATTCGTCCGAACGGTGCCGGTCACAGTTGACCGGAGCGCGCAAAAAATGAGCATCAAACTGTGGAGAGGAGACGGCGCCCCGCCGAATCTCCAATCGGAAGCGCCGAAGAGTTTTGTGAGTACAAGCATAGAAGCGCCTGATTTTACTTTGCCCACATTGAATGATGTTCCAGTGAGGCTTATCTCCCAGCGAGGACAATGGGTGCTGATTAGTTTTTGGGCAACATGGTGTACACCCTGTCAGCAGGAAGCTCAGATTTTGAACCGATTAGCGAACACCTATCCTGAGCAGCTCAAAGTGCTGGCGCCAGCGGTTAACGATACTCATGAAGCCATGAAGACTTTTGCAGCGCGACTCAATCCTGCCTATACCATCCTCGATGCTGGTTCGTTGTCCGGGAACCCCGCGCTTGCCTATGGAGTCGGGAACCCTTCCGGCGGAGGAAGCGTACCGGTGAATGTGCTGGTGCGTCCTGATGGAAGGATAGCTTATGTTCAAGGCGGTTACGAAGAGCCCTCCCCACTTGAGAAGGCGGTGCGTGACATCATCAGCTCGAAATGAGAGTCGGGGCGGATGGCCAAGGCTTTGAGTTGGCAAAGCCACCCCCACCCTTCGCTAAGTGCGCGAATCGTGGGGCACCCACTTTTATGCCAGCCGCCCCTCTGGACTGATTCCACGACTTCTGGCCCCTGCACTGGGGCAGGTTCCCTAGGTAACCCGTCGGTACACTCCCTTTTGGTAACCCTCGGTAACCATGCCTTCTATGACGTCCGGTCGTACAATTGGCCTTGTCCGGTCGGCCGTCTGCCGATATGGCAGATGTCCCCGCGAACGTACCCGGGACTGCCCAGCCGTTCAGCGGGCTTGCAAGCTTGCTCGTGTTTTGGTAGTTGAAAAACACCAGGATCTGGAGTTCGAAGCTCTTATGGCATTGTTCGGCTTCAACAAGCAGAAGGTCCTCGCCACCGCGGAGAAGTACGTCCAGCAGGGCAAGCTTCAGAATGCCATCTCCGAGTACGAAAAGATTCTCAAAAACGACCCCAAAGACCTCACCGTCACCAACACGGTCGGCGACCTCTATTCGCGCATCGGCGAGGGCGACAAGGCCACCGATTGCTTCAAGAACGTAGGCGATGCCTATGCCAGCCAGGGCTTCACGGTCAAGGCCATCGCGATGTACAAAAAGATCTGCAAGCTCAAGCCATCGCTCGAGAGCTTGCTGAAGCTGGCCGAACTCTACACCCAGCAGGGCCTATTCAATGACGCCCGCGCGCAGTATCTGCAGGTCGCAGAAGAATTCCTGAAAGCCGGCGAACTCGAAAACGCCGTCCGGATCTTCCAGAAGATTCTGGAGATGGATCCGGAAAACAGCCAGATGCGGGTCAAGCTGGCCGAAGTCTATATCCGTCTGGGCAAGAAGACCGAGGCGTGGCAGATCTTCTCTGCCGCCGCCGAAAGCATGCGCTCGAAGGGATCGCTGGCGGCTGCAGATGAAGTCCTGCAGCGCATGCTGAGCCTCGACCCCGGCAACACGTACGCGCTCCTGATGCAGGGAAAAAACCTGCTCGAGTCCGGCGACGGCGCCGGAGCGGTTGCCACGCTGCAGAAAGTTCCTGACCTTGATTCGAATCCCGAGGGCTTGCGCGACCTGCTGAAGGCATTCCTGCTGACCGGTCAACTCTCGGAGGCAGGGACGGTTGCCAACAAGCTGCTGACGGTCCACAACGATCTTCCCGCGATTTCGAGTTTTGCCGACGCCCTGATGCAGGCCGGGCAGTACGAAAACGCCCTGCAGGTCTACGATCAGCATGCCGAACGGCTGCTGGCGGAGAATTCCGACAAGGTCCTGCACAATCTGTACACCATCATCGGCCACGTCCGGGACAATACCGATTCGTTGCAGAAGCTTCTCGATCTCTTCCACAAGGCCGGCGACACCACGCACGTCAGCGAAGTCACCGAACTCCTGGCGCATGCCAGCGTGCAGACGGGGGACCTCTCGAAGGCGCGCGACCTCTACCAAAAGCTGGCGCAGGTCGAGCCGCAGAACCCCCTGCACATGCAGAACTACCAGCAGGTGGTCAGCCAGCTCGGCGGAACCTCCGGCAACAAGCTCATTACTCCGGAAGAGGCCGTCGTCCTGATCGACGATCTGGAAGCCACGGCGCCCTCGATTCATCAGCACTATTCGGACGAAGTGGCGTTGGCCGTCCGGTCGGCTCTTACCGACGCCGAGCTGTTTATCTCCTACAACATGCCGGCCAAGGCGCTGGGCCCGTTGCTCGCCGCACTGCCGCTGGCGCCGAATGACCTGCGCCTGAACCAGCGCCTGGCTGCATTGCACACCCGCGCCGGGCGTTTCGCCGAAGCCGCGGTTTGCTGCCGCACTCTGCAGAACATTTACTCCGAGTCCGAGCACCCCGACGAGGCCACCCGCTACAGCGAACTGGCGGAGCGCTATGAGGAACGCTCGTCAGCGCCCGCGCATCACGACATTGGCGACGAGCAGCACATCTACCTTGATGCGCCCGAGGCTACGCCCGCCGGAGCGGAAGTGGCGGAGTTCGCTGTCGAGGAATCTCCGGCTGAGATCACCATCGAGGAGCCCGTCGAAGCCGAACAAGAGATCCAGGAGGAGACCGCCCCGGAACCGGCCACGCCGTGGCCTGCTGCCGCACCCGAAGCGGAGACGAGCCCCGACCAGGAGTTCGCGGTGGTCGACGAATCCGCCGCCGCCGCTCCGGTCGAAGCTCCATCTGCAGGGGAGATCGACCTATCGTCCGAGTGGAACGACGCCATCACCATCGAAGCCGACGACACGCCGGCCGCGACTATTGAGGAACCCGCCGAGGTATCGCCGGTTGCTGCGGCTTCGTCAGAACCTGATCCGCGGATTGACGAGACTGTCGAAGAAATTCGTTTCTATCTGGGACACGGCATGCCGGAGCAGGCTCTTGCCGCTCTGGCAAAGCTGCAAACCCTCACGCACGATCAGGCAAAGATCGACGAGCTGCGTGCAGAGATCGACGCTGCCATGCAACCGGCTGAGCAACCTGCCGTCGAGCCTGAGTCGGTCATCGAAGAGATCACGGCCGAGGATGTTCCTTCCGCCGAGGTTTCAGAAGAAGTTGCTACTGCGACCTTCGAGGAACCGGCTCCCGAGCCCACATTCGAAGAACTGCCGGTCGTCGCCGAAGCGCCTGCCGAGCCCGAACCCGTTCCTGAGCCGCCCGCTCACGCGCCAGCTGCTGTCGCGCACGTGCCCGAGCCCGAAGCGCATCCTGGCGTCCTGAAGGACTTTGTCAGCGATCTGGAATCCTCGCTGGGTGAAGGTTTCATACCCGGCGCCGTCGCGCACACGGAACCAACACCCGTCGCTCACGCGAAGCCGGCAGCTCAGCCCGCTCCGGTCATGGGCGAGTTTGTTGCCGACATCGAATCTTCCGGGGGCGAGCACCTCCACAAGGTGCCTTCCGCACCCGAGCGGCAGCCAGCGGCTCCCGTCATTGCGAAGCCAGCCGCTGTTCCGCCGGTTCAGAGAAGGGTCAGTCCGCTGGCCGCCAGTGCCGCGGCCGCAGCGTCTCCGACCGCGCCAATCGTGCCACCAGCGGTGGTTCGTCCACCGGCTCCGCCCGCTCCTTTGGCCTCGGCTGCGGCGGTCGCTCCTGTAATTCCCGTGCCTGCGCCGGTACCGCCGGCCCCTGTCAACGCTTCCCCGTTCGCCGAGGAAGCTGGCGTCGACTTGTCCGAGATGTTCGGCGAGCTCAAGCAGGATCTCGAAGCGGACGTTGCCTCGAACGATGAAGATCCTGAGACACACTACAATCTCGGCATCGCCTTCCGTGAAATGGGTTTGCTCGACGAAGCCATCGGAGAGTTGCAGAAAGCCTGCCAGGGGTCGGACCGCGGACATCCGTTCCCGCAAGTCATGCAGGCCTATACCTGGCTGGCCCAGTGCTTCCTCGAAAAAGGCGTTCCCGAGGCTGCGGTCCGCTGGTATGACAAGGCTCTGCAGGTTCCCACCATTGACGGTGAAACCCGTGTTGCCTTGAGTTACGAACTCGCCGCCGCTTACGAAACCGCGGGTGACAAGGCGGCGGCCCTGAAGCACTTCATGGACGTCTACGGTGCCAACATCGATTACCGCGATGTCGCCGAGCGCATTAAGGCCCTGAAGTCGTAGAATAGCCCGGATGGCTTTTGACGTCCTTTACCGGGATCCAGCCCAACCCGCGTTCTGCCCCGCGGAGCCGGAGCTGCCTTGAATGAGTGATTCCATGTTTTCCGGCGCACCCGGCAAAGCGCCAGATCCTCAACGCCCCTCAGCCGACGCTCCCGTCCTTCTCCTGGATCCTCCTGAGAATCCGCCGGGGCTCGTCCAGCTGTGGATGCACCGGATTTCCGTATTCTTGTTCGTCCTGATCAGCGCCGTAGCGGGTGTCCTGCTGATTATTCTGCCCTGGACCCCGGAGTGGACTGACAACTACCTGCTGCTATCGTTTCCCTCTCTGCGCACGATCGTATCCAACGGCTTTGTCCGCGGCATCTGCAGCGGCTTGGGATTGCTCGACATCTGGATCGGGTTCTGGGAGGCGCTGCACTATCACGAGCATCACTAAACCGTCCCCCGGGGACGGCCGATAAGTAGCCCGGTGATTCCTGCGCCGGGTTGGGGGATAACCGAAATCGCTGAGTCCTGACGCAATGGCACATTCACTGCCACTTCGCAGCACTCGATCGTGAGCCACGCATGACTGAACATCTCAAATCCGCGCCCGTAGCCTACGAAAACGAACCGTTCCTCAGCAGCCCCGACGGCCGCATCCTGAGGATGCTTGCTGAATACCAGGAACCGCTGGCCCGCTTCCGCCGCGAGCAGATTCAGGATACCGTTGTCTTCTTCGGCTCGGCCCGCTTCCACGGACAAAAGCACGCGACGGAAAATCTGAACAGCGTGGCTCAGAACCATTCCAGCCAGTCCGCCGTCCAGCTCGAGCAGGATCTCAAGCGCGCCCAAGCCGGTGTCGACATGGCCCGCTACTACGAAGATGCGCGTAAGCTGGCCTACCTGCTGACCAAATGGTCGATCACCATTCCCGCGCGACGCCATCGTTTCGTCGTCACCACGGGTGGAGGGCCAGGCGTTATGGAAGCCGCCAACCTCGGCGCTCACGAAGCCGGAGGCAAGAGCATCGGACTCAACATCCAGCTCCCGTTCGAGCAGCACCCCAACCAGTTCATCACTCCGTCCCTCAATTTCCAGTTCCACTACTTCTTCATGCGCAAGTTCTGGTTCGCCTATCTCGCCAAGGGACTGGTCATCTTCCCCGGGGGCTTCGGCACCATGGACGAGCTCTTCGAGATTCTCACCCTCGCCCAGACTGAAAAGCTGGCCAAAAAGATTCACGTGATCATCTACGGCAGCGAGTACTGGAACAAGATCATCAACTTCCAGGCCTTCGTCGATGCGGGTGCCGTTTCGGCCCCGGATCTCGACCTGTTCAAGATCGTCGACAATCCCGAGGAAGCCTTCGAATTCCTCCGCGACGGACTGACCAAGTACCACCTCGCCGGCGAGCTGCCCAAAAAGAAGAAAGGCGAAGTCCTGCCGGAAATCGCTAAAACCAGACCGTAGGAATCCCGGATGCTCCGTGAAACGGGAAGTTCGCAAGAAGATGCAAACAACGCCGGAAGACCTGCGAGTGGCACGTTAAATCTAAGGGCTGCAGTGTCTGCGTATGTCGTCTTTGGGTTCATCTTCGGCTTTCTGACACTCGCCATTGCACCGTCCGCCTTCGCGAGGGGCGCTCATCGAGAAGAGAAACTGATATTCCTGGCTCTCTTGGGAGCTTGGGTACTGTCGTATATCTGGCTGTTCTCCTTCCGACTCGTGGTCTCCCACGAGACTCTCCGTTACACGACTCTGTTCGGCCAGACGAGGGTGCGCCGCCTGCAAGAGATCAAGCGCATAACGAGGGAATCTGGAATCAACGAGTATTCGGACCGATTCAAACCATTTATCCGACTGGTGGTGGTTAGTTCGAAACCTGACGTCGCTACGCTGAACGTCAACCTGAAGATCTTCAAACTAGCCGAGATACGACAGCTCTTGGAATGTCTTCGGGAACGTTATCGTTCGATGGGACTACCCGAGGTCGTCAGCAGACTCTAGGCAGGTACGAGGAAGAACCGGGCACGTTCTGCCAGGACGATGGCCGCAGCAGGGTGTGCGAGACTCCATGCTTCTCTACTACATCACCGATCGCGCCGCCTTCGCCCCAGACGAGCCCACGCGCCGCCGTTGTCTGT
>Ga0335080_10000033_pt1 | contig 152437 bp, 139 predicted proteins | sample Lox_Sample_34_FD_206720 | JGI IMG/M metagenome (GOLD analysis project Ga0335080, IMG submission 206720) | Soil microbial communities from Loxahatchee National Wildlife Refuge, Florida, United States - Lox_Sample_3.4 | ecosystem: Environmental > Terrestrial > Soil > Wetlands | place: USA... | reverse complement strand
CACAACGTGGTAGAGTCCGCCGAAGGAATTACCGCTTGGGCCGGAGAAGCACGATGCGATCGTTTCCGTCTCGCGAACCAATCCCCAGGATCTCGCTATTGTTGTTGATCGCAAAGGCCTGAATGAGTTCCCATCCTGCCTGAGTGTCCAGCAGTTCGTTCAGATCGTACAGGCGCTTTTCGCGGTAAAGAAAACCGTGAAAACTGGTGTCGCCATCGGTCAGCGATCCGCCCACAATTTCGCCGCTGTTGTTGACGTCTCGCGCGACGCTGAACGAGCCACCCAAGGTGCCGAGTGAATCGCGGACGCCACTCTCCTCAGAGAATGCTTCAATCCGGCCGGTCGCCGGGTTGGCTGAGACTCCAACCCGCTGCCCTTTGTCGTTCAGAGCTTGCAGGTCGTTTCGGTTGTTGTCGAATGGCCCCAAGTCGAGAACCTCGAAGGAGATCTGCTCGTTGGTGGACCCGGACGTTGCAGTGAGCCGCCCCTGCTCAACGGTTGTTTTCATAGAACTTCCCAATCACTCCGCTGCTATGCTGCCCCCCCACACGACAAGAAGCGGATGTGTGCCTGCATCGTAGAAACGGCTTCCGCGATATCACCGGCCGCGCCGTCAAACAGTCGTTCGCGCTCGGCATCGCTGGAGACCGAATACTGATAGAACTCGCTGGCGAACTGATGAACAGGCCACACACGCCCTGTAAAACCACTTTCCTGGATCTCGTAACAGTTCATCGCACCTCCTCCATTACTGCGAAAGTTTGGCGGGCTGGATGCCGCCTCCGGCCCGCCAAGCCTTGTTTTGTTGAGCTTTCCTGAGCGAATTGTTAAGAATCCCTGCGCCCCAGCGTCGCTCTGCGGCGCAGCAGCAAGCCGAGTCCGCACAATCCCGTTCCCGTCAGACCGAGTGAGCTTACTTCGGGAGTTACAAATGCAGTTGTGCCGCTAACATCGACCAGTCCTGCCCCCCCGGTGTAGTTTCCGCAAGTCGGACAAGCACGGGCGCCGGTGAAACTGAAGAGAATCTGGAATGTTTCCCCCGTTACATTGTTGCCGTGGGGAGTCCAAGTCCCAGCAATCTGACCGGTCAAAGCGTAGAAACAGGTCGTAGCCGCACCGGAACCAGAACAGCCGTTCCACGTCCACGTAACCATTCCAACGAACTGCCCGGTAAACAGGGTCCCGGAGAAAGTGTTCCAAGTCCCGCTGATCGTAAACGGTGCTGTGCCTGGGTTGAATTGGGCGAAATTATTGGTCAAGCTGCCAGAAAGCGTCCCGCTGGCGAGACTGCCAGTGGAGAAGGACAAAGTGCTACCGGAAAGCGGTTGAACATATTTTCCGATTTGACTCACCTCGGAGCCGCTCAAAGTGAATCCAGAACTCGATGCGCTCGCATTCCCGTCGGTGTTCAGAACCGTAATCGTTCCCCCATGTGCCAGTGAAGGCGCAAGGAAAGCCAGCAATGCTGCCGCCAAGGCAATGTGGACAAAGTTTCGGGCGCTTTTTGACATACTCTACCCCTCCTAGGGCCACTACCTTGAAGGAAAGAGCCGCTCCTGTAATCCCTCAAATGGGGTATTTTGGTCGCCGGTGGGGGAACCAATCTGGACTCCGATCAAGAAGACACACAGCAAGTGGACCCCAGTCATCAGCTGTGATAGGTTTGCTCCAGCTGTGCGGACTGGGGAAACCGAGGTGCGATTGTCAGTAGGTACCTCGGAGACGACGTCGAAAGCAGAGATCCCAATGGAATCTACAACGATCGGCGCTTCGGTAACTGTGAGTTTCGGGACTGCATGGTTTCATCGGCGGAGAACGATTCGCCGAATGATGGTAGTCGCGGGGTTGCTGGCCGGAGTCCTGGTTGGCGCCAGTGTTGCCCAGAGCGCTTCGGGACCGAACCACGCCAAGGCGGCGCGGGGAGTGAATAAGCAAGATCGGCCTCACTCTGCGCCAGCCACTATTCCGGATTCGGTCAACTCTCGAGATCGGGCGGCGCGCAGGGAACTGTCATTGTTGGAGCATTCGAAGGTGGGCTCGAGCGCCGGTTCCCGTGCGTCGGGCCAAAACTCTGCAAAGCGGTTGACGGTTGTCCCGAAGAGCAAGGGAGACCGGATCAACTTCAACTACAGCGGCCCAAAGACCAGGTCTGTGCCCGGTCGCGGGATGGGCCACCGGGGTAAGTGACCGGGCCAAGCTTATATGTGTGTGAATTTCCACAGTGCGGCACAATTTGGCGCTCGGAATTCACACAATATTAATATTTGCGTGACCTACCTGTAATACCCTCGGCTGGATACTCCTAGACGTAGTCTATCGCTGTATTGAACCCTCACCATTCGCGATCTGCAAGGAGTCTGCTCATGAGTCGGTCCAAGATGTCCAGTCTCGTTCTGTCGGTTCTGATGGCTGCCTGTCTTTCAACGTCTGCATTCGCGAATTCGGGGGAGTTGCTGAATTTCCATGGGCTCGGCGATCTGTCGCCGGTCGGAAATTTCTATAATGGCGGGGGCCTGGCTGACACTCCGAACTACGGCGTGAGCTTTTCCTCAAATTTCTTCGGTTTGAGGTCTTTCGCCAACGGCGGATCGGGAAACTTCTCCGGGACTCTGACGGGCGTGCCGGCGATCTTCATCAACGGGACGCTTGGTTCGGCGGTGACCGGCACGATGAACGTGGCGCCGGGTTTTTCGACTGGGCTGAATTTCTACTACACCGCCGGCTTTGCTTCGAACCAGTTCCTGACGCTGAAAGTCTGGAGCGGTTCGAATGGCACGGGGACAGTCTTGGCGACCATCGTTCTCGCGAACAACAACGGGTCCTGCACAGCGCCGGCTTATTGCATGTGGTCCGATGCTGGGGTGACCTTCTCGGGAACAGCGCATTCTGTAACGTTCACCGGGCCAGCCAACGAGTTCGGGCTCTCGAACCTGACGCTGGGTAGTTCCCAGACAGCCGTCCCGGAACCCTCCACTATTCTTCTGCTAAACACCGGCGCTGTTGGAGTCTTCGCTTGCTGGCGCCGTCGGCTGTTCAGGAGCTAGGTAGCCAGGCGCGACCGCGCAACGATTTCTTGAATTGGTGTTGAGGCTCCAGCCTGCTCTGCGGTGCTATGCCGTTGAGCGTTTCAGCTTCAGGCAATTGGCACAAAGACACTCCCAAGTGGGATCACTCTCGCGGACCAAGTGTCGGCATCTCGTGCAGTAGAAGGTTCCGCCAGATCCTGCCGTCAGGTCCACCATGGTTCTGAATTCGTTGCCCTGAACGCAGAAAGGACACCGGAGCGCGTCGCCAAGCCACCTTCCCCAACGAGTCGTAGATTGTCCTTGATTCGGGGCCAAGCTGCAATCCTCCTGATTCCTGTTTCGTGCTGATTCAGAAGAAGTGGCAACTCGAACTGATCTTCCGGAGAGATGTAAGAAAGAGCAGGCCAGATAGAGATTTTTTTACCGCGACCAGTTTTTTTCGCTGCGCAAAGACTTGCTCGTTTGAGGCTCTTACACGACTGTGAGCAGCATTCTGACGACCAGTTCAGGCTGCCGGTGCGTGTCGGTTTTCATAAAGATTCGTTTCAGATGGGTTCTTGCAGTATGCGGGCTGATGAACAGCTCAGCTGCCGCTTCTTCCACCGACTTCCCCTGAATCAGCCTTGTGGCCAGCATCGCCTCGCCCCGAGTCAAGCCATACATAGAGATCAAGGCCTTCTCATCCACCGCTGGCCCTGATTCCTGATCATAAAGCTTCAACAGAGCCGTTTTCTGGTTCGGAACCTGGCAACAGTCCAAGCCCGGCCCAGGGATAACCCGGACGATCAGACAGCGGTTTGCTTTCTTCCGCTCCACCGGAAAGGGTGATCCCGCGGGCTCGCCGGCGTGCGGTGCGGTGATGGCTTCTCGCAAAAGGTGGTGAAGAAGGCGGGTGTCGGAGGCGCGGTCCGCGATCAGTCCTGTCCGCGCAAGGCAGATCCCATCCTTCTTCTCCAGAATGCCCCATGCGGCGCGGTTGGCGAGCCGTGGGACCCCGCTCTCCGCCACCAACATCGCGCCGTGACGCAGCAACTCCAGTCCATAGCTTAAAGCTGACATAACGTCCCGGGGAGCGAATGACTCTTCAGGAACTGGAGGTTGGTCAGCAGGCAGTGCTTCAGTGGTTCGTTCACTGTCACTACCGGCGCGAAACTCGTCACGTGCTGGTGGTCGGGGGGAGCTCGCCATCTCAGTAACGCTGTAACTACAACTCCGGTCTGGAGATTTATCTGCGGGCAAAGTGTCGTAAAAACTTGTTTCGCCACAATGACACGGACATTAACCGATTGTTAATTATTTGTTGCAATGTCCAAAAGCTGTGGATATTTCTCAGACACACGCACGATCTGTTGGTCTCACATCCGGTGTTTCACCCACTCCTTGAGCGACCAAGAGTGCGGCCACTTCCCGCGTCTGTCGCGCATTTCCTCTGATACTATGTGCTGACCATGACCGCACAGGGCCCAGACGATCTGCCTTTCCAGCACTATTCGCTCAAGCATCGGGTGGTCGCCTGGATCAGCCAGAACCTGTTGGACAGCGTTACCTACACGGTCAACCACGGTTTACTGAAAGGCATGAGGCGGCGAGGAGGCCTTGCGTGGCTGCCCGAATTTGTCGTTCGCGACGAAACACCTGAAATCTCCTTCTGGAAGAATCAGAACCTGAAAGACCTGGTGATCTACGATATTGGAGCCTTCCACGGCCTTTTGACGATGTTTTTTGCCCGTCGCGCGAAGCAGGTGATTAGCTATGAGCCGAATACCGCGAACCGCGCACGATTGAACGAGAACCTTCGCCTGAACAGGATCTCAAACGTCTCAGTACGGACCGTTGGCCTCGGTTCAAAATCCGAGACGGTCACGATGTTTGTATCTCCGCTCATGCCTGGAGGAGCAAGCGTTACCCCTCATATGATCGAGGGCTTGCAGCACTCGAAAGGCCGAGTGTTGTCGGAACAGATTTCTGTTCGAACGCTGGACGACGACATTCGCGAAATGTCGCTGCCTGCTCCAGACTTTGTAAAAGTGGATGTCGAGGGTCAGGAACTGGCAGTCCTTCTCGGCGCCCGCCAGACCCTGGTCACAAATCATCCACAACTTTTCCTCGAAATGCACGGAGAGACGCTGAACCTGAAGCGGAAAGCCGTCGCCGAGATCGTTTCCTGCCTCAAGGAATTCGGTTACAGCGATATTCGGCACGTCGAGTCCGGAAGTGCGATCAGCCCAGAAAACTCGTCTGTGGCGGCGCAAGGACACCTGTACTGCGTTTGAGAAGTTCCTTTTCCTGCACCCTCGGCCTTTTCTATTGGCAGAATCGTCGGTATTCTTGAATGCAGAGTCCGCTGCGTGAGTGCTCTCGAAACGGTAACCGGGCAAAATCCTCAGGCGATGAGTGATCGCTGGCAGGGATATGTGTCGGTCATCGTACCGGTGTACAACGAGGTCGCTCATCTGGAGGAACTGCTGCAGGCGGTCCAAGCCTCTCCCGTCAAGAAGGAAATCATCGTCGTCGACGACGGTTCGACGGATGGAACCCGCGACAAACTACGAGCGCTGCCCCCGATGGACGATCTGACAATCGTTTTTCACGAAAAGAACTGCGGCAAGGGGGCTTCGATCCGCACTGCTCTTTCCTACGCTCGCGGCGAGTACGTGCTCATTCAGGATTCCGATCTGGAATACGATCCCCAAGACTACCCGTCCTTGCTCAGCGCGCTCGAGCGAAGAGAAGCGAATGTGGTGTATGGAGTCCGGCCCGATCGTCCGGAGAGGGGACTGCGGTTTTTTCTCGGTGCCAAATTCCTGACCTACCTCACAAACTTCCTTTTCAGAGCAGGGATTCACGACGAGGCGACCTGTTACAAAGCCTTTCGCCGCTCGCTGCTCATGAGGATTCAGCTGGACTGCCGTCGCTTCGAGTTTTGCCCGGAGATCACCGCGAAGGTTTGCCGCTTGGGGGAACGCATTGCGGAAGTGCCCATCTCGTATCGTCCGCGGTCGGCCGAAGAGGGCAAGAAGATTCGCCACTCCGACGGCTGGCTGGCGATCTGGACCTTGATTCGCTATCGCTTCGTTTCGTCCCGCGGCTGGTTGCAGCCCGCTTCGGACAGCCAACCGCTTACCTTCCCGGTCAGCTACTCACGGACGCCGGATCGATAACCGACTTCACGGGACTAGCTACCCTTCTTCAGTTGCTGCTTCCAGCCTAATACCCGAGCCTTGGCGCCCTCTGCCTCGGCCTCAGGAATCATCCCCTTCTTTTGGTAGAGCACCGACAGACTCGTATGCGCGAGCACGTCGTCGGGATCGATCTCGGCGATCTTCTTGGCCACGTCGATCGCCTCATCGTAGCGTTCGAGATCTTGCAGGGCTCGGGCGAGCCCGTGCATCGCTTCCGTGAAAGTGGGATCCGCCTTTAGCGACTCTCGGTACGTGGCGACGGCCTCTTCGGTGCGCCCGTCCCCCATCAGGTCCAGGGCCGAGTAGTAAAGGTCTTCGGCCTTCTGGCGCGCGTTTTCAGGCATAGGATCAGAATACCCTGCGGAATTTGGATTCTAGCATGGCAGAAATTCGGACTGACAGTCACGGCGCGGAGTTTCCCTTTCGTATACACGTGGCCGCCTTGAGCGTAGTCGAAAGATGCGCTTGGTGTTTATGATTACTGCGTGCGTAACAAGATCCGCTTTCTGTGGAACGCCACCCGCGGTCATCACCTTACACCGTGGCGCAGCCCGTATCTTCTATGGCGCATTGAGACGTACACCGGCGTGAAGATGAAACAGATCGGGTTCGTGGAATTCTGGGAATTTATGTGGCGCGAGCGAAGCAACCTGTGGCGTTTTCTGAGTTGGACCGGCGAGATGGAGCGCTACGTCCACCCTAAGCCGAAGAATCCGTGACGCTGTGCCTGCAGTGAGGAACCTTAAGCGCCCTTGCCCGCGGCGGTCGCTCCGCCGAGCACAACACTAACCTCCGCACCCTTGCCGGCTCCGGTGAGTTGCGCAGCCGGAGTTCGGTTCGCCGCGATCTCGAGATAACCCATGCTGCCGAGAATGCCGAACACCTCGCCGGGATTGCCCTCGGCATATGAAGTTCGAATTTCGGTAATTTCTTTGTTCCCCACGACAATCTTGAATGGTGCCTTGCCGGAGAAGATCGCCGGCGCATCCTCCGGAGTGATATTCGTGATCAGGTTGCCAAAACGATCGACTTTCAACACCACCGCCCGCAGTTTGTTGTCGCCCGCAGGTTTCGGTTTCGGTGCGGCGAATTTCACATAGTCCTCAATCTCATCGCCGAACTTGTGGGAGTCCACCAACTTCGCCAAATACGCCGCCACCGGGGCAAAGACATCGCGCGCGTGAAAGGTGTTGCTCACCGGCTGATGAAAGTAGTGATCCGACGTGATGTGCCGAACGTGAATGCGTTCTTCCTTCGCATAAATCATCGAGAGCACGCCGTTGTCAGGCGCCACAAAGTGATACCCGTCGCTCGACGCGATGATCGGGCGTCGCGTTGTTCCCACGCCCGGATCAACGACGACCATGTGCACGGTTCCCGTCGGAAATAGCGAATAGGTCTGCGAAATCGCAATCGCTCCATCCAGCACGTCGTACGCCTGGATTGCATGCGAGATGTCGACAATCGCCGCTTCCGGCACGATGTCCAGAATGACGCCCTTCACGGCGCCTACAAAGTGATCGTTAGTCCCAAAGTCGGTGGTCAGAGTGATGATCGGACGATGCGGCAACGTTTCCTCGCTGGCGGACAGTATTTTCCCTGTAGACGCGAAGTTACTTGGCGGGCCGTGCAGAGTCAAGACACGCAGGTAATAACACTATAGGAATCATGACGGGATGCTTAACTACGGGGCCATTGCGCACCCATGTCCGCAGGTCACTGGACAGGTTGTGTGCGAGGAATACGATGAACAATAGTTATGAGGCGATCGGAAATCCTCGCAGGGGTATTACTCCTAACATTGCTCTCGACGTCGTGCAAGCGTTCGGGCTCGTCGGAGCCAATCACGATTCGCGTGCTGCGCGATCCAGTATTCGCGGCAGACCTGGTCAAGACCAATCTGGAATTCGCCCAGTCGAAGCCGCATCTGGGCGATCAGTCCCTGGTACTCGCGAACAAGGATGATGTCCCTTACTGGGATGTAAACCAGCGCCTCACCGGATTCAAACCGCACGTATTCATCTTCAACTCGCAGGATTCCGTACCAGACGATCCTGCAATCAGGAGTGCGCTGGGTTATCCGATGCTCGTTTGCGGCGTTCACACCGCATTCATACCGACGTCCACTGTAGGAGGAGACCGAGAAGCGGCCGAGATCTATGTCCGCTTCCTGATATCTCACTGTCCCGCGGTCGAAGTGCGGCAAGCGCCGCCAGCTTCCGAACCAGAGCAAGCCGATGCTCACCGCCCACCGTGCCTCACAGCGCAGTGCCAGAAGATCAAAAAATATCTGAAGGACCACTACTGCGGCGAGTCTCCGTTCGGAAACGGTCCCGACGATGGATGCGATTACAAAGAACCCATCCGCAGCGGAGCCAAACTTACGGTTAGTTTTCACTGCGACTGGAATGAAGCCACTGCCAAGTCATCATGTCGGCAGCTAGGCCAGCCTTTGCCTCAACAGCGCGAAATGCTGCTTCGCGAACTGCGACACGTCGGACTGCCGGCGCGCGGAGGCAAAGACGTTACGTTCAGTGCGGTCGAATCATCGTCCGGCTGGCTTCTGATGTCGGCGGACTACGATCACGTGGACAGGGCAGATGCTCACATCTGCCAGGTTGTGGTTGCGGTTGATCCAAATGGTCGGGAGCAGGTGTTGCGCAGCGTGAGAATGAAGAAGACCAACAGCGATGTTCCCGAGGTCACGCTGTGGTCGCCTCACGACATTGCGGATGTCGACGAAGACGGAAAGCCCGAGTTCGTACTAAAAGGCGATGCCTACGAGGACCACTGGCTGGAAGTAGTCAAGATTCAGGGCAATTCCGCGAAGACGATATTTTCCGGCTTGGGCTACTACCTCTGATCAGTTGCCGGTCGGTTGCCGCTCGATAACAACCTTCAATCTTCCCGCAGCGCCTGCATCGGCTGGATCGAGGCTGCTCTCCGCGCCGGCAGCAACGCTGCGATCAAGCCCACGACTGGCAGCGCAATTACAACGCCCGTATATGTCCATACATCCAGAACAGGCACCTGATACAGGAAGCTCTTGATCAGACGCGCGGCCGGGAATGCCAGAAGAATCCCCGCAGCAAGTCCCAAACCAATCACAATCGATCCCTGCCGCAGCACCATCTCCGCCACGCTCTGCCGCGTCGCCCCCAATGCCATGCGGACGCCGATTTCTCGCCGCCGGTAACCAACGAGCTGCGACAACACTCCGTATAGCCCGGCGATCACCATCAGGATTGCCAGTCCCGCGAAAGAGCCCACCAGATACAGCCCCAGCCGCTGGTTGAACGTGTTCTGCGCGACCAGTTCCTGCATGGTTTGAAAATTATCCAGCGCGATATTCGGCGCGACCTGGTGAAATACCGATCGCATTTCTGCCGCAACCGGAATATTCCCTCGAGTCTTCACCACGAAGCCTACGATGGTTTTCAGGAGTGCTTGATAGAAGATCGACGTCGTTGGAACCTGCTGCTGGGGAAGCAAGATAAACGGCTGAATCGCCCCGCCCACGTTCTTGTCGACTTGGTCGCCGAGCACGCCGACGATTGTGTAGGGCTTAAGCATGCCCGTGTCTTTTCCGCCGAGGTTTATCTGCTTTCCGAGCGGATCTTCGTTATGGAAGTATTGCTTGGCTAGCGACTCATTGATGACGGCTACGAAGGGAGTATTCGCCGTATCCTCGTCCGCGATCATGCGTCCACGGACAATCGGTGTTCCCAGCACTCGCGCGTAATCCCCGCTCACGGCACTTACACGAGCATGCTCTGGATTCTTCGGGTCTCTGGGCTGTCCGACGACCTCGAAACTCGATCCCAGGTCCATATCGGAAAGGGGCGGCGCAGTAGCGAGGGCTGCGCTTTCCACACCGGGTACCTGCCGCATCTGTTCGAGCAATGGCAGATAGGTGACGCTCGCGACAGAAGCAGGCGCATTCCCCGCATCTTCTGACACCGACATCGCGGTGAAGCCGGCTGAATCTGCGGGCATGGCGGCGAACGCCGTAACGTGCGCCGTCTCAAATCCCAGCCGCGATTGTTCGAGATTCCAGAGCGTATGAAATAGCAATCCAGTCCCGACTAGCAGCAGCGTGGAAAGGGCGACCTCGGCCGCCACCAGACCTCCACTGAGCTTGCCACCGGTGGAACGTGAACCCACGCCCCGCGACGCCGCCTGCAAGGCTGCTTGGGGATTGGCGCGCACAACCAGTAGCGTCGGCAGGAAGGAAGACAGCACGGTCGTGAAAGCAGCCACGGCCGCCAGCACTACCACGATATTCCAGTGGATCGCAATGGAATCACCGAGCGGAATCGTGCCCGCCGGCAGCTTGCGAATTCCGACCATGATCACCTGCGCGAGCAGCAATCCGGCTCCACAGCCGAGCAGGCTCAATGCAAACCCTTCCGCGAGCATCTGCCTCACTAACCTCATCCGGCGCGCGCCCAGGGCTGTCCGCACAGCAAATTCCTGCTGCCGTCCCAGGCAGCGGGCAATCAGCAAGTTGGAGACATTGGCGCATGCGATCAGGAGCACTAGTCCGAGCGCGGCAAAGAGCGCATACAAGACGGGCCGCACCGGACCGGTCAGTAATTCCTGATAGGACGTTGCCTGAAATCTCTGAGCGTCGTCCAAGTGCTCGTGAGGGATATGCGCCGCGATGGCCGCCAACTCTTGTTGCAGTTGACTTGAACTCACCCCCGGACGAAGCTTGCCGACCAGGTTGAAGAAGTTGTAGCCGCGATCCTTCAACATCTCCGCCGTGGGCTGCAGAGGTACCCATACGCCCTTCTGAAGATCGGGTCCCATCTCCTCCGGGAAATGGAAGCTCCGTGGCATCACTCCCACGACAGTGTGCGGCTGGCCACCGATCTTCACCGCCTGCCCGACAATTCCGGCATCCGCATGGAAACTCTCCCTCCACAGTCCCTCAGACAATAGAACGACAGCCGGGCCGCCAGATTGCCCTTCGGCATCCACAAATATCCGGCCTAAGAGCGGTCGTGCACCCAGCATGGAGAAGAGATTCGTCGTGACGTGGGGCGCCGGGATGCTCTCCGACGCATTTTGTGTCTCAAGCACCGTGACATCTTCCGAATAGCCAGACAGATCTTCAAGCAGCATCGCCTGTTGATGGATGTCCCGATAATTCATCCATGAAGTAGCTGAAAATCCCGGATTATCGGTTGGCGGGCCGATGTAAACCAATCGGCTGGATTCGGCATAGGGTAGCGGCCGCAGCAACACGCTTTCGATCACGGTAAAGATTCCGGTGTTTGCCCCTACACCCAAAGCAAGGGTGAGAATGGCGAGGGCAGCCATTCCCGGGGACTTCCGCAATTGCCGCAACGCATACCGCAAATCATGGATCAGAGTGCGCATGTTGCTCTCCAGACACACAGATACTGGGACAAGAACGGCACGTTCTTCGCCAAAGTCCGACGACAGGATATCTATTAGATTCAGTCTGTTTTCGGGAATGCCGCCTGCTCGGAGGTGCCCCGCATGGTCGAAACTGGAGGCTCTTGTTCGGAAACGAACAGTGACTCGTGAGCCAGAGTCGCCCTACTCGTAGCGCAGCGCCTCGATCGGATGCATCCGCGCCGCTTTCAGAGCCGGGAAGAACCCTGACACGATTCCTACCATCGACAGAATCGTGAACGAGATGATCATCACGCCCATCGACGCATGCAGGAAGATCGCGCCCTCGTGGTCGGTGGTCTTGTAAAACTCGTCATACAGGGGCATCGGCGGGATCGCCCATGTCAGGAATTGCGCTACCAGCATCCCGATCGCTCCGCCGACAAACGTCAGAACCAGCGCCTCGAGCAGGAACTGCGCCAGGATGTGCCGCGGCCTCGCCCCGATCGCTTTGCGCAAGCCGATCTCGCGCGTTCGCTCGGTTACGGAAACCAGCATGATGTTCATTACGCCGATGCCGCCCACCGCGAGCGTGCAGACTCCGATAAGTCCCAGCACAGCCTGCAGACCCAGTGAAAACGCATTGATCATGCCCCGGTCTTCAATCGTGTCCCACTCCGGCGTAGCCTTGTCGTCCTTTGGGTCGAAGTGATGCCGCCGTGCAATCACTTCACGCGCCGCCATCAGTGCCTTCTTGTTCAACTCCGGAGCCGTCGGCTGAATGATGATCTCGTCCGGATCGCGGATGTTCTTCAAATCCCGCATCAGCGCAAATGGGATGAACGCGTTCTCGTTGTCCGGACCCTGGTACATCGAGTCCTGGATCTTGTTGCGCATCACTCCGACAACTTCAAAGTCGAGCCCGCCGATCTCAACGTGCTGTCCAGCGCCGGGCGCCCCTTGGAAAACTTTCTTGGCCGCGTTGTATCCGAGAATCACCACGCGCCGGTGATCGGAGAAGTCGGTCTCGTTGAAGTAGCGCCCATCTTCAAGATCGAGCTTGCGCATCTGCCCATAGGGCATATCCACGCCGCGTACCATCAGCGAAACGACGCGCGTGCCGATCTTGAATCCGAGGTCGCGATCGATCTCTCCGCTCACCGCTCGTATGATCGGAACCTCATCGCGAATGGCTTCCACATCTTCAAGCTCGTACTTCACTGCTTTGCCCGCGCGCTGTCCGCCAGCTTGCAGGCTGGTCTGTCCCGGCCACAGGACGATGACATTATTTCCCATGTTCAGGAAGGCGTTCAGCACGCATCCGCCGAGTCCCTGTCCGTAAGCGAGCAACAAGACTACGGAAACCAGGCCCCAACCAATGCCGAGCATGGTGAGCGCCGAACGAGTCCGGTCGCGCATCAGGGCCTGCCAGCTCTGGGTGACGAGCTCTTTCAGAAAGATGGCGGAGGTGATTCGTGCGCGAGGGGCACGGTAAGACGTCACCTTCGAAGATGCGGGTTCCGATGATCCGCGTCTCGGAGTATCCGTCGTGAATGGTGGTACCGCGCTCATCTTCGTGCCCCTTGGCTTGGCTGCCCATTCATTTGTGAATTTCAGATTTGAGATTGTGATTTATGCCCAAACCTGAAATCTGCAATCTGAAATCTGCAATTAGTTCTCTACTCGATGTGAATATCTCCCGATCCGGTGTGCACGCGCAGCGCAGGCCCTCCGCCACGAGCTTTGCCGTGGATCGACTTCCGCGATTCACCGACGCGCCCCTGCACGGTCATTTCGATTGGTGCCCCCACGTCGATACTCCCAGAGCTCGTCGAGATATCGGCATCAAACCCGGCGTTTGAAGGCACCCGCACCCGCACGTTGCCGGAACCGGTGCGGATTTCCCAGTCGCCGCTCTGTTTGCCCTCGGCGGTGATGTCGCCGCTCCCGGCTTCTCCCCGAAAGCCGCCATGCACGCCGCGCGCCGTGATGTTCCCCGATCCGGTATGCAGATCGATATCTCCCTCGCCGCCCTCTTCGATCTCAACATCGCCGCTGCCGGTTCCGCCCTTTACCGAACCAACAACCTGGCGGGCGCGTATATTACCCGAGCCCGTCTGCAAACGGATTTCTCCGGTCAGACTCTCCAGGCGCACATCACCGGAACCGGTCTGGATATCCGCGTTGCCGCGCGTGCCTTCGACCGTCTGGTTCCCCGAGCCGCTGCGCGAGCGGACGGTAGTCTCCACGGGCACGGTGATCTCGTAGTCCACGGAAATATTGCGAACGTCCACATAGTCGATGTGAATGCTGTTGCCGTCCTGCCGGATTGGCGGATTTTGCTCGATGGCATGCACGTCGACATCGCGCTTGCCGAAGAGCCAGTGATCTCCGACAAAGATCTTCCCGTGAATCTGCACCGAGCCCGACGATCCAACGCGCACTCGCACGTCGCCGGAATGCGTTAACACTTCAAGGGTCACGGGGCCGTTGACTGTCAGCGTTCGGTCGAAACTGCCTTGCGGCGAAGGCCACGCCAATGCCGCACTCGATGTGAACAGCATCACCAGCGCAATCGTAAGGACTACACCGAATCGGCTGGACTGAACTGAGGAGAAAACTCGATTTTTATTCATAACGTAGCGACTCCACAGGTGTCATTTCCGCAGCGCGCTGAGCCGGATACATGCCCGCGGTCACGGTGATCAACGAAAGTGTCACGATCGACACAACGATAGAGATTGGCGAGACAATCGGATGCGGTACGAAGTCGGGCAAGGGAATCGCGGTGATCGCGACGCAGGTTCCCATACCGAACGACAGGCCGGCGATTCCGCTGACAATCGTGAGCATCGCCGACTCGGCAAAGAACTGCCGCAAGATATCGCGTTTGGTCGCGCCCATCGCCTTGCGCGTACCAATCTCTCGCGTGCGCTCGGAAACCGAAACCAGCATGATGTTCATGACTCCTATACCGCCCAGGCAGAGGGTCACAACCGCCACGCATCCGAAGAACAGCGTCACCACGCCGAAAATCCTTGCCAGTTGTTTGGCGCCGTCCATTGTGTCCCAGATGAACAGCGCATCTTTGTCCTGGGCATCGAAGTGCCGCGCGCGCCCGATGGTTCGCCGCACTTGCAGGACCGCCGCCTCGTGCTCTTCCGGATTGCCGACCTCAAATACGATGTCATCCAGATATCCACGCGTAATGCCGGCTCCGGGTTTCTCTGGGGGAGGGAAATCTCGCGATACTGAGGAATAGGGCGCGAAAAGATAATCGTTGTCCGGCCCGCTGTAATTTGAATTCTGCTTCTTCTCGGCCAGGACTCCGACGACGGAGTAGGGCACGCTCTTGACCAGCACGGTCGCGCCGATTGCCGGTTGTCCCGGAAACAACTGCCGATAGGCTTTCGAGCCCAGCACCAGCACCCGCCGCCCTTCTCGCTCGTCGTCTGCCGTGATCAGCCGCCCTTCGGAGACCTTCAGTGACCGAAAATCCTGGTAGGACGGCCAAACGCCGACCACGCCGCGATTCGCTGAATTGAACTGGCTCACCTCCGGGATTGTTCTGCGCAATTCCGGGCTGACGTTCTTCACGAGGTAGCATTCGTCCCGGATCAAGTCGGCGTCGTCAACGTTCAGCCGTATCTCTCGTCCTGCGGCCCGGCCTCCGACCTGAGTGCTCGTTCGCCCACCCCACACGATGACCAGATCCTTGCCCAACGACTCCATGTGCTTCTTCTGGTCGACGACGAAGCCGCGGCCCAGCCCGACCAGGATGATCACCGATGCGATGCCCCATACCAGGCCGAACATCGTGAGGAATGTCCGCAACTTGTGAGCCCGGAATGTCGCGACGGCTTGCCGGAAGATTTCCGAAAGAGTCATTGGCCCGATCTCTGTCGATCGACTTGCGAACCTCAGTTCGTCCCTACGCAACTCAGACCTCGGAATCGCTGGCTGGTTGGCCGAAGTCCGAGGTCTGAGGTCCGACGCTACCTTTTACTGCAGAACTACTTCCTGTCCCTCTTTCAGCCCGCTAAGGACTTCCGTCTTGGCGCCATTCGAGATTCCGATGTTCACCGCGACCTTGTCTTTGCCCTCTTTGGCCTTCGGGTTCGGAACTTCGACGGAGGCTTTCTTGTCCTTGTCGTAGAGGATTGCGCCCTCCGGAATCTGCAGCACGTTCTTATGCTCTTCCAGGATGATCTCCGCGTTGGCGGTCATCTCCGCCTTCAACTCGCCGCCCGGATTCTGGATGGAGACGCGCACTTCGAAGGTCGTGACGTTGTCCTTCTCCACGCCCATGGGAGAAATCTTGGTCACCTTGCCGTCGAAGGTCTTGTCCTTGAACGATTCGACCTTGATCCTCGCCCGCTGGCCGAGATACACCTTGCCGATGTCACTCTCGTCGACCTTGCCCTTCACGTAGACCTCGCTCGTGTCGCCGAGTGTCATCACCAGAGTCGCCGACGAGCCCAGCACGAGGATCGAGCTCACGGCGTCGCCCATCTGCACGTCGCGCGACAGCACGATGCCATCGATCGGCGAGATGATGTCGGTATAGCTGAGCTGCTCTTCCAACTGCTTCAGATTGGCCTGATCCTGCGCGACATTGGCCTGAGACTGCGCGATCTTCGCCTTCAAAACCGTAACCTGCGCCTTGGCAACGTTCTGCTTGTTCAGCGCGAGCTCGTAATTTTTCTGCGCATCTTCCAGGGCAGAGGTAGAGACCACTCCGTCCTTCGCCATATTCACCGCGCGGTCGTAGGCTCGCTTCAGCAGCGGCACATCTGGACCTTCCGCATCCACCTTGGCGCGTTCAAAATCCGCCTGCGAACTCTTCAGGTTCGCCTGTGCTGCTTCCAGCGCCGCATGGGACTGCTCGACCTGTGCCTCGATCTCGATTTTGTCGAGCTGGCACAGCAATTGTCCCTTCTTCACCCGGTCGCCGTAGTCGACCAGCAGTTTCTTCACAATGCCGCTGGCCTTCGATTTCACTTCAACCTTGATGATCGGGGTCACTTTGCCCGTGGCGACTACGCTCTTGGCCAAGTCTCCCTTTTCCACTTTGGAGAGCTTCGAAGGATCAATCTTGGTGCCGCCCCGCGTCGCCGCGAAGACTCCAATTGCAATCAGCAGCACGATTCCCAATCCCACGCCGCCCCAAATCATCAGTCTGCGACGTTTCTTTTTGCCATTAGTGCCGTTCCCGTTCACAGATCCTCCTCGAGATACCGCCAGTTGAAGATTGGGACTCACCTTACCGCCCTCAATTGCTAGTACGCGGGCCGTGCTGAATAAGTTCCGGAGAATTGCTGCCGAAGATGCGAGAGAAAGCAGCCAAGTTGCCAACCCATCCGCTTTCTTTGAATTAGACATGCCCTCCCAAAAAAGGATAGCGGGTTGGCGAGGCGATTTTTGTGATGCCAAACACGTCCTGCTCGCAACTCGCACGCCCGCAGCCGGTTGCGGTGACTGACGTCCTGAGCGCTTACACGCCAGTCCATTTCCCCTGCTCCCAGGCCCCGCCGCCTGCTAAAATTACCCCTCAATGATCGCCTATGTGCTGCTGCGGATCTTTCTGATCCTCCTCCTGGTGGCAGCCAATGCGTTCTTCGCAGCCGCCGAGTTCGCGCTCGTGAGCGTGCGCGATACCCGCATCCTGCAATTCATCGAGGCTGGACGCATCGGCGCCCGCATCGTCCAACGGCTCCATCAGAATCTCGATGAAGTGGTCAACGGCGTCCAGCTTGGCATCACCATGGTCAGTCTTACTCTGGGCTGGATCGGCGAGCCCATGGTCGCCAGTCTCGTCGGCAGCATCCCGATGGTCCAACGGCTGCCCCACGTGGCCATCTACGCGCATACCATCGCGATTGCGATCGCCTTCAGCCTGATCACCTACATGCATGTGATCCTCGGCGAACTGGTACCCAAGACTCTCGCCCTGCAGCGCTCCGAGCAGATTGCCCTCGCGGTCGCCGCGCCCATGGAGGCCTTCCTCACTCTCGCCCGTCCGCTACTGTTCTTCATGCGCCGTTCCGGCGGGCTGGTCCTGAGACTCTTTGGGGCCCAGCCGACTCGCCGCAGGGGCGTCGTCCACTCCCCCGACGAACTGAAACTCATTGTCACCGCCAGCCGCCAGCTCGGACAGATCCCTGAATTCCAGGAAGAGATGATCCACAGCGCGATCGAGCTCGATTCGATCACCGTCAAAGAGGTCATGGTCGCCCGCCCGGACATCTTCTCTTTGCCCTCTGATCTTCAACTCGACGAAGCTCTTGCCCGAGTCATCGAACACCAGCACTCGCGCATCCCGGTCTATGACCAGCAGCGCGGCCCCGAACACATCGTTGGCGTTCTCTACTACAAGGACCTCATGCGCTGGATGCGCCTCCGCCTCAGCAATCTGGGCCAGACGACAGCCACGCGAATCGCCCGCATGCAAATTGGCCAGATCATGCACGACGTCGTTGTAGTGCCGGAGACCAAGGTCTTGGCGGAATTGCTTGCGGAATTCAAAGAGCGCCGTCGGCATCTGGCAGTAGTCGTGGATGAATTTGGATCGACCGCCGGGGTGATCACGGTCGAAGACATCCTCGAACAGCTCGTCGGCAACATCGAAGACGAATTCGATGTTTCGCCAAGCGAACCGGCCTTGGAAGATGAATCTGTGATGGTCCTGGATGGGTCGCTGAACATCCGCGATCTGGAAATGGAATATGGACTGAGACTTCCTCGCGATGCCGGTTTCGAAACGCTGGCCGGATTTGTCCTCGCGCGATTGCAGCGCATTCCCACCGCCCGCGACCATTTCGAATTCGAAGGCCGCCGCTATACCGTGGATGAACTGGAAGGCCACCGCATCGCGAGAGTGCGGATCGAGAAGGTAGCCAAGGTGGAAGGTGAAGCTGAAGCCGCGAAACAGGGCGGAGATTGACGAGGTTTGTCATCCTGAGCGGAGCGGGACTGAGAGCGAAGCGAACGGTCTCGCGTAATCGAAGGATCCCTAGTCACGTGACAACGCGCGAGAAAAGTTTCAAGGCGTTCTCTTGGATTGTGAAGTTGGAAGTGTGAGATGAATCACGAAGAACAGTTGATCAGGGCTTTTTTCCAGCCAACCAAACGTGAACGTTACCTCGAAATGATCGCCAAACCAAAGAAGCGCGCGAAATTCCTTCAGGAGTTGTGGCATTTTAAGTCGCTGGATCCTCGATACTGTTTTGCCTTGCCCAAGGGGGTGCATACGGCTAAGGAGATTACCGCCTTCCTCAATAGGAAAGGGGCTCCGCAAACATGTCTGGTGACTTCTGTCGATACCGCACTCGATGGCAGAGAAATGTCACTTCTTGAGGCAATAGCAAGCGTGTTGGGACGCGAGATCGGAGTGTTTCTTTCGTGCATACCGGGACGGCTGGCGTACTTTGAAGATGAGGACGGCCGTTGGATCCTTGAACGCCGAAACTGAGAACTGGCAACCTACGACCGAGAACTGACCCTGACCTCTCTCCTTCAACGCGTTCTCTACACCCTCCCAGTTATCTGGCTGGTAGTCAGTCTCGTGTTCCTTCTGATCCACCTCGTTCCCGGTGATCCCATCCAACAGATGCTCGGTGAAGGCGCCCCACCCGCCGACATTGCGGCCACGCGGCATGCCTTCGGCCTGGACGCTACGCTCAGCGAGCAATACATCCGCTATTGGAAAGGTGTCCTGCACGGTGATCTCGGCCGTTCCATCCGCTACAACCAGACGGTCACCAAGCTTCTCGCTCAGCGTTACCCGTACACGCTCCGGCTCACGCTGGCGAGCTTGCTCGTAGCGATCCTGCTCTCGATTCCCGCCGGAGTCCGTTCCGCTCGCCAGCGCAATCGCTGGGACGATCGCGTTCTCTCCGTCGTCAGCCTGTTCGGCCTCTCGTTCCCGAACTTCGCCTTGGGTCCAATCCTGATTCTTCTTTTCGCCATCAAGTTGGGATGGCTGCCCGTCTCGGGCGCCGGATCATTCGCAAGTCTTGTGCTACCGGCAATCACCATGGGCGGAGCTCTCGCTGCCATCCTCACCCGCATGGTCCGCACCAGTATGCTCGAGGAACTCAGCCAGGACTACATCCGCACCGCCCGCGCCAAAGGCCTACCCGAGCGCACAGTGGTGTACCGCCATGCTCTCCGCAACGCCATGATCCCCGTGCTGACCGTCCTGGGCCTGCAATTTGGAGCTTTGCTCGCCGGCGCGATCGTCACCGAAACGATCTTTGCTTGGCCTGGCATCGGTCGCCTGACGATCCAGGCCATCTCCAATCGCGACTACTACCTGGTTCAAGGCTGCATCCTCGCCATCGGACTGACCTACGTCGCCGTAAATTTCCTGACCGATGTCGCGTACTCAATCGCAAATCCGAGGATCAGGCAATAGCCGGTCAACAGTTGCTCGCATCCAAATGTTTGGAGTCGTTCGGCAATGGAGGGGTGAATGAAACGAAGCGCGATTCGGCTGTGCCTCTCGGTTCTCTTCTTAGCATTGTTCTTGTACTCGCTCACCCAGTTTTCACTCGGGCAATCTCCCCGCAGGAATTCGCAGAATAAGCACGCGACATTGCGCCTCGACGGAGGACCTCCACTGTTCAAGACCTGGCTCGAGCAAGATGTAGTTTGGATCATCTCGCCTGCAGAAAAAGCGGCTTTCAAAACGCTACAAAACGATGAGCAACGCGACCAATTCGTTGAAGGATTCTGGGAACGCCGCGATCCGACCCCTGACACATACGAGAACGAGTTCAAAGAAGAGCACTATCGGCGAATTGCTTACGCAAATGGCCATTTCGGGGGCCAAGATCCGGGATGGAAGACGGATCGAGGGCGGATCTATATCCTCTACGGCCTGCCTGACCACACCGCCATCTACTCAGCCACGGACAGCCGCTCACCCGCGCAAGACGGACAGGACTACACTGGTCTGCCTGGCGAAACTTGGAGGTATCGCTACCTGGAAGGAGTAGGAATGGATGTCGTCATCGACTTTGTCGACATTTGCACTTGTGGGGACTATCGAATGAAGATGCCGGACGAGCTACGGGACGCGCTGGTATATGTTCCTAGTGACGGCACAATCGACAAAAAGCCGGAAACAACCAATCTTTATCTTTACAGTCCTGATCTTTACCTGAAAGAGGCATCTCATCCAACGCCTAGATTCCCTGAGCTACAGGCAAGGCTCGACTCTGCCCACAAGGTTTCTGCACTCCCACTCGAAGTCAACACCGACATCTCCAAGGCGACCGACGTAACGTCAGTAGTCAACATCACGATCTCGTTTCCAGGGTACAAAGCGGCTCAGCCCGAGGGGGAATCGGTGCCTCCGCGGACGCTGAATGTCGTTGGACGAGCTAAGACGCTGACCGGACATGTAGTAGAGCTTTTTGAAGAACAAGTTACCGTGGACCAAGCGATTCCGTCCGAGCCTCGCGTGCAAAAAAGCGTTCCGTTGTTTAATGCTCGCTATCGGCTCGAAATAGCGGCTGAAGTCGCTCATGCCGAGGAAGCAACAACTTGGACTGGTGCGCTCAATGTCAAACCGTAACGCGCGATACGCATGTCGTTCTCGCAATTTATGCCTTCAAGCCTCGTGCGTGTTGTCTTTGATTCTTCTCCTAAGTCTGCTGTCCTCCGGTGCATCGAAGAAGCATTACCTCAAGGCCTATAGAGGCACGCCCTATCAAGACACCCGCTACCACGGCGGAGCACAAATCATCCCCGGCAGAGTCCAATGTGCTTACTACGATCGCGGTGGCGAAGGCATCGCCTACCACGATACCGATGCCAAGAACAACGGCAGCGGCGCCTTGAATCCAGCCGACGGAACCTATCTGAACCAATTCCGCATGGAGGAGGGTGTCGACATCTCCTACACCAAGTTTCACGACGAGATCGACAACAATCCCTACAACCAGGTCCAAGTTCCCGAGAACCAGATCTACGTCGGATGGACTGCGCCGGGAGAATGGTTCAACCTCACGGTGCGGACCAAGCGCGCGGGCGTATACACCGCTGATCTGCTCTACACCTCAAATCGCGGCGGAACCATCTCGCTTGACGTGAACGGGGAGCCAGCGACTCCTCCCCTGACCACCCCGTCGACGTTTAACGCGAACGACCCTCTAGACTGGCGGCAGTGGCATCATTGGAACCTGGTGCCGCACTTCGTTCAACTCCGCCTTCCGAAGGGAAAGAGCGTTCTCACGGTTCATATCTTGACCGAAGGAAACATGAACCTCGCGTATTTCGATTTCAAATAAGATTGACCGACTCGATGTCTACCACCGCCATCCCGCTTCGCCGCGTCGCCGGCCACGCCCGCCATAACCCCCTGGCGGCAATCGGAGCTGTGTTCATCGCGGTCTTCCTAGTCTTTGCTTTGTTCGCACCCTGGATAGCACCGCAAGACCCCGCGTCGATCGATTTACCTGCGCGCCTCAACACTCCTTCGCACGCTCACTGGTTCGGCACGGACGAACTCGGCCGCGATATTCTCTCCCGCGTAATTTATGGCGCGCGCATCTCCATGCTGGTTGGCACTTGCGTGGTCGCAACTTCGCTCGCTCTCGGCCTGATTATCGGGTCCATCGCCGGATACTACGGAGGCGCTATCGATCGGTTCGTCAACGTGGTGGTGATGAATGCGTTTCTTTCGTTTCCGGGGATTCTCCTCGCGATCGCCTTCGTTGCCTTCCGCGGCCCAGGAATCTTCAATCTGGTGCTCGCGCTCTCCCTCGGCGGATGGGTTGGCTACGCTCGGCTGGTTCGCGGACAGGTCCTCGCCGCCCGCGAGCGTGAATTTGTCGAAGCCGCCCGTGCTCTCGGCGCCAGCGATTTACGCATCATCGTGCGCCACATCCTGCCCAATATCATTCAACCTGTGATCGTGCAGGCCGCCATCGGAATGGCTGGAGCCATCCTTGCCGAAGCCACCATGAGTTTTCTCGGTCTGGGCGTCCCCCCTCCAACCGCGAGCTGGGGAACCATGCTGAACGACGCCCGCGCGCATCTGTTTGACGCGCCACACCTCGTTCTCTTTCCCGCTCTCGCTGTGATGCTCGCAGTTCTAAGCTTCAATTTCATCGGCGACGCCCTGCGCGACTATCTCGACCCGCGCTCGCGCATCGAAGCGGGACTCTGATCTGCGCCTGTTGAAGCACCGCATTCCTCTGACCCACGTAACTCATTGTTCCCACAGGACATATATTCCCCGCGACATTTCTTGACACTCCGGGTTTCATTCCACGTGGCCACAAACACAGAAGGAAATTTCGAACTCAGATCACGGAGAGACATTCGATGAACAGCACCCTCAAGATCTCGCTTCTCAGTACAGCGCTTGCCATTCTCGCGCTGCCAGTTGTGGCTCAGAATTCGAGCACTTCCACGCCTGTCACAGGCCAGACAATCAAGGAACGCAAAGAGAATCAGCAGGACCGCATCGCCAATGGCGTTAAGAGCGGGGAACTGACCGCTGGTGAGACTGCCAACCTGGAAAAGAAAGAAGCCACCGTCAACCAGGAAGAGCGCGACATGCGCAAGCTCGACAACGGCAAGCTGACGACTGCCGACAAAAAGACTCTGACGCAGCAGCAGAACAAGTTGTCCAACCAGATCTACAAGGACAAGCACAACGCGGCCGTACAGAACACCAATCCCAAGAGTGAGGTCGGCAAGCGCGCCGAGAATCAGCAGGACCGCATCGCGCAGGGCATCAAGAACGGCCAGTTGACCCCCGGCGAAACCGCCCATCTCGAAAAGAAGGAAGCGGGGATCAACAAAGAGGTGCGTAACGACCGGGCGGCCAATGGCGGCAAGCTGACCAAGCAGGAGCGCGCCCAGGTCAACCGCCAGCAGAACAAGACGTCGCGCCAGATATATCGCGACAAGCACAACGCCCGCCATCAGTGAGCTGCTTTCTCTCTCCACCGGCAAGAGCATCTCGAACATTGCCGTGGCTAGCCCCCGGTTCCAACCGGGGGCATTCTTTTTTAACTCCTGGCCCTGAGCTTGAAGCCATGCCGCAAGCCGGTTGAGCACATCGCCGCAGCGGACACCTCGAAATTAACCGATGCGGCCCTTGACCGCAACCCACTCATTCAGCGGTATTTACATTTCTTGACAAAAATCGCAAATTGCAATATAAACATAGCGATCTGGGAACTGAAGTGGATGGCACAGTGAAGCTAGGCGAGAAAATCCGCTACCTGCGCGAGGTCGAAGGATCCTTGCGAGGTCTGGGACGACCGATGACGCAACTGGAACTGGTTCGGGCCATTCGAGACGAATTGGGCAAGAGCATCAGCCAGTCGTATCTCTCGCAAATCGAAGGCGGCGTGCGGCCTCATATGACGCAGTCTTCGCGGTCGCTGCTGGCACGGTTCTTCAAGGTTCATCCCGGATTCTTGGTGGATGACCCCGAGGGCTACCACACAGAGTTGACTTCGGATCTGCGCACGACGGAAGGCAAGCTCGACGTCTGGCTGCTGCAGGGCTCGGAGCGTTTTGCCGGCGACCCCGAGGTCAGCAACGTGCTGATCAAGGCCGCGCGAGAAAAAGACACGCGTCACTGCTTTCTGTTGCTAGGTGCGATCCTCGACACGCCCGGACTCGCGGATCGCTTACTCGAGGCCCTGCGTCCGGAGTTGACCGCGGGCAAGCACCACGCCGCGAATGGCGAAGGGAGGCGAATCCGATGACCTGGTCTGACTTCTATCTAATCTGTTTCGCGCTCGGCTTTTGCTTCAGCTTCTTTTCATTTCTGTTCGGGAGTTCGCGCCTGGGCCGGTTGCATCTGCCGCACTTCCACGCGCATGGCGGAGGGCATGTAGGAATCGGTCACCCGCCCGTAGCGCACGGAGCGGGCAGCGCAGGCCATGTGGGCGCACACGGCCCGGCGCCGAGTCACGGGGGCGCAGGCCATGCCGCGCGAGGTGTCAGCGTCTCCCCGTTCAACCCGCCAGCGATTGCCGCGTTTCTGGCTTGGTTTGGCGGCACGGGATATCTGCTAACGCGCTTCTCGGTTTTTTGGGTTGGGATTGTGCTTTTCCTGGCTGTCTTGGCTGGGCTTGTGGGCGGCGCCATCATCTTCTTCTTTTTGGCGAAGTTCCTCATCTCGGACCAGGAGTTTCTTGATCCTGCCGACTTCGAGATGGTTGGCGTCCTCGGCAAGCTTTCGGTGCCGATTCGTGAAGGTGGCACCGGCGAGTTGATCTACTCGCAGATGGGAACCCGGAGAGTCTGCGGCGCACGCAGCGACGACGGCGCGGCCCTCGCCAAGGGGACTGAAGTTGTGGTCACGCGCTACGAGAAGGGAATTGCCTACGTCCACCTGTGGAGCGAGTTGTCAGGTGAACTGGACGAGGCCACTTCCATCAGGAGATCCGAGTAACGAGGAGAGCATGACCCGCGCCTGGCACAAACTCGCAGTCCCGCTGATGTGGCTGGCGCTTCCGGCCTCAGCCTGGAGCTACTGGCATGTCTGGGAGAAATTGCCCGCGCGCATGGCCGTCCACTTCAACGCCGACTGGCAGCCGAACGGCTACACTTCGCGCGAAGGGGCGCTGCACTTGGGTCTCGGGATACTGGTCGTGATGCTGGTGCTGTTCACGGTGGCGACGCTGGTCATCGATGTTCTGAAGCCCGCCGCGTTCTGGCCAGCGATGGTGATTTCTTGCGCAGTGCTGGCCTTTTGCTGGTATGGCAACTACTCGATCGTGAAGTTCAATCTGCAGGCGCAAGGAGCCCCTTCCAGGTTGACAGATGCGAGGAAAAGCAACTCCCAGTTCTTGGTAGCAAGAAGTTTGGCCGAGGTCCCACGCGCAAGCGCGCTCGATGCCGAGTACTGAGTGCTGGGAACTGCTTTTCTAAGAGGAGGCGTTATGTTTGAAGGACTTTCTAACGGAGTGGTGATCTGGATCGTCGCCGGGCTCGCCGTCCTGGTCATCTTGTTTCTGATCCGGGGCATCGCCAGCATTTACCGCAAAGCTGGTCCCCACGAGGCTCTCATCGTTTACGGCGTCGGTGGGACGCGCGTGGTCAAGGGGCACGGCACCATGGTGCTGCCCATGTTTCAAGTCTGTCGCGGCCTGTCACTCGAGCTGATGTCGTTCGACGTGGCACCGCAGCAGGATCTCTACACCAAGCAAGGCGTCGCGGTTACGGTCGAAGCTGTTGCGCAGATCAAGGTGAAATCTGACAACGAATCGATCAATACCGCGGCAGAGCAATTCCTCACCAAGACCGATCAGGAGCGTGAAGGCTTGATTCGCCTGGTGATGGAAGGTCACCTGCGCGGCATCATCGGCCAGTTGACGGTCGAGGAAATCGTCAAGCAGCCGGAGATGGTCTCAGATCGCATGCGCTCCACCTGCGCCGACGACATGAACAAGATGGGCCTTGAAGTCATCTCGTTCACCATCAAGGAAGTCCGCGACAAGAACGAGTACATCACCAACATGGGACGCCCCGACGTCGCCCGCATCAAGCGCGATGCCGACGTGGCCGCTGCCGAAGCCGATCGCGATACGGCCATCAAGCGCGCGCTAGCCCAGAGAGAGTCCGCCGTCGCCAAGGCACAGGCGGACCAGGAACGCGTCGCCGCCGAGACGGCGTCGCTCGCAAAGCAGGCCGAGGCGCAGCGCGATCTCGAGGTCAAGAAAGCCCAGTACCAAGAAGTCACCAAGCGCCAGCAGGCTCAGGCCGACAAGGCTTACGACATCCAGACCAACATCATGCAGCAGCAGGTAGTTGCTGAGCAGGTGAAGGTCCAACAGGTCGAAAAAGAGCAGCAGGTCAAGGTGCAAGAGGCCGAGATCAACCGCCGTGAGAAGGAGCTGATCGCGACGGTGCTGAAGCAGGCCGAGATCGAGCGTCAGCGCATACAAACGCTCGCAGAAGCGGAAAAAGCGCGCCTGATGGCCGAAGCCGAGGGACATGCGTCTTCGATTCGCCAGCAGGGTGAAGCTGAGGCCGAGATCATCTTCAAGAAGGGCGAAGCGGAAGCCAAGGCGATGAACGTGAAGGCCGAAGCCTATCAGGAGTACAACCAGGCTGCGGTCGTCGACAAACTGATCACCGGTCTGCCAGAAGTCGTGAGGGCCTTGGCGAGTCCGTTGGCGAACGTCGACAAGATCACGGTCGTCTCTACAGGCAACGGCGACTCCGCCGGCATGAACAAGATTACCGGCGATATCACCAAAATGGCCGCGCAGGTTCCGGCGCTCTTTGAAACGTTGTCAGGCATGCCGATGTCAGAGCTGCTTGGCAAGATCCGTCAGATCGGCGACAAGTCGCCCAAGCCGAGCGACTCGCCGAAGAAATAGCGAGGGGTCGCTAGTGCTCGTGCCGGGGCAGGCCGTCGCAAGCCTGCCCTGGAGCGAGCCAGAGAGTTCCACGGAACTCAGCCAAACGGAATGGGAATGCGTTATGACCAGCAAACAGAAATTCGGCGGATTGACGATCGCCCTCGGAGCCGCGCTGGGCGCAGTGCTGGGCGCGGTTACAGGCCAGATGGGCGTCTGGCTCGCGGTTGGCGTTGCCATCGGCGTTGCACTCGGCGTGTCGATGCGGCCTAGGCGGCCGGAGTGCCCACAATGTGAAGCGATGCATCGATTGCACGCCGCGGAGGAAAGGAGACCATCGTGACCAGGAACCGGAAAATTGGGATGGCAATCGCAGTAGGAATAGCGATTGGAGCCACCACCGGAGTGCTTGCGGGGATTCTCCATCTCACCCCGGCTATAGGGACGGCGGTCATCGGAATCGTAATTGGAGCCGGCATAGCCCGAGGTGCGTTCTCGGGTGCGCCAAAGAATCAGGATCACTGTTAACAGCGGAACCAGAAGATTCGAGACGGAAGTCAGTAGCAACGAAGAAGGGAGTTCACCATGGCACTACTGGAGCGAGTCGCAACATTGGTTCGGGCAAATCTCAACGACCTGATCGACAAGGCCGAAGACCCGGAAAAGATGATCAAGCAGGTAATTCTCGACATGCAGAATCAGCTTTTGCAGGTCAAGACGCAGGTCGCGATCGCTATCGCCGACCAGCACCTGCTCGAAAAGAAGCAGAAAGAGAATACCGAAAAGGTCGCCGAATGGATGCGCAAGGCCGAACTCGCCGTCGACAAAAAGGAAGACGACCTGGCGCGTGCCTCGCTGCTTCGCGTGGAGAGCTATCGCGAACTGAGCGAGAACTTTGCCGCACAAGTAACCGATCAGAAGGCGCAGGTGGAGAACCTGAAGACAGCGCTCCGTCAACTGGAGCAGAAGCTGACTGAGGCCGAGGCCAAAGCCGACGTCCTGATCGCGCAGCAGCGCCGAGCCCGCGCCGTGGGTAAAGCCAGTGACGCGCGCCTTGCTTCTGGAGACGGCTCGAAAGCCGCGGCATTCGATCGTATGAAGCGCAAAGTCGCGCACTCGGAGGCGATCAGCCAGGCAAAGTCCGAGATCGCCGCCGACAATATTGAGGACCGCCTCGCCGCGCTCGAAAAGCAAGACCGCATCGAGCAGTTGCTGGCGGAGTTGAAGAACAAGCGGGGCGCGTAGCGGCTTGGCCGCCCCGCCATTTCAACGCGTCCACACCTCGCGTGTGTGTTTGTGAGAAACAGTAAGGGAGAAATACCGTGCCTAAGAAACTGAATCACCTGCTTCCGATTGGCCTGCTTATGCTCGCCTGCGGGCTATTGCTGAATAACTGGGCCCACGGCCACGTCATGAATTTCTCGGCGGGTTTTTTGATCGGACTGTCGCTGGTTTTCATGGTCACAGGCTTCGTCAAGCAAACACGAGCCAAAAACTGATTCCCGTGGCCGAAAGCTGTCTATTGCGCCGCTCGGGAAATCGAGTCGAAGGAGCGTCCTCAATGAACGCCAAAGCTCATGCTGCGGTTGTCCTTGCCGTCATTGCCGTGCTCTGCGGCGTTGCTGCCGCGCAAGCCAAGCCAGAGCAAATCGCACAGCAGGCCGCCGAATCGTGGCTGGTTCTTACCGACGCCGGCAGGTATGCCGAGAGTTGGGCGCAAGCTGCCGAACCGTTCAAGGCATCCGTGACCACCGACCAGTGGGTCGCCGCTTTGAACACCGTCCGGCGTCCGTTGGGCAAGGCCATTTCCCGCAAGTTGAAATCCGCCACCTACACGAAATCTCTGCCCAACGCTCCCGAAGGGGAGTATGTCGTTCTTCAATTCGAGACCAGCTTCGAGCAGAAGCAGGGAACAGTGGAGACAGTTGTGCCCATGTTGGAGAAGGACGGAAAATGGAGAGTCTCTGGATACTTTATCAAGTGATTCCGCGCGACTCTTCAATGCAAACTCACATTCTCGATCACGAATGAACACCGCAACCTCTCTACTGCTTTAGGGTTCATTACAATAGAGCATCACTGCCGCCGAAGCCACCCGCGCGCGGAACGGTACGCGCCCTTCAAGCCCTCTGGTCCAGGAAGATCCCTATGAAGCAGTTGGCATTTGTGTGTCTAGCCGCGGTGTTGTTGGTCGCTTCAGGATGCGGCAAGAACAATTCGACTCCACCCAACGTCAACGGTACGTGGAACGCGACGCTTGTTAGTACAGGTGGTGAAACCTCCTTTCAGTTTGGAACCTCGTTGTCGGTGAACGGCGACGGATCCTTGGTGGTCACGAGTTTTACCTTTGACTCAAACTCACCTTGCTTTGTGTCGGGCGAGACCGAAAGCGGGTCGTTCACTTTGAGCGGTGATTTCAACGGAAACGTCACTGGCAAGTTCGGGCTCACCGTACAATCCGGGTCGCCTGCGGGTAATACACTTGCCCTCTCGGGCACGGCGAGCGGCAACACGGTCTCCGGCACGTGGACGTTGACAGGAGGCACCGGCTGCACCGGAAGCGGAACGTTCACCATGACCAGAGCCTAGCCGGACACCAGACTCCGGCTTGCCCTGTCGTGGGAAGTCGGAGTCTGGACGCTGACTCTTGGCCCCTCCCCGTGCATCCATTGACGGCTCCCCCTGCATCTCTCTATCCTCAGTAGAGATTCCGATGGTAGGACGGTCCATGAAGAAGCTTGCCCTGGTGGTGCTGTTGTCGCTCGAACTGGCAGTCTGTGGATGTGGCACCAGCGGCCTCAATAACAACAACACCAACACCGAGGCAACCGGCAGCTGGGAGGCCCAGCTCACGGGAGGCACCGAACAGGCGAGCCTGCTCAACTTTGTCACGACCTTCAACGTGACCAATAGCGGCCCGCTCAACATCACTGGCTTCGGCTTTTTCAACAACGGAGCTTGCTTCGCCACCGGAACGAACGCCGAAAACGAGAGCGGAACCGCGGACTTCACGACCAGTTCCACGAATGCCGTGACCGGCACTCTCAGCATGACAATTACCTCGAGCACGACGGGTGCCGTTCTGGCTCTTTCCGGGAACCTGACTGGGACCTCGAACGGCAATACGACGACCACTGGCACCCTGAGCAACGGGATCGTCGTCGGTACCTGGACCTTGAATCCCGGCAGCGGCAGCTCCAACTGCACCGGGCAACTCACGGGCCCATTCATCATGTGCCAGGGCAAATCCACGTGCAGTACCACAGCGACTGCCTCCGCCCGCAAGAAACCTTGATCGCGGCCCCGACCCTTTCAACTTATCGCCTTGCTGCTATACAGTGGGAGGCATGAAGCGCCTGCGTGAGATCGCTGTCGCGATGAGTGCCCGCCTGGTCGGCGGCGGTGATAGTGAAGTGACCGGGGTGGCCAGCCTCGATTCCGCGTCTCCAGAGGATTTGGTCTTTGTTGAGGACGAGAAGCATCTGGAGGCCGCGCTCAATTCCCGGGCGGGAGCCATCATCGCCGGCGAATTCGCCGCGGCTGCCAAATCAGATCGCCCGCTGCTGATCAGCGACCATCCCAAGCTGGCCTTCGCCCGCGCCGCACGCCTGCTGGCGACTGACGAGTCAACACCGCAGGGAAACGTACATCCTAGCGCCGTCGTTCATCCATCGGCTGTCCTTGGGAAGGGTGTGATCATCGATGCATACGCTGTCATCTCCGAAAGAGTTCAAGTCGGAAACGAAACGCGAATCGGCGCAGGCTCCGCGATCGGCGTCGGCGTCGCCGTCGGCAGCCACTGCGAGATCTATCCGAATGTGACGATCTACCCCGGCACGACGGTGGGGGACCGGGTCCTCGTGCATGCCGGTGCCGTCTTGGGTAGTGATGGCTTTGGGTACGTGCGCGACCGCAAGACCGGCCATTATGAGAAGTTCCCGCAAGTCGGCCGGCTGGTGGTCGAAGAGGACGTCGAGATCGGCGCCAACGCGACAGTCGACCGCGGCGCTCTCGATCAAACACGCATCCGGCGGGGCGCGAAGATCGATAACCTGGTCCATATTGGCCACAACTGCGACATTGGCGAAGACGTCGTCATCGCCGCGCAGACTGGCCTGTCTGGCAGTATTACGATCGAGAGAGGTGCTGTCCTCGGCGGGCAAGTCGGCATCGGCGAGCACGCGACGATCGGAGAGGGCGTCATGCTAGGTGGCCAGGGAGGGGTTCTTCCCAACAAGATCCTTCGCGGCAAGGGCGTCGCGTTCTGGGGAACGCCGGCGCAGCCCTTGCGGCAATATCTGAAACAATTGGCCTCACTGACGCGGCTGGCGAGGAAGGATCATCAGTAGCGCCGTGATCACTGACCACTGACGACTGCCGCTTTGCTATCCTTCCCACGTGCGCCAAATCCATCCCAGCGCCTGGGTTCTCGTGGTCGTTTCCGGCATCCTGCAGGTAGTGATCTTTCCTTTGCCGGGAGTTTATGTTCTCTCTTGGATCTGCATAGCGCCGTTGCTCGTCGCCCTGCTTCGCGCTCGTCCCGCCGGAGAACTCCAGATCGCTGGCTCCGTCCGCCTGCAGCCCGCCACGCCGTGGCAAGGATTCCTCCTTGGCTATTTCTGCGGCATTGTCTGGTATGCGGGAACCTGCTATTGGATCTACGACACCATGCGCCAATACGGGGGGCTCAACACCCCGATGGCCCTGCTGGTGTTACTGCTCTTCTGCTGTTATCTGGGTCTGTATCACGGTGCTTTCGGACTTATTCTCAGCCTGCTTGCCCGTCCCCACGACCATCGCCGGGCTCTCGTCCTGGCCCCGTTCGTTTGGGTCGCGATCGAACTCGCCCGCACGCGCATCAGTGGTTTTCCCTGGAACCTGCTAGGCATCTCCCAAGTCGACAACATTGCCCTCTGCCGCATCGCCGGATGGACTGGAGTCTACGGGATTTCCTTCGAGATCGTGCTAGTAAACGTGGCGCTGGCGGTCGTCTTTCTGATCCCACGCCCAAAACGCGGGATGATGTTTGCCGCGGCCCTTGCGGCCGCCACCGTGCTGCAATCAGGCCGTCTGATAGAGGCTCCGTCGGTCCGTCCCGATCACGCCGCCCTGCTTGTGCAGCAGAACATTCCCGTGGCTGCCGATTGGAATCGTCCCGGCTACTTCCTCCAGACGTTACAGGGTCTGATCGATTTCACTCAGAAATCCGCCGCCGAAAGCCCGCACGCGAAGATCGACCTCGTGGTCTGGCCAGAATCGCCAGCACCGTTCTTCACGAATGATGCTCATTTCAGGGACGCCATCAGCGAAATGGCGCGAAACACCAAGTCTTGGGTCGTCGCCGGGACGATTGGCAGTAACGCCAGCAACCCAAATGCTGACGGACCCTTGTTCAACTCCGCCGCTCTCGTCAGCCCCACAGGCGCTTGGACCGCCCGCTATGACAAAGTCCACCTTGTGCCGTTCGGCGAATACCTGCCGTTTCCCAGCCTCTTCTCCTTTGCCGGAGGTCTGACGCGGGAGGTCGGTCAATTCGATCACGGAACTTCCCGCCAGCCTTTGCCCGCTGGCAGTGATCCGCTTGGCGTGTTCATCTGCTACGAATCCATCTTTCCCGACGAAGTCCGGCAGTCCGCGAATCTCGGCGCGCAGGTATTCGTCAATATCTCCAACGACGGCTGGTATGGCGACAGTGGCGCCTATGCGCAGCATCTCAACCAGACGCGCATGCGCGCCATCGAGAACAACCGCTGGCTCCTGAGCGCCACCGACACGGGTGTCACCGCTACGATTGACCCCTGGGGGCGCATCACCGCTCGCATCCCCCGCAAGGAGCGCCTGGCCCTGGTCGCGCCCTATGCGCTTACCACGGTCACCACGTTCTACACTCGCCACGGCGATTGGTTCGCCTACGCCTGTTCTATAATTTTGCTGGGGGCGCTCGTCGAGCGTTTCCTGCTCTCCAGAACACGCAACAAGGCTGATACCTCCTCATGAACCAAGAGTTCGAACAGGAATACGAAAAACTGAGCAAGAAAGCCCACGATCTACGGGAGTATCTTTGACGCGGACAAGCTCCGTCCGCAGCTAGCCGAAATCGAGAAAGAAGCTTCCGACCCGAACCTGTGGTCGAATCCCCAGCGTTCGCAGCAGGTCATGCGCGAGAAGAAGCGGCTGGAGCACGCCCTCGCCACCGACGCCGACCTTGCCCGCCGCGCCGACGACATCAACGCTTACTTCGACCTTGCTAAAGAAGGCGAGAACGTCGATGCCGATCTACAGCGTGAGATTTCCTCTCTGCGCGAACTGATCGACAAGCTCGAAACCGAAACTCTGCTCTCTGGGGAGAACGACGCCCGCAACGCCATCGTGACCATCCATCCCGGTGCGGGCGGGACTGAGTCCCAGGATTGGGCTGACATGCTGCTGCGGATGTATCTCAGATGGGCTGAGCGGCAAGGCTTCGAGACGATTCTCTACGACTACCAGCCGGGGGAAGAAGCCGGGTTGAAATCCGCCACCTTCGCCGTGAACGGCGAATACGCCTTCGGCCTGCTGCAGGGCGAGATCGGCGTGCATCGTCTCGTCCGCATCTCTCCCTTCGATCAGGCTAAGCGCCGTCACACGTCATTCGCCAGCGTATTTGTCTCGCCGGAAATCGACGACAGCATCGATATCGTTATCAAGCCGGAAGATATTCGTGTGGACACGTATCGTTCCAGCGGCAAGGGCGGACAGCACGTCAATACCACCGACTCCGCAGTTCGTATCACGCACATACCTACCGGAATTGTCGCCAGTTGCCAGAACGAGCGCTCGCAGCACAAGAACCGCGAGCGCGCCATGAGCATGCTCCGCTCGAAGCTCTACGAATTCGAAATGGAGAAGAAGCGGGCCGCCACCAAGAAGATCGAAGACTCCAAACTCGACATCGAGTTCGGATCGCAGATTCGCTCCTACGTCCTGCAGCCTTACCGGATGATCAAGGACCATCGCACCAAGGCCGAAGTCGGCGACGTCGATCGCGTGCTTGATGGCGACCTGCAGGTGTTTATTCGGGCGTACTTGCTGGCGCGCCGCGGGGAGAAGCAATGATTCGCCCACGCGCCCATTGCGTTAGTGCAAGTCCTTGTCATCCTGAGGTCCGCGCTCTTTGCGGGCCGAAGGACCCATGTATCTTGTGCGAAGCTGATCAAACATTCGCGGGCAGATTATCGCAATGACCAAGCGTCCCAATCGCCGAGATCGCGCAGTCAGGCTCGGCCCGCGTTTCCACCGTGCCTTCGTCTTCGCTGCGAAGAAGCACGACGGTCAAACCCGCAAGACTTCGTCCATCCCCTACCTGGCACATTTGATCGGCGTTGCATCCCTCGTGCTGGAGGCGGGTGGCGATGAGGATCTCGCCATCGCTGCGCTACTGCATGACGTAGTGGAAGACTGCGGCGGAGAGCCCGTACTGAAAGAGGTCCGTCGTCGCTTCGGCAGAAAAGTGGCCCAGATCGTTGACGGCTGCACCGACGCCTACGCCATCCCCAAGCCGCCGTGGCGTGAGCGCAAGGAAGGCTATATCCGCCGTCTCAAGAAAGAGGATTCCGACACGCGCTTGGTGTCCGCCGCCGACAAGTTGAACAATATCCGCTCGATTCTCAGCGACTATCGCACCATCGGAGAATCTGTCTGGTCACGTTTCAACGGTGGTCGGGAAGGTACTCTTTGGTACTATCGAACTTTGCGGGACGAGTTCTTGCGAAAGAACAGAAACCGCATCACGCGCGACTTCGATCTGGCCGTTCAAGAACTGGAGTCGCTCACCGGCGGCTCGGTTGGTTTGCGGCCGCAAGCGGAGGTATGAAGTATGGGGCGGATGATCGATCAAATCCGCGCTTCGAGGCTCCCCTCCAATATGATGCAATTCGCCGCGCGCGGCGCGCTGCAAGTGCCGGCGGCGGAAAACATCGAGATTCTGGTTTACCTCGCGCTCCACAACAAGGTCTTTGGCGAACTCGCGCGCATGACCCTGGCAGGGTGGGATGAGAAGGCTTGCCTGGCCGCTGCAGCAGATCCGCAGACCAGTCGCGAAGTGCTGGACTACTTCATTGACCCCGACAATCTGCGGCCCAAACTCCTGCCTGCGTTGCTCGAGAATCCGTCGGTTCCAGAAGCGAAACTCGTGAAGCTCGCGACCGCCGCCCTGCGTGACATTGTGGAAATCATTCTGAAGAGCAACCGCGCTGGGTCGCTGCCCGCCGTGGTCAACGTCCTGAAATCGAATCCCTATCTGAGCAAGGAAGAACTCCAGAAACTGTTGCCGAAGCCACCCGAATCGCCTCAGGCGGGTGTTGCGACCTCCATTGAATCATCAGGGCCACCTGCTGCGGCGGTGGCAACGTCCGAATTTGCACCACCATCCGTGGCCGCCACCCCAACGTCCGATGGGACCCACAATGAAGGGTCTGAACCATCCAGTCCGGAGCACGATGAGGCCGTAGCGACGTATATGAAAGATCGCGCGGCCGAGATCGCCGCCGAGGGGGAGAAGCCGTTCCAGGCGATCGGCGGAATGGTCGAGTTGATCGGACAGGGTGCCTCGTCCTCCGAGGCTCCGGCGCCCGCGGTCCCAGCGGCTTCGGATGATACCGAAGCCACAAAGCCCGCACCAGCACGTCATCCGGTGGCTCATGCCAAGGTGCACGAAGAAGGAAAGCGCGAGAATACCCTCCAGAAGATTAACCGTCTCGACGTGAAAGGCCGCATCCAGCTTGCGCTGAAGGGCAACAAAGAGGAACGCTCGATTCTGATCCGCGACGGCACCAAGGTCGTCGCGCTTGCGGTTCTGGAAGCGCCGAAGCTTTCCGACGGGGAAGTGGAGAAATTCGCCGGACAGAAGAACGTACTCGAAGCTGTCTTGCGCCAGATCCCGCTCAAGCGCCGCTTCTTGAAGAACTACATCGTCGTGCGGAACCTTGTCGCCAACCCGCGCACGCCCCTCGACCTAGGCTTGGGTCTCATGAAGAATCTCCTGACCCCGGATCTCAAGAACCTTTCCTCCAACAAAGAAGTCTCCGACACGATCCGAAAGCTGGCGTTGAAGATGTTCAAACAGAAGCTCGAGGAAGCCAATAAGAAGTAGGAGGAAGCGTTGGCCACGACGCCCCAGTCCGACCCCATCACTGACCTGCTGACCCGCTCTAGGACCATCGCCGTCGTTGGGCTCTCGCGCAATCCTCTGCGTCCCAGCCACGGTGTGTCCGCGTACATGAAAACCCAAGGCTATCGCATCATCCCGGTTAACCCTCAAATCGACGACTGGCTCGGCGAAAAAGCGTACCACTCACTCCTGGAAGTGCGGGAGAAGATCGACATTGTTAACATCTTTCGGCGTCCCGAGTTTGTCGATGAAGTCGTCGATCAGGCGATTCAGTTGAAGGTTCCCGCCATTTGGATGCAGGAGGAAGTCGTCCACGAGAGAGCAGCCCAAAAGGCGCGCCAGGCGGGCATTTTCGTGGTCATGGACCGCTGCATCCTGCGGGACCATCAGGCCCGCTTCCGCTAGACCGCCTGCCCCACGCCGATAAACACGACGCTGGCGTCGTCGTGTACGCCGGAACCGTTCGCGAACGAACGTACTTCGTCGATGATGCTCACTGCCGAGGCGTTGGGCGCGATTGCGTGCCGGGACAGCCGACACGCCCCATACTCCTCATCCTTTCCATTGACCGCTTCGGTAATCCCGTCGCTGTAGAAGAGTAGCTTCGACCCGGGCGTCAGTGCGATCTCCGTCTCAGAGTAGTCCCCGCATCCAAGACCGAGAGGAAGGCCGCGCTCGACATCGAGAAAATGTTCGCCGTCTTGATCAATGAACAGCGGCTGCAAATGCCCCGCGTTTGCGAACACGACCGTCCGTTTCGCGGGATCCAGAACAGCGTAGACCATAGTCACGAATTTTCCGGCCGGGAAGTCATCGACCAGCAGTTTGTTCAGCCGCGTCAACACGTCGCCTGGAGTGCAGCAAGCTTCAGCGAGTGAGCGGTGCATTCCGCGCGTCGCCGACATCAACAAAGCGGCTGCCGTCCCTTTGCCAGACACATCGGCCAGGACAATTCCCCAGCGCCCATCCGGAAACGGAATGAAGTCGTACCAGTCGCCGCCCACCGCGCGCGCCGGCACGCTGAGCCCGGAGATCGCAAATCCTGGAACATACGGAGAACTCTTCGGCAGCAGCGCCTGCTGAATGGTTCGCGCTTCCTGCGCATCACGATCCATCGCCTTGCGCTCGGCTCGTTCCTCTCCAAACCGCAGCGCGTTGTGGATCGCAATCGCCACGTGATCGCAGAGAGCCTGCAGAATTCGCAGCATCGGCCGCGTGAAGGCATCCAGTTCTGTGTGGGAGGCCGTAAACACACCCACCAGTCGATTTCCTACACACAAAGGAATCGCAACTTCCGATTGCGTGTCGTGCTCGCAGCCGATGTAATACTTGTCCTTGCGAACGTCGGGGGCATAGTGCATGCGCACGGTCGCCGCCACATGCCCCACCATTCCTTCCTGCCCGATCTTCAGCCGATGTCCCTTCCCATGAACACGGCAACCGCGCACCGACGCCAGCACCATTTCCTGCCGCTCCTCGTCGTGCAGAAAAATGCTCGCCTCTACGCAGCCGAACCACTGCGCGACTTCGTTCACAATTCTTTCTATCAGTTGATCAAGATCGAGGATGGATGTGATCGTCTGCGCGGTCTTCTGAACCCGCTGCAACTCTTCAACAAGATTCCCCGGCACTGGCTGTACCGGTTGCAGAGTGAACTCGCTGCCGGCGAAACTGGGGAACGCAGCCATTGGACTTGTCCTTTTGGGGAAGGCTGATTACGGCAAATTCATCTTTAAAGATGCGCCGGGAGGGCAGAATGATTCTCTCTTTTCCTGACGTGCGGCGCCTTCAAAACCCACCTGAAAAGGATAGAACTTGTTGAGGACAGAATCTGTCCTCGATGTAGAGCCTCCGCTAGCCCGCTTTGTCCCGTCGAGATGCTTTCACTTTCTTGATTTCTTCCAGCCTCTCCCGAATGCGCTTCTCGATCCCTTCACTAGTCGGCTGATAATACACGTGCCCGCGCAGATTCTCCGGGAGGCACTCCATGTCGGCTACCTTGTTTTCTACGTCGTGCGCGTATTGATATCCCTTCCCGTATCCCAGCCCCTTCATCAGCTTGGTCGGAGCATTGCGCAGGTGTAGGGGCACCGGGTCTGCCGCCGTTCGCTCCACATCTTCCGTCACCGAACCATATGCCGTGTACAGTGCGTTGGACTTTGGCGCGACCGACAGATAAACCACCGCTTGTGCCAACGCCAGATTCCCCTCCGGCATCCCGATGAAATCCACCGCGTCGCGTGCTGCCATACACAGCGACAGCGCATGCGGGTCGGCCAGCCCAATATCCTCCACCGCCATCCGCACCACACGGCGGGCGATATAAAGCGGATCCTCCCCGGCCTCCAGCATTCGTCCCAGCCAGTACAGGGCCGCATCCGGATCGCTGTTGCGCACCGACTTGTGCAGCGCCGAAATCAGGTTGAAATGTTCTTCGCCGGTCTTGTCGTAGAGCAGGACACGCTTCTGCAACGCATCATGAACGATGTCGTTCGTTATCTCACTCGAGGTGGTTGCCCCACTCTTCTCGCGTTCTTTGCGAGAGGGTGGGTTGGTTAGCCCGGCTGCGACTTCCAGCACGTTGTACGCGCTCCGCGCGTCACCGCTGGTATAGCTGGCAATTTTCTTCAGGACATCATCCGAAGCAGTGAGGTTTAGATCGCCAAGACCGCGTTCCCGATCATTCAGCGCCCGCCGCAGTAGCAGCACGATCTGCTCTTCGGTCAGTGGCTGCAGAACGTAGACACGGCAGCGGGAGAGCAAAGCTCCATTGATCTCGAACGACGGATTCTCCGTCGTCGCCCCAATCAGCCGGATGTTGCCCTTCTCCACATGCGGCAGAAACGCGTCCTGTTGCGCCTTGTTGAAGCGGTGAATCTCATCGATGAACAGGATCGTCCGCGTCCCATACTGCCGCGCCCGCTCCGCATCGGCCATGACCTGCTTGATTTCTTTGATCCCCGACAGCACGGCAGAGAATTCAATGAACTCCGCCTTGGTCATATTTGCGATGATCTTCGCCAGGGTCGTTTTCCCGGTGCCGGGCGGTCCCCAGAAGATGATCGATCCCGCATCGTCGCGCTCGATCGAAACCCGCAGCGGTTTCCCCGGCCCGATTAGATGCTCCTGCCCGGCGTACTCGTCGAGCGTCCGTGGACGCATACGGTCCGCCAGCGGCCGCGTAGCATCGGCCGCGCCGCCTGCATTCGGGATGGGCTGGAAAAGGCTCATATGGACCAACCGAGGATTCTAGCCGCGAGCGGCGACAGAATGCAGCCCACAACGCAAGTCGTGGGTAGCAATGGAAAGTTATCAGAAGCTCCGAAGGAGCGAAAGAAAGCGTATCAGGAAATCCGTCAGCCCTCAGCCTACTACTGTGTTGACGACGGGAGCGAACCGCAACGTTGGCGCCGTTGGCAGAACGCCAATTTCTGCAGCATAACGGTAGAAGAGTTGCAGCCCCTCCAGGCAGCTCGCGTCGAGCTGATAGTGAATGTTTTCGGTGAGATAACGGCGAACCTCGGCTTCACTCAGCCCTACGCGCGGCCCCCACTCCCGTGAGATCTGATCGATGCTCTCTGGCCGCAATCCCCGATCGCGCGATTCGCGGAACACCGCTGCCACATCGAGTGCCGGATCCGCCTCCCGAAGTGCCTGTTCGCGCACGGCCCAGAACGCGAAAACAAACGGCTTGCCCGTGTGTCGATTCCACTCTTCCGCCAGATCCAGAGTGTGATATCGCGACCGATCCACCTGCAGCGCCGGATCGCCGATCAGCAGTCCCGCGTCGCATTCGGCGAGCATCTTCTCCAGATCGGGCTCCATCGACATAAATGTCCGTCCGCCGCCCACCCACTTCTCGAAAAGAATCTTTACCAACGCCACTGACGTCATCGATGACGTGTCCAGCGCGACCATCCGCACCTTCTCGATCGGCAGTTTGCTGACCAGTAGAATTGATCTCACCGCCCCACGCGAAGCGATCGCTACATCTGGCAACACTACTAGGCCAGGGATCTGCGCGTACGCCGCTACCGGAATGATTCCGATATCCCCGGTTCCTTCCGCCACAGATCGGGCGCACGACGAAGGCAGAGTATAGGAGATCTCAAAGTTACGGCCCGCTGATCCATGTTCGAAATCCCACATCAACGGCGCGGTATTCAGGTAGGAAATGGCGGAGATTCGCAGACGTCGCATTCGCAGTTTCGAAACGGGACTCTTTCCACAATATTAACAAACGATTGTGACATCTGACCTTGACAGCTTTCTCCGGCGAAAAGCATAGTCCGCTTCGGAGCTCTATTTGTGCCTGAAACCGCTGCTGTTCCCGTTGCTTCCACCCACACTCTCGAGTGGCTCGCCCTATCTCTGACTCAAGGCCTGGGACCGACCACTTCGCGCAAGCTCGTTGAGCACTTCGGGTCCGCCGAAGCGGTGTTCCGCGCCTCGCTAACCGAGCTAGAAGGCGTCGGTATTCAGGCTGTTTCTGCCCAGTCCCTGGCCACGGGGAAGTCCGGCGAACTGGCCCGCGAGGAAGTCGCGCGTGCCGCGGCCGATGGCGTGACCATCCTGTCGATGGACGATCCCCAGTACCCGCGCCGCCTGAAGGAAATCTACGACCCCCCGATCGTCCTTTACATTCGTGGCGACGCCGGCATCCTCAACAACCCGGGCATCGCCGTCGTCGGCACCCGCCACCCTACGCCCTACGGTTCTGGCATGGCGGAGCGTTTGTCCTGTGATCTGGCCTCTCAAGGGTTAGTCATCATCAGCGGAATGGCCCGTGGCGTCGATACCGCCAGCCATCGCGGTGCAATCTCGGCAAAAGGCAAGACTGTCGCGGTTTTCGGCACCGGCGTCGACGTCATCTATCCCAAAGAAAACTCCCGCCTCTCGGAGCAGATCCTCGCGCTAGGCGGCGCGCTCGTATCCGAATTCGCATTGGGCTCATTCGCCGCGCCCCAGAACTTCCCCATCCGCAATCGTATTCTGAGCGGCATGTCGGTCGGCGTACTCGTCGTCGAGGCCGCCGAATATTCCGGCACGCGCATCACCGCACGCCTCGCGCTCGAGCAGAATCGCGATGTTTTCGCCGTTCCCGGCAACGTCACCAACAAGAATTCCTGGGGACCCAACACACTGATCAAACAGGGCGCCAAGCTGGTTGCGACCTGGGAAGATGTGTGGGAGGATCTCCCGACGGAAGTACGACTCGCGCTGACTCCCGCCACCCCGCCTGAATCCGCCGCCACCTCCTCCGCATCTCTATTCCCGGACGACGGGCTTCCTCCTCACGAACGCCGACTCCTGACCTTGCTCAAGGCCGACGAAGCCACGCACATCGATGCCCTCATCGAGAAGCTGGAATCCGAAATGTCTTCCTCCGAAATCTTCGCCGCCCTGTTCGAGCTGGAACTGAACGGGAAGGTGCGGCAGATGCCGGGGAAGAATTTTGTAAAAAGCTTCTAGCTATGAGCTACGAGCCACGGGCTACGAGCAGGCGGAACTGCTTTGAAGGAGCGACCCTATGGTCGATTTCAAGGACTTGAAAGTTTGGCAAAAGGCGCACCAGCTGACACTACGCACTTATCGGGCGACATCTGGATTCCCCAAGGATGAGCTATATGGATTGACGAGCCAGCATCGTCGAGCAACTGCGTCTGTGGGGGCGAATATCGCAGAAGGCTGCGGGCGCCGGTCAGACGCTGAAATGTGCCGGTTCCTTCAAATCGCTCGGGGCTCAGCCAGCGAGGCCGAATATCATTTGTTGTTGGCTAGAGATCTTCGCTTGCTATCTGAGGAAGATTTTAGGACGCTGACTGGTCAGGCTGACGAATTGCAGAGGATGCTTACAGCCCTAATGCAGAAGGTCAGATCGTCGAAGAGCGGGTAGACGTGCTCGGGGCTCGCAGCTCGAAGCTCACAGCTTCCATCCAGTAACTTGTTGCCGTCTGCCAATTCGTGCTAGCTTCAAAAAACAACCGAAACAAAACAGAGGTTCCATTGTCAAAAGGTTTAGTCATTGTCGAATCGCCGGCCAAGGCGAAGACCATCCAGAAATATCTGGGGAAGGGTTTCTCCGTCGAAGCCTCGCTCGGGCACGTCAAAGATCTCCCCAAGAGCACGCTCGGTGTCGACATTAATAAAGAGTTCGAAACCGACTACATCGTCATCCCCGGAAAAGAAAAAGTTGTTGCCAAGTTGAAGAAGCTCGCCGCCTCCGCCGACAACATTTATCTCGCCCCTGACCCGGATCGCGAAGGCGAAGCCATCGCCGCTCATCTAGCCACCGAACTCGATGAAAACGGCGGCAAAAAGAAGAAAGCAGCGAAGAAGGCAAAGAAGGGCGAGCCCGAAGCCCCCCCACGCATCCAGCGCGTGACCTTCAACGAAATCACCAAGCGCGCCGTGCAGGCCGCGTTCGAACATCCGCGCGCCATCGATCAAAATCTCGTCGACGCGCAACAGGCCCGCCGCGTTCTCGACCGTTTGGTTGGATACCAGGTTTCTCCTCTTCTATGGGATAAAGTCCGGCGTGGTCTTTCCGCCGGCCGCGTGCAGACCGTGGCTCTTCGCCTGATCGTCGAGCGCGAGCGCGAGATCAAAGCGTTCGAAAAGAAAGAATTCTGGACGATCGACGCGCACCTCGCAGCCAGCAAGCCGCCGGCATTCGACGCTCGCTTTTTGGGCAAGGGCGAAGAGAAGATTGAAATCCCCAACGGCGAAGAAGCCGAGAAGATCCGCGTCGCTCTCGAAAAAGCCGACTGGATCGTCCGCTCGGTCGAGAAGAAAGAGCGCCGCCGCAACGCCGCTCCGCCGTTCACCACCAGCAAGCTGCAACAAGACGCCTCACGCAAGCTCCGTTTCAGCGTGAAGCGCACTATGATGATCGCCCAGCGACTCTATGAAGGCGTAGAACTCGGCGACGAAGGTTCCGTCGGCCTCATCACCTACATGCGCACCGATTCGACGCGCGTCGCGCCGGAAGCCATCGCCGAAGTCCGCGAATACGTCGGCAAGGAATACGGCCAGCACTATCTTCCAGAGAGCCCGAACGTTTTCAAGGAGAAGAAGGACGCGCAAGGCGCGCACGAAGCCATCCGTCCTACTTCGGCGATGCGCCACCCCGACCAGATCAAGCAGTATTTAAAAGAAGATGAGTTCAAGGTCTACAAGCTGATCTGGCAGCGCTTCGTCGCATCGCAAATCAATCCGGCAGTGTTTGACCAGACCACTGTCGACATCGACGCCAGGAGCGGTGACGGCGTCTTCTGGTTCCGCGTCACCGGATCTGTCCTCAAGTTCGACGGCTTCCTCAAAGTCTACGAGGAATCGAAAGAAGGCAAGGACGAAGAAGATGAAGAGCTGAAGCACAAGCTGCCCGCGCTCGAAGCCGGGCAAAAGCTCACGCTAAAGGCTCTCAAGCCCGAGCAGCACTTCACCGAGCCTCCACCGCGCTACAACGAAGCTTCGCTGGTAAAAGAACTTGAAGAACGCGGCATCGGTCGCCCGTCTACTTACGCTGCGATTCTTTCCACGATCCAAGAACGCCAGTACGTCCAGAAAATCGGCGGCAAGTTTGTCCCTACTGAAATCGGCCTGGTCGTCACCGATCTCCTGGTCGAAAATTTCCGCGATATTTTCGATGTTCAGTACACCGCTCGTCTGGAAGAGGAACTCGACGAAATCGAGGAAGGCAAAGAGAAATGGCAAGATGCCATGGCCGAGTTCTACAAGAAATTCCAGAAGGATCTCAAATATGCCGAAAAGCATATGGAGAACATCAAGCGGATGGAGAAGCCCACTGACGAAAAGTGCGAAAAGTGTGGCGCGCCGCTGGTGATCAAGTGGGGCAAACACGGATCCTTCTACGCCTGCAGCACCTACGACAAGGAAGATCCGAACACCTGCACGTTCACCAAGGAGAATCCGATTAACCTGCCGGATCTCGACTCCGCGGACATGCAAGAAACGGGCGCAGCTGAGGAGTACTGCGAAAACTGCGGCCGCGTCATGGTACTCAAGCGCGGACGATTCGGCCAGTTCATGGCCTGCACGGGCTACCCGGACTGCAAGACCACGCGCCGTCTCGATCAGGGCAAAAAGGTTCCCGACATCCCGCTCGACGAGCTCTGCCCCAAGTGCGGACGCAATATGATGATCCGCCACGGCCGCTACGGGGAGTTCACTACCTGCAGCGGATATCCCGACTGCAAGTACGTCAAGCAGAACTACATCGGCGTAAAGTGCCCAGAATGCAAAGACGGAGATCTCGTCGAGAAGCGCGCCCGCAAAGGCAACACCTTCTACGGCTGCTCAAACTATCCGAAGTGCAAATTCACCTCGGCCCATAAACCCATCGCAGAAAAATGCCCAGTCTGCAAAAGCGAGTATCTGGTAGAGAAGAATCTGAAAGCGGGACCTGTGATCGCGTGTCCCAACAAAGAATGCGACTACGAGCGTCCCGCACCGCCGCCTCCGCCGGGCACCGAAGCGGCGGCCAGCACAAACGCCTAAAAAGCGCGAAGCAGTGAGCGATAAGCAGAATTCTTAGCTGATCGCTCTCTTCGCGTACTCTGCGGCTTTCTTCGCGAGCTTTGCGGTCAAAAGAGGTGGCTCGCTCTGCGATCTTAGCGGTCTTGCTCGGCGATCTCGTTGGTCAAGGTTTCTTAAAAACTATCGCCAAGTCCAGGCAAGCCACGCTTCTTGGACGCTTGCCTCTCATTGCTCCCCGCTCATTGCTCAATTACAATCCTCCATTCCCGGAGGATCGCATGCCCAAGAAACCCACCGTTGCCGACGCCCAACTGATCGCCCAACTCTACGACCTGCGCCGCGAAGCCGAAATGCGTAAAGCCCGCAGTTGGTGGGCCGGAGAGTTTTTCCCGCAAAGCGCGGACGACATTCTGAAAGTGATATGGGCCATGGGTGCCCAGGAAAACAACTGGTTTCGTCAGGTAGGCGGATATTGGGGAATGGTGGCCTCGTTCGTCAACAACGGCGCGCTGAATGAACAGCTTTTCCTGGCTCCCGGGTTCAGCGGCGAGATGTTTCTGATTTACGCCAAGATTCACCCCTATCTCAAGGAACTCCGCGAGAAACTCAATGACCCTAACGCCTGGAAAGACATTGAGACCGCGGTGACCCGCACCAAATGGGGCCGCGACCGCCTGCAATTCATGATCAAGCGCGTTGCCCAAATGCGCGAGAGAAGAAAAGCAGCTTCTAGCCTCTAGCTCCTAGCTTGATTTTGGCCCATACGATCTTGTCCAAGGTTTTGCCCGCTGCACGCTATTTGTGCGCATAGACACTCGAACATGCCTGAATCCGAATTACTTGCGAGACTCTCTGCTTGGTATCGTTCCCAATGTGATGGCGAATGGGAACACGAACTGGGAATCGTAATCGATACGATCGACAATCCAGGCTGGCTCGTGAAAATAGATCTTCGTCGTACTGGCGCCGAGGGAAGGTCGTTTGCAGAGACTAAGATTCAGCTGGCCGATGACGATTGGTTAATGTGCTCGGTCAAGGATGCCAAGTTCATAGGTGCCGGTGACCCCTCAAAATTAGCCGTCATTGTTGATCATTTCCTAAGATTTGCCGAAAGCAGTGAAAAGAGCTCAGACGGCAGGTCTAAGGACCGCAGCCGTTGAGAGGCTGTCTTGGCTAGCGGCTAGGAGCTAGCAGCGACTCGCTTTCTGTTATCCTAGTCGGCTGTGCGGATGATCTGGTGGTTCCTGATCCTCGGTATCAGTACGCTGGTTGTAGTGTGCGTGGCCATTGCTTTGTTCGTTCGTCTCCGCAAGCACTTGCAGAGGGCGCACGAGCTTCACGAAGATGCCACCTCTCACTCCGGCCAGGGGGATCGCACTGGACGATGATTCGATGCGGGGGGAGACATCTTCTATGGGTAAGTCGGCAGTTCAGGCGCTTGGCCAGCCGCAAGGGCGCGCTATCGAGGTGTTGCGGCAGATCGCGATCGTTGTGAGTGCCAGCGCGTTTGTGGCAGTTTGCGCTCACATCACCATCCCGCTGATGCCACTTACTCCCGTGCCTTTGACGGTGCAGAACTTCGCTGTCGTACTTGTCGGCCTGTTGCTCGGGAGCCGTCGCGCCTTCGCCGCCATGATGCTCTACCTTGCCGAGGGCGCTTCCGGGTTGCCGGTTTTCAATCCGACCGGTCCAGGTGGACTCGCCCAATTGTTGGGCGTTACCGGAGGGTTTCTTCTGGCGTATCCGTTCGTCGCTTTCGTGGCCGGTCTGATGTTCGAGCACGGCAAGAAAACTTTCGTCCGCGCCGCGATTGCGGGAATCCTCGCCGAGACGCTGCTTTTCGCGGGAGGCCTCGCTTGGCTTTACGCTTGGACCCACTCGCTGGCGAAGGCCGCGTATTTCGGATTGTATTGGTTCGTCGCCGCGGAAATCATAAAGGTGATGGTCGCCGCCGGCATCGCATCCCGCTGGCGTCGCACGTTCAGTTCTAACGGCGTCTAGCACCGCAGGGTGGGACGGAGAAGGAATACAACCCACAGCCTGCTGTGGCCGAGAGCGCGCAAGTTGTGGAAATCGGGCCCGGTTTGAGTAAGGAGCTCCGAGGGACGAAGCAATTCCTCTCCACGGAGAGAAGCGATTTTCAAAAAATGACTGCTGTTTCTGAGACAACTCGCCCCTTCGAGGACGCTTCCACAAACCTGCGCGAGATCACCGTCGCCCACAGTCCCGACTCCGACGACGCGTTCATGTTCTATGCTCTGGCGACGCACAAGATCCGCACCCCGGGCCTCCGTTGGACTCACACTCTGTGCGACATCCAGACGCTGAACCAGAAGGCTCAGGACGGCGTCTACGACGTCACTGCCATTTCCTTCCATGCCTACCCTTACATTCAGGACAAATACGCCCTGATGGGTTGCGGAGGCAGCGTCGGCGAAGGCTACGGCCCGATGATCGTTTCACCACGCCCGTTCTCGCAGAGCGAAGTTAAAGATAAGCGCATCGCGGTCCCCGGCAAGCTCACCACCGCGTATCTCGCTCTTCAATTGTTCGCGCCCGGAGTCGATACGGAAGTGGTCCCCTTCGATCAAATCATCCCGCAGGTTCTCGAAGGGAAGTACGAGGCCGGCCTGATCATTCACGAAGGCCAGTTGACCTATGACAAGTCCGGCCTGCATCGCATCATCGATCTGGGCAAGTGGTGGCAAAAGGTAACGGGCCTGCCGCTTCCGCTGGGAGGCAACGCCATCCGCCGCTCGCTAGGCCCGCAGTTGATGGCCTCCGTCTCGCAGGGTTTGCGCGAAAGCATCCAGTACGCCCTCGATCATCGCGAGGAGGCGCTCGCCTACGCCATGCAGTTCGCGCGCGATCTCGACCCGCAATCCGCCGATACGTTCGTCGGTATGTACGTAAACGACCGTACGCTCGACTACGGCTCCGATGGCCGCGAAGCCGTGCGCCGCCTCCTCGACATGGGCCACAAAGCGGGTGTCATCGGCCCAGAAGCGCACGTGGATTGGGTGTGAGCAGAAAAGCTTCTAGCTGCTAGCTCCTGGCGTCTAGCTTGAGGCCACGAAGGTGACGCTGACGTCCACGTTTGAAGAGGCTAGTGCTCGGTTCCGCCGTTTTCTAAGCGGCAACGGGTACCCAGAGGACTTAATCTGGATCACACCGCAAGATATTCTGTTTACGAATCGGAGACTACTCTACGTCCGGCTGCCAGTTCCGGACACGAATGCTAGACATGTCCATCAGATCTACGACACCGCTATGACGGAACACTCGGGGATTTCCTTCACGGCCGTGTGCAGACTTGGGGAGGTCAGTTGTTGCAGTGCATGGGTTCCTGCTGACGAGGACGAACGCCAGCGTGCCATGTGCCCGCATGACCTCAAACTGTCCGCTCTTGTCGAAAGCAGCCGCGTTCCTGCTACGGCAGTGCGAAGTGCGCTTCGTTGGTGGTATTTGCGCATCCGATATCGGCAACACCAAGTGACCGGGCCTGATTTCTTTTGGGGCTAGGGGAAGATGGTTTTAGCTGGAAGCCAGCAGCCAGGAGCTAGAAGCTTTTTGCCCCAAACTCTCCTCATCGACGCCGACGACACGCTCTGGGAGAACAACGTCTACTTCGAGCGCGCCATCGCGCGCTTCATCTCATTCCTGAATCATCACGAATTTACGCCCGAGCAGGTCCGTGAAGTCCTCAACGACGTCGAGCGCGAGTGCATCGTCAAGCACGGATACGGCCTCCACAGCTTCGCTCACGCTCTGGTCGACACCTTTGAGAAACTCAGCCCAGCGCCCGTGACTCCCGAACTCCACCAGCAGGTCCTGAGCTTCACGCATCAGATCGAAAATCACGCCATCGAATTTCTTCCCGAAGTTCCCGAGACTCTCGAGTATTTGGCCAAGAAACATCGCTTGATTCTCGTAACCAAGGGAGCCCAAGCCGAGCAGGCTGGCAAAGTCGAGCGCTCTGGAGTGAAGAAGTTCTTCTCCTCCGTCGAAATCGTTGCTGAGAAAAGGGCCGACGTCTACGCGCAACTCGCCGACCAGTACGACTGCAACCACTCTCACACCTGGATGATCGGCAACAGCCCCAAGTCCGACATCAATCCAGCCCTGGCGGCAGGAATGAACGCCGTCTTCGTCCCGCATGGCGATACATGGATTCTCGAGCACGAGGAAGTGAACCCCGCCCCCGCCGGCCAGAAGCTCCTGATCGTAGGCCGTTTCACCGAACTCCGCGAACACTTCTGATCGAGTCTAGAAGGATTGTCATCCTGAGCGAGGATTGCCGTTGCGCCGAAGGCGCGACGAGCAACCGCAGTCGAAGGACCCCTACTGTTTCCCTGAACTCTCGCCGCGAAGATCGGGAGCGGTGTGTCCTCGACTCGCCGCGCGTGCTAGCTGCTCAAAGACCGGAACCACCTCAACTCCAAACTCCCCTGCCAACCGCGACCAGTCCACCTGCCGCGGATTCCCCACCACGGCCTGCCCACTGAGCTTCACGCGCACCCCGGGATTCGCCCGCTCTACCACACGTTTCAATTCACCCACAATCACCGACTCACAAGGTGCGTTATACACGCCATACGCAGGTCGCGGATGCCCCAACAAAATAGCCAGCATCCGCGCCACATCCTCCACGTGCACGAGCAGGATTCTCTCCTGCTCGGCGTAGGGAATTGCTATATCCGTCGATCCACCCGCCCGGATGCATTCGAAGATCTCGCTCCTCCACGCCGAAGTGGCCGATTGCGCCCCGGGACCCACAACACGTCCGATCCGCAAGCTCACAAACCCCAACCCGTACTTCTGCCGGTACGCTTCTCCCAGTCGCTCCACATACACCTTCGCCGCCCCGTACACATCTTCAGGAGCCGCGCGATCCATTTCTGACACGACCTTTTCTTCCGGCCAGGTGCCGTACACGCTCAACGAACTCCCAAAGACAAAGCGCGGCACCCCGTACTGTCGCGCCATCTCCAGCAGATTGATGCTGCCCAGGACATTGACCTCTGTCGCCAGCTGGGGCTCACGCTGCGCAGCGGTCGGCAGAACTGCGGCCAGGTGGATGATCCCTTGGATCGTCTCCGCCTCAAATATCTCTCGCAATCGCCCACAGTCGCGGATGTCACACTCAACTTCCTCACGCACTGCTTCGTTCCCGCTCGCCACCGCACTCCGGTCCAGGGATACCACCCGATAGCCTGCACGCTGTAAAAGTTTTGCAGTCGCGAGCCCGACGAACCCGCGTCCTCCGGTCACCAGAACAGTGTTTGTTTTGTTGTCTGTCATGCCCCACTTTCGTGCAGGAATCAACGCCGTTAATGTGTTCACATAGTTGTCACTACCGCATCAAACTAACCAATACTGCGCCCTCGCGCTGGCATTCCCCGCATGCTACCCTCATTCTGCTCTGCGATCTGGCTCCCACTTCGTCAGTGGCGATTCAGACCAACAATTTACGGCGGCTGCTGCATACGGTCGAGGCGCTTTCCGAACTCGGACCGGCGCTTTCGGCTGAGCGCGAGTTCTCTGAAACTTCGCGACTCATGCTGTCGGCCGTCATGGAGGCTGCGGGCGCTCGCGAGGGCGCTCTTTTCTTGTTTAGCGACAAGCCAGCCGTGCTGACCTCCACCACTGCGTTGGGATTCGCCCTCATGCCGGATCCCGCCTTCATTCCTCTCCTACCCAAGCACGTGCACGCCCTGACCGCCGCGCGCGGCCCGATCGTTCTCAACTCGTCCACCTACTCGGTCTTCCTGAGTTCCAATGGCAACGTCGCCCCCGAACTCTTCAAGTGCCTTGCGCCGCTCAAAGCGGGAGGCCGTCTGGCTGGAGTTATCGGTCTCGGCCGCCGTCCAGGCGACGCACTTTACGAAGACAGCGAACTCGACGCCCTCGAACTCCTGTGCAGCTATGTCGCCCTCGCCGTGCAGAACCACTCCTTGACCCAGACGATCGCGCAGCGCGTTTCTGAGAACCTGCGCCTCATGGCATCGCTCCACGGCTTCTACGATAACGCTCTCGAAGCCTTCGCCACGGCGATCGATGTCAAGCACGTTAACATTCACGGGCACTCTCTTCGTGTTGGCAGGTATTCCGCCGCCATCGCCGATGCCATGGGCATGGATCCGAACGAGGCCGCCGCCATCCGCAGCGCTGGATATCTGCACGACATCGGCATGGTCGCCGTCGATCGGCGCCTCTTTGGCAAGCCCGGAGCACTCGATCCGGAAGAGTTCCGCGAGATGGCCGACCACACCACAGTCGGCCATCAGATTGTGAAGAGCGTGCAATTCCCCTGGCCCAAGATTCCCGAGACCGTGCGCTGGCATCACGAACGCCGCGACGGCTCTGGCTATCCCGACCAACTCGGCCAGGACGAGATTCCCATGGAGGTTCGCATCGTAAGCGTCGCCGACGTTTTCGATGCGATGACCAGCACCCGCCCGTACCGTGCCCCGATGTCTGTGGGGAATGCGCTCAGTGATCTCGTGCGTCTTGCTCCCGAGAAGTTCGATCCCACTGTCGTGCAGGCTCTGCTGATTCAGGTTCGCCGTGACGCCGTCGGCAGCAGCCGCGTTCCCTTGCTCGAAGGCCACTCGGTGAACATCGCTGCCACTGATATCGATCACCTCGCCGCCACTCTGCAGTACAAGGTCACCCGCGGCCGAAACCTGCTGACCTGATCCGATTCCTGAGGCCGCCGCGAATGTCCGGCCGGGAATTCACGCAAAGCAGAGTTGCTACGCCGTGCTAACGCCTTCCGAAACTCAGGCCTGCCAGCGCGGACGTTTTCTCTGATTCCACGCCCTTGCTCGCGACCAGCACATGGAAGCTCTCGCCCATTCCCGCGGGCGTCACCAGATGTTTCAATTGCAACGCGACCTTCGCCCGTTCTTGCGGCAAGCGGCAATCTTCGAAAGCATCGGCAAGCTGGTTCGCCTCGCCAATCCCCATCAGAAACTGCGACTGCGTGACCAACTTCTGTGTGTGAAATCCCTGTTGTTCCGCAACCGCTGCCAGCGCCGTAAAATTTACATCCGCAGTAATGTCCTGCTCGCCCGGGGCTTCATACGGATTCGCGCTCACCGAGTGCTGACGGACCGCCTTCACCGTCCCGCGATGTCGCCCGGCAAGCTGCTCTTCCCGCGCATACCCGTAATCGACGATCACCACAAAGCCCCGCTCGAAGCTGCATGCCGATGACATCTCTGCCTGCGACTGCAGCAACGCCTCCCCCCGCTCGCCTTCCTGTGGATGAACAGAATAGCGATCCAGATATTCCAGTTCTGCCGGCGAAGCCGAAGCCCAAGTCTCGATGAATCGTTCGTTGCGGCAGTCAACGCGTAGCGAACCGCGGGAACTCAGAATCTCGACTGGCATCGCATCGAAGAACTCGTTGGCAAACACGATTGTGGGATCGAGCTTCTTAGAAGTTTCGCCGACCTCTGCAAACACGGCCTTGCCAGATTCGAACCGGCGGCTCAGTGTTTGCGCAATCTGTTGGCGCAAGGCGCACGATTGTTCAACAAGCTCATATCGCAGGGCGCGGAAGAACTCTGGGAACTTCTTCTCCGCCCAGTCCATCACGTCCTGAGCAAGCAGCCCTCTTCCCGGACCAAGCTCGCGGATCGCAAGCAGTTTCGGCGATCCGAGAACGCGCCACATCTCCTCGAACTGCCGCGCCAGCAATCGTCCAAACACCGCGTGCACATCGCTCGACGTATAGAAATCCCCAGCTTTGCCGAATTGCGCCGCATGCCGCGAGTAGTATCCGAATTCCGCATCGTAGAGACACATCTGCATATACCGCGAAAAGGGAATTGGCCCGCGTTCCCGGATCTCCCCTTCAATCTTCCGCCGCAGTTCTTTCATAGCCCGTTCTTCTGACGGTCCTTGCGATCCTGCGGCGTGCGAATGAACATCTCGACGAAGTAGTCGTGCAGCGCGTCGTAGAGTTGCCGCTGAAAGCCCCACTCAAACTGCGGATCATCCAGATCCCGCGGATGGAGTTCGAAATAGTAGGTGTGCACCGGAATGGTCTCGTCTTTGAACTGGATGATGACTTCGACGCCCTCGCCCTTCGCCCGCGCCGAGAAGTTCAGCAACGGATGCTCGTAGAGTCGCAACTGGTCGAGGACGCGGGTAAGGCGTGACTGAGCACTCTCCACAGGCCTCGATTGTATCGCCTGGCGATGCAGGGGGACTTGGGATGCGGGTACCACGTGCGCCTCAGCCGGCTCCTTCCTACGCTTGTTCGGTTTTCGTAACAAACCCGGTCCATGTGCAGGCCGGTCGCTGATCGGTGTACAGTTATAGACCTTCCCCCGGCCCAGGCATCTCGCTACTATCGAACCGAACAAGTAGGCGACATGAACTCCCTCGCGAGACTCGCGTTGTGGGAGACCGGATTTCTATTAGGCGGCGTCTTTGGTGTGGTGTTCTGGATGCTGGCCACAGGCCGCATTTCCCTGGACGGCATGCTCGAGGCCGACGTTCGCGACCCCGATAGTCCAGATCAATCCGGTTTCTCAGCTGCCCCAAGCCTCGGACGGGCGCAGGCACTGGCTGCCACGCTGTTCGTGGCTGGGTGGTATCTCCTGCAGGTACTCCACAATCCAAAAGAATTCCCTCGCCTACCCAACGGAGTCATTGCTGTGATGGGTGGCAGCCACGCAGTTTATCTGGCGGGGAAAGCCTACGGACTTTTGTGGGATCGCTTCAAAGCTGCACTACGGAATGGAGGATGAAATGGCAGACGCAGACGAACAATCGAAAAAGGATTGGAAGGCATACATCTATCCGGTGCTGAAGAACTCTCTGATATGGGTTCTGGTGGTGGGCGCGATCGTCATGGTGTTTCTGCCTGGCGATCATATGGGAAGGCTCACGCTGGCGATCGGCTTCGGATTAATGGTCCTGATTTTTCTCTATGGGCTGATGATCTTGCTGGAAATTGCCAACGGCAAGATCGACCTGAGCCTGCTGCTCAGCGAGTCGACCGGCGGAGCCAGCATGTCACGTTTTCAGCTTTTGATCTTCACCTTCGTGATCGCGCTGAGCTTCTTCCTGCTGGTTGCGAACTCGAAACAGTTTCCAAACGTTCCTCCGGATGTTCTGGCCTTGCTCGGGATCAGTGCGAGCACGTATGCCGTAAGCAAGGGAATTCAGGCAACCGGGATGCCTTCGAAGACGGGGGGAACGCCTCCGCCGACGGATCAACCTGCTCACGACCAAAGTGCGCAGAAGAACACGCCCAAGGGGTTGAACGTGTAGGAGAGCGACGATGGCATCTCAGAAAAGCAGCAAGACTTCCCACGTCTTCGCCCGGCATGTTGCGCCCCTCGCGCCTCTGGCTCTTGGTCTGGCGATGAGCGCTCTACCGTCGTCGCAGGCCAAGCTGGGTGGTGAACTTGCGGAAGAGGATATTCCCGACACCGTCACCGCTGTTCAATGCGAGGACAACATCGCTGGTTTTCAGGAGTGTCACGATGATTATCCGACCGGCTGCAGCAAGGCAGGTCGGTATGACGCGTACCTGAACCTGCTGAAGAATGAATTGCCCACAGCTCCGACCGGTGCGGTTGCGTTTCTCGATCAGGCAGCCTTCGACAACTTGAATACGAATACTCCGCCGGACTTGAGCAAAACCAATCACATCGACTTCAAGGACCAACTCAGCCAGCTTCGTCCTTTCGGTGAAGGGAATCAATATGGGCTGATCGGGTACCTGTACTATGGCCAATCAACCGGAGCGGAGAGCAGCAACTGTCAACTCACTGGTACTAAAAACGTCGACTTTCACATCGGGATTGGCTTTGACTCCAGTTTCGGTGCCCTAGTGAGAGGCGGCCAGCCGGATGCGTCCTTGAAAAAGCAGCTGCAACAAAAGAGCGTGATTGTGGAGATGACGCCACATTATCGTGCTCGCTTCCACAACACAGATTGGACCCTGGCGAATCTCAAACCTGCCCTGGGACACAAAGTCAAAGTTGTCGGCCTATTGATCGTGGATAGTGAACACAACAAGCCAAGCGACAATTGTGCACTCGATGGCACAGCCAAGGAGAAGAACCACTGCTGGCGATACTCCGTCTGGGAACTGCACCCAGTTACGGTCTTCGAATACTGTCAGGACGATTCGTGCACGGAAACCTCCAAGAATTGGATTCCGCTGGGTGGATCCTCGGGCCAGGCGAGTCCATCCGCTGGCAGCGCGGAGGATGACGATACGGCATCTGGAGCCGACAGCACAGATTCCGATGGCGTGGCGCAGAGTCGAGCGGGAACTGGCCGCGAGAGGCGGGCTCCTCGGCGTACTGCTAAGTCTCGTTCGAGTTCAGCAGTGCAACCCTAAGCGCGGTTGAAGGTAATGCGAGGCCGCCCGAAAATGTTTTGCCCCCACGCTTCCGGGGAGGAGCGTGGGGGCCCCGGGTAACGTTTAGGCGAGGGGTCTCAATCCCGCCCAACCATCTGATCAGAAGTACGCAGCCGGGCCTGTGAAAGTTCCCTACTGCATGTGGTCGTTAGACAAGCCGGGTGCGGAAAGGTTAGCGGCTGAATGAGTGAGCAGGCACTGGAGTTCTGCCGTCGAATTGCCGATGAATGATCCTAGGTTGTCCTGCGGCGCGGAGGTGTGGAGATGGCTAATGGATCTACTGGGGCAAAGATGGCGATCTCAGCCAAATACCCACGTTCCGCTGAGATCATCCGTTACACCATCGAAGTCGACAACAGGTTGGTGAGAACGAGGTTCGGCAAGGTGATTACCGCGAACGCAATCTGCGAGCTTTCAAGGCTGATGCGAGCGGATCTACAGTTTTCGCCTTCTTTTTCAGAGATCATCGACTTTACCAATGTCGAGAAGGTCGAGATTAGCGGCGACCATATGATGCAGCTGTCCGAGAGTGCCGATCCCTTTAGTCCCGAAGCCAGGCGCGCATTCGTCGTACAAACGGAACTGCAGACTCATGAGGCCAGGATGTACGGCATTGTGCGGGTGGCGCGTGACAAGAGTAGAGTCTTCCGCTCGATCGGAGAGGCGGAGCGCTGGCTATCGTCCCTGGAAGAACCAAAGAGCTGAGGTGCCGCAGAACTATTGCTGCTTTTCTTTTGGACGCTCGAAGGGCTTCTGCAGGTACTTGCGAGCTTCCTCGAGCGCTCCAAACGTGTTGTCGTTCGTCTGCACCGCCTGGCGGTACTGATTGACTGCACGTTCCCGCTGCCCCGTGATATCGAAGATCTTGCCTAGCTGAATGTGGCTCCAGACTTCCGTCCAGCGCGGATCACCGTCACCATCGAGCGAAGCCCGGTAAGAATTCGCCGAGGACTGGTAGTTGCGCTGGAAGAAGAACACCTCCGCAATGCGGTAATGCGCCAGCGAACTGTTCTTGTTGAGATCGAGCGCCTTGTTGAACTCGCTGAGTGCGGCCGCGAGATCGCCCTGCTGCTGCAACGCCTGACCGCGCAGGATTGACGACCGCAGCTTCACATCGCTGGAATTCGTCAGCACATGGTGATCCGCATCCACGGAGATGCGGCGCGGCCGGCCAAACGTCTCGATCGTAAACGGAGAGCTTGTGCCCACTACATCGATGCGCTTGTTCTCGGTACGGCCGTCAGTATCGACGCGGAGATCGACCGGCATCCGAAACAGATCCAGGTCCTGGGAGATCTCCCCCGTGATGCGGAATCCCGGCGCCTTCTCGTCTTTGGGATTCTGCGGGGTGGACCCTCCCAGCCGGTAGGTCGTATATTTCACCTTGAATTCCGGTGCGCCGGTCGAATCGAGCCACTGCGAGAAGAACCAGGTGAGTTGGTCGCCATAGTACTTCTCGGCGATCGCGCGGAAGTCGTCGGTCGAGGCTGACTTTCCGGCGTACTGGGTTGCAAAATCGCGCATGGCCTTGTTGTACTTGTCTTCACCCAGCACCCAGCGCAGCATGTGCAGGATCATCGCTCCCTTGTCGGTCGTGAGCGATTGGAACTCCGTGGAGAACGTGTCGAGCTTGCTGGCGCTCGACAAGGGAACTGTGTCGTAGGCGAGCGCCCCCACCGACATGTCTTTTACAGCTTCTTCCAGCCCAGCTACGCCAGCTGCGTTCTCGACGTACAACGCTTCGGTGTACCGCGAGAATCCGTCGCTGATCCACCAGTCGTCTTTGGTGGCAGGACTGACAGAGACTCCCCACCACTGATGGGCGATCCCATCGGCCAGTAAACGATAGTTGGTTTTGTCGGTGATCGACGGACCGGCCATACCGACGATCTCCGGCGCCCAGGCGTAGGGAAGGGTGTCGCCGGGAAGCTCCACAACATTGAGCTTCGTCGAGGGCAACGGACCATACAGCGTAGTAAAGTAGGTGAATTCCTGAACGGCAGTTGTAGTGTAGGCGGGGGCTACACTCTGGTGCGTTGGCTTGAAGTAGACGTGCAGGTCCAGGCCTGCTTCATCGCTCTTGTGTTCCTGGAAGACTCCGGCGACGATCGTGCCGGGGAAACTCGGCTTGTCGTAAACGAACGTGAACGTCTTGGTGGGAAGCACCGTGGGCGCGTTCTTCTTCGCGGGAGCCACATCTGAGACGGTAGCCTTCCCCCCGCCGATCACCAGCATGTGCGCCGGTACCACGATCTTGATGGTAGAGGTGAAGCGATTCAATCCATACCCACTGACCGGGAACCACCGTCCGGAATAGAAGAGATATGAGGTGTCATCGCCGATGTAGGCGAGGCTCAGACCTGGTACCGGGCTGTTATCGGCGCTCTCAAGTTGTCCTTCATATTCGAAGGTGAGCGTGGTAGAGGCATCCTTGGTCAGCCCGGCGGGCAGCGGAACACGCACCGTCGAATCCTGCGTCACGCGCTCAGCTGACAGCGGCTGGTTCTTCTCGTCGAGAACTTTGGTGACCCGCAGATCGTTATGCAGTTCGAAAACCGCCACCGCAAGATCCTGCTGCGCAGTGAATTTGACCTTTGCGCGCGCAGTGATCTGATGAAGATGAGGTTCGAGCGTCGCCTCGATCTGGTAATCGTCGACCCGGAGGCGGGTCTTCTCGGCGGCCCATGACGGCTGCGTGATCGTCGCGAACAGACACAAAGTCAGGGATGCAGTGAGGACGCTAAGGCCGCGTCGCTGGTCGGTCGGCATTCAGGAGAATCTCCAGGAAATGAATAACTCATTTCCTATGATGAAGATTCTGACGCAAAAGATGCTGGGAGCACAAGGTCATCCGAGCCAGGGAGACAAGGATTTGACCTTTTCGCGGGTTGGCCTCAGCGCGAGGGCTGGGAATCCCGCCCATGGGGCGTGAGCCTTTTTGAAAAGAACTCCTCCACAACCGCGCCCATGGCGCTACCTCCGATTCCGATCAGGCTGTTTTCAAAGGTCAGGCCAACCCCATTGCGGCTGGACGCCGGATAGTACAGATTCGACAGGCCGCCAGCCGCCAGACTGCCCAGGACGCTCGAGTAGTTCGGCTGCCAGTGTCCGCTGTCCCCTTTGCAGATGACGGCGTTGGAGATCGCATAGAAGAATCTTGATTTCTTGCTGCCCGTCCCTTTGTAGAAGTAGCGCGGGTCCTGCCTGAGAAGCACCGGGAACACAACGTTCCCGAAGAAAGTCCCGGAGGCGAAGTCGGCGTAAGTGGCGCCGAAGCGTTTGGCGTAGCCCTGGGCGCCTTGGCCGTACCCAGGGAAAGAATTGTCGGCCTGCTGGATCCCGGCGATGAAGGCGGAAATCCCGAAGGCGAAGGGGTTCACCGCGAACTTCCACCCGAGTTGAAGCTTCTGGCGGGCGTTGAGCGGTTGGGCGTCCGGTTCGTAGCTGACGTAGTAGTTGGGGACGACGCCGAGCAAGCGCTGCGTCTCCTCGACGTGAATCTGCACTTCAGCAATCTCTTCTCGCGTCTGCGTCACATTGATCTCAACGCTCGTGGCCACGACAAGTTCAACCGGAGGGAGGACTTCACTCTCTCCCGGCTGAAGACTGCCGGATTCTGTCTTAGTGGCGAACCCGGAGGCCGACATCGAGAGCTCAAAAGATCCGGCCGGAACATCCTTGAACGCGAAACTGCCATCCCAACTTGATTCAGTCTGCGCCGAATACGAGCCGTCCGTTAGACCAACCTTGGCACTGGGGATCGCCGCCCCATCAGGGTCAAGAACCGTGCCGGCGATTGTCCCAGTCGCCGCGGAAGGCGCCACAGGAAGCGACACTGGCGAAGAGGCTGGAGTCGATTGGGAAGACAGGGAGGCAGAGATCCCGAACAGTAAAAACGCGAGTATGACACCGCAGAGGACGCGACGCATGTGTCCAGCCGATGCGTTTTTTGCGGGCTGGACTCGGCCGACCGTTTTCCGACTGTCGCTGACTGACCTTCTCGGCACAGAACTACCCCTTCGGAACTAACGACGTGAGTTGGTCTTGCGAACGCAGAGAACCCCCATCAAGGGTGATACCCCACTATCTACCACCGACGAACCCCTGGGGAGATTACCGCCGTACAGGTATAGATGCACCTAACCCCACAAAAGACAGTATGATTTCAGCCGCACGATCGGCGGGGTGCACAGAAGTCCGGGTACTTTCAGTCCCCCGAAGTCTCGCCTTGACTTCGGCCAGTGCTCTCAGCATTTGGTCCCGGGCCGGACCGTCCGGTAGGATCTCCCGCAAGCGGGAAACGACTTTCTCGGCAGTGAAGTCTTGCTGTACGAGTTCGGGCACGACTTCTCTTTCGGCGATCAGGTTGACCATGGCGAAGCGCGGGACTTTCACCCGAGGTTTGCCCAGCATGTAGGTGAGGGCAGACACGCGGTATACCATGACGAACGGCAGGTTCATCATTGCGGCTTCGACGGTGGCCGTTCCGCTGGCGACGATGCCGGCGCGGGAATGGTAGAGCGCCGGGATGGCCTCGGGAACAAGCGTAATTCTTGGGCTGTCAACTTCGTTCGAGCGTTGAAGATTCTGCTGGACGAGGCTGCGCACGAACTCTCTATCCAGAGTAGGAGCGACTGGAAGGAGGTACTCGAAGCCATAACGCCAGATGGTCGCGGCCTCAATCATGGTCGGTAGGTTCATTCGTACTTCCTTCATTCGACTACCTGGCATCAGCGTGACCCACTGCTTATGCCGACTGAGCTGAAACTGGGCAGCGTAGTCTCGGCGCTTTATGGCTGGCTCAGGCAACGACCCCAGCGGGTGTCCCACGAAAGTCGCATCGACGCCGCGGTCCCGATAGAACTTTTCTTCAAAAGGGAAAATGACCAGCGCCTTGTCGATGTAGTCGCGAAGCAGGCGGACGCGTCCCTGCCGCCACGCCCAAAACTGCGGAGCAACGTAATAGACCGTACGGATACCGCGCCGTTTCATCTGGCGGGCGACGCGCCAGTTGAAGGCGGGGGCATCGATCACGATGGCGAGGTCGGGCTTGCGGCGGTCGGCCTCTGCGATGAGGTGCTTGTAGAGACCGAGAATCCTTGGCAGGTGGCTAAGGACCTCGGTGATGCCGACGACCGCCAGATCCTTGGCGTCGACTACCGTGTCGCATCCGGCGGCTCGCATGCGGTCTCCGCCGACACCGAAGAACTCGATCGACGGTTCACGGCGGCGCATAGCCTCGATCAGCTGCGCGCCATACATTTCACCGGAGGCTTCTCCGGCCGAGATCAGGATTCGCACGCAGTCATTGTACGAGAGCGGCGATCTTCGACGGGCACGAGTTCACAGTAACCTTACGGCCCTGCCTTCGCAGACTCGGCGCTCCCCCGTGGTTCTCTGCGGCTCGGGCTTTCACCTTCACCGCAAAGAACGCCAGAAAGTGCCGCGAAGTTCGCCAAGTCGAGTCAGAGCGAACTACTTGATCTCCACCTGATCGATCTGGAACTCGAACTTTCCAGGTGGTTGGGCTGCGGCGAACAGAAGCGCACTCAAGTCGCCGCCGTCGGTCTGAAAGGTTGTGAACGGGAACGTGTACTGCTTCCACTCCTTCGTCGCCACGAACTGCGTCATGGCAGGCATGCCGTTCTGTCCGGAGCGAGCGGCGGTGAGGACGATCAGCATGTAGCTTTCGCCATCGCCTTTCGCCCAGAAGCTGATTTCTTTCTTCCCGGACAGGTTCACGGGCTCCATGGGAGCGCTGCCCGGAGCGAACATCGCTCCAGCCCAACTGAATCCGCCGCTGCCGGGGACGACTTCTCCGGAGACCTTCATGGCACCCTTCGAGCCGCTGGCGCCGGGTTGGGCGATCTCGATCGATGCCTTCGACTTGCCTCCGATCATTTCGTCCGTGCTGGTGATCCAGGAGCCGTAGTTCGAGGCGATCTTGCCTTCGTCAAACGTGCTGACGACGCCAGACTCCGATCCTGCTGGAGCCGGCGGCGGCAGCGGTTTTCCGGTCTCGCCATGTGGGCCAAGAACGGTGAGCGGAACCATGCTGGTCTGGTCGGAGCTGGGACCGACCATCACGTCGAAAGCTCCGGGTTCGACCACGCGATTCATGTCGATGTTCAGCATACTGAGCATGTCCGGCGTGATCGTGAACTCGACCGTCTTTTTCTCTCCCGCCTTCAGCGTGATCCGCTGGAAGCCCTTGAGCTGCATGACGGGTTGCGTGACCTCGGCGACGCGCTGATGAACGTAGAGCTGCGGAACCTCGTCGCCTTCACGAGAACCGGAGTTGGTCACATCGACGCTGACTTTGGCCGTGCCGCCAGAAACAATCTGTGCTGGCTCGACACGGAGATTATCGAACTTGAAGGTCGTGTAGCTCAGGCCGTAGCCGAAGGGATAGAGCGGCTTGCGCGTGCTGAACGCGTACGTCCGGTTCGCCGACGGCTTGTGATTGTAGAAGTCGGGCAGATCGCCCACCGAGTGCGGGAAGGTGATCGGCAGCTTGCCTCCGGGATTGACGTCGCCAAAGATAACGCTCGCCGCGGCGGTACCGCCTTCCTGGCCGAGATACCAGCCTTCGAGAATCGCAGGGACTTTCTCGGCGATGTAGTTGATGGAGAGCGGGCGTCCATTGATCAGAAGAACGACCGTAGGCGTCCCTGTCTCGACGACGGCTTTCACGAGATCATTCTGGGCGCCAAGCAGGTCGAGCGAGTCGCGGTCGCCGAGGTGATTCTCAGCCCAGGCTTCGCGGTTGGTGGACTCGTTCTCTCCGACAACGAGGATCGCTACGTCGGCTTTCTTTGCGGCTTCAGCGGCTGCTTTTACACCCTCCTGCTGTGTGGCTGGATCGATCAGCTTTACGTCGTTGGCAAACCATCCGTGCCAGTCGTTCTGGTTGGTGATCTTGCAGCCTTCCTCGTAAACGACATTGGCCTTGGTGCCGACGCGGTCTTTGATGCCTTGCAGAATACTCACGCCGTGGATTGGGTCGCGGCTGTATCCGCCGAGATGGACACCACCGGCGTTGGGACCGATCACGGCGATCGTCTTCAGCTTGCTGAGGTCGAGCGGCAGAAGGTTCTTGTCGTTCTTCAGCAGAACCACAACTTTCTGCGCAGTCTTCAGCGCGAGCGCGCGATGCTCGGCGCTGTTGGTGGTCTTCTCGGCATAGTCGGGATCAACGTAGGGATTGTCGAAGAGACCGAGGCGGAACTTTGTGGCCAGCACTCTCGCGACCGCCCGGTCGACCAGCGCTTGCGAAACGGTTCCCAGCTTTACCTGCCAAAGCAGCGTGCGATAGACAGAGCCATCGGAGAGGTCATAGTCGACTCCAGCGGCAAGAGCCATGCGGGCGGCATCGGCATTGTTGGCTGCGATGTGGTGGGTTTCGGTGAGCATCTGCAGGCCGTTGCCATCAGAAGTGACGTAGCCGTTGAATCCCCACTCCTGACGCAGGACTTTGTCGAGCAGCCACGGATTGACGTGCGAGGGAACGCCGTCGATCTCGTTGTAGGACGCCATCACGCTGCCGGCGCGGCCTTCCTGCACGGCGGCCTGGAAGGGAACCAGGAAGTTCTCGCGGATGATGCGCTCGGAGAAGTTGGCGGGCGCGGTGTTGGTGCCTCCTTCGGGTTGTCCGTGAACGGCAAAATGCTTGGCGGTGGCCATGACGTGATGGCGGCCGATCAGAAATGAATCCCCTTGCATGCCGGTGACGGCGGCAACGCCCATGCGTGCGACCAGAAACGGATCTTCGCCATAGGTTTCTTCGGTGCGTCCCCAGCGCGGATCGCGCGCGAGATCGAGCACGGGTGTGAAGACCTGGCCAACGCCGGCCGATCCGGCTTCATCGCCGGCCGCGAGAAAGACCTGGTGGACGAGATCGGGGTCCCATGTGCTCGCCAGGCTGAGTGCCTGCGGGAAGCTGGTGCTGCCGTACTCCATGAATCCGTGTAGGGCTTCGCCCATGAATAGGTCAGGGATGCCGAGACGCGTCTTCTCTTTCAGGTAGCGCTGCACGCCGTTCCGCAGGATCGCGGCTTTGCGGGCGGGGAAAACGAGGTCAGGGTCGTACCAGCGGTTCATCATCTCGCTGGCCGATGCATCGGTGAAAGTGTTGGTTGGGTCGATCACATGGACGCCGCGGTCACCTGGAGGCGCGATCTGGCTGATCTTCTCTTCGAGCGTCATGCGCGAGAGCAGGTCGGCGACGCGATCATCGATCGAGAGGGCCGGGTTCTTGTAGATCGGTGTATTCTCGGCCGGCGCGGCTTTGGGCGCTGCGGTTTTCGGTGTTTTGTCTTGAGCGATGAGTGAGATCGAAGCGAGAAGAATGATGCAAAGAAGGGAACGGAGGAGAATATCGATTTTTCTCATGGACGCAGAACTGCCTCCTTGGGGACGGATAATGCTACTCCTAGGTACGGGGAGATGTCAGTGAGAGTTCCCGTGGGGACTAAAGGGGATGGGAGGATTTATGTAGGGACAGCCGCCTCGGCTGTCCGGCGGAGCGAAGCTCCGCACAGAATTTGGCGCCCAGTGTTATTGCGCCGGGTTCAGTGTCTTCTTTGGCGACTCATCGCGGGAGAGTCCTTTCTGGCTCTCGCATTTCTCGAGTTGCTTGCTCATCGCGTCCAGCTGCTTGTTCAGCTTGTCCACAAGTTTTTCGAGCACTTGCCCTGCGTTTAATACCTCAGTGGGTTTGGTCTTAAGGACGCCATTCGTGGCGATCGGTGGGCCCGATCCGCTCGAAGCGTCGATTTCGACGTACGTCTCTCCTAGTACTCCCGCGGTTTCGAGCGACGCGGTTGAGTCGCTGGGGATATTCAAGTCGTACGCGGGTTTCAGAGCCATCACCACCTCGACCGGTGTTTGCTTCAGCTCGGGCCGAGCACGGACACTTCTTACCGAACCTACATCCACGCCAGCGAGGCGCACAACCGCACCGGGTTTAAGGCCGAACGCATTTGTGAAGTAGGCTTTGACGACGAGGTTGTGGCCGAGCGGCTTCAGGACGAACAGCAGGAGTACAAGAAGAGCAATAACCGCTAGCGCGGCAACTCGAACGGTCTTCGAACGCATACGATCCTGGCCTGGCAAGGTCCCCGGGCCGATCAGTAGAAGGCCGATTTTACAACATAACCCTGGACCGAACGGCCTTAGGCCGGAGCAGTCGGGCTACCCGATTGGCTTTGCCATCGCGACGAATTGCGGATTCTCATCCAGCCAGCGCTTTGAGTTTTTGAAGTCGGCCTTCACATTGGGAGAGAGATGCCTTGTCCAGTCCGGCTTATGCTCACTGCGTTCGGTAGCCAATCGAGCCAGCGCGTACCCAAAAACCGGTTGAGGTAGATAGCCGAGGCGTTGGGTTGACCACCCGATTTTTCGTTCACTCTGGAACTGCTGGAAGCGCGCTGCGGAATTCGCCGTGAAAATGCCAAGTCCCAGGAACACGGTGAGGAGATCGGTCAGAGGCTCATGATCCTCGGTGTCGGGGTTCATCAAGTTTCCGCCCAGGAGGATCACGTGACCGAGTTCGTGGGCCACGGTCGCCACGAGCGACAGGGGATCTTTCATCATCGAGCCACGGATGGCGACGACTGTGCGTTCGTCAACGTGCTCTCGCAGGTGTGCGTGCAGGTAAACGCCTGCCGGACCTTGTGCGCCCGCGCTCCAGGAGGGCAGCAGGTCGCGGAGTTCCTCGGTTTCGTCGGGAAAGATCTCGAGTTTTAGCGTACTGCGGTCAACTCTCATATAGCCGCACACGCGCGCGAAGAGCAGCTCCAACGATTCTGGTGTCTTGCTGTAGGCATCGGGAAAATCTTCCGCAGTGGGCTCGATGACCTTGGCTTCGAGCATCCGGCGCCGCCCGACAAGTTTTTCGAGGCGGCTAAAGCCATTGTCGACCCAGAGGCGTTGCTCGTCGGTGACAGGAAGCTTGGGTGGGAAGAAGAACATGAGGTCGTGCGATCTCCGGCGGACATTCTAACGGAGGAACAGAGATTCCCGACGGCGAAGTGAGAGTCTAATCGTCCGCGCTGACCGTGGATTCCCCGGCAGGCGCGGGAGCCCGCTCGACATCCGCGATTTCCTGATCCTTGTACTGCAGTTGATACAGCTTGTAGTAGATGCCGCGGTGAGCGAGGAGTTCCTGGTGGGTGCCCATTTCGCGGAGCTGGCCCTTGTGCATGACGATGATCTTGTCGGCGCGCTGAATCGTCGACAGCCGGTGGGCGATGATGAGCGACGTGCGCCCTTCGACCATACGGGCAAGTGCGTCTCGCACGCGAAATTCGGTTTCGGTGTCGACGCTCGAGGTAGCCTCGTCGAGGATCAGAATCTTCGGATCATGCGCCAGGGCCCGGGCGAAGGAGATGAGCTGCTTCTGTCCGGTGGAGAGCGTTGATCCGCGCTCGCGGACTTCTTCTTCGAATCCCTTGGGTAATGAGCGAATGAAGTCGCCGAGGTTCACGTCTTCGGCGGCCTGTTCGACGTCTTCGTCCTGAATGCGGCCGGTGCCGAGGCGAATGTTGCCGCCGATGGTGCCGGTGAAGAGAAACGGGTCCTGCAGGACTACGCCGATGCGGGAGCGGAGGTCCGCGAGATCCATGTCTTTGACATCGACACCGTCAATGCGGACGGCCCCTTTCTGGACATCATAGAAGCGGAGTAAGAGCGAGATCAGCGTCGTTTTGCCGGCGCCGGTGTGGCCGACGACCGCCACCGTTTCGCCGGGTTCGATGGCGAAGGAGACGTCGCGGAGAACCCAGTCGGGCGCGGACGTTTTCTCGACTGTGGCTGCCCCACCCTTCGTGGTTTTCGAAGGGTGGGAGGAACCGTTGCCCGGGACCGCCTGGCTTCGCTGCGGCTGGACAGCCGAGGCGGCTGTCCCCACATGGTCCTTGCCATTCCCATCGGCGTTGCCTTCTTCCACCACTTCTCTATAGGCGAACCAGACGTGATCAAACTCGATTCGGCCTGGGCCCTCCGGCTTCTTCACGACTGGGGGTGAGACGACCGCCACCGGTGTGTCCACCAGCTTGAAGATGCGTTCGCTGGCCGCCATGGCGGACTGCAGAATGTTGTACTTCTCGCTGAAGTCCATGATGGGCCGGAAGAAGCGCATGGCGTACTGAGTGAAAGCGATCAGTACGCCGAGCGAGGCGGCCTCCTCAACGGTGTGGAACGAGATCAGCGTGTGCGGGTTGAATCCAACGCTCACGCTTTTCGCCACAACCTTCGACATAACGTCTCTGCCGCCCCACCAGATCACACAAGCAATCGCGATCGACGAAAACAGATCCACGATCGGGTAATAGACGGCATAGGCCAGAATGGCGTCTTTGAATGCGTCCATGTGGCTGCGGTTGATCTCGGAGAAGCGTTTGTAGGCGCGGCGTTCGCGGTTGAAGAGCTGCAGCACTACCATGCCGCTGACGTGCTCCTGCAAATACGCGTTGATGCGGGCGATGGCGGTGCGAATGCGCCGGTAGGAGTCGCGGACCTTGTCACGAAAGATCTTGGTCGCGAACACGATGAAGGGAAGCACGGCGAACGTGATCAGGGCCAGTTTCCAGTTCATGCACAGCATGATGCCGAGAATTCCCGCGAGCACGAAGATGTCTTCAAAAATCGAGACGACACCCGAGGTGAACATCTCGTTGAGCGCATCGACGTCGGTGGTGACGCGCGTGACCAGGCGTCCGACAGGATTCTTGTCGTAGAACGCCACGTGCATGTGCTGCAGATGGCGGAAGATCTGGCTGCGCAGGTCGAACATGACCTGCTGTCCGGTCCACTGCATGAAGTAGGTCTGCAGGAACTCGAGAACAAAAGTGAAAATCAGCAGGCCGAAGTAGATGGCAGAGATCTGCGCGATGCCGGTGAGCGGATCCGAGCTGAGCCAACTCCACAGGCCCGAGGCCGTTCCCTTGGTGGGCGCGAGGTAGCGGTCAACCGCGACTTTGACGAGATACGGCCCGAGGACATCGGCGATCGATTTAAAGATGATCGCAGTAATTGCGACGCCGACCTGCCAGCGATATGGGCGCAGGTAGGTCAGCAGCCGCCGCATCAGACGGCTGTCGTACGCTTTGCCTAATACTTCTTCTTCCTGGGCCATCAGATCTCGATTGCGGCCTACCGGGTTCTTCCGCCTCGCTTCGCCTCGGCGGGACAGCCGAGGCGGCTGTCACCACTTGTCCACTGAAAAGGGTACCTCAAATAGATGGCGGCAACTGCCAGGAGGATGGAAAAGGTTTGGCCTCGCTACGGAGGTCTTACCATCCTCAGAAGCAGGCCTTTCAGTTGGAGTCCGGCATAGGCATCGGATGGTCCGAGCGGTACATGACGCGAGGCGCCTCGCAGTTATTGCTGGCTTCACCCTTGGCGATGGCCACCTTGCGCTTCTCTATACTTTTCAGACTACTCAGGAAAGGTTTCAGGTCCTTGTCGAATGGTCTGCGGTCCGCCGCATTGTTGAAGTTCAGGTTCTGCACCGAATGTTCGCGGGGAATCGTGATGTAGAGAGTGTCCATGTCTTTGATGATGCCGCCGCGCGGCGGCGCAGTCTTGATCTCTGCAAATTTGCTGTCGTTGAGTGCCGACTGGAGGGCTTTCAGGTCCGCGTCAGGCAACTTGTCGAGGTACACCTTGATGTTCGGGTCGCTGCCTGACATGCCCTGAACCGATGTCTCCATCCGATAGCGGCCGTCGGGGAAGACCACAAGGCAGGTATGACTCATTCCAACATAAGGGTCGACGCTGGTCGTCTCCGTGCGTATCACGAAAGTGCGTTCCACCATGGTCTGAGCAAATGCAGAAATTACGAGAAGGAAGATCGCTCCAATAAAGAACAGTTTTGCTTTCATGCGCGGGATTAGAACACGAAAGCGCTAACCACGCCATACAAATTCCCGGTGCCACCGTCGGCCGGAACGCCGCTTCTTACGTGGGATAATCAGGCGTGGCACTGGGGATCTACATTTCCGTTCCGTTCTGCCGGACGAAGTGCAGCTACTGCAACTTTGCGTCGGACGTGTTTTCGAAAGCGGTGTTTGAGAAGTATGTGGGACGCGTGTGCAGCGATGTTGCGAATTCGTGCGAGACAGCAGACCAGATGGGCGGGCAGATCGAGCGGGAAGTGGGTTCGATTTACCTGGGCGGCGGCACCCCCACGGTTCTCGATGGCGCTCAACTGCGCAGGATATTCGATGCAATGCGGGGCCAGTTCCCGGTGACGCGCGATGCAGAGATCACCGTGGAATGCGCTCCCGGCAGCCTGACTGCGGGGATGCTGGATACTCTGCTGGCCTGCGGCGTGAACCGCGTCAGCCTCGGTGTGCAGTCATTTATTGATGCCGAGGCGGCGTCGGTCGGCAGGCTGCACAAGCGAGCGACTACCCTCGATGACATCTCGCGCCTGCGCGCGGCCGGCATCGCGAACATCAATATCGATCTGATTGCCGGGCTGCCGCATCAGACTGCCGAAAGTTGGAAAGAGTCGCTCGACGAGACTATCGCGACCGGCGCGCCCCATGTGAGCGTATACATGCTAGAGGTTGATGAAGATTCGCGGCTGGGACGCGAGTTGATCGCCGGCGGAACGCGTTATCACGCGCACTTCGTGCCCGATGAGGATAAAGTCGCTGATTTCTACTTGATGGCTTGTGAGACGCTCAACGCCGCGGGCGTGGAGCAGTACGAGATTTCGAACTTCGCTCGGGAAGGGTACGAGTCGCGGCATAATCTCAAGTACTGGACGCGGCAGCCGTATCTGGGATTTGGAGTGGACGCGCACTCGATGCTGCGGTCAGCTGCGCCGGAAGTTGAGGCGGTGCGCTTCAGCACCTCCGACGCATTGGAGAAATACACGGCTGGCGCAGCGCCGCAAAAGACCGTGATCTCAAAGGAGACGGCGTTCGAGGAAACGTTCTTTCTCGGACTGCGTCTGAACCGTGGCGTTGATCTGCGAGACGTGGCGGAGACGTTCGGTCCACAAGCTGTGGATACAGTGCGCCCGATGATTGATGGTCTAGTTGGCGATGAACTAGTCGCTCGGCAAGCGGAGTCGATTCGGCTCACCTCAAAAGGGCGCCTGCTCTCGAACGAGGTGTTCCAAGCTTTCATCGCGCCGGCCCAAGCCCGACGCGGCCACTAGGCAGATTCGCCGGAAGAAATTTTTAAGACAATTTCCTTTCCCCAGACCGCCCGGTCGGTCGGCAAACAACCGAAACTATACAAAGTCGTCAGTATTCACGCGCCTTCCCCATCCTTGTCACCGGTTTGTCGGAGGTAACTTCTCTCATCATTCGGGCTATGTTCTAATCAAAATCTCGGCGGCCTCTCGGCCGCGTGATGGGAAGTGGGGTGGGGGGACCGTGGATTTCCAACTAAACGAAGAACAACTGCATTTGAAGAAGAGCGTGCGCGAGTTCGCTGAGCGCGAGATCAAGCCGCGCGTCATGGAGTGGGACGAGAAGGGCGAGTTCCCGCTTGCAACGATCAAGGAGCTCGGCAAGATGGGGCTGCTGGGCGTGATCTTTCCGCCGGAGTACGGCGGCGCGGGCATGGGCTACGTCGAGTACGTGACCGCGATCGAGGAACTGTCGCGCGTTGATGGATCGGTGGGCATCATCGTCGCCGCCCACACGTCGCTTTGCACCAACCACATCTTTCTGGCGGGCAATGAAGCGCAGAAGAAGAAATACGTCAGCAAGCTGGCGACCGGAGAGTTCATCGGCGCATGGGGATTGACTGAGCCTTCGTCGGGATCGGACGCGGGCAGCGCGCGCATGACCGCCGCGCGCAAGGGAAATCAGTGGGTCCTGAACGGCACCAAGACTTTTTGCACCAACGGCCATTACGCCGACGTCGTCGTAGTGCTCGCCGTGACCGACAAGACGGCGCACACGCACGGCATTTCCGCCTTCCTCGTCGACAAGGACACTAAGGGATTCCGTCCTGGCAAGAAGGAAAACAAGCTGGGGCTGCGGGCCAGCGATACGGCGGAACTGATTTTCGAAGACTGCGTGATTCCGGCCGAGAATCTGCTGGGCGGCGAAGGCCAGGGATTCCCTGACGCCATGCGCGTCCTCGACGGCGGGCGCATCTCGATCGCCGCTCTGTCGCTGGGCATGGCAGAGGGCGCCTACGATTGCGCGCTGAAATATTCGAAGCAACGCCGGCAGTTCGGAAAGGCCATCAGCGACTTCCAGGCGATCCAGTGGAAGCTGGCCGACATGGCAACCGAGATCGATGCCGCAATGCTGCTGACCATGCGGGCAGCGTCGATGAAAGATGCCGGGATGAAGACAACGCAAGAGTCATCGATGGCCAAGCTTTACGCCAGTGAAGTCGCGGTGAAGTGCGCCAACGAGAGCGTGCAGATTCACGGCGGGTACGGGTTCATCAAGGACTATCCGGCGGAAAAGTTCTATCGCGACGTGAAGCTGTGCACGATCGGCGAAGGGACCAGTGAGATTCAGCGGCTGGTGATCGCGCGGCAACTGCTGAAGGATTAAATTTGTCCGGGCTCTCCGCTGTCATCCTGAGCCGCGCACTTTGCGGCGAAGGACCTATGCAAACTGCGGGCAGCTTCCATGCCGCCGGCCGATTGCATAGGTCCTTCGCGATGCTCAGGATGACAAGCCGTGTGAGCCCGTTGCGTGAATCCTCGGTAGATTCCTGATTCTTGTCGGTCTGCTTTACACTGATCGCTTGGCAACCCAGACTCAGTCCTTGATTGACTCCATCCGTTCTGGCGACCCGCGATCTCTGGCTCGCGCGATCTCGACCGTCGAGAACCGCGCGTCGGGATGGTCCGATCTGTTGAAAGCTCTCTTTCCCCATACTGGCAGGGCCCGCGTAATCGGGCTAACTGGCGCGCCCGGGGCAGGGAAGAGCACGCTGGTCGACCAACTCGCGCGCATCTACCGCAGGACGACGCATTCACACCCTGTCTCGCAGAATACGCGAGACAAGAGCAGGGCAACCGACCCCAACTATTCTGTTGGCATTATTGCGGTCGACCCCACTAGTCCTTACACCGGCGGCGCGATTCTGGGCGACCGCATTCGTATGCAGGATCACTTTGCCGACCCTGGCATTTACATTCGCAGCATGGCGACACGCGGTTCTCTGGGCGGCCTAGCCCGGACTACAGCCGACGTTGCTACTGTCCTCGATGCCTCTGGGCGCGATGTCGTCCTGATCGAGACTGTGGGCGTCGGGCAGGACGAAGTCGACATCGTGCGGCTGGCCGATATCACGATCGTGATTCTCGTCCCCGGCATGGGCGACGATGTGCAGACGATCAAGGCCGGCATCATGGAGATTGCTGACATCTTCGTGATCAACAAAAGCGACCGCGACGGCGCCGAGCGCGTGGAACGCGAGATTCGGGCGTTGCAATCGCTGGCCGTACGCAAGGACGGCTGGACGCCTCCCGTGGTGAAGACGGTCGCGAGCGAGGGGAAGGGCATCGAGGAACTTGCTGCAGCCATCGCGGAGTTCGAGAGCTATTTGCAAAAGGAAGGCCGCGCGCTGAAGAAGAGCGTGGAAAACTGGCAGGAGCGGCTGGTCGAGATGCTGCGCGAAGCTATGCTTGACAAGGCGAGGGTCCATCTCGGTGACGGCCGGATTGCGCAGCTCGCGGCAGAGGTGGCGGAACACCGCCGCGATCCGTATTCTTTGATCGAGGAAATCGTAGGGAAGGGATTTTAGATCTCTGATTGCAGATTTCAGATTGCAGATTGAAAACAACGGCGCAGTTCAATCTGCAATCTGAAATCTAAAATCTGAAATTACTATGTTTTCATAGGGGCGAACTTGGAATTCAGCATTGATCATCTCGGCATTGCAGTAAAGTCGCTGGCGACGGCCAAGGCCATCTACGAGAAGCTGGGGTTGAGTATCTCTCCGGAGGAAGTCGTCGAGCAGGAGCAGGTGCGGCTCGTGATGGTGCCGGTCGGCGAGAGCCGGCTGGAGCTGCTGGAGGCGACTTCCGAGAGTTCTGCCATCGCCAGATTCATTGCCAAGCACGGTGAAGGATTACATCACGTCTGCATGAAAGTTCCGGACCTGCGCCAGTCGGTTGAGCGGCTGAAGAAAGATGGTGTGCGGCTCGTGTCGGAAGAAATCAAGATTGGCGCGGGCGGGCATCAGTATGTCTTCGTGCACCCGGCGAGCACCGGTGGCGTGCTGCTGGAACTGGTGCAGGGCTGAGAGCGTTTTCGCCGCGGATTGGCGCAGATTCTCACGGATACATCAAAAACGAATGCTCCTGCTGATTACCGATACATCTGGGAAGCACGGCTTTGTTGGTTTGGCTCGCGCGGGCCAGCCGCAACCGGACGAGGTGACAGGAATCGAAGAGGTCCCGCTTGCGGGCGGTACCTTCTCGGCCCAACTCGTTCCGCAGATCTCGAACCTGCTCAGCAAGCATGGCCTGCAAAAGACTGATATCGGAGCTTTCATCGTCGTGTCCGGGCCGGGATCGTTTACCGGGCTGCGGGTAGGGCTGGCGGCGATTAAAGGATTAGCCGAGATCCTCCAGAAGCCGATTGTGCCGGTGTCGTTGCTGGAAGTGATCGCCTCGGCCTATCTTCGGGACGGCCGAGTACTCGCCGTGCTCGATGCCGGACGCGGTGAGGTTTATGCCAGACAATACGAGATCAGTGACCGCACCGCGCGCCTCCAGACCGAGCAATTGCTGCCCCGGAACGACTTTCCGGCTTTGGCGCATGGCGCGGTGGTCGTGACTCCAGAGGTGACTTTGGCTCAGATCGCAAAATCGGCCGGACTGGACACCCTGGAACTCGAATCGGTGACGCCGGCGATGATTGCCCGGCTCGGCTGGCGGCGCTGGCAGTCGGGCGGGACGGTTTCGCCGGAAACGTTGGAGGCGAATTACATTCGGCGGTCGGACGCGGAGATCTTCGCAAAACCAGCTACTCGCTCCTAGTCCCTAGCTTCCAGCTCAACCCTGCTTTGGGATGACCTCTTGAACATTCAGCTGCGCAACGCCCGATTTGACGACATACCCGAAATGATGCGCCTCGAGCGTCAGAGCCCGATGCTGGCCCATTGGACCGAGCAGCAGTATCGGGAGATCTTTGAAGAGTCCGGCCAATCGTCTCGGCTGGTTCTGTTGGCGGAAGGAACGGGCGGCACGGTCATTGGATTTCTCGTGGCCCGGCACCTAACACCGGAGTGGGAACTGGAGAACATCGTCGTCGCCTCCCAAGCTCAGAGAAGTGGAGTGGGAACACGCCTGTTGGCAGAGCTGCTCGTTCGTGCGCAACAGTCCAACAGCAGCGCAGTGTTTCTGGAAGTACGGGAGTCGAATACTGCCGCGAGAAAGCTCTATGAGGCATTCGGTTTCTCGACGACGGGGCGGCGTAAGTCCTACTATTTAAATCCTTTGGAGGATGCAATCCTCTACGCCAAGAAGGTAGGTTGCGATTAGTCTCATGCAGAAATATGCACCACTTTTTTGGCATTGCCCCACTTGTTACAGCTGTGTTAACGTGGCCCAAGATCATAAGGTTTGGAGGTCTGCTGGATGCTGACTCCGAGAGACCAACTCCTGACTAGTCACGACGAATTCCGCCGGCTGGCTCAGGAGCACACGCAGTACGCGCAACGTCTCGAAACACTCACCCAAAAACGCTACCTCAGCGAAGACGAGAAACTGGAAGAGGTCCGGATCAAGAAGCTGAAACTCCGCCTCAAAGATCAGATGGAGTCGATTGAGCGCGAGTATCGGCAGCAGTACGGCGTCAACGTAGCCTAATCGGTTTCTGGCCAATTCTTCGGGCGGGGCGACCGCTGCAGGATTCATTTACCTATCCTCGGGCGCGAAGAAACGTCTTTTTTTATCTGCACTTACAAAGAACAGCGTGGGGCGATAGCGGAGCGTGAAGGAGTCTGACTTCGCCATTCGTGGGGAGGACTCCATGTCATTCAAGCCAGGAGACTTCTATCTTGGGGTGGTCAGCTTCCTCGGCGTCCTGCTGCCCGGAGCGGTATTCCTCTTCCTTCTGTTGTTTTCTTATCCTGCGGATCCGAGGCTCAGACTGCAGGATTGGAGAGTTTTCGCAGCTGCGGCCTACATCGTGGGCCATTTGTTCCTGGCGGTTGCAGAAAGACTTAACTCGACAGCTGACCGGGTTACGAGGTTGTTGGGGAGGCATTTCTACGATGCGCTGTTCAATGTCGAAGGAGATTTCGCCAGCGCGCATCGGGCATCTATGGGTTCTGAGAAATCAGCGGGCGATGCGCACGATCCGCAAGTCAGAGCCTTCCGCTTTCACACGGCACTGTCCTACGTGCGGCTGAGAAGTGCGGAGGCGGCTGCGGAAGTCGACCATCACATGGCGGACTACAAGCTGCTGCGGAGCCTCGTGCTCGTCCTTCTGTTGAACGCGATCATCGCTCTTCGCCGCCCAAATGATGGCTGGCCGGCGGCCACGATTGAAATCGTTGTGAGCGCATTTGCCTACGTGTGCTTTGTCCGTATGTACAACTGGGCCCGCTACCTGGTGTTCGACTACGCCATCATGCTGTTGAAGGGAAAGCCCGCCTAGACCGTAACCGTGCCAGGCGCCATGCGTTGGCGTTTGCACTCTGGCTGCACACTCAACACGTGCCGCCGCGACGCTGCTCTATAATGATCAAGTTCCCATGGTTCGTGACGGCTACTATTACGGTCTGGCTTTGATCGCGGCTGCTGTCCTGCTCGGCTGGCTGACGAGTCCGGCGTGGGCGATCCTTCCCCTGCTGCTGGCGTTTTTCTTCCTGTGGTTCTTTCGGGACCCAGAGCGCGGGATTCCTTCCGAGGAGGGCGCCCTCGTTTCGCCCGCGGATGGAAAAGTCACCGACGTGTCCACCGTGACCGTGGGCCAGGACAAACGCCTGCGAGTGAGCATTTTCCTCAGCGTATTTGACGTGCACGTGAACCGCTCGCCGATCCGAGGCGTGATTCGGGATATCCGCTATCAACGCGGGAAGTTCCTTGACGCCCGTAGCAAGGACTGCGCGGAGCTCAACGAACAGAACATCGTGACGGTAGAAGGAGACGGGCAGACGGTGGTTTTCAAGCAGATTGCCGGGCTGCTCGCTCGCCGCATCGTCTTCAACCCGAAGGTCGGAGATCGCCTCGAACGTGGCCAACGCGTGGGGCTGATCAAGTTTGGCTCCCGGACCGACGTGTTGCTCGATCCCTCGGCGCGGGTCAGCGTCAAAGTTGGAGATCGAGTTCGGGGAGGCGCCAGCATTCTCGCCTACTTGCCGCAGCCGGTTGCTCTGACCGCCGCCGGAGTTGCTTCTGATGAGAGGGCACACTGATGGATCCGCTGCTCCCCCAGCGCAAGCGCCGCCTGAGCAAGGGGATGTACATTCTTCCCTCATTGTTCACCACGGCCAATGTCGCGCTCGGCTACTACGCCATTCTGGAAGTGATGCATGCCACCGCGACGGAGTTCTGGCACCTCGACAACGCGTCCAGGGCGATAGGATTTGCCGTACTCTTCGATGGCCTTGACGGTCGCATCGCGCGCATGACCGGGACGACCAGCGATTTCGGCCGAGAACTTGACTCCCTCGCCGATGTCATCACGTTCGGCGTGGCCCCGGCGATGCTGGCCTGGACTTGGGGCTTCCATCTCATGCCTCCGGTAATGCTGCCCCAGTGGCAGTGGCACATCAAACTTGCACAACTGGGTGCGATTGCCAGCTTTCTGTTCCTGATTGCTGGAGCCAGCCGTCTGGCGCGATTCAACATCTCCAGCAATCCGCAGCCTTCCAATCCAGGACGTCCGGGGAAGAAGTATTTCGTGGGCATGCCAATCCCGGCCGGAGCCGGAGTGATCGCAGCCGTCGTGCATTTTGAATCCGGCGATCCAGTCAACTCTCCGTACATGGCGCTCGTCTGGCTCGCGATGGTGACCACCGTCGGCTACCTGATGGTCAGTACCTGGCGCTTCTACAGTTTTAAGGACATCGATTTTCGCTCGCGGCACCCGTTTCGGCTGATCGTTCTGCTGGCTCTGCTTTTCTACGGTGTCTGGCTGTTCTCCCGCCCCGTATTGTTTGGCATTGCACTTCTGTATATGGTCTCCGGCGTGTTCTGGCGCCTGCAATGGATCTTCCGGCGTCGCTCTGACCCGCCTCCACCGCCTTATAAGGAGGCGTCGCAGGCTTCATGAGCGAGTCCACGAAACCCGGTGCTGTGTCTCCGGCATTGACTGCACGCGGCAAGTTGTACCGTGCCGCGATCGTCGGTGCCGCCTCCCTCAGGGGCAAAGAACTTGCCGAATTACTGAACGAGCGAAACTTCCCGGCTGCCGACATCCGCCTGCTAGACGATGACGAATCACTCGGGCAGTTGGAGGCGATGGGCGACGAGATCAGCTTTATCCAGCGGGTTCGCGCCGAGCAGTTTGAGCACGTGGACTTTGCCTTCTTTGCTTGCGACCAGGAAAGCACCCGTCGCAGCTGGCGAGATGCCCGTGACGCCGGAAGTGCCATCATCGATCTCTCCGCGATACTGGAGGATCAACCAGGAGCCACCGTTCGTTCACTCTGGGTCGAGCGCGAGCGCGGGCAGGTTGCGCCACCGGAGTTGCAGCCGGGGCCGTGCATAACCGCACATCCTGTGGCCATTGCGTTAGCGCTGCTGTTGTTGAGGGCCCGGAAAGCAGCTTCCATTCGACGGGTTGCCGCAACCGTCTTTGAGCCTGCTTCCGAGCATGGCCAGCGTGGAATGGATGAACTGCATCAGCAGACCGTGAACCTTCTCTCCTTTCAGCCGCTGCCCAAGGACGTCTTCGACGCGCAAGTGGCGTTCAATCTGGTCGCGCGCTACGGCCAGAAGGCACAACCGACGCTGGATTCCATTGAGGGCCGAATACTCCGCCACTACCGTCTGATTGCCGGCTCTGATGCCCCTGAACCCTCGTTGATCCTGTTGCAGGCTCCAATCTTCCACGGGCATGCTATGGCCGTGTTTCTCGAATTGGAGAATGCTGCGAATCTTGCTGATCTGTCGAGCGCCCTGGCGGGCGACCATGTTTCGGTCACTGCCGCCGAGGATGAAACTCCGAGCAACATAAGTTCGGCTGGACAATCGGAGGTTCAACTCTGGCTGAAATCGGATCCTGCAAATCCCAACGCGGTGTGGCTCTGGGCTGCGGCTGACAATCTGCGCATCTCGGCTTTGACCGCAGTGGACTGCGCCGAGAGCATGATGGCGACCCGCCCGACGGGGAAGATTCAATGAGAGCGCGAAGTCTGTTCCTGCTCGCCTGCCTTGCCACTCCGGCATGTGGCTATCACACGGCCGGCCACGCCGTGACTCTTCCCGCGAATGTGAAGACCATCGCAATTCCCGCGTTCAAAAATGAGACGCTGACCTACCATATCGAGCAGATGTTGACGTCGTCTGTGGTGCGTGAGTTCCATACTCGCACCCGCTACCATGTCGTGAGCGATCCTTCGGGCGATGCCGACGCTTCCCTGCAGGGAACCGTTCTCTCGACCGTGGCTTCTCCGCTCACGTACGACACGGCAACCGGCCGTGCGGCCAGCGTGTTGGTGGTTGTCAGCATGCGGGTCCGACTCAGCGATCGCAACGGCAAGGTGCTGTTCCAGAACCCGGCATACGTCTTTCGCGAACAGTACGAGGTTTCGCAGGACCTTTCCAGCTTCTTCGAAGAGGACTCGCCGGCGTTTCGCCGGCTATCGGACGACTTCGCCCGTACCCTGGTGTCCAACCTCCTGGAGGGTTTCTAGCTTGAAGCGGCGATCGTTAGTGATTGCGCTGTTGTTTACCTGGCTGACGGCTGCCTGTTACACGGGCTCACGGCCGCCGCACGTGGGATCGGCTGCGAAAGAGTTCACCGTGAAGGACTCCGACCACGAAGTAAGTCTGAGCCAGTTTCGTGGCCAGATCGTCGTTTTGAATTTCTGGGCGACCTGGTGCCCACCCTGCGTCGAGGAACTTCCCTCCATGATCGACATGCAGAGCCGGTTGCGCGGGAAGGGAGTGGTGATCGTGGGCGTCAGTATCGACATTGACGACGATGCCTACCATCGCTTTATCAAGCAGCGCAATGTCAATTTCGTAACCGTGCGCGATCCTGATCAGAAGGTGGCGGCCATGTACGGCACCACCGGATGGCCCGAGAGCTACATCATCGACCGCCAGGGGGTGGTGCGCAGGAAGTTTGTGGGCCCGGTGAATTGGGACTCGCCCGAAGTGATACAGCTGTTGGCAACGCTTCCTTAGTTCATGTTCAGAGGACTAGGGAAATGCCGGTCCCGATGCTACATTCGAAAGGGATGAATATCGACGGGGAGTTTTCCTGATGCGCGCCTTTGCCCAGGCCGATCGCTTTGTCAGCGACTTGCAATCGCGCAAAACGCGGGCGGCGTACGTATTTGTGGGCGACGAAGCCTTCTTCCGCAAGCGCTACCGCGATGCGATTCTCGAGCATCTGGTTCCAGTCGACCTGCGGGATTTCAGCCTGTTTGAATTCGATCTTGCCGAGACCGACCTTGCCGAAGTCCTTGACCGCGCCAGGACCCCCTCGCTGATGGCCCCCTTTCAGGTCTTCTTCGTGCGTGGCGTGAAAAGCCTTTTTGGGCGCGGGTCGAACGACGAGAAGCTGGCTGCCATCGAGGAGTACTGCGCCCGTCCCAATCCCGATGCGCTGATCGTCTTTGTTGCCGACCACATCAGCATTCCCGCCGATGTCCGAAAGATGGAGATGCAGGACAAGGAGCGCTATCAGCGAATCCGCGAGACCCTGGGCCAGTACTGCGGCATCGTTGAGTTGGCTCGAGTGGAGGAAGGCGAAGCGGTTCGCTGGATCACGGATTACTCCACCAGCCGCGACGTGAAGATCGATGCGGACGGCGCGCGTGAACTGGTAGATGCGCTCGGCGGCGACATGATGATGATCTCCAACGAACTGGAGAAGCTCATCCTTTACGTTGGCGAGAAGAAGCGTGTCACGCTGGGCGATGTCGAGACGATGGTGCTGGCGGCCAAGCAGCGGTCGCTCTACGAACTGACTGACGCGATTTCAAGCAAGGATCGGGTGCGCGCGCTGGCCGTGCTCGATGCGATTCTCGTATCCGGAGAAGGTGAGGACGCCGCCATCGGCCACATCTATATGCTGGCGAAAACTTTCCGGCAGATGCTGGTGATTCTCGAGCGCAACGTCCGCGACCAGCGCATGCTGTGGGCCGCGCTCTGGCAGGGATTTCGGGTCCCTCCGTTTGCTGCTGATGACATCATCAAGCAAGCTCGCCGCTATAAATCTCGTCGTGAACTTACGCGCGCGATCCGCCTCGTCGCCAAGGCCGACCTCGCGCTGCGATCGAACCCAGTGAGCAAGCGAATGGTACTCGAACGTCTCGTCATCGATCTCACGAGCGAGCCCAGGGTCGAAGCCCCCGGATGGATGCAGGAGCAGTTGCCGGTATAGAGGCTGTTCAATCAGTCAGAAGGACAAGCTGAGATATACTCCCCCGCTGGACCGGTTTCGCAAGAATCATGCTAAGTCAGGGCGATGTGGTTTCCTATCTGGAGATGTGCGCCGAGTTTGGCGTCAATCTCCAGAGAGGGATGAATTTTCGTTTGAAGGGAAGCGAAAGCATTATTCTTATGAGTCTTCGGCACGGCGCTCCGTACGCGGACCGCATCGAGGAAACCGGACGAGTCATAGTCTATGAGGGGCATGACATTTCACGAACGAGTGGGGGCCCAGAACCTAAGCAAGTTGATCAACCCGAGTTCCTCCCAAGTGGCCGGCTGACGGCGAACGGACTGTTCTTTGATTCGGTCAGGAGATACAAACTTGGGCGAGCAGATCCGGAATTAGTAAGGGTGTTCGAGAAGATTCGGGATGGAATCTGGGCCTATAACGGGCTCTTCAGGCTCGTGGATGCGTGGCAGGAAACCTCAGGCGGACGTCAAGTCTTTAAGTTCAGACTCGAAATTGTCGACGAGCCAAAAACTTCTGTGTTGGGCACCGCTCCAGCTCTTGATCACGATCGCGTCATACCCTCAACGGTAAAACTCGAGGTGTGGAAGCGTGATAAGGGATGTTGTGTTAAGTGTGGTAGCAAAGAAAACCTGCATTTTGATCACATCATTCCGTACTCGCAGGGCGGTTCCTCCAAGGACCCGAGGAATATACAAATACTCTGCGCTCGGCATAACCTCCAGAAGCACGACAATATCGAGTAGAAACGCCCGGTAAGCAAGCATTTCCCGCCCAAGCGAACCTGGACGGGAAAGTTGGCACCTACAGCATCTCGCAGCTTACGGCATTGTTCCAATCTACGAACGCTCCCTGCGGATTGTCGCGCCACGCCCAGACATGCAGCTCGAAGAACGGATCGAGGCCGAACCGATTCGGCGCGCCCACGAACTGGAAGTCCTGACCATCGAGTGAGGGCGGGACATTGTTGTGATTCGCCAACCACGTGGCGGCGTCGACAATGTACTCAACCCCAACCAGGCGGCGCGCATTGCCGACCGGTTCATAGATAAGAGCCTCCGGATATTCCAGCTTGATATCGCCGTCTTGCACCAGCGGGCCGTTGACGTAGTGAATGCCCATGGCGCCGTGGTCTGGCCCGCTCACGCAGCCGAATGCGGGCGCATATCCCGCTGGCCCCGCATTGTTCACATCCAGGAACCGGCGAGTTGCATTGCGAACGTCCTGCACCAACTTGGCAGGTGCCGCGTGATTCATGTGCGATTCTTGCGCAAAAAGGGGCATCACTGTCACCGTACCCCAAAATACCGCCACATTTAGAAGAGTCATTCCCCAGGTTCGAATTGCCTTTGTCATAGTTTTCTCCTGTTAAGTTTTAATTGTTAGCTGCTTGGGGGAGGAGCCCGTGTGGATCTTTACAGTCGCTCTGCCTTGACCGAAACCGGCACGCCCTTGGTCAGGGAATCGAACACCGGCGAGTGCCCTGTTCCCAACTCGACGATCTCTTGCAGTTGCTCATCGGGGGCGTCGGCTTTCACTTTGAAAGTGACGCGAATTCCCTGGTATCCCTTGCGAATCTTCGGATCCAGATCGAGGAACCCGTGCAGGTCGATGTCCCCCTCGAACGTCGACTCAACTTCTTCGATCTCGATGCCCCGCGCCGCGGCGTGATACACCATCGATGTCGTCAGGCAAGATGCCAGCGCGTGCAGGAGATATTCGACCGGGTTCGGTGCCGAGTCCTGGCCGAGCAGAACCGCAGGCTCATCGGCGTAGAGAACGAATGACTGCTGCCTCGTCATCTCCTGTCCTGCCCCGTAAAACCCGCTGATCGCCGATCGATTCTCCGCGGCGCCTGCCCACTGGTTCTGAATGCGAAACTTGAATTTCGCAATCGCCGGAGTGGCCTTGATCGCATCGATCGTTGTCAAAAGATTGTCAACATTCACGCCGTTGACCACCTTGGAAACCTGTTGTGCCGTTACCATAGTTGCATTCCTCGCTAATCTGATTTCTCGGCTGTCTGCCTTCGATGGCTAGAAGTTATCCGCAAAAGTGAGTTGCAACAAGATGGCAGATATGCCATTGTAGATAGGCAATTGCGCCACTCTGCTTTCTGGCCACTACTGGGGGATCCATGATTGACGTCACCGTCCTGATTCTTGACCAGACGTTTGCCTCCACCGCGATCGGTCCGATGGAGGTGTTCCGCCACGCCGGTTCGCTGTGGAACCAGCTCACCGGACAGCCGCTCAAGCCGAGATTTCACGTGCGCACCGCTTCGGCGGATGGAAACGCCGTTCTGTGCGATGGGCCCATTCACATCCAGCCGATGACCGCGATCCAGAACATCCGCAAGACGGATCTCATCTTCATCCCGACCACGGGGATCAGTCTCGACGACGTGGTGGAACGCAATGCTCCTGTTGTGCCCTGGCTGAAGCGGTGGCACACGCGCGGGGCCGAGATCGCGAGTGTTTGTTCGGGTGTCGGTCTGGTTGCCGCGACCGGCATGCTTGACGGCAGACGCGCTACTACTCATTGGGCGCTGGCAGAGCGGTTTCGAGAGAAGTATCCAAGGGTGAAGTGGATGCCCGAACTGATGGTGACGGAAGACCGCGGTTTCTACTGTGGCGGAGGCGTGCATGCGGCGCTCGATCTCAGCCTCTATCTGGTGGAAAAGTTCTGCGGTCACGATGTCGCTATGGAGAGTTCAAAAGCGCTCCTGATCGATACGCCGCGCGCCTGGCAGGCTGGATTTGCCGTCGTCCCGCTGAAAACTGAGCACAACGACGACGCCATCTCGACGGCGCAAGACTGGCTGCATCAGAACTTCCACAAGCCTTTTCCGCTGGAAGCTCCGGCTAACCGCGTGGGCATGAGCCTGCGGAATTTTGTCCGCCGCTTTAAACAGGCGACTGGCGACAGTCCGCTGGCCTACCTGCAGAAGCTGCGAATTGCTGCCGCGAAGCGCTTGCTGGAAAACAACCACCGCTCCATGCAGGAAATCAGCGACGCCGTCGGCTACCAGGACGTTGCGTTTTTCCGTTCACTGTTTCAGCGACACACCGGCGTCTCCCCGAGTGCGTACCGGGAGAGATTCGGGATCTAGGCGGCAAGTTCGAAACCAGCGACAAATCGCCAGGGGGAATTGTGGATATCAGATCACTGCAGAAGCCGTTGAAGGAGCAGTATCGGCGCGAGCCCGCGAGTTCGCGAATCACGCTCACGGCCAAAGGAACCGAAACGGCGACGCCACTATCATGCTCCGTCGACATCGGCCGCGCGATCTATCAAGCGGAAGCGCACAAAGGAGTCGGCGGAACCGGTACCGCCGCGTGCTCTGGCGATCTTCTCATCGGCGCATTAGCGGCTTGTGCGCAACTCACTTGTCAGTTGGTGGCGACGGCCATGGGCGTTCCGACCCGTCACATCGAAGTTACCGTCAGCGGCGACATGGACCTGCAGGGAACTCTGGGACTTTCAAAGGAAGTGCCGGTCGGTTTTCAAGCCATTCGAGCGCAGTTCCATGTGGATGCTCCCGACGCCACGCCGGACCAGCTCCGCGCCCTGCAGGAGAAGACAGAGCAGTACTGCGTTGTTCTACAAACGCTGCTCCATCCGCCCAAGATCGAATCGCACTGGGTCGCGTCGAGTTGATTCAGCCGCGCGACGCCAGCTTCAGGCGTACATCGCTGCCATCGGCACGGGACTGTGCTGGCGGCTGATGACCACGATCCCTGACTCCGTGACGTGCCATCCGCGCTTCCGGTCTGCATCCAGGTCATAGCCGACCTCTGTGTCAGGGGGGATACGAACGTTCTTATCCAGAATCGCCCGCTTCACCTTGGCCCGTCGCCCGATGTCGCAGTTGTCCATGATGACGCAGCCTTCGACCAACGCGCCGGTATGCACAAACACGGCGCGACCCAGGACCGACTTTCTCACGATGCCACCCGAGAGAATGCATCCGCCCGAGACGATGCTGTCGATGGCTTCTCCGCGGCGGTCGTCCTCGTCGAATACGAATTTCGCCGGCGGATCGGGATAGCTGGTGCTGCGCACCGGCCATTCGCGGTTATACAGATTCAGGTCCGGCTTGACGTGATTCAGGTCCATGTTGGCTTCGTAGTATGCATCGATCGACCCCACATCACGCCAATAAGGAACGGAGTCACCCTTCTCGCCCGGAATGCGATTGGTCTCGAAGTTGTAGGCGTAAATGGGAGCTTTGCCGGCGAGCTTGGGCAGAATATCTCTGCCGAAATCGTGGTGACTGTGTGAATCCTGGGCGTCTTGGTTGAGCAGGTCCAGCAGCATGGGTGTCGAGAAAACGTAGTTCCCCATCGACGCGTAAACACGATGGGGATCACCCGGCAGGGTGGGGGCATTCGGGTTCTTCTCGTGAAACGCCAGGATGCGCCCATCCTCATGAACCTCGATGACTCCGAATTCTGCCGCATGGTGCCGGGGGACGGGAATGGCCGCGACGCTGACCTCGGCCTTCTTCGCCATATGGAAGTCGATCATGCTGGCGATGTTCATGCGATAGATGTGGTCGGCGCCGAAGATCGCCACCAGATGCGGGTCCGACTGCTCGATGAGATTGATGTTCTGGAAGATGGCGTCGGCCGTTCCCTGGTACCAGGATTCCTTCTCCGACCGCATCTGGGCCGGGACGTTGGTGATGAAGTTGCTCTTCAGCATGCCGCCGAACTGCCACCCTTCGCTCAGGTGCTGCAGCAACGACTGGCTGCGGAACTGGGTCAGCACGTAGATGGAATGAATGCCGGAGTTCACCAGATTGCTAAGGACAAAGTCGATGATCCGGTACTTGCCTCCGAAGGGCACTGCCGGCTTGGCACGCTCCCGCGTCAGCGGAAAAAGCCGGGTCCCCTTGCCCCCCGCGAGGACAATCCCCAACACCCGCAGACGCAGGCTCCCTTGCAGTATGTTTTCGGTCGACTGTGGCTCGGGAATTCGCTTCTTGGCCAATCGTCCCTCCCTGGCAGCTTTGGCAGATTGTTATAAAAGCAATTCAATGCTTCCGCAAGGACCGGGAACGTTTCCGGAGAATTAAATTCTCAAGAAGATCTTTCGACGATACATCCAATACAGGATTAACCAAAAGGTTAACATCAGCCCCAGACCGTATGTCACTGGAAGAAAAGTCGGGGAGACCACGGCGGCGATCATGCCACCCGCGTGCCGCTTGAGTGCTTCCTCGATGAAGCCCCCCATGGTCCAGGACATGACATAGATAGCAATGGAGTTCATGCCGATCACAAGGAGCGGGAAGGCCCATCGTTTCCAGCCCTTCCAGTCGATCAGCGCATAGAAACCCGCCAGGATCAGGAGTATGAGCCCGCCGCTGTAGAGAGTGTACGCCGAGGTCCAGACTCGTTTCACGATTGGGCAAATTCCGGCCCACTGGCAGATCAGCCCAAGCAGGGTCAGGGCCAGACCAGCGATCACTAATCCACGCAGCTTCGCTTCCTTTGACTTCGGGCCCTTAAGCCATTCGCCCGTCAGCAGGCCGAGCAGCATCGTGGCCAGGGTGGGAATGAAACTCAGTGTCGACCAGCCCCCTTCGTTGAAGACAAATGGCCGTTCGCGCGGAAACAGATTCAGGAACCAGACGTCGAATCTCCACGACAGGTTCGAATTCTTGTTGAAGTGCGAGAGGAAGCCCGTGTAGTTGTGCTCCCAGGTTGGTGGCACTCCTACGCGCGCGTAATCGAAGTTCGGCCCGGGGGCGGGATACATCACAAACGCTCCCCAGAAGGCGATCAGGATCACCAGCGTCACAATCACCTGCGTGCGCACTCGCGTAAACGCCAACAGGAACAAGAACACGTATCCCATTCCGATCTGTGTGAGGGTGTCCTCAAAGGTGAAGTATGTTTGATGGCGGCCGATCGAGCGAAGGAAGATCCCGAGAGCCATCAGCAGGAACGCTCGCCACACGGCATGGCCGAATAACTGCCAGAAAGTCTGCCCCTTGGCCGTCCGGCTGGCGATTGAAAACGGCATAGCTGCGCCCACCAGAAACGAGAATCCCGGCTGGATCAGGTCGTGCAAGGAACATCCCTGCCAATCCACATGTTCGGTGTTGTAGGCGATGAACGCCCAGATCGCGCTGTGGGGGAAAGACTGGGCCACGGTATGCAGGCGCGTGGCCTCATTCAGCATCAGGAGCATGACCGTACCGCGAAATGCGTCCAGGGAGAGCAGCCGGCTGCTACCTTCCGCCTTCTGCTCCGGCTTCTTGATGAGCAGATGCTCCTTGGGACTTTCGACCTGAGCGCCCATGAAGTCTTCTCCTTTTTCGCTCAACGCCTGGTGCCTACGCCGCAAATTTTTGAGATTCCGGACGTTCTTTCCAGTGGTCCCGAGTGAAGTCAGGGAACTTCTGCGAAGCGCCATTCGCCGCTACCGACGCCTCGCTTAGCGGCGTGGGCGCGCTCCATGCCGCCGCATCGTAGACATCGTTGTCCGGCGGCAGTCCGCGCTTGATGCAGTCCATGAGGCGGAAGTTCATGATGTAATCCATGCCGCCGTGCCCCCCGGTCTTGCGCGCCATCTCTCCGTTGTCCTTCCAGAGCGGATGTTCGTATTTCTCTTTGAAGGCGTCGACCTTCTGCCACTCCTCGTCCTTTTGCCCGTCAAGGAAGATCCGCTCGGGATAGTCCGCGAAAATGCCCTTGGTGCCCTGGATCATATTCAGGCGGCTGTACGGACGCGGGCTGACCACGTTGTGCTGCAAGAGAATTGTTCGGCCCTTCAAAGTCCTGATGACGCTGGTGTTCATGTCGCCGCAGATGTACCTCTCGGCGCGTTTCGTGTCGCCGTCAGGGAAATGCTGCTTCACGTACGAAGTCAACGACGCTTCGAGGGAACTGACCGAAACCATATAGTCGAAGCGGTCGCCGCGGTGAATGTCCATGTAGTGCGCCACCGGGCCCAGCCCATGCGTGGGATACAAATTGCCGTTGCGTTTCATGTGAGGGAAGCGCCGCCACAGGCCCTCTCCCTCATTCGCGGTCACGATGCCACGCAAGTCGTGCAGGTACGCCGCTTCGCCGTGTGTAACCTCGCCGAACACGCCGTCGTGGACCATTTGCAGCACCATCATTTCCGACGACCCGTAGCAGCAATTTTCCAGAATGACGCAGTGCTTGCGCGTGGCCTCGGAAGTATCCACGAGGTCCCAGCACTCCTGCAAGGTGGTCGCCGCTGGCACCTCGACCGCCGCATGCTTGCCGTTTTTCATGGCGTCGATCGCCATCGGAACATGCCAGTCCCACGGGGTCGCGATGTAAACGATGTCCAGATCAAGTTGGTTGAGGTTCTTGAAGTCCAGGTCGCCCTTGGTGAACCCAGCGGGCTTTGGCTGACCGGCGTCGGTGACCATTTTCTGCGCGTGCTCGACCTTTTCGGCCACGACGTCGCAGATGGCCTTCACGTCGACTCCGTCCACCGCCAGAAGATCGCGTAGGAGGCTCGTGCCTCGTCCGCCGACTCCAATGATCCCGAGCCGCACCCTCTCTCGAGCCTGAAAGGGCACGCCGATCATCGTGGCGTTTCCGGTCTTTGGCGCAGCGGCCAGGGCATGGCCGCTTCCGAGTTCAGTTGCGATTACCAGTCCCGCACTGCCGACAGCAGTGCGCACGAGAAAATCCCGCCGCGAGACATTTCCCGATCCTTGCTCCGCTCCCATGTCCGATGACCTCCGGCATGATTCTAGTCCGGAGAACGAAGGAAAGCGCAACAAAAGACAAAAAAAGAAAAGGGCCGCCCGATAACAAGGCTGCCCGATCTGGTCTGCAAATATGTGAAGGCGAAGGCTACTTGATCGCCGCGACGCGCGCCCCGAGCCGGGACTTGTAGCGGGAGGCGGTGTTCTCGTGCAGAGTGCCCTTCTGGATGGCCTTGTCGAGGGCGGAAACGGTCTTGCGGTATACCTGCTCGGCGGCAGCCTTATCGCCCTTCGCGATCGTCTCGCGCAGAGTGCGGAGCTGGGTGCGCAGGTTCGATGTGTTGGCGCGATTGCGTGCCGTGCGGCTTTCGGTCTGGCGGGCGCGCTTCAGCGCCGATTGATGATTTGCCATGTGTGGTTCGTTACCTTCGTGTGTCCAGAGAGATATTCGGGTGGGTCCGAATTACTTATTATAGGGGTGCAACTCCTGAATGGTCAAACGGTTAACGCTGATGCCCGATGGACTCGATCGCCTGAAAGTTCTGATTAACTCCTCAACTCCCATTGTCGTGATGGAGACGTCAGAAGAGATGCGCGCCGTCAACCTGGTGCGCACTGCCTGTTCCGAACTGAACATGGCGACCTTCGAATGGAGCATCGCCGACGGCCTGGTCCGTTCGGGATCAAACGCCCCGGTTGCGGATAGCCACAGAACGCCACAGCCCCAGCCGCATGTGGACCAACCGGGCGGCTGGACGCGAGTGAATGCCGGCGCGTTAGCTCAGCCGCACACCATACTCAGCCCGGGAGCCGGCGAGTCCGACAGACTGACGCGGGCAGTGATGAGCGCGATCGGCGCCGAAGCTGCCCCAGCCGCGACTGGGGGCTCGATCTACAACACGCGCGAACCTGTCCAAGCGCTCGCCAACATGGAAGCGATGACCGTCGAGGCGGTCTTCATCCTCAAGGACTTTCATCGTCACATGGACGATCCCGTTGTCGTGCGGCGATTGCGAGATGTAGGGCAGAAATTCGCCGCGAACCGCCGCACGGTCATCATCACCGCGCCCGAAATCACAGTCCCAGCTGAGCTGACGAAGTTGGTTGAGTACTTTGACCTTCCGCTGCCGGACTTGGATCGTCTGCGCGACATCATCCACGATACGTACACCCGGCTATCGAAGACGTACACCTTGAAACTGCAACTCGACGCCGCGGGAGTCGACGCGATGTCGGCTAACCTGCGCGGCCTGACCGAAGAGGAAGCCGAGCGTGCCATATCGCAGGCACTGGTGACTCGATATGCGCTGTGCCCTGAGACCATCACCGACGTTCTCGATGCAAAGAAACAGCTTCTGCGCCATTCGGGGATGCTTGAGTTCATCGATGCCTCCGAAAACCTGGGGAGCATCGGCGGATTGGAAAATCTCAAGCACTGGCTCGGCCAGCGTCGCGGTGCATGGGAGGATTCCGCCCGCGAATTCGGCCTCGAGCCGCCGCACGGCATGATCATCCTGGGCGTGCAGGGATGCGGCAAGTCGCTTTGCGCCCGAGCAATTGCCGGCGAGTGGAAACTGCCGCTGGTGAAGTTCGACACCTCGGCCGTTTACGACAAATTCATTGGCGAGACGGAGAAGCGAATCCGCAAAGTGTTTCAGGTGGCCGAAGGCCTGGCCCCATGCGTGTTGTGGATCGACGAACTGGAGAAGGTCTTTGCCGGCAGCGGACCGGATTCAGCCTCGGCCGACGCCGGCGTATCGTCGCGCCTGCTGGCGTCGTTCCTTTCCTGGATGCAGGACCGCAAGTCCCCCGTCTTTGTCGCCGCTACCTGCAACAACGTAACGGTGCTGCCGCCCGAGTTGATTCGCAAAGGGCGCTTTGACGAATTATTCTTCGTCGATCTGCCTAACCAAGGGGAGCGGAAACAGATATTCTCGATCCAGCTGACGAGGCGCAAGCGGAACCCTGCGGAATTTGATCTGGAGAAGGTCGCTGCAGCAGCCAGGGGATACTCCGGCGCTGAGATCGATGCCGCAGTACAGGGCGCTTTATACGCCGCGTATTCCGAGAAGAAGCAAGTCACAACTCAGGCCCTGATTGACGCGCTGGCACAGACCGTGCCTCTCTCGACCACCCGCGCCGAGGAGATTGCTGCTCTGCGTGAATGGGCGAAGACCCGGGCGGTGCCTGCCTCGACGCCGGATGCAAGTTCTGCCATGGCTTGATCTGAGCAGAGAGTCACCCGGGGTAGGCGACAATATCACTCGAAGGTATCTGGAGGATCAGGGCGAAATGTTCCTGCAGGAACACATCGTCATCACGTTACTGGCCATACGATACTGTCATGACACCTAAACCCTAAGAAACAAAGGGCAAAGGGAAAGAAGGAAGCACCCATGACCATCATGGCGCGCTTGGAACGCTGGAAAGAGCAAGGCGCGATATCGCCCGAGCAGCATGCTCGTCTGGCAGGCCTGTCCCGCAGAGAACCGTTCTCCCTTTTTCTTGAGCTGAACGTTCTGCTCTATGCTGGTGTGCTGGCCTTCGTTGCCGGACTAGGCTGGACAGTTACCACGTGGTCGCAGCAACTTGGTGACGTTGTCGTTTTGACCGTTCTGTCCATCTTGCTTGCTGCATGTTTTTGGTACTGCTTCTCCCGAGCTTCCGCCTGGTCCCCGGCGGAAACGCCTGCCCCGAATCCGTTCTTCGACTACGTCCTGTATCTCGGCAGCCTCGTATGGTGCGTGGAACTCGCGTATCTGGAGAACCGCCTGCACGTGCTCTCTGGGCAATGGGATCTCTATCTTTTGGCGACAGCCGTGCTTTTCTTCTTCCTCGCATATCGTTTTGACAATCGCCTCGTGCTATCACTCGCTTTATCGTCACTGGCCGGATGGTTCGGGCTCACCATCTCGCACTGGCCGTCCCACCAAGACGCGTCCTATCGCCAGTATGCCCTTGTCTACTGTCTGGTTGTGGGTGTTGGCGGGGCAGTTCTCCAACGCCGCGGCCTGAAGCCCCATTTCTTTGGCACCTATCTCAATATCGTCGCCAACGTTCTTTTCTGGGCAGTGCTCTCCGGTGTATTCGACCGAGAGGGCATTGGTCTATGGTTTCTTGCGCTGCTGATCGCCTGCGGAGCGTCTCTTGCCTGGGGACTGACGCGCCGTCAGTTTGCCTTCGTTGCTTATGCCGCGGTTTACGGGTACGTGGGCGTCAGTTCGTTGCTTCTCCGCAGCATCCATGACGATACGGCAGTCCTAACCTATTTTGTCGTTACCGGAGTGGCGATGCTGGTGGGACTGATCGTGATCGCGCGACGCTTTGGGAGGTCCGAATGAGAGCCTACACGGGATCCAGCGAAGAAGCTCTGCGGGCTCGCAAACTCCTGAAAGAGTGGACCGGCGAAGGTTTCCTGACCCAGGAGCAATATCAACGTCTGGAGCAGGAAACGGTCCCTGAACTGCGCACGACCAACGTTTTTCTACGGCTGGTCTTGCTTCTGTTCAGCCTGATCATCGTGGGCGCGGCCGCCGGGCTATTCTTCGAGGTGTTTTTCTCCCACCCGTCGGACCAGACTGTTGGCGTTTTCTTGCTGATTGGATCTGTCGTTTGCTACGCCGCCGCCGAATTCGCCGTTTCCCGATTTCGTTTGTATCGGTATGGGATCGAGGAAGCGCTCGTCATCTGCTCGGTCGGCTTTCTTTGCGTGGGAATGCAGGCCGCTTTCTTTAGCGGCCATTATGCGCCTCCGCCGGACCGAGTCCAGTCGCTGGTACCCGCCGCCGGGGCCGTCTTTTCTCTCTGGATCTGGCGGCGCTTTGGGCTCTGGTACGCATTCCCGGCCGCAATGATCTTCGCCTTGTTTCTGACCGGCTACTGGACCTCCTCTCACTCGGTGCAGCATGTCATCGTCGCCCTCGGTTATTCCATCGGGCTGATAGTTGTAGCCGCGATCCGGTCTCGCCATCGCCATGATTACCTCGAAGATGCTTATTCGCTCGCCGAAGCATTTCTCTGGCTCGGTATCTACCTGGCGATCAACCTCAAGCTTTCGTCTTTAGACCTGCCTTCGCAGCGGTTTTGGGTTGGCTACAGTGGGACGTTATCTGAGTTTGGGAAGCCGTTCTACTGGACGACATGGGTGCTGATCTGGTGCTTGCCGCCTGTCGTCCTCGCGCGGGGCATCCGAATGAAGGACCGCTTTGTCATCGCGGTGGGAGGGATCGTTGCCATTCTGACCTTCGTGTCCAATAAACCTTATCTCGGCTGGCCGAGGCATACGTGGGACCCGATGCTTCTGGGCATATTGTTGACCGGTGTTTCACTGTTCATTCGGCGCTGGCTTGCCCGTGGCCCGGGCGGAATTCGCCACGGTTTTACCGCCGCTCGCCTATACGCGAAGGACAAGCAGTGGATGAACGTCGGTTCCGCCGTGTTGGGCTTGGTATCACCCGAGTCGATAACGCCAAGCTCGCCAACAACTCCGGACGTCCGCTTTGGTGGTGGCGCCTCGGGGGGCGGCGGGGCAAGCAGCGATTTTTGAGGGGACTCCCAGAAACTTCCGCGTCGCGAGCTCGGTGGGAAGCGGCCATAAAACCAATCTCCGCATCCCATTGACGCCCCTTCATTTGCCGGGGTACGCTTTAGCTAATGGTAGTGACTTGCCTTTCGGGCATGCGCAGTTCGACTGATCCCGTCTCCAAGCAAAACCCTGCTTTGTCTGAGAGCAGGTACTGGTGTTCCCCGCTTTCGCAGGATATCGAGCGCCGCTCGAATCCCGCGTTCCAGCCCGCGGAGCTGCACCAATGCGAAGCACAAGCATGAAGAAAAGCATCGGGGTTAGTCCCAACATCGAGACGCTGTTCGGCACCCGGGACGAGAATATCCGGCTCCTGGAAGACGGGCTGAACGTCACCATTAATCTGCGGTCGAACGCGATTGAACTGGAGGGCGCGGCGCGGGACGTGGCTCGCGCCGAGCAGGTCTTCACCGACTATGAAACCCTGCAGCGCGCCGGTTACCCGTTCAGCAACGGCGACCTGAACAGCATGCTGCGTGTGCTCACCACCGATCCGAACTCGACCCTGCGCAGTCTTGCCGACGCCGGCAAGCAGCGCTCTTTTGGACGCCGAACCGTCCAGCCCAAGAGCAGCAACCAGCGCCGCTATCTGGAAGCGATCGAGAAGCACGATATGGTGTTCGGCATCGGGCCGGCTGGAACGGGCAAGACTTATCTTGCCGTCGCAATGGCGATCTCGGCACTGCTGGCCAAAAGAGTGAACCGCATCATCCTGGCGCGTCCTGCCGTCGAGGCGGGCGAGCGCCTCGGATTCCTGCCCGGCACCTTGCAGGACAAGATCGATCCCTACCTCCGTCCTTTGTACGACGCCTTGTACGACATGCTCGATCCGGAGAAGGTCGATCGCTATCTAGAGAAGAACGTCATCGAGATCGCGCCCATCGCGTTTATGCGCGGACGCACATTGAATGATTCGTTCGTCATTCTCGACGAGGCGCAGAACACGACCTCCGAGCAGATGAAGATGTTCGTCACGCGTCTCGGCTTCAACTCGAAGGCTGTGATCACGGGCGACATCACGCAGATCGACTTGCCCAACGCCCGCCGCAGCGGCTTGCTGGAAGCGGCTGACGTGCTGAAGAACGTCAACGGATTGAACTTCGTTTACTTCGACGAGAGCGACGTCGTGCGTCATCAGCTCGTGCAGCGCATCATCCGGGCGTATGACGAGCACAAGACGCGGGCCGCCGAACAGCAGATGCTGCTGATGGGGGAGCCGAAGAATGCGGAAGGCGCCGAAATTCCTATCGCGCCCGAGGAGAAAAGTCCCCCAGACGTGAAACAATAGGAGCTTTGAAGTTCAGGGGGGCCGCAGCCGGGGCCTCCCATTTGCTTTAGGGCAACACTCAACGAGGCCGCCGCTTGATCATTCTCGAAAAGAAGATCGCAGGTCTGAGTACCGCGTCGCTCGCGCGCTTCGTGCTGCGTGCGAGACGGGCAGTTGGCCTGCGGGGCAAGGTGAATGTCCTCGTGACCGGCAATGTTGCCATGCGATCGTTGAACCGCCATTTTCGAAAAAAGAACGAGGCAACGGATGTGCTTTCGTTTCCTGCCGAGGACGCCAAAGTTCGCGCTAGCGAGCCATTTGCCGGAGAGATTGCCATATCCGCCGACATCGCCAGACAAAATGCTGCGCGGCTTGGTCACACGGCAGCCGCTGAAGTGGAGGTTCTGGTCTTGCACGGCATTCTCCATCTGGCGGGCTACGACCACGAGCGCGATAATGGAACGATGCAACGAAAAGAGGCGAAGCTGCGGCAGGCGCTCAAGCTTCCGAGTTCGCTGATCGAGCGTGCCCAATCAGGACGAAGCGCCCGGGCTTCCGGGCGTAAAACTCCGCCCCGTGGTGCGCGGAACTCGGCATGATTCTCTCCCTCATCTTCGCGCTGTTGCTGCTGATCGGGCTCCTGACGCTGGTTTCCTATGTGGACCGGGTATACCAGGAAGCGGGGAAATTCCTCTCCCGCGACTTTCAGGACAATATCGACGCGTTCGAGCAGAAGATCGAGCCGCAACTCGGCGTTACCCGAGCCCGGGCATCTCTTTCGATGGCCGTGCTGGCGCAGTTGATCACCGCTTCCATCGCGATCCTGATGGGCTATTTGGTCTTTCAATATTCGGATTGGAATATCTACGATCTCCTTCAGGCCTTGTTTGGCCTGCTGTTGATCGTCTTGCTGTGCAACCGATTCCTGCCCTTCGTCTTTTTCTCCCGCACCAAGGGCGAGTGGCTGGCCCGCTGGACGCTTCTTTTGCGAGTGCTGATCTACCTGGTGATGCCAGTGACGCTGGTGCTCGGGTTTCTGCAGTCGGTGGCGACTCTGACCCGCGAAAATACAGCAGGGCAGCCCGAGACAGCCGCCGAGGCTGTTGATGCGCTGATCGAGGCGGGTCAGGAAGAGGGCATCATTCAAGAGGGCGACCGCGACCTGATTCAATCGGTGGTGGAATTCAGCGGCAAGACCGTGCGGGAAGCGATGAAGCCGCGTCCCGTGATGTTCGCCGTACCGGCCAGCACGACGGTGGAGCAGTTCATTGAGATGCTGCGCGCCAAGCACTACTCGCGGGTTCCGGTGTACGAGGGCAGCATCCACAACATCAAAGGAATCGTCTACACGCAGGATGTTCTGCAGGTGCCGGATAGTGAAGCGCACGTCCGCACGCTCGACAGCATCATGCGGCGGGAGGTCCACTTCGTTCCCGAGAGCAAGCTGGGAAGCGACTTGCTGCGCGAGATGCAGAAGCAGAATGTCCGCATGGCGATTGTCGTCGACGAGTACGGCGGCGTGGCCGGCCTGGTCACGATCGAGGATCTGGTCGAAGAGATCGTCGGTGAAATCCGCGATGAGCGGGACAAGCCGGAGATTGTGCGCGACGGAGATCGCGCGTTCATCGTCTCCGGCGGCATGGATGTGGACCGCCTGAGCGAGCTGTTCGGCTCCAAGCCGGAAGGGAAAGAGTCGGCGACGATTGCGGGCTTGGTCAGCGAGCTGGCGGGGAGGATTCCCCGCAAGGGCGAGGCGGTGGAGGAGGACGGCCTGCGCTTTGAAGTGCTCGAGTCCACAGACCGAAAAATCGAGCGCGTGCGAGTGACCACAGTCCAGCCGCGCCAGGTGAAAGTGATATAAACAGCCACTAGCTCTTACCTTCTAGCTGAGGCAGATTGGTGAGTAGCCAGACGCTAGAACTTACCCTCATGCCATTCCACTCCGGATTCGTCTGCATCCTCGGCCGGCCCAACGCCGGGAAATCTACTTTGCTCAACGCGCTTGTGGGCGAGAAGCTGGCCATCATCTCTCCCAAGCCGCAGACTACTCGCAACCGTATTCAGGGTGTCGTCCACATTCCCAAGCGAAAGGGTAGGGACGGCGGACAGATCGTTCTCATCGACACGCCCGGCGTACACAAGCCTGACAGTTCCCTCGGCCGAAAGATGATGGTCGAGGTGCGCGAGGCGCTTGAGGGATGCGACCTGATTCTGGTTATCCTTGACGTCACTCATAAGCTCGATCCGCGGGATCTGTTCGCGCTGGATCTGGTGAAGCATTCGAAGGCCAAAGCATTTCTCATCCTGAATAAGATCGACGTGATTCGCGAGAAGTCCAAACTGTTGCCGTTGATTGAGGAATACCGCAAGCTCTATGAATTCGCCGAGGTTGTGCCGATCTCGGCGCTGAAACGACAGGGCCTGGATGATTTGCTGCGCACGATTCTGGCCGCACTTCCGGCGGGTCCTGCGTACTTTCCAGAGGACGAGATCACTGACCAACCCGCACGTTTTATGGCGGCGGAGATCATCCGCGAGCAGGTGTTGCTCAACACCAGCGAAGAGATCCCATATGCGACGACCGTGATCGTCGACAGCTTCGAAGAAGGTGCGCGCCTCACGCGCATCGCCGCAACGATCTACTGCGAGCGCGACGGGCAGAAGCGAATTCTTGTCGGCAAGGGCGGCCAGATGCTGAAGAAGATCGGGACATCCGCACGTCTGCAGATGGAGCGGATGCTGGGGACGAAGGTCTTTCTCGAACTGTATGTAAAGGCAGAGCCGGGCTGGCGAGATTCGCGCCGGTTTGTTGAGGAGCTCGATTGGCGCCGTCAACTGGAACATCGCATGGTGCGGCAGCAAGCGGAGGAATCACAGGAGTGAGCGGACGAGGCAGGCAGCTTCACTAGCGTCGGTCCCGATCGCCCGATATTGCTGAGTCCCGGCGGTTCCCGCTAGAATCAAATTGCCATACGCGCCGGGGTGCGTTGGGACGAAAGAGTCAAAGATGCCAGATGGGGATTCCACCGAGGAACACTTCCCGGAGCACGACTTCGATCCAGAGAAGTTGAACCTGCGCGTGCGCGTAACGCTTGCCGCCGATCGCGCGGCCGTCGATCCCGTGGTCGAGCAGGTGATGGAAGCCGTTCGCGAAATGAAGTGCGTGAACGGCAAGGAAGACGCCATCGAACTCGCTCTGCAAGAGGCGCTAGCCAATGCCGTGGTCCACGGCGCGAAAGAAGATCCCAGCAAGATCGTGGAGTGCCTGGTCGCCTGCGACGAGCAGCGCGGCATTCTGATTATCGTGCGCGATCCCGGCGAAGGATTTGACCCCGGAACGATTCCCACCTGCACCATGGGCGAAAATCTCTACTCCAATCACGGCCGCGGAATTTTCCTGATCAACCAGTTGATGGATGAAGTGCAGTTCCGCAAGAACGGGACTGAGATTCACATGGTGAAGCGGTAGAGTCCTCGGTCCTCGGTTGACGGTCGTGCCGCACGGTCGAGGATACCAGCAGGGCCTTGCCTTCACGGGACTGCAGTTCTACACTCGCCTGTGCGTTGAGTCAGGCGAATGCGTCTGAATCGGAGCGACCGTGAGCTCGTAAATGCAGTACTCTCCGACGTCCGCACAAGGAGAAGTCCTCATGTTACGGAGTCTCGTTTCAGTCGGCTCTTGTACAGCTCTCGTTCTTGCGGCGGCGATGATTTTTAGCTGTGGCGGCAGTTCTGATCATCACACCGAGACGACGTGCGCGATCGGTCCCTTCAACGTTGTGGGCAACTGGCAGGGCAGTCTGGCTTTAGGCAGCGGAAGTTCACAGGTAGTGGGCGTGATTAACACGGGGGGGGAGGCCCTGTTCTTCGATGCCAATTCTCCGCTGACTGACCCCGCCAGCGGAAGCGTCGCCGTGCTGCCCAGCATAACCGGCGTCTGTTCGTTTTCTGGGACTACTACCTTGTACTCGTCAGCAGGTGCAGGTGGTGGAACCGCCACCGCCACGACTCAGGGCAGTGTCGACGCCACGACTTCGGTCAGCGCCACTTTTAGCGGTGGCGCTAACGGCTTGCTTTCTCTTCACCCGTTCTCTCCTGTGAGTGGCTCTGTCACTGCCCTTTCCGACGCACGGGGAGGAGCGATCGAAGGTGCTGTGCCAAGCCTGATCCCGCTCGTCTTCGCACCTACCGGCACCGGCAACAATATGGCCGTCACCAACAACTCAGCCCTCTCGAACTGCACGCTCAGTGGTACGTTCACGCAGGAAGGAGCGAATGACATCTTCGATGTCTCGATTGCATTCACCGGTACCGCTCCAGGGTGCCCCATTCCTGAAGTCATAACCGGTCTGGGTTTTGAGAGTTTCACAGACTATTTTGGGATGAACGGGGGCATACCTGCCACTTATCTCTATGCAGTGTCCGCCAGTCGTGCTTTTGTGCTCGAGGTCTACCCGGGACCTTAGACTGTGGACGGCTAGTTTCGCTCGCTCGTGTAGAGTACAAGCGTAGCCTCACTCCTTCGCCGCAATCCCCAGCGCCCTCATCTTCCGATACAGATGACTGCGCTCCAACCCCAGTACTTCTGCCGCGCGAGTCACGTTTCCGTGTGTCTCATCGAGCTTCTTCAGAATGTAATCCCGCTCATAGGCATCGCGGGCCTGATGCAGCGTGGAGAACTCACCCTTCGGTGCCCGGCGGCCGCCATCGCGATAAACCAGCGGCGGAAGGTGCTTCGCGTCGAAGCGCGTCGTCGTGGGATTCATGATCACGATGCGCTCGATCACATTACGTAACTCCCGCACATTCCCCGGCCAGGAGTAGCGCATCAGGACGTCGATGGCATCGTCGGTAATCTCGCGCGGTCGGCGTCCGTAGGTCGCCGCCAGTTCTTTCAAGAAGTGCCGGGTAAACAGCGGGATATCCTCTTTGCGCTCGCGCAGCGGCGGGACGAAGAAGGGGATCACATTCAACCGGTAGAACAGGTCCTCGCGAAAATTGCCGCGTGAAATCTCCTCTTCCAGATCCTTGTTGGTCGACGCAATCACTCGCACGTCCACCGTGATCGTCTCATCGCTGCCGACCGGAGTGAAGCGCTGCTCCTCGAGGGTGCGCAGGACTTTAGATTGCGTTTTCAGGCTCATGTCGCCCACTTCGTCGAGGAAGAGCGTGCCGCCGTGGGCCCGCTGAAATTTGCCTTCCTTGTCGGCGGCCGCGCCGGGGAAGGATCCCTTGACGTGCCCGAACAGTTCGCTTTCGATCAGATCCTCGGGGATGGCTGCACAGTTGACTTCGACGAACGTGTCGTCCTTGCGCAGGCTCTGTGCGTGAATCGCGTTGGCCACCAATTCCTTGCCCGTTCCCGATTCGCCGTAAATCAGGACGCGGCCGTTAGTCGGCGCCATCAGCGTGATCTGCTGGCGCAGCGCCTTCATCGGTATGCTGTCGCCGACGATCACGCTTTTCGCCTGAAGCTGCTTCTTCAGGTCGATGTTTTCACGCTGCAGCTTGTTCGCCTCGATCGCATTCTTTACCACGATCAGCGTCTTCTCGATGCGCAGCGGCTTTTCCAGAAAGTCGTAAGCGCCGAGTTTGGTCGCGCGCACTGCCGTTTCGATCGTGCCGTGGCCGGAGATCATGATTACTTCCGGCGGGCTCTCCAGGTCGCGGATCTTGGCCAGCGTCTCCATGCCATCGATGCCGGGGAGCCATATATCGAGCAGGACCACGTCGAACGCGGTCTTGCGCAGCAAGTCGAGACAGGCTTCTCCGCTTTCGACCGATGAGGCATCGTAGCCTTCGTCGCTGAGAATTCCGGCAAGCGACTCGCGGATGCCGGTTTCGTCGTCCACAATCAGGATGTTATGCATGTTTAGCGATGACAGCCGCTGGCGTAGATTCTGGCACAACGGGGAGCTCTACAATAAACCGCGTGCCCACGGGATGGTTCTCTTCGACGCGGATCGAGCCGCGGTGATCCTCCACGATACGGCCCACGATCGAGAGGCCCAGCCCGGTGCCCCGCTTCTTGGTGGAAAAATAGGGCAGGAAAAGCTTCTCCTTCAAGTCGCGGGTGACTCCATGACCCGTATCGGCGACGCTGATCTCCACCGCATCGCGGCTGGCAACCAGCGCAGTTGAGATTTCGATGTCCCGCACCACGGAACCTTGCATGGCCTCAGCCGCGTTATCCACCAGATTGGCCACGGCGCGTTTGATGGCCTCGTTGTCGGCCATGACCTTCGGCAGATCTGCTGCAAGCGATTTGTGCACGCCAATTCCATCCAGCCTCCCGTTGAACATCGACAGCGCGCTCTCGATGATTTCGTTAATGTCGGCGGGTTGGGGTTTTGCTACCGGGAAGCGCGCCAGAGTCGAAAACTCGTCCACCAGGCGGCGGACGGTTTCAACCGCTCCCGCTATGGTGTCGGCGCAGGAACGTAGGATTCCGATCGACGCGCTATCAGCTGGTGTCGGGCGGTCGAGATGCCGTTGAATGCGCTCAGCCGAAAGCGCAATGGGAGTCAGCGGATTCTTGATCTCGTGAGCCACCCGGCGGGCGACTTCCCGCCAGGCCGCCTGCTTTTGCGCTTTCAAGAGGTCCGACAGATCTTCGAATACGACGACGTAGCCCGAACGCTCCCCCTGACGGCGCAGAGGCGCGACGGTGACCGCGACATTCAAGGATCCGTGCGCGAAGGGCATCTCCATCTGGCTGGTGGTGAAGCCCATGCGGTCGGCGCGCCGCAGCAGCGGTTCGAAGTCCTCGAGTGCTTCAGCAGGGAAGACATCGGCTAAGGCAGCGCCTCGCGGAAACAGGTTCGTGTCTTCATGTGCTCCTTCCGGATGGAAGATGCGCTGCAGAGCCTGATTCGTGTGGGTCACACGGCGGTCTGCGTCGAGCGAAAGAACACCCGTCGGAATGCTCTCCAGAATGGTCTCCATCTGGCGTCGGCGCTGGTCCAGTTCGGTGTTGGCTTCGGCCAGATCGCGAGTGGAGGATTCCAGTTGGCGGCGGCTGCCCTCGAGTTCCTCGGCCATACGGTTGAACGAGCGGACTAAGTCGCCCATTTCATCGGCGGCGGCAACGTCCACTCGATAGTCGAGACGCCCACGGGAGATTTCCTGCGTTGCCTCGGCCAGAGCCGCCAGCGGACGGGTGACCAGTTTTGCGAGAAACAGCGCCAGCCACGTGGTGACGAACAAAACGATCATCGTCAGCAGCAGAAGCAGCCCAATGTAGGTTTCACGAACGTGGCGGCGTTGCTGGCTCCATTGGTAGTACCTCTGCTGGCTGGCCTCGACCTGATGGACAGATTGCGAGAACTCCGGCGGCAGGGGAATCGCCACGAGAATCGTCCCGCCCCCGGCTACCGCGGCCGTGCCCAACGTGTAGTCGGTGTCATGCCACGTGAATTGGGCAGGCTGACCCGCGAGAGTTTCGGTCAGCGGCAGTGTGCCCTTCAGGACGGGCCAGGGAGCAGGCGCGTTGAAGCTGGCCTCGGCGTTGCCATCGCGCAAAGCCAACGCAAACCCGCCTTGAAGCGTCACTTCGTGGCGCTGGAACTCGTTGGAAACGGCCGCGAATCCTTTTCCAGAGAAGGCGCGCGACACCTCCGGCAATGCCGCAATGGACGCGGCTTCGACATGCGCGTTCTGCTGCGCGTACTTGGCTGCCAGGGAGGCCACTGCCCGCGTATCCGATCGAACCTCTTCGACCGGAGTTGAAAACCATTTATCGATCGAGCGGTTCATCAGCCCGTAGGCGAACCAGTACATCACCATGATGGGAACAAACGACAAGAGCAATGCGCCCGCCACCATGCGCGTGCGGAACTTCGACCCCAGGACTCCCATCCGTCGCTCAGCAAAGAGCTTCAGCAGGTTACGCACCAGAACAAACGTCAACGCGACGAACAGCAGCGAGATCAGCAGCGACAGCGCATAGAGAACGATAGCCTGCTGATTCGTTTCTGCCTGAAGGATCGTGTTGTTGAAGGCGGTCTGCGAAGCGAGAAGCACAAACAGCAGGATTACAGCAATCGTAAGCGCGATGATGACTTGCTTCCGGGTGGTCCGGGTCGCTGTGCGGATTGGGGCGGGCACGTTCACGCGCATTCAGAGAACTGGCCAGCGCCAGTTTCTCTGCGGCCATTATAGATGCAGAAAAGCGGCACAGGACGCGTCGGCCCGTGCCGTTAGTGGGACGGTTTACGTCTCGTGAGGAGTTCGTCGAGCACTACCCCGTATGCGGGCTTGGGTTTGTAGCCGCGATCAAAGAGCAAGGCCGCCCCCCGAGTGCCGTGGGAGTGAGAGCCGATCCAGGAGTATTTGTCACTGAGGCCCCAGGTTTGGATGGCCGTGCAGCCCGGGCTCCTCAAGCACTCCCGAACTACTCCGCGATAGATCTCGGCCTGCCGACGCAGGTCCTCCTTCGGAGCCACCCCAGACGCATCAACGGGAAGGGAAACGTCGAGCTCGGTGATATGTACCTGGAGGCCCAACCGGGTCAGCCGCTCGATGTTTGCTGCGACCGCTTCCGTAGCGTAGTCCAGCCGGGAGATGTGCATTTGCAGCCCAACGCCGTCGATCGGAACGCCCCGCTTCTTGAAGTCCTTGACCATGGCGTAGATCGCATCGGACTTGCGACTAAGACCCTCACCGCCGTTGTCGTTATAGAACAGCAGCGCTTTGGGATCGGCTTCGCGGGCCCAGCGGAACGCCTGTTCGACATAGGCCATACCTTTGTCGGCTAGACCGATGCCTGGCCGGTTGTACCAGATGGAATCCTTGGCGTCGCCCTTCTCATCGAGCGCCTCATTGACCACATCCCAGGCAAAGACCTGGCCTGAGTAGTGCTTCATGGTGGTGGTGATGTGCTCTCGGAGCAGGCTCGACAACTGAGCGGGCGTGAAATGGCCGTCGTCCAGCCAGGCGGGATTGCTGTGATCCCAGACAAGACAGTGTCCGCGTACCCTCATGCCGTGGGCTTGCGCGAATCCGACGATGGTGTCGGCCTTGGCGAAATCAAAACTGTCGGCGGCCGGACGAGTCGTCCACCACTTCATCGCGTCCTCGGGCTCCGCCATGTTGAATTCGCGAGCGAGCGTTGCCGCGTACGCAGCCTCAGACAGCAGGGAAGGACGGACCGCCGCGCCAATGAGGAATCCCGAAGTAGTTGCGGCGTCTCGCAACGATGCTGGCGAAGACGTCGCCAGCACCGCGAAGACGGCGAGATATCGGACGGTCCGGAAACAGATTGGCAACTGCATTACTGCTACTGCTCTAGACTTTGGCAGCTATTGCGGCGGGCGCGGGCGCCTGTCTCAGGCGGGCACTGATCTCCGCCGTCACATCCTTGCCGCCCTTGAAATTCGTGACCAGCGACTGAATCGTGAAGATCGGTCCCCACGGGATTCCCCACCAGCCTGCCACAAAACTGATCAAGCTCCACGGCAAACCCTTCGTGACCGCACTCTGCCCGGCGGGAATGTAATAGATGTCCGAGGAGCGCCGGAAACTCATCACCAGAACCGAAATGGCGTATTGGTAGAAGACGAACTTCGCGCCTTGCTGGATTTCAAACTGCAGGCGATCTGGCGAAATCCCCTCGATGCCCTGAATCTTCATTGCCAACTCTCCTTGGGGGAATGTGCCATTGTAGGCTGGCCACGCAGGGTGGTAAAGAAGCCAAAAGTGGTACGTCGTTTGCGGAAGGATAAGGTTACTTGGCCGGCAGGAATTTCTGTAAAGGACACGTGTCGCAGAGGGTTTTGGATTTTCGGCAATGGTTCTTGCCGACGCCGACGATCAATCCATGCATCTCGTTGTAGACCTGCACCAGCGCGGTACGATGCGCGGTGCTCATCGCTGAGGGAGGATGCGCCGCTCCTCGAATTCCTGACTCGAGTGGTACGAATTCCGTGGGCGGCCCGCTCTCCAGGTCCTCTGCGACCCGTTTCAGAGCTGATTCAAAAAACCGGCGGATCTCCTTGTAGTCGGTCTTGGCTGGCATGATGTGGTGCCGATCGAGAATCCGGCGGGTGTAGGCATCGACCACAAAGACAGGATGATTCCCCGCATACAAGAGGATCGAATCGGCCGTCTCGGGGCCCACGCCGTTCAGGCTGAGCAGTTCTTCACGGACTTTCTCTGTCGGCTCCGCAAAGAGCCTCTTCAGTGAGCCTTCGTATCGGCTGTCGAGAAATGCAACAAACGTTTTCAGGCGAGCGGCCTTCTGCCGGAAGTATCCCGAAGGCCGGATCAGGCGCTCGAGCCGCAGCTGCGTCACGCGCCGGATTCCATCGACGTTGAGCATCCCGGCTTGGCGCAGGTTAGCCAGGGCAAGCTCAACATTCGACCAGGATGTGTTCTGCGTCAGGTACGCGCCCACGATGACCTCGAACTCGGTTTCGGCTGGCCACCAGTGCTGGGCACCCCAAGCGCGGTGGAGTTCGCGGTAATACTTCCGAATCTTCTCGGCGTGATCGCGATGGGTCTTGACTGACATCCCGAGAGCCAGTGTATCCGACTCCCGCAATGGCCCAACCGAGAGCCGGTCAGACTTACTGAAGTGCATGTACCTGAGCGGAATCCAGTCCGCCCTAAGGCCGGAAACCCGCAATTTTCGCGTTTTCTGTGCGAAGGGCGGGGCACACAGCCAAGGTCAAGTACTTAAGTAAGTGGTGCGGTAATCCACTTACGTTGACAATTTATGTCAACGCAAGAGAGCTGCATCACTCTCCCAATTGTTTGATGGGCAGCCTTTTGCGCTGTTGCCTCGCGTCCATGTGGGGCAGTCGTTCCATCTACGTGGTCAGGAGATCTGCGTATGTCGCAACGGCTGGGTGATCTTCTCGTTAAAGAGAAAATCATCACACCAGAGCAGTTGGAACAGGCGAACAAGGTTCAGAAGGAGCAGAGCTGCAGGCTGGGGTCTGCCCTGGTGAAGCTCGGCTTTCTGACCGATGAAGACGTCACCAATTTCCTCTCCCGCCAATATGGCGTGCCAGCCATCAATCTCTCGTATTTCGAGATTGATCCTGCCGTCGTCAAGCTGATCCCGTTCGAGACGGCCAAGCGCTACCAGATTCTCCCTCTCAGTCGCGTGGGTGCATCACTCACTATCGCCATGGTCGATCCGACCAACGTGTTCGCCATGGACGACATCAAGTTCATGACCGGGTTCAACATTGAACCGGTCGTGGCGTCGGAAAGTTCGATTCTCGCCGGCATCGACAAGGCCTACGGAACGACAAAGGAAGAAGACCTTGAATCGGTCATGCAGTCGATGTCGGAGTTCAACGACGAAGACGTCGAACTGAATCAACTGGATGAGAAGGAACTGGGCCTGTCGGAACTGGAGAAGGCCGCCGACGAAGCCCCGGTCGTCAAGCTGGTGAACATCATATTGGGCGATGCTGTGAAGCGCGGCGCCAGCGACATTCACATCGAGCCATACGAAAAGGAATTCCGCGTCCGCTTCCGTATCGACGGCGTTCTGCAGTCGATCATGTCTCCGCCCATGAAGCTTAAGGACGCCATTACTTCGCGCGTCAAGATCATGTCGAAATTGGACATCAGCGAAAAGCGGCTGCCGCAAGACGGCCGCATCATGCTGAAGATGAACATCGGCGGACGCAAGAAGCAGCTCGACTTCCGCGTCAGCACGCTGCCCGTGTTGTGGGGCGAGAAGATCGTGCTCCGGTTGCTCGACAAAGAGAACCTGCGGCTGGACATGACCAAGCTCGGGTTCGAGCCCGAATCGCTGGTGAAGTTCGAGAAAGCCATCCTGAAGCCCTATGGCATGGTGCTGGTCACAGGTCCGACGGGATCGGGCAAGACCAACACTCTGTATTCTTCGATTTCGACGCTGAACAAGCCCGACACCAACATCATGACGGCCGAGGATCCGGTCGAGTTTCAGTTACAGGGCGTCAACCAGGTGCAGATGAAGGAGCAGATCGGATTGAACTTCGCCGCTGCCCTTCGATCATTCCTACGGCAGGATCCCAACATCATCCTGGTCGGTGAGATTCGAGACTTTGAAACCGCGGAAATCGCCATCAAGGCCGCACTCACTGGACACCTCGTGCTCTCGACCCTGCATACCAACGGCGCTCCTGAGACGATCACCCGCCTGATGAACATGGGCATTGAGCCGTTCCTGGTGGCGACGTCGGTGCACCTGATCTGCGCTCAGCGACTCGTGCGGCGCATCTGCAAGGACTGCATCGAGGTGGTCGACGTTCCGCCGCAGACGCTGATTGACGCCGGCTACAGTCCGGAAGAAGCCAAGACCGTCAAGATCCAGAAGGGCAAGGGGTGCACCGTTTGCAACAACACCGGCTACAAGGGCCGGGCCGGTTTGTACGAGGTGATGGAGGTCGACGACGAGATTCGCGAACTGGTTCTGGTCGGCGCCTCCGCTGTGGAATTGAAGAAAAAAGCCATTGAGCGGGGCATGCTCACGCTGCGCCGCAGCGGACTGATCAAAGTGGCCGCGGGTGTGACCACGCTCGAGGAAGTCGCGCGCGAGACGATTCACTAGGAGCTCCGAGTCGCGAGTCCCGAGTCGCGAAAAGTGTTCACGACCAATGACGGGACAGGTTGCTCAGGGCTCAGGACAAAGGACTCAGTACTAAGGAAAGGGAACTTCTTATGGGTTTGTCGTTAAGCGATCTGCTCAAACGAATGCTGGAGATGAACGGCAGCGACCTGCACATTACCACCAACTCGCCGCCACAGATTCGTGTGCACGGCCACCTGGTTCCGCTCGATCTGCCGCAGATGACTCCGGCTGAAACCAAGCAGCTGGCCTACAGTGTAATGACCGACTCGCAGAAGCACCGCTTTGAAGAGAACCTGGAACTCGACTTCTCGTTCGGTTTGAAGGGACTGGCACGCTTCCGTGCCAACGTCTTCAACCAGCGCGGCGCGACGGCTGCCGTCTTTCGTCTCATTCCGTTTGAGATCAAGTCGTTTAACCAACTCGGCCTGCCCCCGGTAGTCAGCAAGCTGTGCGACAAGCCCCGCGGCCTGGTGCTGGTAACCGGACCGACCGGTTCCGGCAAGTCCACCACGCTGGCGGCCATGATCGACAAGATCAACAGCGAGCGGCATGACCACATCCTGACCATCGAGGACCCGATCGAATTCGTCCACATGAACAAGAACTGCGTGGTCAACCAGCGCGAACTGCACGCCGACACCAAGAGTTTCGGTGACGCGCTGCGCGCCGCCCTCCGTGAAGACCCCGATGTCGTGCTGATCGGCGAAATGCGCGACCTGGAAACCATCGAATCCGCATTGCGAATCGCCGAAACCGGCCACTTGACTTTCGGCACCCTGCACACCAATTCGGCGACCTCGACCATCAACCGTATCATCGACGTTTTCCCGGCGCACCAGCAGCCGCAGATCCGCGCCCAGCTTTCCCTCGTACTGGAAGGCATCATGTGCCAAAGCCTCGTGCCCAAGACCGACGGGAAAGGCCGCGCCATGATCATGGAAGTCCTGGTGCCCAATGCGGCCGTGCGCAACCTGGTCCGCGAAGACAAGATCCATCAGATCTACTCCTCCATGCAGTCCGGGCAGGAGAAATTCGGAATGCAGACCTTCAACCAGGCGCTGGCGACGGCGTACTTCCAGAAGCAGGTTTCGCTGGAAACCGCGCTGGCCCGTTCCAGCAACGTGGACGAGCTGCAGGAAATGATCAATCGAGGAGCCAGCTTGCTGAACCGTCCTACGACGACTTCGGCGGGCCTGGCGCGAGGAGCCGCCCCCTCCAAGCACTGACTTGGCTGGGGCGAGGGGAGATTAGCAGCACCAAGTTTTACGACACCGGTATTTGAGCGAGGAGAAGCAAACCATGCCAGTCTTTACATTTTCCGGCAAAGATGCCTCAGGACAGAAGATTTCCGGAGAGCGCGTAGCCCCCAACAAGCAATCGCTGGCGCAGGCGTTGCGGCGCGAGCGGATTACGCCGGGCGCCATTCGTGAAAAGGGGAAGGAATTCTCCATGCCCACGTTTGGTTCGGGCACGGTCAAGACCAAAGAGATCGCGATCTTCTTCCGCCAATTCTCGGTCATGATCGATGCCGGCTTGCCTCTGGTGCAGTGTCTGGAGATCCTCGCGGCGAACCAGGAGAACCAGACCTTTCAGAAGACTCTGACGGGCGTGCGGACCACGGTCGAAGGCGGCGCGACGCTGGCCAACGCCATGCGCCAGTACCCGACCATCTTTGACGACCTCACCACAAACATGATCGAAGCCGGCGAAACGGGCGGCATCCTCGACATCATCCTGCAGCGCCTGGCGACCTACGTCGAAAAGGCGGTTCGCCTGAGAGCGGCCGTCAAGTCGGCCTTGATTTACCCCGTTGCCGTCGTGGGCATGGCGGTCTTGATCGTCGGCGCGCTGCTCAAATGGGTGGTGCCGATTTTCGCAAACCTGTTTGCCGGACTCGGCGTCAACCTGCCCCTTCCGACTCGCATCACAATGGGTCTCAGTCAGTTCGTGCAGGCGTTCTGGTGGGTATTCCTGGTGGGCAGCGTGGCTTTGTGGTTTGGCGTGAAGCAGATCCGCAAGAACCCCCGCGGGCGCTACTACTTTGACAAGATGTTGCTGAATCTGCCGGTCGTGGGCAGCCTGCTGCGCAAGATCGCGGTCGGGCGCTTCACTCGTACGCTGGGAACCCTAATCACCTCGGGTGTTCCGATTCTCGAAGGCTTGAGCATCACCGCTAAGACCTCGGGTAACGCTGTACTCGAAGAAGCCCTGATGAAAGTGCGCAAGGCGATCGAAGAGGGCCGCACTATTGTCGACCCGCTGCGCGAATGCGGCGTATTCCCCAACATGGTGACCCAGATGATCGGCGTTGGCGAAGCGACGGGCGCCATGGACTCCATGCTGCAGAAGATTGCCGACTTTTACGAGGAAGAAGTCGACGCAGCCACCAAGGACATGTTGGCCATGTTGGAGCCAGTCATCATCGGCATCCTCGGCGTCAGCATCGGCGGCATCGTGGTTTCGCTCTATATGCCGCTGTTCGCCATGATCGCCAAGTTGGCTGGATAGCGAGTGACGATATGGGAGGCCGGTGCGATGGTGACCGGCCTTCGTGACAGGTTCGGTCTTACGGTGCTAGGGGCTCAGGCTTGGGTCCCCGATACGTAAGATCCACGGCCCAAGACCTGGGGCCGATGTTCGCAGGGCCGAAAGACCTCCGGGACCGTGATGCAATCCGCGTTTGATGAACGGAATTGGCTGGGATGGCTGGTCCGAGTGCGCATTTTCATTCTGACCATCCTCCTGGCGATCGAACTGGCGGTAGCCCAGTTCAGTACCGCACCCGTCCCGATGCGGTTGTTCATCAGCACGATCCTGTTCTGGTACAGCCTGTCGCTCTTCTACATCCTGCTGCTCTCCTTCTGGCAGGAACACCATATACAGGCTGCACTGCAGGTTGTTACCGACGTGGCCCTGGTCACGCTGGTGGTGCATGAGACGGGCGGCTGGGATAGCTCCCTGAACTTTCTGTATCCGCTGGTCATTATCGTTGCCAGCGTCATGCTCCCGCGCGTGTGGGCCGGCCTGGTCGCTGCGCTCGCCTTCATCCTCTACGGAACGGTCCTCGAGCTGAACTACTACGGAGTCGTTCCTTCCTACTGCAGCACACATCCCGGGTTAAAAGCCCTGCAGTCGATCATCTTCGTCAACCTGTTTGCGTTCCTGGCAGTCGCCTACCTGGCCGGATTGCTCACCCACAAGCTGCGGCAAGTGAGGGTACAGCTCAAAGACGCCAGCGGTGCTCTCGAGAGCCTGCAGGTACTGCACGAAAACGTCATTCATTCGATCAGTAGCGGCCTCATCACCACGGGTCTCGATGGCCGGATCACCCTGGTGAACGCCGCCGCGCAGCGGCTTCTGGATCGGACTCCGGCAGACCTGCTCGGCAGGCCCGTCACGCAACTCTTCCTGGATCCGCTGCCCTCGGTGGACGCGCAGCAGAACCACGGTGAAGTCCGGCTCGATACGTCCACGAAATTCCGCAAGACCCTGCGGGTGCGCGTGTCGGCCTTGACGATGCCCGACCGCAGCGATCAAGGGTACGTGTACGTTCTCGACGACCTGACCGAGTTGCGCCGCCTCGAGCGGGAAGTCCGCATGCAGGACCGCCTGGCAGCCGTCGGCAGGCTCGCGGCCGCCATCGCCCACGAAATCCGGAATCCCCTGACCTCCATAGCCGGCTCGGTCAGCATGCTCTCCGGTGTGCCCGAGATGAACGAAGATCACCGCCGCCTGCTCGACATCGTGACCCGCGAATCGCAGCGGCTGAACGCCATCATCACCGACTTCCTGGCATATTCGCGCACCAAGAAATACCAGTTCGACCGCGTCGACCTCACCCATCTTGTAGAAGACACGCTCACGCTGATGGAACACCGTATGGCCGCCGAGAAGACCGGGATCGAGATCACACGCCGCTTTCCCAGCCAGCCGGTGCTGGTGCTGGCGGACGGCGACAAGCTCAAGCAGGTCTTCTGGAATCTTTGCGAAAATGCGGTGCGGGCGATGAAAGACGGTGGCACCCTGACTGCCTCCGTTGAGCTGCTGGGCGACGACTGGCAGGTTTCCATCCACGACACCGGGATGGGCATGACGCCGCAGCAAATCGAAAAGATTTTCGAGCCATTTCAATCCAACTTTGAAGGCGGCACGGGGCTCGGTTTGGCGATCGTATACCAGATCGTTCAGGCTCACGACGGGAAAGTCTGGGCGCGATCGAAGCCGGGCCAGGGCACGACATTCGTGCTGAGATTGCGACGCCTGGAAGTGGAGAGCGCGCTACCCGCAGGGCCTGTGGATGCCGTACTGGCACAGCCAACTGCGCAATTGGCGGCGAGCGCCGCCGGAGGAGGTGCGCGTGGCTAACATTCTCGTTTGCGACGACGAACGCTCCATCTGCGAAATGCTCGACATCTCGCTGCGCCGCGAGGGGCACCGTGTCGAGACCGTCCAGTCCGGTCAGAACGCCAAGAACAAGATCGACGGCGCGCTGTACGACGTCATCATCACCGACATCAAGATGCCGAATATCGACGGCATCGAAGTTCTGCGCCATGCCCATCGGGTTTCCCCGGACTCCGCCGTCATCCTGATCACTGCCGTCGACGACTACGAAGCAGCCGTAGAAGCCGTCAAGGCGGGTGGGGCCTCGGACTACATACGCAAGAGCCCGGGACTGGTCGACGAAATCAAGCTCGCCATCAATCGCGCGCTCGAAAAGCTGGTCCTCAGCAAGCAAAATTTTGCCCTGCGCCGCGATGCTGCGACTCGCAACTCGCTGGACAACATCATCGGTTCCAGTTCAGCGATGGAGAAGCTCAAACAGACTGTCCGAACCGTCGCGTCCACCGCCAGCACTGTGCTGATCCACGGCGAGAGCGGAACCGGCAAGGAACTTGTTGCCCGCGCGGTGCACGTCTGCTCTCCCCGCGCTACGGACGCGTTCGTTTCTGTCAACTGCGGAGCGTTTCCCGAGACCCTGCTGGAGAGCGAACTGTTCGGCTATCTGAAAGGCGCCTTCACGGGCGCAACCCAAAATAAGCGGGGATTGTTTGAAGTCGCCGATGCCGGAACCATCTTCCTCGACGAGATCAGTGAAATGACGCTCGCGATGCAGGTCAAACTGCTTCGGGTTTTGCAGGAACGTACCGTTCGCCCGGTCGGCAGCACCAGCGAGATCTCCATCGACGTTCGCGTCATCGCGGCAACGAATCGCGACCTCGACAAGGCCGTCGCCGAGAATCTGTTTCGTGAGGACCTGTATTACCGCCTGAACGTCATTCCGATCCGGGTTCCACCCCTGCGTGAGCGGCGGGAAGACATTCCACTGCTGGTCAACCATTTCCTGAAGAAATATGCCAGCGCCGCCGGACGGAGCATCCTGCGCGTCCACCCCCATTCGCTGGACTCGCTGTGCGGCTATGAGTGGCCCGGAAACGTCCGCCAGCTCGAGAATACGGTCGAAAGGGCAGTGGCTCTCGAAACAACCGACGAACTTCACGTCGAACTTCCGGCCGAGCGCCCCAAGGCCCGAGCCGCCGCGGCCGCTGCCGGAGCCGGTACTCTTCCCGAGATTGGCGGGGACTTGCGACTGCCGGATGGCCTCGGCATGGAAACATACGTTGCTGGCATCGAACGCTCCCTCTTGCAGAGCGCTCTGAATCAAAGCGGCGGAGTGCAGACAAAGGCCGCCGACCTTCTGGGGATCTCCTACCGCTCGTTCCGTCACCTCATGAAGAAATACGGGCTCTGACGGATATCAAGAGTCTTTCATCGGCGTTTAACATCCAATTGTGGAAAACGCTTTGCTGTTCCCTTCTCGGCGGGGCGGATGCCCTAGGGCAGATCGTGTAATTTGTGCCTGCGTTTCCGGTACCGCGAGAATTTTCGTCTAGGGTGTTCACCTGACCTCGGTGCGGTCGTCGATCCGTTTCGGTCTCCTTTCAAACATCCCGCGAATCCCCCTAGCGTGTTCCCCCAATTCGGCAAAATGCCCCGCATTGGCCTCAGTGAATTTCTGAAGCGCCCTTTTCCGCGTTTCGTCCAGCATTCATGCGCCATTTCACGCACAGCGCTGCCGACAGTTCGGCAATCCTCATAGGAGTGCCATTTGCCGAGGGGCAGGCGTGAGCCCACCTGCATGCAAGTGCCTGTGGAAAATGGCCTTCCGTGCCAAGTGCCACGCCTGGCTCGCAATGGCAACGTGGATGCTATGACAATTTGAAAACACACTAGCTGTAAGCCCGTTTTGGGCGCGGCGACTTTTGGAGAGGGGAGGGTGAAATGAAGGAGCAGACTGTTCGGCTCGGTCCGCGCGAACAGCAAATCGTCGACCTGCTATTACAGGGGTGCGATAACGCCGAAATTGCGAGCCAGCTCAAAATGGCGCGGCGTACCGTGAAAGCACACTTTAACCGGTTGTTTCTGCGTTTCGGGATCACCGGAGGCATCAAGCGAGTCAAGCTCGCGACCCTGTTGTATCGGAGGCAAGCATGTCTGCAAATGGACGCTACGGGAACCGTGTCCCCAGTGAACGTGAACACCGGGTCATCCAACTTGTTGCCGAGGGCCTGAAAAACAAGGAAGTAGCGGAGGCGATCGGCACAACTGAGCATGTCGTGAAAAATTATCTGCGAGTCATCTACGACAAGCTTGGGCTGTGGAACCGGGTGGAACTGGCGCTGTGGTATGAGTCCCGACGCAATCCTGCGCCACTCATGATGCAGTAATCTCCCGCGTGTCTGCCGAATCTTCGAACCCCCTCGGAGCCTTCGGCAGGCACACGGAACTGCGACTGAGAATCACAAAAACTTACTGGCAGCCAAAGGCTTGCAGATTGCGGAGCCTCTCCCCGGCACTCGCGATGCCCCGGCGTGCGGCGTCGTCGAGTAATATCCTTGCCTGTTCGCAGTTCTTCGCAACCCCATCGCCTTTGAGATAGAGATCTGCCAGCAGCAGAGGTGCAGTGCCGTTATGTTTGCCAGTCGATTTCCATAACCACTTTGCTGCCTCAGCGGCATCGCGCGGCTGGCCCTCGGTTCCTTCCAAGTAGCGCTGAGCGATCGCGAGTTCTTCTGCCCCATTCCCCTGCGGGATCGGACGTTCCATGCTCCCCGACGCTGATTGCGTTGCGGTCTTGGAAGCTTCGCGCAGCACCGCCTTCGTCGGAGCAGTGTCAGCCTGACTGGTCGGCTGAATCGTCTTGGCAGCGGGGCCACTAGTTCCTTTCGTGGTCGTAGAGGCTGACGGAACCGGGTCCGTCGACGGAGTTGCCCCCGCGGGCGGATTTGGCGCTGCGACCGACTGCTGTTGATTTTCTCTCCGTGGAGTCTGGCTGCCCGGAGCCTTGTGCCAGGCGATATAGCCGAGCGTTGCCATCAGAATCACCACGGCGGCGGCCCCGTAATACCGGAGATGTGACTTGGGGCGATCTTCGGATTCCGACGGGTCCGCGCTGCCTGCCTCCCTCAACCCTTGGAACATCGACAGGTCGTAGGGATCAGGAGACTGCGGTTCGGCAATTGGGGAGGCATAATGGCTTTCCGGCTCAGGCAATGTCTCCCTGGCAATCGGCGCCGAGTTTTCGTGGCCGCGCTCTTCCCGCGCGTGGGCTCCCGCAAACTGGACCTGTTCCATCTGCATCCCGCACATGCCGCAAAACTGGTGGCCGGCAGGGTTCGCATGTCCGCACCTGGTGCACTGCTCGAAGTCCTCTTGTGTCGTAGTTGCGGCCTCAGTCGGTCGAGGCCTGTCCGTAGCTAAGGGTTGTGTTACACCGGCATGAGGCGATTCTGCCGACGCCGTGGCCACGGCTACTCCACCCGGATTGTCCGACTCCAATTGACGCAGCAATTCGAGCACGGCTTCTTCGCGCCTGTCCGGCGGACTGGTGAAGTACACCTCGGCCCACCGTCCCATGTTTGCGCCAAGAAGCGGATTTAGAAGGGGATTCAGTTCCGGCCGCGGCAGGGTGCTTGCGCCCTTCGAACCATCGCTAGGACTCTCCAACCGAATTCTCCTGAAACCTTGACTCGACGAATCGGGCGCAACTTCGTAGGTATGATTGCACTCCCAACCAGGGAGGTTGTCAATTCCTTGAGGATGTTGGGTGGACGACAACACAAGACAGGTTCAATTACAGGTTTTGCGGTATGCGGGTTCGAACTGATCCAGCTGCGCTTCTCGTTGCGTAGTGAATTTGCCCTTGGCTGTCTTGCCATAGAGATCGGTCCCGGGGCAGTAGTACAGCGCGGTTTGCGTGTCCACCCACACCTGAACACCCGGGCTCCCCTTGTCCGCGGGCGGCTCAGGAGCCTCAGCCAAGCCAAGCTGAATGAGGATACGGTCAAACAAAGAGAGATCTGAATCGTGAGATGGTTTCTGCTGCGTGCTCGCAGTCGCGGTGCCGTTGGTGGCTGCGACCGAGTGGCTCGACCAGATTCCCCAGCGAATGACGCACAGAACCAGGACTACCGCGATTGCCAGATAGACGTCTCCACGGTGCGAATTCCAAAAACGGATGACTGCGCCCTTGCGATTTTTCGAGGCCAGCTGTTCCAGAAATTCACGCGCAGAAGCGGCGGACGTCCAGTTTGCCGGATGCACCGGCTCGGTCCTTGCCAGTGCCTGCGGTTCCGCGTTGGATTCGCTGGTGGTTTCATCCACGTCAGCGCCTGCTTCTTCCTCCTCGACGCTTGAGATCTCTTTCGACTGGATCGGCTCGTCTAATACCCTGGAATCCAGATGCGCCAGTTCCTGTGTCACAGGGAAGAGCGGAATCGGCCGCTCGATGGAGTCAGCTGGCCGCGGCTCGTGCTGCGATGGAGCAGAGTGCGATGGCGCAGCGCCAATTCCGGCGGTATCGGTCGAGGGTGCAGCCTTCGCGTCGCCGGACTCCTTCATTTGCAATTCGTGCATCTGCCACAGCGATGCCACCTTGCTCTGCATGCTGGGGGGCTCATAATCGCCGCTACGGGGTGTTCCGCATTGACCGCAGAACTGTTCTTCCGTTGTCAGCTGGTGGCTGCACTTTCGGCAGGAAACAAGACGGGCCGATTCCCGCGCCGCAGCCGGCGCCTGCACCGTGGCTGGCGCAACGTCGCGCGTCCGGGGCTTCTCCACCAGGGACGCCAGATTGGGCTGCAGTTTTTCCAAAGCGTCGAGCATTGCCGCGCGCTCATCGGCCATCGTCTTCTTCATCGATTCTTCGTCGTCGTGCGCGAGAGCTTCCGTGACCAGTCCTGCCATCAGTTGGCAGGTGTGTACATCCTGCTCGGTGAACGCGTGGGGCGTCGCGTAGTAAAGCTCGAGACCCCCGACGACTCCGCCACCATGAAAGATCGGGACAGCAATGAGTGATTGGATTCCCCTCTTGCTGTACTCTTGCGCGTCCAACAGTACTTCGGCATGCACATCGGGGCAGCGAAAGACCTGAGACGTCTTCACGCAGGACGCGAGCGGTGATTTGTCCACAGGAACAGTCGATCCCGCATCCGGCGTTAACGTGCCACTCACGGCGCGGTACCGCGCTGTTTCGCCGGAGACGATGCCGATGCCTGCACCGTTGGCCCGACCCGTATCGACTACTCGGTCCGCAATTAACTTCAAGGCAGCTTCGAGCTCCAGGCGGCGTACCTGAATGTGATGCTGGGTTTCTACGATCTTCGCCAGAGTGACGGTGTAGTCTCCCTGGGTTGCTGGCTGGCTCGGAGTTTCCGTTGCTTCAGGATGAGCCGCCGCGTGAGAGTGTGCGTCGGCCTCCGGGTGGTCGGTCTTCCGATCCACGGGCGCCCCGAGCTTGCGCAACTCGCGGTTATGCTCCTGGAGAACGTAGGCGGCCTCCAGCAGCTTGGCGAGCGTCTGCTCGTCGAAAGCTGACTTTTTCTTCTCCGCAGACACAGCACTATTTTCCAATCAATCCGATCCCTGCGCCGGCGATATGAAGCCGGAAGTGCCTATTTTAGAGCAACTCCCGCGCCAACCCGTTGCCGGGAACCCAGTTGGAGCACAGGAATTCAGAGCTTGGGGAATTCGGGGTGCAACGGCCGCCTTTACGGCAGGTTGCTGATCGGCAATAGTTTACCGCTGACGGACTCGGGTTGCGAGGATTCTTGCGAGCTGTAGCGCCCAATGCAGAGGTCTGAACTGGCGCCTTGGTAATCGGCAGATGGTAATACCCATCTGCAGAACTCTGCACACACCTAGAGACTTTATCGCTCAGCAGCTGGAGCGGGTTCTTTGCCTTCGTTTCTCCCGCTCAGATAGAAGTAGACCGCGGGCGTGATGATCAGAGACAAGACCATCGAGATGAGAACGCCGCCGATAACCGCGATCGCCAAGGGTTGCAGCATCTGTGATCCCGCACCCAGCGCGAAGGCCAGCGGCAACATGCCGGCTACGGTGGCCAGCGCGGTCATCACAATGGGACGCAAGCGCCGGCGGGCTGCCAGCAGCATAGCCCGCTCCGGGGACTCGCCCACAGACCGCATCTTCTGGTCAGCATCAAGCAGCAGAATGCCGTTCTTCGCCACGATGCCAACCACCATGATCATGCCCAGGAAGGAAGAGATGCTGAAGCTTGTCTTTGTGATCAGAAGTGCGATGAAAACCCCGGAAGTGGAGAGCAAGGCTGAGGCGAGAATTGCGATGGGCGCGGCGAACCTGCCGAATTCAAAGAGCAGGACGATGAATAGAAGCAGGACCGCGAGGGTAAACGCGATGGTGAAATCGTGGAAGTTCCTCTGTTGCTCCGCGTATCGGCCGCCGTAAACAACTCGAACCGTGGAAGGAATATGCAGGGCGTTGACAGTCTTTTGTACGTCCGACATGGTGCTGCCCAGACCCCGGCCCTCCAGACGGGCGGTTACGGCAACATTCCGCTGCAGGTTTTCACGGCGAACTTCATTCTGCCCCGGGCTTTCCACCACCGACGCAAGAGCTCCCAGCGTAGCGGTGTGTCCCGTGCTGCTGACGAGCAACGTGTCGCGCATGGCTTCAAGCGAAGCCCGGTTTGCCGAGGGGAAGCGCACGCGCAGCGTGTAGGCGCGATCGTTCGCGACAACCGGGGTTGGTGCCGGTTCGCCTTCGAGGATTGCTGAAGCGTCGAGCGCAACTTCTTCGGCGGTAAATCCGGCCCTCGCGGCAACGCTCGGATCGACATTGAACGTGACCGCCGGTCCACTGATGGTGTTGTCGATCCCGTTCAGAACATCTACAACGCCTGGAATTTTCGGCGTTCCAGTTTTCTCGTCCGGAGCGATCGCATCTGCCACCTTGGGTGCCCACTCTTGCAGTAGTTTTGGATCCTGCGAAAAGAGCTTGATCTGGATCGGTTCCGGCGCGGAGGTCAGATCATCGATCATGTCCTGCAGAACCTGGACGAACTCGACATCCAGAGCCGGCTCTTCTTTCTTGATGTCAGCGCGCACGTCCGCGATGATTTCTTCAATATCCCGGTCGCGCTTGGCTTTCAGCTTGACCAGAATGTCTCCGGTATTGGCTTCGGTGACTGCCGCGAGTCCGAGTTCTAGACCAGTTCTGCGGGAAGTGCTTTCCACCTCCGGCACGTCCTTCAGCATCTGCTCGACGTGGCCGATCACACGATTGGTCTCGGCTAGAGAACTGCCCGCAGGCATGATGTAGTCGAGAACGAATCCGCCTTCGTCCATTTCAGGGAGTAGATCCGTGTCACTGAACTGAAAGCACAGGAAGGAAACCACGATCAGGCCGCCGCTGGCGGCCGCGAGCAGCATCGGACGCTCCAACGCTCGACGCAACCAGCGTTCGTGAAAGTCGACTACTTTGAGAAAGAACCCGCCGAGATGTTTCTCTTCCGCGGCCAGCAACTGCGCGGCTTCCCCGGAACCCGTGGCAGACTGGCTCTCTCCGGCCGGGGGTCGCTCGCCTTCCTGTGCGTGCTTGGGCCGGATGAGGTACTGGCTCAGACTCGGTGTCCACGTCAGAGCCAGTCCCAGCGAGGTCAGCAATGACACCGTCATCGTCACGGCCAGCGCGCGGAAGAAGACGCCGTACACGCCAGTGATCACGATTAGCGGAACGAAGACGACGACCGGAGTGACCGTCGAGCCCACGAGCGGGATCGTGATTTCCTTCAGCGCGTTGCGAATCGCTTCAATTCGCGACTGGCCCAGATCGCGATGCAGCACGATGTTCTCGACCACCACGATCGCATCGTCAATCACCAGTCCCACAGCGGCTGCCAACCCGCCGAGCGTCATCAGGTTGAAGGTTTGGCCCATTATCTTCAGCGCGATGAACGTTACGACCACGGTGACGGGGATTACCAGTCCGGCCACCAACGATGTGCCCCAATCGCGCAAGAAGACTACAAGAATGATCGACGCCAGAATCAGTCCCAGCAGGATCGCGTCCCGCACACTGCGGATCGAGCCCTCGACGATGATCGACTGGTCGTAGAACGGCTCGATGCGGATTCCCGGGGGCAGCGTCTTCTTTATGTTCTCGATCTCAGCGTGGACTTCCTGCGCCACCTCAACTGTGTTTCCATCCGGCTGCCGATTGATGTTGAGCAGCACCGCCGGCTTTCCGTTTGCCGTAACTACCGTGTACAACGGCCTTACACTCGGGGCGACGGTCGCGACATCGCCAATCCGTACTGGGATGCCTGTGGCCGTGTTCCTGACGACTGCGTTGGCGATTTCCTCGGGTGTTCGCACCTGCCCGCTTACCAGTCCCAGATAGAGCTGATGATTTCGCTCCAGCAGTCCGGGAGAATCAATCAGGTTAGTCCGCTTCACCGCGTCCAGAATGTCGGAAACCGTCACACTCGCGGTCAGCAATTTGGCCGGGTCGGGAGTGATTTGAAACTCCGGCTCCTGTCCGCCTTGCACAATCACCGTGGAGACGCCATCCAGCCGATTTAATCTCGGCTTGATCTCGTACGTCGCCATTTCCCACAGCTTCGTTTGTGGCATGGTGTCGGACGTCAGGCTGTAGCCAATGATAGGAAACGCCGCGAAGGTCAGGCGGTGCGCTTCAATCTTGGCCGTGGCTGGAAGTTCCGGCTGAATCCGTGAGATCGCCGCATTCACGTACTGCAGCGTCTGGAACATGTCCACATCCCAGCGAAAGTACAGATCGATTTCGGCCGACCCCCGGCTGGTGATCGACCGTACCGTCAGCAAGCCCGGCACGCTGTTAACCGCCTCTTCCAGCGGACGGGTGATCGTGACCATCATCTGGTCGATCGGCATCACGCCGTTATCGACGGCAATCAAAACGCGTGGGAAATCCGTGGAAGGGAAGACCGAGACAGGGATCGTGAATGCGAGATACGCCCCGAGTAGTCCCAGAGTCAGAATCAGGAAGATGACCGGCCGCGAGTGCTGCGCCACCCAATACTGACTCTTGCTGTTTTCTTTCGAGGAATTCACGCGGTAGCTCCGCAGCTATTTTTCACTCGATCCCTCACTGCGGGCGTTCGGCCCTTCGGCAGACGGCTTTGCTTCGTCGCCGGGTGCCTCAGCCGCTTCAATCTTGATCTTGGTCTTGTCGGGCAATCCGTAAGCGCCGGTCGTCACGACTTTGTCGGTGACTGAGAGGCCTTCAAGAACTTGTACGTCGTCGCCATTGCGGATTCCGAGCTTCACTGTTTTCTGATGCGCCAGTCCATCCGATCCTGCGAGCATCACGGTTGTAGATCCATCCGGGGCCGTAAGAATCGAAATCGCCGGAACCACCAGCGCGTCCTTGACGGTTTGAGCGGTTAAGGAAAGATGCACGCTGGTTCCGGGCTTGAGTTCGTGCCTGGGATTCTTCGCTTCAAACCAGACCTCCACGGTCGTGCTGCTGGGATCGAGCGCCGGACTCACGACCGTGATTTTCCCCTGGATCGGCTCTTGCATCCCGGGCACGGTCATCGTTCCTTTGTCGCCCGCCTTCAAGGCTGCTGCCTCTTCCTGCGGAATATGTGCCTTGGCGATGACGGAGGAGATATCCATGACGGTGAGAAGGGAAGTGCCCGCCGTCGCCATTTCACCGGGATACAGCGGACGGTCGGTGATGAAGCCGTTGATCGGACTGCGAATCTCCGAATAGCTTAGCTGCGCCTGGGCTCCCAGATACTTGCCCTTCGCCGACTCGAGCTGTCCCGCCGCGGCTTTCAATTCCTGAGGTTTGCCGATTGCCAGCAGTGCGTCGAGATGTTTCTTGGCAATCGCGTACTGGTTTCGGGCCGTGGTGATGTCGACTCGCGACTGATCCAATTCCTTGCGCGGCAAAGCGCCTTGATCGAACAACTGCTGCCTGCTCTCAAAGACCTTTTCCTGTGCGTCGAGCGCCTGCTTAGCTTGCTGAGCGTCCGCCTCAGCCTTCTGAACTTCTTCCGGCAAAGCCGCGCCCGTCGTTGTCTCGTACGTTGCCTGCGCCTGATCGTAGGCGCCCTTGGTGTCCTGCGCGGCGGCCGAAAGATCGCGATTTTCGAGCACGGCCAGCAGTTGCCCCTCTGTCACTGCGCTGCCCCGTTTCACCAGGAACTTCTGCACGGGTGCGCTGATCTTCGGCACGATTGCCGCTTGCTGCAGCGGAAACAGAATCGCCTGCGTTTCGACGACGTGCTGGATCGTTGTTTTCTCAACCGCCGCCGCTTGCACGCTGACGGCAGCCGGTTCCGCTGGCTTGTCCGAGGAGCAGGCGGCAAAGAGCAGCAACACGGCAGCGCAGATCGATGCGGATGCCACCTGCGCTGACGTTTGAGTTCGGGAGATCTTTATTCTTGAGATCGTGTGGCGCGTCATTCTTTCCTAGAAGGTCCCTGTCAAGGTCTGCAGGTTTGCGAGGGCTACCCGGTAGCGGGACTGCCCATCGTCATACGCATTGCGTGCCTGCGTCAACGTGTTCTGCGCATCGACGACTTCCAGAACTGTGGATTCGCCAGCCTGGTACCGCATCGTGGTCAGCCGCATGCTTTCCGCTGCCATCTCGGCGGAACTGGCGAGTGATTCCATCTCCGACCGCGCCGTTTCCGCTTCGCTGTAGAACTCGCGCAGATGACTCAACAACTGCTTCTGCGCGTAATTGAGTTCTACGTGCGACTGATCGCGTCGCAGCTCCGCCTGCTTCAGCTTGCTGCGATCCGCGCCCCAACTGAAAATCGGAATCTGCAAGCTCGCTACGGTGGAATAGCCCAGGTTGCGGACGCCGTCGGTTCGAGTCGCGAACTTGTTCGAATCAATTCCATAGAAGTAGTCGAGACTCAGCGAGGGCAGCAGCCCTCCCCAGGCCGCCGTGACTTCGTGACGCGCTGCCCGGTATGCCTCCAGCGCCGCCCGCAACTCTGGATTGTTCTTCTTGGAGGCAACTTCGATTTCGGCGAAAGTAGGAAGAGGCTCCGGAGCCTGCAGATCATCCACCACCGTGAAGTTCTGATTGAAATCCTGGAAGAGCAGCACCGCCAAGTCCAACCGGCTGCGTTCCATACCGATCTGCGCTTCCTGCAGATCGCGCTGCTGCTGCTGCGCCTGGATGCGCGCCTTGATCACATCGGCATGCGCGACCTCGCCGCCGCTTTCCAGTTTCTCACTGATATCGCGAAATTTGGCTGCCTCGGTCGCCGCCCGCTGCTCGTTGGCATATTTCCGCTGGGCTACGACCATGCCGTAGTACGACTGTGTGACGGTAACCACTAGACCGCGCGTCGCAATCTCTGCTTTCGCCCGAGCCTGTGCCAGCAAGGCCGAGGATTTCCGGTAATCGGCAAGATTCATCAGCGAGAACGACTGATGCACATTGGCCTGGCTGATGTACTCGTGCACCGCGTTGTTGGCGATGAAGCGGAACCCCGAGCACGACCCACTGTTCTGGCAGCTGGCCGACTGCGGCCCCGTCCCCTGCGTATAGATGAACGAGTTGTTGTAGTTGACGTCCGGCAGAAGTCCGGCTCGCGCTTGCACGCGGTCCTCTTTCGCCAGGCCGAAGTCCGTCATGGCCGAGCGGTATTGCGGATCGTTCTGGCGAGCACGCTGCAGCGCGTCCTGCAGTGTGATCGTCAGGGGCGGGTTCTGATTCTGTTCCGTTGCGATCGCCTGTGCAAAACTCTGCCTCGGCATCGGCAGAAGAACCAAACTGAACATCAACAGGCGCGACCGCTGCCCAAAATGGGACCGCATCTTCGTATTCCGTTTGCACTTGTTTCTCTCACGCTTCACCAGTCACCTCGAAATCCAAATCTCGCCCACTCCGCCGCGAAACTTCTGAACACAAAGGATGATCTGACGGAAATCGGTGGCTGGGTGGTCTGAGATCGATCCCGCTCATTCGCTTCGAGGATGAGCCGTCCGCGATGAGAGAAATCCAACGCCTACCGATACTCGGTCCGCAGCCGGACCGATTTGAAACTGCACAAGCCTATCACCACCCGCCTGAAAGCTACCTGAAGGCCGTCGCATCGCGCCCTAAGTGACGTATACCGAAGTACTTATGCGGGCTCTAATCTGCAGGACGAGCGATTGGCCAAACTCTTGCGATAGCAATCGTTGGAGGTTGAGCCATCATGATCGATCTGGAATCCGTCAAAGTAACACCTCGCGACCAGCAGGTCTTGAATCTTCTCGTCCAGGGTTGCAGTAACAAGGAAATCGCGGGCCAACTGAAGATCAGCCCGCGCACGGTCAAGCAGCACCTGCGCACGCTGTTTCTCCGCGCCGGTATCCGCGAAGGCCGGAAGCGCGTCAAGCTGGCCATCGCCATGTTCAGCAAAGAGGGGGCGCAGTCATGACTCCACGAGAGCGCCTGACAACAAAGGAAATTCAAATCGCCATCCTGGTCTGGCAGGGGCTGACCAACCGCGAAATCGGCCGCATCGTCGGCACGACCGAGCAAGTGATCAAGAATCACCTGCGCAGTACGTTTGACAAACTCGGCGTTTGGAGCCGTCTCGAACTTGCCATGTATGTGGCCAGCCATGGCGGAAAGACATGGCCTGAGGCCGACGGCTTGAACAGCACCTATGGGCAGGCTATTGGGGCGGACTAGGGTCTCGAGTCGGACCGATGTGCAAGCCCCGCTGAACACTGCGTTTGTTGATGCACGAATGGGGCACTGGCCGCCGTGCGGAGCCACGCGGGTTCCTCCGCCAAACTCTGCAAAACTTTTCTGACCGCTTTAGGCCCTGGCCCGGCAGAAGTTGTGTAACTCGTTTACTGTCAATGTGATGCCATCTGGAGCATCGGCACGGGAATTGCTCCATCCATACGCGATCTGTTTTCGCAGCAGGCTCAAGCAGCCACGAGCCTGGATTTCGCGACTCCCGGGGCGAAACCAGCGATGGCGTACAAAGAAACCTTCTGGATGGCGTGTGACTCCACAGAGCAGCTTCGAGCCGAGTATGGCCCTTTCCATACACGGGCCGAAGCTGAGATCGAAGCTAAGAAGCTCGGCTTCGGCTATCTCCTCCGCTACGAGCATTTGCTCGGCGCGGACGAGGAAATCGAAGAAGTTCGCTGCGTTTTTGTGGAATTACCAGGAGCCACACCCATTGGGGACGAAAGGCCACATGTCACGCTGCACACGCGCTGCGCGACCTGCGGCGAGGCCGCCGCACACGATACGGGATGGCAAGCCGAAGTGTGGGCTGACATCCATGAGTTCGAACACTCCCGCCACCTCGTCCGGCTCTTCGAACACTCCCGCGGCCAGGGCCTGAAGGAAATCGCCGACTGGCGCGGGTAAGGTCTGCCCGGACGCAACGATGTGCACCGCATTCCTATTGCGCTACAGGTATCTATTCGTGTCGCAGCGCCGTCAGGGGATCGATGCGGCACGCCCGCCGTGCAGGAACGTAACTAGCCAACAAAGCGACCGCTGCCAACAGGGCGGAGACGCCAAAGTAGGTAATCGGGTCATTCGGTTTGACGCCTACAAGGAAATCGCCGACCATCTGCCCCACCGCAAGCGAAGCTAGCAGGCCTGTCGTCAGGCCGGCGCCAACAATGACGAGGCCCTGCCCTCCCAGGGTTCGCAAGATGTCGCTCCTCTGAGCACCCAGCGCCATGCGAATGCCGATTTCCTGGATTCGTTGACTGATCGCGTAGGACATCAGTCCATAGACACCCACTAGAGCCAGAACCAGGCCGAGACACCCAAGGCTGCCGGCCAGGCTTGCGCCAAGCTCGAACAGCAATAGCCCGTTGCCGCCGTGAAGAACCTCGTTCATAGTCCGTACGCCATAAATCGGAATGACCGGAGATAGCGACCGGGCAATATCCCTCACCTCGAGCTGCAGTTCTTGTGGGCTGCGGTCGGAGCGTATCTGCAGTGTCTCCACTCCTTCATAGCTCTGCCTGACCGGCCGGTAGTAAACGAATTCAAACGGCCCATACAGCTCGTTCATGCGGACGTTGCCGACTATGCCCACAATGGTGACCGGATGGCTTGGATCCGCGGCCGTTGCGAAGGAACGCCCAAGTGGATCCTGTCCTGGCCAATAGCGATCAGCCATCGCACGGTTGATTACAGTGACCGCTGTGGACGACTCGTTGTCGGCAGCACTGAAGTCACGTCCCCGGATCAGAACGATCTGATTTGTCCGGAAATAGTCAGGCGAGACGGCGCTATAGAGAGCGTTGGGAGCTGGTTGGTTCGGAATTGCCATCACACCGGGGATTACCAGAGCATTGCCCGAAGCGTTATCGTCCAGCGGAATTGCGGAGCCGAGACTGGCCGATTGGACTCCCGGCAAAGCGCGTGAGCGATCGAGAAGCGCTGTGTAAAGAGCTCGTCCTTGAGCCTCGCTGTAGCCGATCTCATTTGCGTCGAACGTGATGTTGAGTACCGCTTGCGGGCTAAAACCGAGTTCGGTCTTCTGGACGCCCCGCAGGCTCCGCACGAACAGTCCGGAAATTACGAGCAAAATGAGACAGGCCGCGACCTCGCTTGTGACAAGCGCGGTGCGCAATCGCTGGTGCCGGGCGGTTGAGCTGCGCCCACCTTCATGGAGAATGTCTCGCAGATTGCCGCGCCAGACACGTATCACCGGCACAATCATCACAAGAACCGCTGCGGCAGCTGCGATGAGAAACGAGTATGCGAAGGTGCGCCAGTTGAAATCAAAGTCGAGGACAATGGGCAGTTCACTTTGCAGGCGAATCGTGCTCAGGAGCCGGCAAGTAACCAGTCCAAAAACGATGCCAATAACGCAGCCGAGGCTTGCAACGACGAGACTCTCCGTCAACAATTGGCGGGTCAACCTGCTGTTGGCGGCTCCCAGGGCAGAACGCACAGCCATCTCGCGTTGACGTGCGGTGGCTCGCACCAGGAACAGATTCGCTACGTTCACGCACGCGAGAGCGAGCACGAGGGCGGCCAGCGTCAGAAAAAGCGCAGCCAGTTTGGGTAGTGGATTCACCTGGCCGCTGACTAGTCCCGGCGGCCGCAATCGGTTCGCACGCAATTCTCCAATTTCATGATCTCTTGGGTACTCCTTCAGTAAACGCCTACCAACGAGCGCCAACTCTGACCGCATTCGGTCTGCTTTAATACCGGGCTTAATTCGGGCGAAAGCCACGATACTTCGCGCCTTGGGATTCGTCAGAAAATCGCGGCTCACTCCACGTTCGACCGAGTACATGCCGAGCGGAAGGTAAGCCTGGTTTTCGATCAGTGGCGTCGGCCCTAGAAATCCCTTCGGAGCGACACCGACAATCGTAACCGGATGACCATTGATGAAACCTGCTTTGCCAATGATCGAAGGTTCTCCCGCAAAGCGGGTTTTCCAGTAGTTGTAGCTGAGAATCACAACCGGATCGGCACCAGCGGCCTGCCCTTCGCCGTCAGACAAAAAACGGCCGGCCGCAGGAGTGATTCCCATCTCGCGGAAGAATTCGCTCCCCACATAGGCGGTCTGAATTGTGTTAGTCACGCCATCGACAGTCAGTCCATCGGGAGTGTTCTGCGCCCCCGACAGCCCTCCGAAGATGTAAGGCACCATCCCGGAGAAGATGTCGGCAGTTTGTTTCTTGATCTCAGCAAACTCCGGATAAGACAACTGAACTTCGTTACTTCCCGCGGGGCGGGTCAAAACCAGGAAGTGCATCTGCTCGGGGTTGCGGATTGGAAGCGAGCGCAGAACCAGCCAGTCGACCAGGCTGAAGATCGCCGTGTTTGCCCCGATTCCAATTCCGAGCGTAAGCACGACAATCGAATAAAAGCCGGGGTTCTTGACCAGTTGGCGCAGCGCATAGCGGATATCTCGTATCAACATTGCCACCCTGTTTCCTTTGCGGAACAAACATATCCGTCGCCGCTGAGCTGCAATCGAGTCGCCAGCGACGCCTTCCGCAAATGCTTGCAAACAAAACTTGGGAGCGAAAGCAAGGGCGCAATGATGTCCGTGTTCGCGAACGCTATGTTCAGATTCGAACAGAGGAGAGCCGAGCTCCGACGAAGTGAACCCAGAAATCATCGGGCCATCTAGTCGGCCATCAGGCCAGAGCGTGATCCGATTTGAAACGGCGACCTTGAAGTGCGTCCTCGAAAGCGCGGTATGGTTGGCGTTTTAGCGGCTGAGGAGAGCTAGTGAGTCCGGACGAGATCGCTGGCCGCCGCTCGATCCAGAAACCAGAGTAGCTTGCCATCGGTGGGATGCACCAGCTTCGATGGAAACTGTTCTGCCGGAACCTTTTCCTCGAGCACGTTACGCAAGGCCGCGGCCTTGTCGGTGCCGCTCACCAGAAAAGCCACGCAGCGCGCCGCGTTCAGAACTGGGACCGTAAACGACAGCCGGTGAGTCTTCAGTTTCTCCACCCAATTCGCGATCACCAGCCGGGATTTCTCCTGCAATCCGGCGGTTCCTGGGAAAAGAGAGGCCGTATGTCCGTCTGCGCCCATCCCCAGCAGAATCAGATCGAACGTCGGAAACTGTCCCGGCTGTAACTCGAAGAATTCGCGGAGGGTTGATTCGTAGGCTTCGGCTACTGCTTCCGCATCCGGATTCTCGGCTTCAACGCGGAACACGTTTCCCGCCGGCACCGACACCTTCGACAACATAGCCTCGCTGACCATTCTGTAGTTGCTGTCGGCATCGGTCGGTGGCACATGCCGCTCATCCCCCCAGAAGAAGAACGTTTTGTCCCAGGGAAGAGTAGAGCGGGCGTTGGTAGCAAGAAGGTTATACAGGCTCTTGGGAGTCGAGCCGCCCGACAATGCGAGAGTAAACCGGCCGTGTTCGTTTACCGCCTGATTCGCGGCACGAATCACTTCGTCCGCGGCCGAGGCAAACAATTCCTGCGGAGTGGTAAGAATGCGGATCTCGGAAGCAGAACTCAACTCAACCTCGAAAGCCCCGGACCGCTGCGCAACGCGCAGCTCCCAGCAGTCCGACCTTTTCGTTGGTGACTACGTGAACCGGCATCGACTCCACCAGCGGACGCATTCTGCCCTTGTCGAGGAAGGCCGTCATGAAGATGGACTCCTTCAGGCGCGGCAGAATCTTCGGAGAAATGCCGCCTGCCAGGAACATGCCTCCGGTAGACATGATCTTCAACGCGAGATTGGATGCCTCGGCGCCATAGACCGATATCCACAAATCCAGCGCCTGCGTGGCCAGGGGATCCTTGCCGCTCAGCGCGGCCTTGGAGATTGCCGCCGCCGGATCGCCTGTTTTGATCGCCGTCGCAAGCTCAGCCGTTTCTTTCCCGGACCCGCGGTCGCACAAGAACTCATACACGTTCACCAGGCCCGGACCCGAGAGAATTCGCTCATAACTGACGTGGCCGATTCGCTTGGTCAGAAAGCGCAGCAGGTCAATCTGCAGATCGCCTTGGGGCGCAAAATCCGTATGGCCGCCCTCGCAGGCGAACACATGATGGCGGTTGCCATCCCAGAACAGCCCGGCCTCTCCCAGACCGGTTCCCGGAGCGACCACCGCTTGATTCCCTGCGACTGATCCAGCCCCCGGATTCAGCGTGACCAGGTCATCCGTTCGCAATGCTCCCATGCCCCACGCGATCGCTTCCAGATCATTGATCAGAAGCGTGGCAGCGAGGTGGACCTGGTTGGCGAGGACGGATTGTTCGATCACCCAGGGAAGATTGGAAGTCTCCACTCGTCCGTTGCGTACCGGGCCCGCGATGCCGAAGCATGCTGCTTCCGGACGTGTACCTGTCTCGTCCAGGAATCTTGTTACGATTTCACCAAGACCCTTATGTTCACGGCTAGGGAAGACGCGCTCAGAAACTAATTGAAAGTGACCATTCTGAGGTTGGAAGTAAGCCAGCCTGGCATTGGTACCACCAATATCGCCGGCCAGAATCATTTTTCGAAGTTCCTCCAGCGGCGGCCGTCGCGTTCGAGAAGTTCGTCGGCCTCCTTCGGTCCCCAAGTTCCGGAAGCGTAGTTGGGGAAGTTGCGGGGCGGGAGCGCTTTCCAAAGATCGAGCACCGGATTGACCACCGACCAGCCCGCCTCCACCATGTCCGCCCGTTGAAACAGCGTCTGGTCGCCGATCATGCAGTCGTGCAGCAGCCGCTCATACCCTGTACTGGGCTGCTTGCCAAAGTATTCCTGGTACTCGAAGTTCATGTCCACGGTCCCGAGGCGCATCACCGGCCCGGGAACCTTCGCAGCGAACTGAAGGGAAATACCTTCTTCGGGTTGGATGTGCAGCACCAGCTGGTTCGGCATCAGATGCTCGACCGGTGTGTCTCGGAACAGCACAAAAGGTGCTCGTCGAAACTGTATCACGATATGGGTATTCCGCACCGGCATTCGCTTGCCGGTGCGCAGGTAGAAAGGAACGTCCGCCCATCGCCAGTTGTCGATCTGCAGTTTCATGGCGACGAATGTCTCGGTCCGCGAATCGGCAGGAACGTCGTCTTCACTGCGGTACGCGGGAACTCGTTTGCCGTCTTCGCTGCCCTCGCCGTACTGTCCGCGTACGGTGCGACTCAGTACCTCTTCGTCGCTCATCGGCTGAATCGCGTGCAGGATCTTCGCCTGCTCGTCCCTGACTGCATTGGCATCGAAGGAGATCGGAGGCTCCATCGCCGTCAGGCTGATGAGTTGCATGATGTGGTTCGGCACCATGTCGCGCAATGTTCCCGCATTGTCGAAGTAACTCCCGCGGCTCTCCACGCCTACGGTTTCGGCCACCGAAATCTGCACGTGATCGATGTAGCGCCGGTTCCACACCGGTTCAAAGATTCCGTTGGCGAAACGGAACGCCATGATGTTCTGAACCGTTTCTTTGCCGAGGTAGTGATCGATGCGGTAAATCTGCTTCTCGTCCGCGACCTTCAGAAGTTGCTGATTCAGGTGCTTGGCCGACTCCAGGTCGTGCCCGAACGGCTTTTCCACCACGACTCGTCGCCAGCGGTTGGTCTGATCCATCAATCCCGCCGCGGAAAGCTTCTCAACAATCGTCCCAAAGAAGCTCGGCGCGACCGCCATGTAATAGAAAACGTTCTGGTGAGTGGAGTGCTCCTGGTCGAGCTTCACCAGCTTCTCTTTGAGTTGTGTATAGAGATTATCGTCGCCGAAATTTCCAGCCAGGTAGTAGAAACGCTGCTGGAACCACTCCCAGAGGTCGTTATCAACGCAATCGCCACAATACGCCTTGATGTCCTCGTAGACCTTCTTGCGGAAGTCCTCATCGGAGAATGCGCTGCGCGCCACCCCGAGCACGGCAAATTCCCGCGAGAGCAGGCCGGCGCGCGCCAGGTTGTACAAGGCAGGAATGAGCATGCGGCCGGTGAGATCGCCCGCGGCGCCAAAAATCACCATCACGCACGGATCGCCCTGCTTGCCGATCCGTGGCGGCGCCGCTTTCAACGGTTCTGCGAGTTGAGCCATGAATCAATCCTCTTGGTTTCGGCGTTTCCACACAAGCCTTGGGCGAACGACTAACGACTGACGACCAACGACAGTTAGTGTCCTTTGCCGCCGGTCTCGACGTGCCCGCCAAACTTCTGCCGCATCGCCGAAAGCATCTTCTCGGCAAAGGTATGATCCTGCCGCGAGCGGAAGCGCACGAACAATGCGGCGGTCAAAACATCAGCTGGTACCGCTTCGTCGATCGCAGCCTGAATCGTCCACCGTCCTTCGCCCGAATCCTGAACAAATCCGGTATATTCGGCGAGCGTCGGATTCTCAGTCAGCGCCATCGCGGTCAGATCGAGCAGCCACGAACTCACCACGCTGCCGCGCCGCCAGACTTCAGCGATGTCCGGCAGATTCAGGTCGTACCGGATATCCTCCGGTAGCTCTTTGCTCGTCGCATTCTTGAAGATGTCGAATCCTTCGGCGTACGCCTGCATGATTCCGTACTCGATCCCGTTGTGCACCATCTTCACAAAGTGCCCAGAGCCGGAGGGCCCGCAATGGATATAGCCGTCCTCTGCCGTTCCACCGAGCTTCTCGCGGCCCGGAGTGCGCGGAATGTCGCCAATTCCAGGGGCCAAAGTCTTGAAGATCGGATCAAGCCTCTGCACCGCTTCCTTCGGGCCACCGATCATCATGCAGTAGCCGCGCTCCAGTCCCCACACGCCGCCACTGGTCCCGACGTCGATGTAATGAATGCCCTTGCCGGCAAGCTCCTTTGAGCGGCGCACATCGTCTTTGAAGTAGGAATTGCCGCCATCGATGATGGCATCGCCAGCCTGCATATGCTGCGCGAGTTTCTGGACGGTCGCCTCGGTCGGTCCCCCCGCCGGCACCATAATCCAAATCGCCCGCGGAGCCTTGAGTTTCGCGACCAAATCTTCCAGGGACGACGAACCTGTCGCGCCTTCACCCGCAAGTTGCTTCACCGCGTCCGCGCTTAAGTCGGACACCGCCAGCGAATGCCCGGCGCGCATGAGCCGCCGCGTCATGTTGGCGCCCATACGGCCCAACCCCACCATTCCCAATTGCATACGTGCTCCTGTGGCGCGAGCGGCCTCGCTCGCGCAAAGGCAGATTCAGTGCTTAGATGGCTTTGTTGACAGCTGCCTGCAGCGCAGCTAACCCACTTCTCAAGTCCTTCCCCAGATGTACCCGCAACGCGCGTCTCCCCCGCTCCGCCAGAACCTGGAAATCTCCACGCGCCTGGGCCGCCTTCACCACTCCGAACGTGTATTTCTGTCCCGGCACCGGCAACTCCACAGAATCGTCGCAAGTGACCTGCAGGAACACTCCGGAATTCGGCCCACCTTTGTACGCCTGTCCCGTCGAATGCAGGAATCGCGGTCCAAAGCCCAGACAAGTCGCCACGTGTTTTCCGTCGCGCACGGCGTGCCGAACGGCCTGCAGACTCTCCTCATGCTCGGCATTCATCTGGATGTAGCCCAGCACGGCAAAGTAATCTCCGGCTTTGATTCGTCCCAGATGTGCCTTGAGATATCCCGCCAAAGACTTCTCAGGCGCCAGTTTCACCAATTCTGCCGCATTCTTTTCGTCAGTGAACAGCTTCACGCCGTTGTCTTCGAGAATCGGCTTCTCCGCCGGCAGCGATCCCTTGGCTTCGTATTCTGACGTCAGCGCCCGAGTCGCGACTTTGCTCGCTTCTACGTCCGGCTGGTTGAAGGGATTGATTCCGATCACGGCCCCTACAACTGCCGTGGCGATCTCCCATCGGAAGAACTCCGCACCGAGATCGTAGACATCCGGCATTGTGATCCGCACTACAGGGTGCCCGGCTTTCTCGATGGCAGCGACCTTGGCACTCTGATCAGCGTCGGCCTCGTTCTCCAGGCGAAGGTGAGCAAACACGCGATCGTTGCCGTAGGCATCGGGTGAGCTGAGATGTTCGCGGTCGACCGGAATAATTCCTTTGCCGATTTTCCCGGTCGACTCGGCGATCAACTGCTCAAGCCACGCGCCGAGATCAGAGATCCCGGGCGAGGTGATGATCGTGATTTTGTCGCGGCCAGCATTCGCCGCGGCCCCGAGGATGATTCCCAGCGCAACTCCCGGATTCTCTTCAACGCTCGCTCCCGCTCCGCACGCTTTCACCATCTCCGCTGTGCGATCCAGGAACTTCTTCGTGTCGAGCCCCATTGCCGCTGCCGGAGCCATGCCGAAATTCGACAGCGCCGAGTACCGCCCGCCAATCGAGGGACGTCCAAAGAAGATGTGCAGGAACTTGTCGCCTTCGGCCACCTGCTGCATCTTCGATCCGGGATCGGTGATCGCGACGAAGTGGCTGCCCACCTTGTCCGCGCCCACGACCTGTTTCGCCCGTTCAAAGAAATATTGCTTGAAGATATTGGGCTCGAGCGTGCTGCCCGACTTGCTCGCGACAATGAAGAGCGTCTTCGCGATATCGACCTGATGCTCAAACGCTTTGACCTGCCCCGGATCTGTCGAGTCCAGTACATGCAGGGCAGGGAAGTGCGGAATTCGGCCATAGGTCATCCGCAGTACTTCCGGGCACAAGCTCGATCCGCCCATGCCCAGCAGCAGGATGTGCTCGAACCCTCGTGCATGCACGTCCTTCGCGAACTTCTGCAGGGCATCGTGCTGCGCCAGCTGTTCCTCGACAATATCGAGCCACCCCAGCCACTTGGACTCATCCTGCCCAGTCCACAAGCTGGCATCACGGCTCCACAAACGTTTGACCTTGCCGCCTGACTGCCAATCGGCAATCGTCGACTTCACAGAGGCGGCCAGTGTTTCCGGCAGGGACGTCTTCAGTCGGCTCACGCTCGATCCTCGTTTTATGTCGTGCTTTTCGCAACCGCAGCGAGCAATTTGTCGAATGCGTCAGCGAACAACTTGACGCCGTCCTCGGTCAGCTTGTCGGTGACTTGCTTGATCGAGATTCCGGCCTTCGCCAGATCGTCCATCGTTTTCTGTGCGCCGGGAAGGTCTTCCGTCAGGCTGTTCCGCAGCTTGCCGTGATCGCGAAAAGCGTCGATGGTCGCCGGAGGCATTGTGTTTACCGTGTCAGGGCCAATCAACTCTTCGACGTAGATGACGTCGCGATAATTCGGATTCTTGGTGCTGGTGCTGGCCCACAGTACACGCTGGGTCTGCGCGCCCTTGGTGGCAAGTTTCTCCCACCGTGGGCCACTGAAAATCTTCTGATACTTCTGGTAGGTCAGCTTGCCGTTCGCAATTGCGACTTTCCCCAACAAGCTTCTGAACAGCGCTTGCTGATTCGCATCCGACGCGGCCTTCAGTTTGTCATTCAGCATGCCGTCGATCAGCGTATCGATGCGGCTGATGAAGAAGCTCGCCACTCCCGCCATCTTCCTGAGGTTCCCGCCGCGCGCCGCCAGCTTTTCCAGACCAGCGACATATGCGTCGGCAACCTGCTCATAAACTTCTTGAGCGAACAGCAAGGTCACGTTGATGTTGATGCCATCGCCGATCAACTCCGCGATCGCCGGAATCCCCGCTGTCGTGCCCGGCACCTTGATCATTACGTTCTCGCGCTGCACGGTCTTCCACAGCCGCCGCGCTTCGTCGAGCGTGTCCTGTGTTTTCATCGCCAGATACGGCGAGACTTCCAGGCTGACGTACCCGTCACGGTAGTGCGACTCTTCATACACCGGACGCAGTGCATCGGCCGCGTCCTGGATATCGCGAATGGCGAGCTGCTCATACTTCGCCGTCGCACTCAGACTCTTCAGTGACGCCAGCGAATGCAGAACGTCGTCATAAAGCGAGCTGTCGGCAATCGCTTTCTCAAAGATCGCGGGGTTCGAGGTCATCCCCCGTAGCCCGTCGTTTTCGATCATGGTTTTCAATTTCCCGGTCGTAAACAGATCGCGCCGGATGTAGTCCAGCCACATCGACTGGCCATAAGAAAGCAGTTCTTGGAGCGGACTCTTCGTGCCTTTCGCGTTTTCAAGAATTCCCGTAGGTTGCATGAATAACCTCCATGTTGCTTGTTGGATGACAATTCCCTGGCGAGGAAACTATCAAACTGCACGCCGCCCGACTATTTGCCAGCGATGGCAGCCTTCGCTTCCTCGACGACCTTGTCGACCGTGAATCCAAAATATTTCAACAGATCCTTCAGTGGCGCAGACGCTCCGAAGCTGCGCATGCCGACGTTCCGTCCTTTACTGCCCGTGTAGCGCGCCCATCCCATCGTGGAGGCCATCTCGACCGAGACCCGTGCGGTCACGTCCGAAGGCAAAACGTTCTCTTTGTAAGCGGCATCCTGCTTCTCGAAAATCTCCCACGATGGCATGCTGACAACCCGCGCCTTGACGCCATCCGCCTTCAACTTCTCGTAAGCGTCAACGCAAAGCGACAACTCGCTGCCCGTGCCGATCAGAATTACTTGCGGCTTCCCGCCCTCTGCGTCGGCCAGCACGTACGCGCCCTTAGCCGTGCCGGAAGCCGGAGCATATTTCGTCCGGTCGAGGGTCGGCAGGTTCTGTCGCGTCAAGACCAGCGCCGCTGGGGAATGCTTCAGCTGCGCAATCATCTTCCACGCCTCGGTCACTTCGTTTGCGTCACCCGGACGAAACACAATCAAATTCGGCATTGCGCGCAATGACGCCAATTGCTCAATCGGCTGATGTGTCGGTCCGTCTTCACCCACGCCGATCGAATCGTGCGTGAAGATAAAGATCGACGGCAACTCCATCAGCGCCGCCAGACGAATGCTCGCCCTCTGGTAGTCGCTAAAGTTGAAGAACGTCGCCCCGAAGGCTCGAAGCCCAGAAATCGTCATTCCATTCACAGCCGCGCCCATCGCGTGTTCGCGTACCCCGAAATGGAAGTTGCGTCCGCCATAGCTGCCCGCGCCGAACTCTCCCGCGCCGTCGAACTTCAGTGTGGTCTTATTCGAGGTTGCCAGATCCGCCGACCCGCCCACCAGCCATGGAACATTCTGTGCTAGCGCGTTCAGGACCTTTCCTGAACTCTCGCGCGACGCCACGCCTTTCGCGTCGGCCGGGAATGCCGGCAGATTCTTGTCCCATCCCGCCGGCAGCTCATGAGCCTTCATACATTTCAAGCGCTCAGCCAACTCCGGATACTTCTGCCCATACTCCGCAAAACTCTTCAACCACTTTGCCCGCAAGTCAGCGCCGCGCTTGCCAATGCCGTCGCGGAAGCTCTGTTGCACCTCGGCTGGAACCAGGAACTTCGCGTCTTCCGGCCATCCGTAGAACCTCTTGGTGAGCTTCACTTCCTCCTCGCCCAACGGCTCGCCATGCGAGGCATTGCTGTCCTGCTTGTGCGGCGACCCATACCCGATGTGGCTGTCCACGATAATCAGCGTCGGGCGGTCCTCGGTCTTGTGAAACACTTCAAACGCCCGCGCCAGCATCTCCAGATCGTTTGCATCGGTTACGCGCGTGACATTCCAGCCGTACCCGACGAACCGTGTGGCCACGTCCTCGCTGAACGACCACTTTGCCGGGCCGTCCAGCGTGATCGAGTTGTGATCGTAAACCCAGCAGAGGTTCGACAGCTTCAGATGACCCGCCAGTGAGGCGGCCTCCCCGCCGATTCCTTCCATCAGATCGCCGTCCGAGCAGATCGCATACACGTTGAAATCGAACAGTTCGTATCCGGGACGATTGAAATTCACTGCCTGCCACTTGCTGGCGATCGCCATTCCAACGCTATTACCCACGCCTTGTCCAAGCGGCCCGGTCGTCGTCTCAACACCCGATGTAAGGTGCGATTCCGGATGTCCCGGTGTCCGGCTCCCGAGCTGGCGAAAGCGCTTGAGTTCCTCCATCGGTACAGCCGGTCGGTTTGTGACTTGCCCGTGTTCGTCAACCTGCCGCACCTCTGCCAGGTACAGCGTGGCATACAGCAGCATCGAAGCGTGACCGTTCGAAAGGACAAAGCGATCCCGGTTCAACCAGGTGGGGTCGGCAGGATCGTAGCGCAAAAATCTCTGCCACAGGCAATACGTCACCGGCGCCAGTCCCATCGGTGCGCCAGGATGCCCGGAATTGGCCTGCTGCACTCCATCAATGGCGAGGGTTCGAATCGTATTGACGCAGAGTGCGTCCAACTGCTGGCCTGTCGCTAACGCTTGCTCACTAACGACCATGCGGCTCCGTTCTTCCAGCTGTTCTTAGCACGCCAAGCTGGTTAGAGGATTAGAGTTCCCGACAGAGGAAAGGGTTCAGTACGGAAAAGTGTATCAATTTCCGCGACCGAGTGGATTGCAGCCCGGTGAAAACTGATGAGTATGGGAGTTTTTATTTCAGAAGCTGGATATAGCTGTTCTCGCTCTGCGACACTTTCGTCGTTTCCTGCACGAACTTCAGGAACTGACGCAGGCTATCGCGTTCCGCGGCAGACATCCCGTCAAACCGAAGGCGGACTCCGTTGCTCGGTGCGCTGCGGGTCACGACCCCACTGAGCGCGAAGCCTTTTACCCAGATTTTCCCGTTCGGGACCCACAGCCCAATCTCCACCTTGGCGCCGGACTTCACTGCGGTCGCCGTTTCCACCAGGCATCCACCCGCGCTGGTATTTGCCAGGTTGCCCCACACCGGGGTGGGCGAGTCATCCACCCGCAATTCCACCGCAACAAAACACTTGATGCGCGGATGCTTCCGGCGGTCACTGCCCCAGTTTGGAGCAAATAGATCGGGTTCGAAAGGAGGCGTGGCGGAGGCCGGAGTAGGAACCGGGCTGGGAGCGTGCTGCTCCGTGGCCGTCGGCTGGCCTCCCCGATTTGCCGATGCCTTAATCTCGCGCATCGCGGCCAGCAGAGCTTCTTCCCGCTTCTCCGCAGGGGCTTCCCGGTAGGCTTGCAGAAGCTTGCCCACTTGGCGGACAAGATCCGGATCAGACAGTATTCGGGTCCAGTCAGTTCCTGTTGCGGTGCTCATGCAATACTGATTTTTTCCCTTTGGAGTGCGTGCCTTTGCCCCCTAGCATGAGCGTAAGGTCACCAATCTTCAAGATGACCTAAGTCATGAGAGGCGCCAGTTTCCTGGATGGGTGATTCAGGGTTCTCTACTGTCCTTCAAATGACAGTTGCACCACTTCCGTGGTTTCGCCCGAAGCCGGTTCGAACTTCCACTTGCTGATCGCATCTTTCGTGGCTTCCACCAGGACCGGGTTTCCCCCCAGCACGCGCGTTTCTTTGACGCTGCCGTTCGGCCGCACAATGATTTCCACCCTGACATTGCCGCGGATGTGCATCTTCCTTGCCAGTTCCGGGTATACGGGTTGCACCTTGGAGAGGATTTTTCGATCGGAACTGGACGAGACCGTTTTGCTCTGGGCGACTGCAACGCTCGCCAGCAGCCCAACGAGCAGACATAGGAATATTGCACGACCGCGCATCAGTCCAGCTCCTTTGAATGCCTAGATTAGCCGGAGAACGCAGATGGAGGGAGAGTACAGAAGTCACTGCACCTTAGGGACGGTCCTGGGACTTGGGACGGCATCTTTCTCGTAGAGCGAGTCATGCCCAGTGGCATACATTTCGTCTGCATCGCAAGTGTTTGCCAACGAATCCAAGATGAAGAGTTATCCTATAAGCGGAAAGGAACGTTTCAGCCTCCCCGTTCGGGGTGTGCTTATTTGTTTCTCATCAAGAATGCGACGCTCATTGGCATCATTTCCAAAGCTGGTTCTGGTCATCGTATGGTTTCTCTTGGTTTCATCGATTTCCTTTTCGCAAACAGCAGGCGCTGCTCCATCGGTCTCACTGCCCGGTGCGCAGAGCCCTTTTCAGGGCAGTGCTCCGGAGGGGGCGGCAACTTCTGAGGTCCTGCAAATTGACTTCAAGGACGCCATCGACCGCGGTCTGCGCAACAACCTGGGTCTTCTGTTGGCGGGCGATCAGGCCCAAGCCGCAAGTGGACAACGCTGGCAGGCGCTTTCCGAGCTGTTGCCCAACGTGTCGGTGCACGCGGTCGAGTCCGCCCAGACTCAAAGCTTGACTGCCCTTGGGTTCAAATCCAACGTCTTCCCATTTCCCGTTCCCCGCGTAATCGGACCGTTCAACTATTTTGATCTGCGGGCCAGCGCCGCACAGAGCGTGTTCAATTACAGGTCCCTGGAAAGGGAGCGGGCTGCGTCTCAAAACGCCAAGGCCGCTCAACTGAGTATTAAGGACGCGCGCGAACTGGTCGTGCTCGCGGTGGGCAATTCCTACCTGCAAGCGATCGCGGCGGCGGCGCGTGTCGAAACTACCGAAGCTCAAGTCAAGAGTGCTCAGGCTCTTTATCAAAAGACGGCCGACGCGCAAAAGGCCGGTCTGGCGCCAGCCATTGACGCCTTGCGCTCTCAGGTGGAGTTGCAGGCTCGTCAGGAGCAGCTCATCGTGGCGCGCAACCAGTTAGCTAAGTCCCAGCTGACCGTGGCGCGGGTCATCGGATTGCCACCGGGCCAGCAGTTCGTGCTCACTGAGAAAGCGCCGTATAAGGCTCTTACGCCACTGGCGCTCGAGACCTACTTGCAGCGTGCGTACGCGGGTCGCGCCGACTACCAGTCTGCCCTGGCGCGGCTGGCAGGTGCGGAACTCGGCCGGAAGGCCGCAGTCGCCGGGCGGTACCCGTCGATCGATATCGACGCATCTTTCGGTGATATCGGAGTGACTCCGGCGCACTCTAACGGCACCTGGCAGGTGATGGGAGGCATCAGTATCCCAGTGTTTGCTGGAAACCGCGTGCATGGCGACATCCTCGTTGCCGACGCCCAACTCAAGCAAGCGCGCCAGCAACTGGGGGACTTGCGCGGCCGTATCGATTACGAAGTGCGCTCAGCCCTGCTCGACCTCAACGCGGCGTCTGAACAGGTCGAGGTTGCCCGCAGCTCGGTGGATCTTGCCGAGCAAGCCCTGGCCCAGTCACAGGATCGGTTCTCCGCCGGCGTCGCGGACAATCTCGAAGTCGTTCAGGCCCAGGAATCTGTCGCCGCGGCTCACGAGACCTATATTCAAAGCCTTTATGCTCATAACCTCGCAAAAGTTGAACTAGCCTACGTCATCGGCGATGCCGAACAGGGCGTCAGGCGATATCTGAAAGGCATTCAATAAATATATGGAGCAAACGACGCAGGCTGCACCTCCCAATCAACCTGTAGCCGAAAAACCAGGTTCCACCAATAAGCCACTTCCCGCGACTGAAAGGGATTTCCAGGCGTTTCCGGCGCGTACGCAGAGTCCTGCCTTTCGCATCGCCTTGGCGGTTGTGCTGATTGTCCTTCTGGTCGTGGGCTTTTTCGCGTATCGCTACTTCACCAGCTACGAGTCCACGGATGACGCGCAGGTCGACGGCCACATCAATTCGGTGAGTGCTCGGGTTGCCGGTCACGTGGTCAAGCTTAACGTCGAAGACAATCAGTTTGTTGCGGCTGGAACGGTGCTCGTGGAGATTGATCCCACCGACTACCAGGTTGCTTACGATCGCGCCAAGGCCGATTTCGCCGATGCCCAGGCGTCTGCCCTGGCCGCGGGTGTCAACGTTCCGATCACGTCGATTAACACCAGCAGTCAGGTCTCGGCGAGCGAGGCCGACGTTGCCAGCGCCCGCGCCGGCATTCAGGCCGCGCAGCAGCAATCGGAAGCTGCGAAGGCACAGTTGCAGCAGGCCGAAGCAAACAACGTCAAGGCGCAGAACGACCTCGCTCGCTATAAGCAGCTCGTTGAGAAACAGGAAATCTCGCAACAGCAGTACGACCAGGCCACTGCCGCGGCTGCAGCCAGCGCTGCCGCTGTTGCCGCCGCTCGCGCTACTGCTGATGCGGCCGAGCAGCAGGTCACGCAGGCCAAAGGCCGCCTGGTCCAGGCCGAAGCCAATTGGCGCTATGCCAACACCGCTCCCAAGCAAATGCAGATCTCGCGTGCCCGCGCACAATCTGCCGAAGCGGCAGTGCAGCGCACGAAGGCCCTTCTCGAACAGGCCCAACTCAACCTGCAATATACAAAGGTCGTTGCGCCAGTCGCCGGCATCGTCAGCAACCGCACGGTCGAAGTCGGGCAGAATGTCGCGCCCGGCCAGGAGCTGATGAAGGTCATCAACCTCGACGATATCTGGATCACCGCCAACTTCAAGGAAACCCAGCTGCGGGGCATGAGTCCGGGCCAGCACGTCACCATCGAAGTGGATGCCAACGGCAACAAGTACAACGGCAAGATCGACAGTATCGCCGGTGCCAGCGGCGCACGATTCAGCCTGCTGCCGCCGGAGAACGCTACCGGCAACTATGTCAAGGTGGTGCAGCGCGTACCTGTGAAAATCGTTCTCGAAGCGGGCTCCAACAAAGATCATACGTTACGTCCAGGCTTGTCCGTGACTCCCAAGGTCTGGATTCGCGAATGAGTGTTGCGGCCGCCACTCTTGATCAGCACGATGCTTGGCGACCTGCCGTAAATCCGTGGGTGATCGCCCTCGCGGTCACCCTGGCGACGTTCATGGAGGTGCTCGATACCTCCATCGCCAATGTTGCCCTGCCTCACATCGCAGGCAGTCTTTCCGCTGGGCAGGACGAGAGCACCTGGGTCTTGACCTCCTACCTCGTCTCCAACGCCATCGTTCTACCGCTGAGCGGATGGCTCTCCTCCATCGTCGGCCGCAAGAACTTCTATATGGGCTGTGTGGCACTGTTCACCATCAGCTCGTTCCTGTGCGGGTTGGCGCCGAATCTCGGTGTCTTGATTCTGTGCCGTGTTCTGCAAGGGGTTGGCGGAGGCGGGTTACAGCCTAGCGAGCAAGCGATCCTGGCCGATACATTTCCGCCGGCTAAACGCGGTATGGCGTTTGCCGTTTACGGAATGGCTGTGGTCACCGCGCCGGCAATCGGTCCCACCCTTGGTGGATGGATCACCGACAATTTCAGCTGGCGTTGGATATTCTTTATCAACATTCCCGTGGGGATTCTCTCGATCCTCTTAACCTCGCGCTTAATCCAGGATCCGCCATATTTCAAGCGCCGCAAGCTCCGTGAAACTCACATCGACTACATCGGCCTGGGATTCGTCGCCCTTGGGCTCGGCACACTTCAGGTTGTTCTCGATAAGGGCCAGCGCGAGGACTGGTTCGAGTCGCATTTCATCGTGATCCTCTCGCTGATCGCCGCCTTGTCCTTGATCTTCGTCATCTTTTGGGAGTGGCGGCAGAAGGATCCCATTATCGATCTGCACCTGTTCCGTGAGCGTACGTTTGGCATCTCGAATCTTTTGATGTTCATGCTCGGATTCGCCTTGCTGGGCAGTACGCTGCTGCTGCCATTGTTTTCGCAAACACTGTTGGGATACACCGCGCAGGAGGCGGGACTGGCTCTGATGCCAGGTGGATTTGCGATTATCCTCTTGCTCCCCCTGGTGGGCTTCCTGCTGTCCCGATTCACGCCGCGCTGGCCCCTTCTTTTCGGTCTCACCGTCCTGTCGCTTTCTCTGTTTCACATGACGGGATTCGATCTCGACATCGACTTCCGCACGGTCGCCGGAGCGCGTTTGCTGCAGGCTGTCGGCATGGCTTTCCTATTCGTTCCCATCAACACCGCGGCGTACGCCTTCCTGCCGCGAGACAAGAACAATGCGGCATCGGGCCTGATGAATCTGGCCCGCAACATCGGTGGTAGCGTCGGCATTTCCGTAGTCACGACCATGCTGGACCGCCGTGCTCAGGTGCACCTGACGAATCTGTCAAGCCACCTAAGTGCGAGCAGTCACGAGCTTCAAATGCGCCTGAAGGGACTCGCATTCATGCTGCAGTCACGCGGAAGGGGCGGACCTGGCTCTTCGTCCGGAGCCTACGCGATGATCCAGGGTACAGTGCAGCGGCAGGCGGTCATGCTGTCTTATCTCGATTGCTTCTGGTTCCTCGGTGTGGCCATTCTATGTATGATCCCGGCGGTATTCCTGATGAAGAAGTCGAAACCGGGCGGAGGAATGGCGGTACACTAGCAATCCTATGTTTCGCATCGTCACCATCGAACGTGAATTCGGTTGCGGCGCGGGTTCGATCGCCAGCCAGTTGGCCGACCGCATGAGTTGGAAACTTTGGGATCACCTCCTCACCGAAGAGATCGCACACATCGCACAGGTCGATCCCTCGGCGGTGAAGCGCTGTGACGAGCGCATGGACAGCCGCCTACATCGCCTGGCCAAAGTCTTCTGGCGCGGAAGCTACGAGCGCAGCTCCCAGCTCAGCGGCCAGATGTTCGACACCGACCGCATGATGGCGATGATGCAGGACATCATGGACCGCATTGGCCGAGAAGGGAACGCTGTCATCGTCGGTCGCGGCGCGCCGTATTTTCTTCGCGAGCATCCCGATGCCTTCCACGTGTTTCTCTACGCACCGCGGGCGGAGAAGATTCGTCGCACGATCGCCGACGGGCATTCTGAAGCGGAAGCCGAAGACATGGTCGACACCATCGATCTCGAGAGGATCGCTTACGTCAAGCACTACTTCAACGCCTGCTGGCCGACGCGATCGCTCTATCACTTGATGATGAATACCGCGGTGGGAAATGAGGCCGTGATCAAAACCATCCTCGACACCATGCACCTGCTGGCGGGAAGCCCGAAGGCCACAGGCTACGAGCATACGATTGAGCCGGCAGCGCGCTGATCTCTGGTGCGGGTCGGAAGTGCACCTCAGCGGCTAAAGCCGCGCCAGTGGAGCCGCAACTGGCATCGCAGCGCTGAAGCGCTGCGCCACCCAGAACCACGTCGCTGCGCCACCCAGAACCTTGCGCTGCGGTGGGAAACCTATCGCACTGCGCCACCAGAACAACGTCGGTGCACCACCCAGGACAACGTCGCCGCGCCACCACAAACTTGCGCTGCGTTGCCGAAAGCCTGTCGTGCCGCGCCACCCATAGGCATGGCTCTGCATTTACACAGGGAACCAGTGTTGCGCCATTTGAAACTACCAAGTGTGAGAGATGAGAGCCCCCGCGCCGCGCGGCGGAAACACCTAGCGTTGTGCAGGTTGTGGCCGCGTCGGACGCTGCGGGGCTGGGCAGCAGTCTTCCGCGCAGGCATCCTCTCGCGGGCCTAGAGATCCCAGCGCGCGGCGTTCCACGCCTGCCGTTCTTTCGAGGATTAACTCTCGAATCATTGCAATGAATTTCGGATGCACTCCAACAGTTCTGGCTCGCGCCATCGGCAGAGACAGTTGGTCGCAGAGGTGCCTCGCCTCGATGTCAAGATCGTAGAGCACTTCCATGTGATCGGAAATGAAGCTGATCGGCGCGACAACCACCGCGCTTGCCAGATTCTTTTGCTTCACTTCTCGCAGGTAATCGAGAATGTCGGGCTCGAGCCAGGGTTGTCCGGGTGCGCCGCTGCGGCTCTGGTAGACGAGTACATCGTTCTTGATGCCAATCGCTTGCGAAGCGAGTCGGCGGACCTCCTCAAGTTGCTTCACATAGTCGCTGGTGTTAGCCATCGACATCGGAATGCTGTGCGCGACGTAGACGATCTGTACGTTGTGCCTCGCGTCTGCCGGAATCTGGGCAAGCGCGTCCTTGAGTCGATCTTCTGTCGCTTCGAGGAATCCCGGGTGGTTGAAGAACACGCGCAGCTTGTCGACTTGCGGAGCGCCTTCGCCAACCTCTGCCTGGGCACGCGCGATGTCTTCGCGATACTGACGACATCCGGAGTAGGAACTGTAGGCCGAAGTCACGAGCGCGAGCGCGCTCTTTATGCCGTCGTTCTTCATCTGGCGCAGGGTGTCGGCGAGCATCGGATTCCAGTTGCGGTTCCCCCAATATACGGGCAGCTTCGGACCGTACTGCGCGAGTTCTTCTTCCAACGCCGCGATCAGTTCGCGCGTCTGCTGATTGATCGGGCTCTTGCCGTCGAAGTGATAGTAGTGCTCGGCGACGGCGAGCATGCGCTCGCGCGGAACGTTGCGCCCGCGTAGGACGTTTTCAAGGAACGGAATTACGTCCTCGTGCCTTTCCGGACCGCCGAAGGAGACAACCAGGAGTGCGTCGTAGTTCATGCGTGCAGTCAGAAAACCAATTTGGGGTGCCCAACGAAAAGTTACAACAAAAGTGGAGCGAAGCGCGAATCCCTCAACGCAGGGATCGCGTGCCAGGGGAACTTCCGCAGCCCGATACCGAAATAGATGCGAAGCAGGACAGGAAGGGTCTCACGCGAGATGGCCTCCAGCCAACATGGTGCGCCCGGAGAGATTCGAACTCCCGACCTGTTGCTCCGGAGGCAACCGCTCTATCCAGCTGAGCTACGGGCGCACAGAGTGTTTACAGTCTACACGCGTTAGGAGCGAGGCTTCAACGATGCAGGGAAAACCTGCACTATTGACGCGACATCGCACTACGGTTTCGGGAAAATGAAGCCTGACAAATCTAAAGATGCACAGGGAACAGTTTTGTTGTGCATGGCCGGGAGAAATCGGGCGTGCGAATGTCCTTCGCGCGCTCGATTTGTTGTTAGGGAGCGACCTGATCGCTGACGCAGGATAGATTCTGAAGCCAGAACTCCGCGCCAGCCCCTCGGCGCAAAGACGGCACATCCGCGAATCGGCTTGAATCTCTACCAGCGCTCGCGGCGTCCACCGCCGTCGCCGCGCCCGCCCCGGCCGCCACGATCGCGCCCACCGCCACCGCCGCCGAAGCCACCGCCTCCGCCGCCCCGATCGGCCTTCGGCCGGGCTTCGTTGACGTTGATTGTGCGGCCGCCGATTTGCTTTCCATTCATGGCCGCGATCGCCTTCTCACCATCTTCATCGCTCGACATCTCGACGAAGCCGAATCCGCGGGAGCGGCCGGTATCGCGATCCGTCAAGATGCTCACACGGTCTACCTGGCCGAAGCCTTCAAATGCCTGCCGAAGTTCGTCCTCGCTCGTATTGAAGCTGAGGTTCCCCACAAAAATGTTCTTCACTCTGCGTCCCCTGCATTGAGCTGTCGGAAGTGCCAGCTTCGCTCCCAGACTTGGCAGGCCGGGAAGGCCTCGCGAGAGTTGAGGCCGGGGCTGGCCAACAGTCAAATGCGGGGGGCAGTATAGCAGGTTTTCCGCTGAGGGCCCGTGAAATTGAATTCAATTTACAGATCGGGGAAAGAGGCGATTCAAGCCGGAGGTTTCTTACCCTCCGTGCAGGGCCGTCGGGCTTAGCATTCGTCGACCTTCCAGTAGCCTTCCGGATGAAATCCCATCTGAAGCAGGCGATTCTTCGGGTCGTGGCGCTTGCCGCAGCCAGGGCAGATCAGATAGCGGCTCCAGGCGGTGCCCTGGCGGTCGTAATGCTCCGCCACGGCGAAGGTTGTGCCGCAACTACAGGGGACCAGAAGCATCCGCGGATGGGGGACTTGTTTGGCTTTCTCAGGTTTGCGCGCGGTCTTCACGCTTCTTCGGCAACCGCCATCGTACTCTTCTTGCGTTTATTGGACTGCAGAATCTTTTTCCGCAGGCGCAAGGACTTGGGAGTGACTTCGACAAATTCGTCGTCCGCAATGAACTCAATGGCCTGCTCCAGATTGAGCGGCTTGAACGGGACGAGACGAATCGCCTCGTCGGCGGTCGAAGCCCGCATGTTGGTGAGTTTCTTTTCGCGCACGGCGTTGACGTCGAGATCGGTGTCCTTCGCGTTCTCGCCGATGATCATGCCTTCGTAGAGATCGATTCCGGGTCCGACAAAAAGTTCTCCGCGTTCCTGCAGGCCCCAGAGTGCGTAGGCGGTTGATGTGCCGGGGCGGTCGGCGATGAGTGCGCCGGTGAGCCGATGCGGAATCTCGCCCTGCCACTCGGTGTATCCGCCGAAGAGAGAATTCATGACGATGGTGCCGCGCGTGTCAGTGAGAAGCTGGCTACGCAGGCCGATCAGGCCCCGGCTGGGGACGCGGAATTCGATGCGTACACGTCCATAGCCATGATTGTGCATGTTCGTGACTTCGCCCTTGCGCGAACCGAGTTGCTCCATAACGACGCCAACGAATTCTTCGGGAACGTCAACGGTGAGGTGCTCGACCGGTTCCATCAACTTGCCGTCGATGCGCTTGGTGACGATCTCCGGCTTGCCCACCATGAGTTCGTAGCCCTCACGGCGCATCATCTCTATAAGGATGGAGAGTTGGAGTTCGCCGCGACCCAGGACTTTGAACGAATCGGTCGAGCCGGTGTCTTCGACACGGAGGGAGACATTGGTCAGAAGTTCTTTCTCGAGGCGCTCGCGCAGATTGCGGCTCGTGACGTACTGGCCGTCCTTGCCGGCGAAGGGCGAAGTGTTCACCGTGAAGAGCATTGCGATCGTGGGCTCGTCAATGGCGATCGGCGGGAGAGGCGCGGGATTCTCAACGTCGGTGATGGTTTCGCCAATAGTGATTCCTTCGACGCCTGCGACGGCGACGATATCGCCGAGTTCGGTTTCTGTGATATCGGTGCGCTTCAGGCCGGAGAATGAGAACAGCTTTGTGATCTTCGTCTTCTGCAGCGTGCCATCGAGCTTGGCGATGGCGACTTCTTCACCAGTGAACATCTTGCCGTTGAAGACGCGCGCGATGGCCAGGCGGCCGAGATAGTCGCTGTAGTCGAGATTCGCCACCAGAATCTGCAGCGGGCCGGAGAGATCTCCTTTCGGCGGCGGGATCGTTTTCAGGATGGCATCGAACAGCGGCCGCAGGTCCGTGCCTGCCTCCTTAACGTCGGTCGCAGCGGTGCCGGTCTTCGCGTTCGTGTAGAGAATGGGAAAGTCGAGTTGTTCTTCCTTGGCGTCAAGGTCGATGAACAGGTCGTAGATTTCGTTGAGCACTTCCTGCGGGCGGGCGTCAGAGCGATCGATCTTGTTTATGACGACAATGGGCGGCAGCTTGGCTTCCAGAGCCTTTCCCAGCACGTAACGCGTCTGGGGCAGCGGGCCTTCGCTGGCATCGACCAGCAGCATGACGCCGTCGACCATCTTCAACGCGCGTTCGACTTCGCCGCCGAAATCGCTGTGACCGGGCGTGTCGACGATATTGATCTTCACATCGTGATAGAAGATGGCGGTATTCTTCGCCAGGATCGTAATGCCGCGCTCGCGCTCCAGTTCGTTCGAGTCCATGACGCGGTCGACGTGATGCTCGTTGGCCCGGAATGTGCCGCTCTGCTGGAGCATGGCGTCGACCAACGTGGTCTTCCCGTGGTCAACGTGCGCGATGATGGCGATGTTGCGAATGCCTGAATTCAAAAGGGTCCTTCCTGAATTTGTGCGTACTACCACTTTACTATGCGCAGAATGAAATCGGCGATGAAACCGCCAGATCCGGCGTGCAGGACCGATCCTCCCTTCGCTACAATCGTTGACCGGGAAGAGGAATCAAATATGAAGGGAATTCTGACGATTTTGAAAACCGCAATTCTTGTTGCCGCCGCCCTGCCGCAAGTGCCATCGAATGCTGCTCCGCAGCTCGGACAGTTCGGGCCGAGTAATCCTTTCTATGCTCCCAGCGCGCTGCCTTTGCACGCACCGCCGTTCGACAAGATCAAAGACGCTGACTATCAGCCTGCCATCGAGGCGGGCATGGCGCAACAGCGCGAGGAAGTGCGAGCCATTGCGGAGAATCCCGACTCGCCAACATTCGAAAATACGCTGGTCGCGCTGGAGAAGTCAGGGCAACTGTTCCAGCGGGTCATGCTGGTCTTTAACGGAGTCACGGGCGCCAACCTGAACCCGACGCTCGAAGAAGTGCAGAACGTCGAGGCGCCCAAGCTGGCCGCACACAAGGATGCCATCTTTCTGGACTCGAAACTCTTCCACCGCGTTGAGGCTCTCTACAAGCAGCGGGAATCGCTGAAGCTCGATGCCGAGTCGCAGCGCCTGCTCGAGTATTACTACCAGGAATTCGTTCATGCCGGCGCGAACCTGTCTGACGGCGACAAGGCTGCGCTGAAGAAGTTGAATGAAGAAGAGTCAACGCTCTCCACTGCCTTCAGCAACAAGTTGCTTGCTGCAACCAAAGCAGCCGCTCTCGCCACAACTGACAAGGCTGCGCTGGCCGGACTCAGCGAGGATCGGCTGAAAGGCGCAGCCGCAGCGGCGAAGGATCGCAAGGCCGACGGGTACGTGATCTCTCTGCAGAATACAACGCAGCAGCCCGATCTGGCGTCTCTGACGGTGCGTGCGACCCGGCAGGCATTTTTTGAGAGCTCCTGGACGCGGGCCGAGCGTGGCGATGCGAACGACACGCGAGACACCGTCGCCCGGATCGCCCAGCTGCGCGCGCAAAAAGCCAAGCTACTCGGATTTCCTAGTTACGGCGCCTGGAAGTTGCAGGATCAGATGGCCAAGACACCCGAAGCCGCCGTCAAGTTCATGGACGGTATGGTGCCCGGCGCAACGGCTAAGGCCGTTGCCGAGGGTAAGGACATTCAGACATTGATCGACGCGCAGAAGGGTGGCTTCGCGCTCCAGCCATGGGATTGGGACTTCTACGCGCAGCAAGTTCGGAAGGCCAAGTACGATCTCGATGATGACCAGATCAAACCTTACTTCGAACTGAACAACGTTTTGCAGAACGGAGTGTTCTACGCCGCCAACCAACTCTACGGCATCACCTTCAAGGAGCGTCACGACCTTCCGGTTTATCACCCGGACGTGCGCGTCTTCGATGTGTTCGATGTAGACGGCAAACAGATCGCGCTCTGGTACTGCGATTATTTCAAACGCGACAACAAGAACGGCGGCGCATGGATGGACGTCTTCATAAATCAATCCAGGCTGCTGGGCACGCTGCCGGTTGTTTATAACGTCGCCAACTTCACCAAGCCCGCTCCCGGCCAGCCGGCGTTGCTTAGCTTCCGCGAAGTGACCACCATGTTCCACGAGTTCGGCCACGGCCTTCACGGGATGTTCGCGAACACTATGTACCCCATTCTTTCGGGGGCGCAGGTCGCGCGCGACTTCGTCGAGTTCCCCTCGCAGTTCAATGAGAATTGGGCGAGCTATCCAGCGGTGTTCAGCCACTACGCGAAGCACTACAAGACCGGCGAGCCGATGCCAGCGGAGCTAGTCGCAAAAATCAAGAAGGCGGCGAAGTTCAACCAGGGCTACGCATTCACCGAAGTCCTGGCCGCGGCCGAACTCGATATGCAGTGGCATACGCTGTCGGCCGACGCACCCATTCAGAAGGTCGACGACTTCGAATTGCAGGCGCTCAAGACGAAGAACCTGTATCTCAGCACCGTGCCGCCGAGATATCGCACCAGCTATTTTGCCCACATCTTTCAGGACGAATATGCCGCCGGTTACTATGCATATCTGTGGAGCGAGATGCTCGACCATGCCGCGTTTCAGTGGTTTGAAACACACGGCGGCCTGACCCGCGAGAATGGCGATCGCTTCCGCCGAATGGTGCTCTCGCGCGGGAACACGGAGGAACTTGGCAAGATGTATTCCAAGTGGGCGGGCGGCGAGCCGAGTATCGAGCCGATGTTGAAGTTTCGTGGATTGGTGCCTTAGCGCCCAAGAAGTCAAAATCCCCACCCTGTCGCAAAAAACGCGACAAGGGTGGGGCAACCTCGAAAGTTTTGCGGTCTAGACCTATTCCGCGGCAACTTCGGCCAGCAGTTCTGCGCCAGCCTCCACGCTACCTTCTGTGCGCACGCGCAGGCGATACCAGAAGACGATCGCGACCAACGAGAACAGGAAGATGATCGTAGACACGGCGTTGATCTCAGGCGTGATGCCGCGTCGAAGGCGTCCCCAGATTTCTAGAGGCAGTGTGTTGTCGCGGCCGATCAGGAAGAAGCTGACGGCAATCTCGTCCATCGAGAGCGTGAAGATGAGCAGCGCCGCGCCGATGATCGGCAGCTTCAGATTCGGCACCGTCACGCGCCAGAATGTCTGAAAGTAATTCGCGCCCAGATCAAGAGAGGCCTCCTCCTGCGCGCGATCTAATTTTTGCAGGCCGGCGAAGACCTCTGTCGTCGCTACCGAGATCAGCGCCGTCCCGTGCCCTAGGATGATGGTCATCAAGCTCAGTTTCACTGTGAGCAGGTTGAACAGCATCAGCAGCGACAGCCCGGTGATGATTCCTGGCAGGATCAGCGGCAGTAGCACGAGCCGCCGGAACAACGCCTTGCCGGGGAATTGCGCTCGGTCGAGCGCCAGCGCGGCCGGGATTCCAAAGGCTAGCGCGATAACCATCGCCGCAAAAGCCACCCGAAAGCTATTGAACACTGCCTCCCAGATTGCATCGTCAGCGAACAGCGTGCGGTACCAGTCGAGAGTCAAGTGATGCGGCGGGAATCCTCCGACGCCTTGACCGTTGAACGAATAAAGAATGAGTACCGCAATCGGTAGATACAGGAACGCAAACACCACCAGGGCATGCACCAGGAGCCATCGGGAGCGCGGAGTATTTGACGATCCGCCGCTCATGAGAAGCTCCAACGTTTTTCAAGGCGCTCAGACAGAAACAGCAGGCTGATGACGATCACCAGCATCCCTAGTGAGATTGCCGCGCCGAGTGGCCAGTTGTAGGCAGCGCCGAAAAGGCTGACCACGATGTTCGAGATCATGATGCCGCTCGGGCCTCCAAGCAGCAGCGGGGCGAGGAAATCTCCGAGGCTGAGCACAAATGCGAAGGTCGCCCCTGCGACGACTCCCGGAAGCGATAGCGGAAAGATCACTCTCCAGAACGTCTGCACGGGCGTCGCTCCAAGATCATGCGAAGCCTCCACAAGATTCCGTGGAATGTGCTCGAGAGAAGCGTAGATCGGCAGAATCGTAAACGGAGTGTAGATGTGAGTGAGAGTCAGCACCACAGCGAAGGGACTGTAGAGCAGGAAATCCAGCGGATGACTTGTCAGGTGGACATATTGCAGTAACGTATTGAGCACGCCGTCGGAGCCGAGAATCGTCTTCCACGCATACGCCCGCACCAGATAGCTGACCCACAGCGGAATGATCACCATCTGATAGAGCAGATCTTTTCTTTTGCCCGCGTAAAAAGAAAGGAAATACGCCAGCGGATATCCGAGCAGCAGCGAGAACAGCATGACGCGCGCAGCGATCCACATCGAGCGCAGCAGAGTCTGCCAGTAGACAGACTTCTGTAGCAGTTCCTTATAGTTCTGCAGGTCCCACGAATGCACGATGGTCTGGGCCGACGACACCGACCAGAAGCTGTAGCAGAACATCAGCAGGTACGGCACAAGCAGGAAAGCCGCCACCCACGCCAGCGGTGGTACCGTCACAGCTGCTTTGTATGCGCGGGAGAACATCAGTTTCGCTCCGGAGACTCGCGCACAGGAACGACGTCGGCGGGAGAGAATTCAAGGCTCACCTGTTCCTGTTGCACATTTCCGCTGCCGGTGCGTAGAACGAGTACCATTCCATCGGCGCACTCGGCGCGAACCAACTCGGTTGCGCCATGAAACGCCTGCTGCACGACTCGTCCTGAGGTCCCGACTGCGCCATCTGATCTAGTTCCCGCACTTAGTCGAATGTTCTCCGGCCGCAGCGAGAACAAGACCGGACCGTCTGGTAATGAAGTCTTCCATGACAACGCACCGCATCGGGCCACGCCGCCACGGACCTCACCTTTCAGCAGATTCGTATGCCCGATGAACTGCGCGACGTAAGCAGTAGCGGGGCGGCTGTAAATTTCGCGCGGTGTTGCCACCTGCTCCAGTTCGCCCGACCGCAGCAACGCGATCCTGTCGGACATCACCATCGCTTCTTCTTGATCGTGGGTGACGAACACGAACGCAATGCCGACTTCGCGCTGCAGAGATTTCAGCTCCACCTGCATCTGGCGACGCAAATTGGCGTCGAGTGCGGAGAGCGGTTCATCGAGCAACAACAGCTTCGGACGATTCACCAGCGCCCTGGCCAATGCGACGCGCTGCTGCTGTCCGCCACTGATCTTCGACGGCTTCTTTCCCGCGTGCGCCCTCATCTTTACTTTGTCGAGCGCCTCGGTAGCACGCTGCACAATCTCGACCTCGGGTCGCTTAGCCACCCGCAAGCCGTACGCGACATTCTCCAGTACGGTGAGATGCGGAAACAGTGCGTAGTTCTGAAAGACTGTGTTCACGCGCCGACGGTAAGGAGGTTGCTGATCGAATCGCTCTGGTCCCATCCAAAGCTCACCGGATGTTGCGTTCTCAAATCCAGCGATGATCCGCAGCAAGGTTGTCTTTCCCGACCCGCTCTCGCCCAGAATCGTGAGGAATTCACCTTCCGCGATCTCCAGAGACACATCGCGCAGCACGACGTGGTTGCCAAAACTCTTGGCCACGTTGCGAATGCTGAGCAGGGTTGGCTTCACTGGCGATGTCGTGCTCACGGGCGTTCTATTGTGCGGCTTTCACGTCGTTCCAGACTTCGGTGTACTTGGCGCGTCGTAGAACCTTCTGCCAGAAGTAAATCCGCTTCTGATAGCTGTCGACGTCGTCCAGATGCAGCGCCTTGATGTCATCCGGCGTCATGAACTGTGCCGCCTGGGGATTCGCCGGAACGTAGTGCGTCTTGTCGGTGACCAGCTTCTGCGTCTTCGCCTCGATCATGTACTCCAGGAATTTCGTCGCGAGTTCCTTGTTATCGCTGGCGGCGGTGATCATAAGGTGATCGATCCAGCCCGTGGTGTTCTCCTTGGGAATGGTCTCTCCAGCGGGAAATCCGGATTTCTTCAGATCGGCGGTGTTGAGCGGCCAACCCATGGCGATGACGATTTCGTGGCTCTGGAATAGATTCGTCAGCTCGCCGCCGGTCGACCACATTTTCCGCACGTTCGGCTTCAGTTCCAGCAACTTTTTTTTCACCGCATCGAGCTGCTCATCACTCAGGTTGTAGAGGCGTGCGGGATCGGGCTTGTCGTACCCCAAAACCTGCGCGGCCATGTACACCGTGGAGAGATCGTCCCAGACAGAAATCTTTCCTTTGTATTTCGGATCCCAGAAAACGTTCCACGAATCCGGAGGCTGCGGAAACACGGTCGTGTCATAAATGATCGGATCGGGGCCCCACATGAAGGGCACGCCATAGACCTGTCCGTTG